>ENA-OPVT01000142-OPVT01000142.1-human-gut-metagenome-genome-assembly--contig:-NODE-142-length-58134-cov-10.361473_pt1 | contig 58134 bp, 70 predicted proteins | sample MGYA00241499_ERZ501990 | MGnify/ENA primary metagenome ERZ501990 (study PRJEB25962, sample SAMEA2042104) | human gut metagenome | biome: human gut; feature: human-associated habitat; material: faeces...
AACCGACAGAGGATTAACGTCCTGCGGGGGTTCGAATCCCTCAACCTGCGCCATTGAATGTTACTCGGGAGAAATCCTGAGTTTTTTATTTTCAGAATATGTAAGAGATTACAGAATTGTTTCTGTTCTGTTATAATATTCTTATCATATGTAAGGGAGATATCATAATGGAACAATCAAAAAGTATTAATGTTAGATACTCAATGTTGCAGGGGATTTACTTTGTAGGTTTCTGTACAGTTATGGGCTATGCTGCAGTATATCTAGGATCAATTGGCATGAGCTCATCTTTAATTGGGATTGTACTTGCAATCGCAAATATTCTAACAAGTATCGCACAGCCCGTACTTGGAGGATTTGTAGATAAGTCAAACATCTCTATGAAGAAAGTCTTAATGATCATGTTTGGTCTTTGTAGCATTCTATCAGTATTACTTATGTTTGTAAGTAAGGTTACATTCTTAGCTGCTGCTTTGTTTATTGCAGTTTCTACAATTCTTTATACTACAATGCCTCTAGTTAACTCACTTGCTTTCGCATTCCAAAAACAGGGTATTGATGTTAAGTTCGGTGTAGCACGTGGTATTGGATCAGTCGCTTATGCTCTTGCGTCTCTTGTATTAGGAAATGTAGTAAAAGCAGTGAGCCCTACTTTAATGCCACTTGCTTACATTGTCATCTTCTTAGGTATTTTACCTCTTGTTCGCTCATTTAAGATGCCTGAGACAGAAATAGGTGAAGTCATTGAAGAAAAAGTAGTCGAAAAAGAAAGCACAGGTGCTTTTATTAAGAAGCATCTTAAATTCATGATTTTCTTAGCTGGTTTTGTATTAGTTTATTTTGATCATACAATCATCAACAATTTCTTTATTAATGTAATTAAAAACGTTGGTGGTAATACTGGAGATATGGGTAATGCAGTATTTTTGGCTGCGATGTTGGAACTTCCTACAATGGCTTTATTTGAAAAGTATAAAAATAAAATCAATATCAAAAATACAATCATCATTTCCGCAATATTCTTCACACTTAAACATACATTAACTTATTTTGCGACAAATATGTTTATGATCTATTTAGCTCAGGCAACTCAGATGCTTGCTTATGCATTATTTATTCCTGCATCTGTTTATTATGTAGATAAATTATTTGATGCAAAGGATGCAGTTAAAGGACAGGCACTCGTTACTACAAGTATGACTGTATCTGGGGTACTAGCTAGTTTCTTAGGTGGTATTTTACTAGATAGTATGGGTGTTTATGAAACATTATTTTTAGGTTTAGTATTAAGTGTAGTAGGTACAATTGTGATGATTGTGACTGTTGAGAACGTAAATAAGAAGGGGGCTTAAATGTGTTAGATGTTTTAAAAACAAGAAGAAGTATTAGAAAATATACAGATGAAATGCCTAGAGATGAAGATCTTGAAAGAATTGTAGAAGCTGGTTTATATGCTCCTACTGGTATGGGCAGACAGGGCGTTAAGTTTGTAGTAGTAAAGAATAAAGAAATGAGAGATCATTTATCAAAGTTGAATGCTGGTGTTATGGGAAGTGATAAAGATCCTTTCTATGGTGCGCCTGTAGTGATTGTAGTATTAGCAAAGAAAGAATATCCTACATATATTTATGATGGATCACTTGCGATTGGCAATATGCTCAATGAAGCACATGGCTTAGGACTTGGTTCTTGCTGGATTCACCGTGCGAAAGAAGTATTTGAAGGTGAAGAAGGAAGAAGACTCCTTAAAGAATGGGGCATTGAGGAAGACTATGAAGGTATCGGAAATGTTATTATAGGATTTGCGGATGGTAAGGCTCCAGAAGCAGCACCTCGTCTTGATCATCGTGTGATTACAATCGAATAATGAAATAATCCTCCTTGCGGAGGATTATTTTTTTATCGGAAACAATGAAAGGATACCAGCTGCACCAACACCTAAACAGATTCCTATACCTATATTGTCAAAACAAATACCAAATACGACACCTAAACTGATGCCAATAGGTAAATAATATGTGAATTTGTTGTTGTCTTTTTTCATGACAATCACCTCAAAAAGAGTATATCATATCGATGTAAAATCAGATGTTTATTGTGGAAATAATGCCTTAAGAATATCTTCTAATCCATTTTTATCGATAGATTTACAGATAATATCGGCTTGTGCCTTTAATTCATCTACAGCATTACCCATAGCTACACCTACCTGACATAATTGAATCATTTCAATATCATTAAGACCATCACCAAATGCATAGGTATCTTTGATATCTAAACCATAATGTTCGAGGACTTTCTTAATACCGATAGCTTTGCTCATTGTAGGAGAAAAGAATTCAAATGAATTATCACTGCCATGCTGATCAAAACTGATAGTAGTACCAAACTTACCATCTAAATAGTCGCTTACTTTCTGTTTGTCTTTATTTGTGACGTTGGCTTCTATCTTGATGGCACGTTTTAAGACATCATCACGGTCAAAATCCATAGAGAACATTTCTTCCATGCCAAGGTTCTTAAAGAACGTATAAAGCTCTTTATAACACTTATCAATATAAATATGATGTGCTGTTTCAATCATATAATCACAATTCAGTTCTTCAAGCATATCAACTGTCTGAGTCGCAAGTTCTGTATCCATTCTCTCTTCAAAGATAGATTTACCATCAATCTCGATATAGCCACCATTATATAAGACATAACCATCAAAACCCAAATCAAGGAATTGCTGGTTAATCATGACTTTAGGACGACCACTGCAGATAAAAAGCTTATGCCCATCATTTTGAATTCTTTTAAGTTCTCTTTTTACACCTTCAGGTACTTTGTGAACTCCATAAGAGTTATCTACAAGCGTACCATCAATGTCAAAAAATAATATTTTCTCTTTCATATGTATCTACTTTACCTCTGGTCTTAATATTTCTACAAATTTAAACTCACTGTTGTCATATGTATAATGAAGAATACAGCAATTAGTAAAACCTCCAGAGTTAAAAATAATGTCTGGATCATTAAATGCACTAAAGAATTGCATAGAAGCACCGGCATGACTTACTGCAAGAACCACTTCATGGTCTTCTTTATTCATGATTTCAGTTAGTGTTTTTACAACTCTATGTTGTACTTGTTTGGTTGTTTCGCCACCATAATGTGGAAATAAGTCATCATATTTAAAATCATCAAAATGAGGATTTAAATCTTCACTTTCTCCCTCAAATAATCCAAAACCTCTTTCCTTAAGACCTTTTACTCTTGTATAAGGTACTTGACCATCTGTTACTATTTCTAATGTATCAGATGCTCTTTCAGCCGTACTAGAGTAGTAATGATCAAAAGCAATATCCTTGATTAACTCTTTTGCAGCTTCTGCCTGCTTAATACCTAGTTCAGTAAGTGGAGAATCACATGATCCCTGAATTCTTCTTCGGACATTAAATAGAGTCTGTCCATGACGCATCATATATAAATGTTTCATAATAATTTTCCTCCTGTATTTATGCGGTTTTTTAGGGGTTTGAAACACTATGAAAGCGTAAACTAGTAACAAATCAGTAACAAGAAAAGCCACTTAGAGTGCTTCAACCGCTAACACAATAAGTATATCACAATATAATAAAAAAGCCGACTGCTGCCGGCTCTCTCATATAAGAAAAATAATAAAGATTTTGGTTTGTTGTAACTTGCAGAAAGGAGACGCATATTTACAACAACATAATTATATAATCCTGAGTGCTATTTATCAAGTGTCATGTGGAACGCTTTCGGAACGCTCATGGAACGCTAGAATTTTATCTTGTTGATTTCTGTCCATAACTTATTCTTAGAGGCATTGGTATAGATATCAAAGGTGATATCATTCAGTTTGTGCCCAAGAACCTTCTTACGTATATAAATATCAATATTGTAAAGCTGACAAAGAGAAGCAAAAGTATCTCTTGTATCATGCATCTTGTGGTTCATGCCTAGCTGATCATTGAGGGCATAGAGTACAGTCATGTAAAACCATGTACGCTTAGAATCAAATAGTCTTTCTTTCTTATTAATCAGTTCATCAATGACATACTGCTTGATTCCTTCATGAATCGGAATGATTCTGTTTCTTCCGGCTTCTGTCTTGGACCCTGTAATGATATAACTGATTTTTCTCTCTATTCCATCATCATTACAAGGCTCATCTATGTGTATCTGTTTTCTATCAAGTGAGAGGAGTTCAGAAAGCCTACACCCTGTATAAATATAAATAAGCAGCACATGCGCTTCTGGAGTATCTAGTTTCTTGAGTTTCTTTATTTCATCAAGTGTAAAGGCCTTATGCATTGTTGACTTAGGAAGGCTCTTTATTTTTATATAAGTAGAGTAGTCATCATCTCTACTGATATATTTGTGCATTACTGCATACTCGAAGACTTTGACACAGATGTACTTCATATCTCTCTGTACGCTTACACCAGTATCCATTTCATCAAATATGTTCTGCATATCTCTTAATGTGATTATGTTGACAGGCATATTTGACAGCCTATCAAGATGGCTGAAAGCGTTCAGAATGTTTTTATGTCCTTTTTCGGTTCTCTTAATAAAAGTTTCATTGTCTATGATAGTAAAGATTTCTTTGAATGTTGGCACTCTTTTTTGTGTCTTTTCCTGTATTCTATCAAACAGATCAGGAGCGAGGTTTCTAGCTTCTTCATTTGTTATGCTGCTTGATCTCTTTAATGAGTAAATAGATAAGGCATTCAATGCTTCTTCTCTACTTGCAAAGGTGCCTATACATATCTGCTTTTTCTTGCCTGTTATTATATCTCTTTCATCGCTCATTACACGGGCACAGAAGGGGTTTCTTCTCTTACCCGATAATTTGACTACGGTACCTGTATTATTCGGTCTGCGTCTAAATCTAGAGTTTCTAGGCATAATATGACACGTCCTTTCAGTTGTAATTTGCCTTAAACGTGCCAATCGTGATATAATTGAGTACGTAAAAGGACTTTTGTGAGAAAACTTCTTTTATAGTGATGTTGGCGTATCACTATCAGCATCCTAGTTGGCGCTAGGGTGCTTTTTTGTAAAAAGAAAAGGAACCTCTAACGAGATTCCTTCAATGGCGCTAGGCCGTTGTGTAAATAACAATAGCGTATAGCTCTTGTTCAATTAGATGTTATCACACAAAGTGGCTATTGTCAAACCTCGTTATTATTGCTCTCCTGTTGGTAGCAGGGGAGTTTTTTTATTTGTTCATTGATTTTACAAGACAGACTATAATTACAACATCAAGCACAATTTGAATTATATCTAATGCAATCTGCATAATATCGCTTCCTTTCAAAAAAAATAGTATTTTTAGCCTACATCAATCTTCCCAATTGAAATCTTTGATAACTTTCTTTAGTTTTCCTAGACATCTTATATTGTTGCTCAATGGATCAACAACGATAGGGTCAAAATCTGCATTCATTGGCTGTAACATGATTATCCCATTTAGTTCCTTATACTTCTTGCAAGTGGCTGTATTGGTGTCTGTACAGAAGCATCCAATAACGCCATCATCTACTTTATTCACTTTCTCAAATATAAGAAGATCACCATCAGAGATACCAGCATCTTTCATACTTTCACCGCTTGCATATTGTGCGAAGTATTTAGCTGACTTGCTCAAGCCTTTAGAAGGCACAGGAATCATATCAATGATATTGTCATCTACAAAGCCACCGTTACCACAACAAATAGAGTCGTACAACGGTACTCTAGTGTAGTCAATATTCACGTTTCTATATATTGCATCATCATGATTACCTTTTATTAAATAGTCTGTAGAAACACCAAAGTAGTCAGCAAGTTGCTGAACTATACCCATTTTTGGCTCAGTTCTATTGATTTCCCATGACGAAACCGTTTTATCGCTCACACCGACAATTTCACCAAGTTCTTTTTGATCCATTCCTCTTTTTTCACGTAATTGTTTAACATTCGTGCCGAATTGCGTTTTCATTTATAACACCTCTTTTCGCTTCTATTATAATGCAAACTGTAGAACAAATAAAGCAAATTGAATTGAATATTCTACAAATTGCATATTTTTATTGACAATCTACAAAACGTAGGATAGAATTAGATTCGTAAGGAGGTGGTAAGATGATTTCGAGAATGAGACTTGATGAAATTAGAAGAGCAAGGGGTTTTTCGCAAGAGTACATGGCCGATAAATTGGGCTGTCACAGAAATACTTACGCAAAAATGGAAGAAAAGCCACAAAATATTACCATGGAAGCAGCGGATAAAATAGCCACATTATTAAACGTTTCAATTAATGACATTATTTTTTTAGAATCAAATCTACAAAACGTAGAATCAAAAGGAGAAACAAGAAAATGAACGAATTACAAGTATTTAAAAACCAAGAATTTGGTTCAGTCAGAACATTAGTGATTGATAACGAACCTTGGTTTGTTGGCAAAGACGTAGCCGAAGCACTTGGATATGAAAAGCCAACAGACACAGTTAGAAAGCGTGTTGATGAATATGATAGAGGTATCTCCAAAATGGAGACCCCTTCAGGTAAACAAAATATGGTTATCATCAACGAATCAGGACTATACAGCTTAGTCCTCTCAAGCAAATTACCAAGCGCCAAGAAGTTCAAGCGTTGGGTTACATCTGAGGTGTTGCCAGCATTAAGAAAAACAGGGCAGTACCAAGTGAATGAACTAAGCGGACAGGAATTAATGGCTAAGGCATTAATCGAGGCTCAAAGTGTTCTAGCTGCTAAGGATAAAGTAATCGAGCAGATGAAGCCTAAGGTGGTATTTGCAGATGCAGTAGCAACTAGCCATACATCTATCCTCGTTGGTGAACTTGCCAAAATCTTAAAGCAGAATGGCATTGACATGGGTCAGAAGCGTTTATTTGCATGGCTCAGAGAAAAAGGATATCTGATCAAGCGCCAGGACACTGATTACAACATGCCTACACAGAAGGCTATGGAACTAGGTCTCTTTGAAATCAAGGAAGGCTCTTACGTCAACGGCTCAGGAGTAAATATCACGACTAAGACGCCTAAGGTTACTGGCAAGGGTCAGCAGTATTTCATTAACAAGTTCCTTCAATAGGAGGTGATCATCATGGATGAATGGAGTATCAGCGTTGAGGAAGTCATGCAGATTACTAAGAAAAGTAGAGACTTCATCCTAAACGCTATAGAACAGGGCGTAATGCCTGGGTCAGTAGTAAAACATGACTCAGGTAAAAGAAGTACTTACATCCCTAGAAAGGCTTTCATGGATTACATGAACAATTACTATAGAGCTCCTTCAGATAAGTTGATTGCAGCAGTGGTAGAGGAGCTCACTAAAAGAAAGACAATTGAATAAGTAGCTTTAGTTGCTCGTAGGCACCTAAGGCCAAAGAAGGCAAATAATATTATTGTAGAATGTCTCGTTTTCATTTTTTTGGAAACTCCCTTCGTATGTGTATCTTACATTGAATATATCAATCCTTTTTAAATAATTTGTCTGTTGATCAAATAAATGCTTTCTTTGGCGCTAAGTGCTTATGAGCACAAAAAAAGAACACACGACAGCCATCGTGTGCCCTTAAAAAAATATCAAAAATGCGTGTTAATTATAGCACAGAAGGAAGGATTTTCAAATGAACAGATTTGAAAAAATTATTATTATTGTCTCTAATCTAATTGTATTAGCGAGTTTCTTTTCAGGAATCGTTACAGGCAATAATTTAAATGTCACAGAAATAAAGTTATTAAGTGTCGCATCATTAAGCATGAACTTATTAGTGGTTGAGTACATGCTCGTTGTTATCAGAAATAAATAAAGGAGAAGAAAATTATGGAAAAGAAAGCATTTATTAAAGTTGAATCTGATGAAGTGGGAGCTCGCATCCACTCAAATGGCAGTAATTATCAAATGTTATTAATGATGTCATTATTAATTCAAGCTTTTAAAGACGGTCAATTAACAAATGAAGACAACCCAAATAATGAAACATTTAAACAAATCGTTGACTTCATTTTTAAGAAGCCAAGAGAAGCATCAATTGCACTTATTCATATTATCGGTGTTGATGGAGATTTAGATTTTTTATTCAAAAGTGAAAAGGAGAATAATTAAATGGATAAGATTAAGATTAATTCTCTTGAATTAGAGAATGTTAAAAGAATTAAGGCAGTACAGTTAGAGCCATCTGAAAAGGGCTTAACAATCATCGGTGGTGATAATGCACAAGGAAAGACATCAGTACTTGATGCTATCACTTGGGCATTAGGAGGCAATAAATACAAGCCATCCAAGCCAACACGAGAAGGGTCTAGCATTCCTGCAGCTTTAAAGATTGTATTGTCAAACGGAATTATAGTCGAAAGAAAAGGTAAGACAGGCGCTCTAAAGGTAACTGATCCATCAGGCCTTAAAGGAACACAAGGACTTCTTGATTCGTTCATCAATGAATTCGCACTAGATCTTCCAAAGTTCATGCAGATGAACGATAAAGATAAAAGCACTACATTATTAAAAGTCATTGGAGTTGGTGAACAGCTCAACGAACTGGAACAGAAAGAAAAAGCTTTCTATCAGAATCGTACAGAAACAGGAAGAATCAAAGACAGAAAGAAGAAAGCATATGAAAACATGCCTGTATTTGAAGAAGCCCCAGAAGCCTTGCTAGATATCAAGGAGCTTATTGATCAGCAGCAGAAGATTCAGAAGGTTAATGCTGATAATGAAAGAATCAGACAGGAAGCAAAGAACAAAGGAATGAATGCTTCCTATCTTAAGAAGAAGCTTGATGATATCGAAAAAGAATATCTAAAAGCCAAAGAAGAAGCAGAAAAAGCATCAAGAGAAGCAGAAGAAGCTTCCACTGAACTAGAAACACTGATTGATATCGATACATCGCCAATTGAAGAACAGATTTCTTCAATTGAAGAAATCAATGCAAAAGTAAGAGCCAATTCCGAAAGAAAAAAAGCATACAAGGAGTATGAAGAACTGCAGAGTGAATATGATGACTACACTGCTGCTTTAAATGAAGTAAAAGACCAGAAGGTTAAATTATTGGAAAATGCAGATCTTCCTCTTGAAGGATTATCAGTAGAAGAAGGAAGACTTACATATCATGGACAGAACTGGGATAACATGTCTGGTTCACAGCAATTAAAGGTCGCAACTGCAATCTGCAAATCAATCAATCCTAAATGTGGATTTGTCTTATTAGATAAGTTGGAACAGATGGATTTGAAAACTTTAAAAGAATTTGGTGCTTGGCTTGAAAAAGAAGGATTACAGGCGATTGCTACAAGAGTATCTCAAGGTGATGAGTGTTCTGTAATCATCGAGGATGGATACATCAAGAAAGAAGAACCAGCTGAACATAAATGGGAAGGAGTGAAATGGTAATGGATTTTGAAATTACAAAAGGGACAGTCCAGAAACCTTATAAAGTAGTTGTATATGGTCCTGAGGGAATTGGTAAGTCAACCTTCGCTTCTCATTTCCCTGACCCTTTATTTATCGATACAGAAGGATCTACTAGATCATTGGATATCAAGAGACTTCCTAAACCGACTTCTTATGAAATGCTTAAACAGGAAATTGATTACATCATTGAGAAGAATACATCCATCTGCAGAACACTAGTCATTGATTCGATTGACTGGGGTGAAGCTCTTATCGTTCAGCATATATGCGATAAGTATCAGAAGAAAGGCATTGAAGATTTCGGATATGGAAATGGTTATGTCTACACAAAGGAAGAGTTCGGAAGACTTCTTAACAGATTAGAAGATGTAATTGAAAAAGGTGTGAATGTTGTTCTTACAGCACATGCGCAGATCAGAAAATTTGAAAAACCAGATGAAAGCGGTGCTTTTGACAGATATGAATTAAAACTGGGGAAGAAGACTGCTTCACAGACTGCACCTCTTGTAAAGGAATGGGCAGATATGGTCCTATTCGCAAATTATCAGACATTCGTGACAAAAGACGAGAAGGGAAAGACAAAAGTATCAGGAAACAGAAGAGTGATGTACACAGTGCATAATGCATGCTGGGATGCTAAGAACAGAGACGGTCTCCCAGAAATGTGCGATTTTGATTATCAGGTAATCAAACCACTTATTGAAAAAGCAATCGCTGAACCTGTAGATAATACATCAAAAGAGGAACCGACAGCTGAACCTATCGGAGCAGAAACATACTCACCTTCTGTAAGTGCTATTGATTTTGAATCAGATGAATATAAGAAGCTTCCTTCTCAGCTTGTGGATCTTATGAAGCAGAATGAAATAAGCATTGAAAGAATGATGGATGCAGTATTTGCTAAAGGAATCTTTCCAAAAGATACACCTATTGAAAACATACCTAGCGATTTCTGGTCATATCTTATCAGTACATGGAATGAATTCCTAGGTGCACTAGTAGAAAATGAAATGCAATTTTAAATAAGGAGAACATAAATATGAGTTATCAGAATAATTATCAGAACAATCAGAATGATGGAGCAATGGGATGGGATGAAGAAATTGTAAAGGACAGTGAATTTGTCACACTTCCAGAAGGAATCTATGATTTCATCATCAAGAAGCCGTTTGAAAGACAGAAGACTTCCGGACAGGGAAAGCTTCCGGTATGCAACAAGGCAGTTATTACATTAACTATCAATTATGAAGGCAAGGAAGTTGACGTATCAACTAATTTAATTTTACACAGAAGTCTTGAATGGAAGATTTCTCAGTTCTTCGAAGCAATCGGTCTTAAAAGAAAAGGAGAACCATGCAGAATGGCATGGAATGAAATCATTGGAAAAACAGGAAAAGTCAAGATTGGACCAAGAGAATATAACGGCAATACATACAATGATGTAAAAGAGTTTATCGTTCCTTCTTTAGATAACGTTCAGCCTCAGTCAAATGCTCAGCAGCAATGGGGAAACTGGAATAAATAATGCAGCTAAGAAAATATCAGCAGGAAGCACACGATTCTATTTTCAATGAATGGGAAAAGAAGGGCATCAAGAAGACCCTTCTTGTTCTTCCTACTGGATGTGGCAAGACGATTGTATTTGCCAAAGTCGCAGAAGACTGCGTAAAAGAAGGAAACAAGGTCCTGATCATGGCACATAGAGGCGAACTACTCGAACAGGCTGCTGACAAAATCAAGAAAATGACAGGGCTAGAATGTTCTGTAGAAAAGGCAGAACAAACATGCATGGGTTCCTGGAACAGAATCGTTGTCGGAAGCGTTCAGACGCTTCAGGGAACAAAAAGATTATCTAAGTTCCTAAAGGATTATTTTGACACAATCATTATTGATGAAGCGCATCATGTGCTTTCATCAAGCTATCAGAAAGTACTTGAACACTTTGATGCAAGAGTACTTGGAGTAACTGCTACACCAGATAGAGGTGACAAGAAGAACCTAGGCAGATACTTTGAAACATTATCTTATGAATACACATTGCCAGAAGCAATCAAAGAAGGATATCTAGTACCAATCAAAGCACTGACTATTCCTCTTGAATTAGATCTGAGCAGTGTGTCAATGAGTGCCGGGGACTTCAAGGCAAGTGATGTAGGAAGTGCATTAGACCCTTATCTGATGGGTATTATCAATGAAATGAAAAAGTACTGCAAGGATAGAAAGACAGTTGTCTTTCTTCCTCTTGTAGCTACATCTAAAAAGTTTACAAAACTATTAAATGAAAATGGATTTAAAGCTGCAGAAGTAAACGGTTCATCAAAAGACAGAGAAGAAGTCACAAAAGATTTTGCAGAGAATAAGTACAATGTCCTATGCAATTCGATGCTTCTGACTGAAGGATGGGACTGTCCTGATGTTGACTGTGTAATTGTATTAAGACCAACAAAAGTGAGAAGTCTCTATTCGCAGATGGTCGGAAGAGGAACTAGATTATCGCCTCAAACAGGCAAGAAAGATTTACTTCTATTAGATTTTCTTTGGCATTCGGAAAGACATGAACTGTGTCACCCGGCTAATCTTATCTGTGAAAGTGAAGAAGTCGCTAAAAGAATGACAAAAAAGATGGAAGATAATGCTGGAGAAGAATTCGATATACAGGATGCTGAGGAAGAAGCCAAAAAAGACATTATCAAAGAAAGAGAAGAGGCACTGCAGAAACAGCTTGAAGAGATGAAGCACAAGAAAAGAAAACTTGTTGATCCTATTCAATATGCAATGAGCATAGAAGCTGAAGATCTACAGGATTATGTTCCTTCTTTTGGATGGGAATGTACTCCTCCAACTGAAAAGCAATTAAAACTATTGGAAAGTGAAGGAATATTCTCTCAAGAAATTCCTAATGCTGGATATGCATCAAAACTTATTGAAAAACTCGATATGAGAAGAAAGGCACATCTTGCAACACCAAAGCAGATCAGACTTCTTGAAAGATATAATTTCGAGCATGTAGGGAACTGGCCATTTAAAGCTGCTTCTAGCATGATTTCAAGAATTGCATCCAACAATTGGAAATTGCCTGACGGACTGAATCCAAAAGAATATGTTCCACAATAATTTCTAGAAAGGAAGGACCGAAATGACAAAATATGATTTAAAAGAACTTCTTGAATATATAGATCCTTCCTCTCTTTCCTATCAGGAATGGTGCAATGTGGGAATGGCACTCAAGCATGAAGGATATAGTGCAGAGGAATGGGATTCATGGAGCAGTGCAGATTCCAGATACAAAAAAGGTGAATGCTTCACTAAATGGAATTCATTCAATGAAGAAGCTGGTGCCATTGTAACCGGCGGAACAATATTTGAATATGCTAAAAAAGGTGGATGGCATCCACCAGTCAAAGAAAAGTATAAAGATGGTGCAATTGATTGGGATGATGAGATAGGCAGTATCATTGATACTGATTCTGTCGATTCGATAGAACTACAAGAACCTTCTGATAATGACTGGCATCCATCAAATGAATTAATCAGATACCTATCTACACTATTCGAAACTGATGATTACGTAGGCTTTGTAATGCAGTCTATGGAGAATGATAAAGGAAAATATATTCCTGGTAATCGAGGAATATATAAGATGACTGCTGGAGAACTGATTGAAAAGCTTCATAAGTGTAATGATGATATCGGAGAGGTTCTTGGAGACTACAATCAGGAGGCAGGAGCATGGATCAGATTCAATCCTCTAAATGGTGAGGGTGTTAGAAATGCAGATATCGCATCATTCAAATATGCATTAGTAGAATCTGATTCTATCGATATCGGAAAACAGCTATCTATAATCCATCAGATTGAGCTTCCTGTTGCAGCTGTTGTATACAGTGGTTCTAAGTCAATACATGCAATCGTAAAAATAGAGGCTAATGATTCAAAAGAATATAAAGAACGTGTGGCATATCTTTACAAGATATGTGATAAGAACGGTCTTGAAGTTGATGGTCAGAACAAGAATCCTTCTCGTCTATCGAGAATGCCTGGTGTAATCAGAGGAGAACATAAGCAGTTCATCATTGAGACTAATACAGGTAAGGAATCCTATGATGAATGGGTAGAATGGATTGAATCAATTGATGATGATCTTCCGGATGAGGAATGTCTTGCTGATTCATTAAAGGACATACCCGATTATGCAGAAGAGCTTATCCCTGGAATATTAAGACAGGGACATAAGATGCTTCTCGTTGGTCCTTCCAAGTCAGGTAAATCATTTGCACTTATTGAATTATGTATTGCAATCACTGAAGGCACTGAATGGATTGGAAGAAAATGCAAGCAAGGAAATGTGCTTTATGTGAACTTCGAATTAGACAGGCCTTCATGCCTTCACAGATTCGAGGATGTCTATAATTCACTTGGAATACCCGAAGGCAAAAGACATTCAAAAAATCTGTACACATGGAATCTGAGAGGTAAAACATTAACACTAGATAAGCTTGTTCCAAAACTTATCAGAAGAGCAAAGAAAAGAAACTACAGAGCAGTAGTGATAGATCCTATTTATAAGGTAATAACAGGTGATGAAAACAGCGCCTCAGAGATGGCTAACTTCTGCAACCAGTTTGACAAGATTGCTGAAGCAACAGGTGCATCTGTCATATATGCACATCATCATTCGAAAGGTGCACAAGGTTCTAAGAAGTCAATGGACAGAGCTTCCGGCTCTGGAGTATTCGCAAGAGACCCTGATGCCTTATTAGATATGATAGAACTTGATATTCCTAAGGAAGTGAAAGACAAGTTCAGAAAAGAAGCAGAAGTGGAGACAATCAAGGCAGTGCTTGATAGAGCAGTACCTAACTGGAGAACATATATTTATAAAACACTTAAGACAGATGAGAATGATCTAGAAGCAATGAATAACTACTGTGCAGAGATGCTTGATTTTGATCAGATGACTGAACTAGAGATTCTGAAAGGAAAGCAGCTATACAATGTTGATCATATGAGTGCTCTGCAGATCAGCGGTACATTAAGAGAATTTGCTTCATTTGATCCTATCAATGTGTTCTTTAAATATCCTCTTCATTATCTTGATAACAATAATCTGCTTAAGGGCTGCAGTCCTGAAAGAAAGAATAAAAGTCCTAATGAAAAACGTATTGATTCAAAGAAAAAGCAGAAAGAGGAAAATATAGAACTGTTCATTAATGCTTTTGAAAAAATAAATGTTGATGGAAAAACAACAGTTAAAGCATTGGCTGAATCTGGATTAATGCTTGGAAAAACAGAAAGCGCATTAAGAGGTTTCTTTAATAGATCAATAAAAGATGGGTCTCTTGAAGGATTCAAATATGCAAAGGGAACAATAGAAAAAATATAGCGTTCGCGTTCGCGTTCGAACATATATAAATATATGTATGAACGCTACGAACGATAAACACATAGTTGCTGACTGCGTACGTATTAATATATGGGGAATTTGAGATTCCCCCATATATATACGTTACGCGTCATCATAGTGACTATGAATTTTGAAAGAACGAAGGTGAAAAAATGAGAATAACAATGGAACAACATCTTGAAGCTCTTCAGGATGCGGAAGAAAAATATAAAAAGCTAGAAGAAGAATATTCTTATTTGCAGGAGGAGCATGAAGACCTCAAACAGGAATATGCAGATTTCAGAATTAGAAATAATAAATATGTTTCTTCTTTGAAAAGCATCCTTGAAGAAACTATCAGGGAAGACAAGAAAATCAAAAGAGACTGCAAAATCATCATAGTACTATCATTTATTCTTGTAGTGCTTGTGATTGCGCTGTTTGCTCTTTAGGAGAAAGAAAAGGAATGTCTGAATGAGCAAGTATAACTCAAGAAAAACAACAGTTGATGGAATCACATTCGATTCCAAGAAAGAAGCCAGAAGGTATTTAGTACTTAAGAAAATGGAACAGGATGGAGAAATAAAGAATCTCCGTCTTCAGGTTCCTGTCGAGTTGGTACCATCTTTTGAAATTGTGGTTGATGGAAAGAAGAGAAAAAGAAGAGCAATGCGATACATCTGTGATTTTGTCTATGAAGTCAACGGAACAACAGTCTATGAAGATGTAAAAGGCAGAAAAACAGATGTTTATGCAATCAAGAAGAAATTGTTTGAATATAAGTTCAAAACAACCATAAAGGAGACTTAAGAATGAATAATTATTTAACTAAAAAAGTGGTCTACTTCACTTATCAGCAGTTTTTGAACGAACTGGAAGAATTAAAAAAGAAATATTACGTTATCGGCTACACTGTCAAGTCTCAAGAAAACGCTGCAGATGTTCAGCTAGTCGAAAAGTAAGCGAAAAGAGGCAGAAAAAAATGGAAAAATTATATCTGGTAAAGTTAGGAAATATGTATGTTACAAGTGCATCACTAACATCTATTAAATTGGATGAAACAGTAGAGAAAGCGAAAGTATTCAAAAATGTAGTAGAAGCTGAAAGTATTGCTAATACTTTGGGAGCAATTGTCATTACTTTCGTTTCGGAGGATTAAAAGAATGTTTAAAGAAATCGGAAGAGTTACAGAATTATTAAAATATCCACAAAATAAAATCCTTGATTTAGATAAAGTAGCACATATCAATGGCGAAGGTTTAACACTTACCATTGCAACGGAAGAATGCGCAGAGTTAATCCAGGCAATCACTAAATTAAAAAGATACGGCTTTTATGATAGATACAAAAACGATCTGCACGAAGAAGTGGCAGACGTTCTTATCTGTATTGCTGAGTTAGTATGTTTAGGCTACTTGGATATTGATAAAGTCAGAGACTACCAAAAATTGAAGATCAACAGAGAGATAGAACGAGCAATCCAGAAAGAAGAAGAACTCAGAAAGGAGACAGAAAAGCATGGAACTTGTGAATGATAAGAAGCTAGAAGCAGTCGCTAACTTTCTAACGAATACTGAAGTCAATGGTGATTATTTATGTGGTTCATTCCTTGAATATCTAGATGGTTCGTTCAATACCAAAAAATGTGTGGATGATGAAGCTTTCTGCATGGAAGACTGCCCGATGAAATCAAAAGAAAACTTTATCAACTGGATTAAAAAGCCAGAAGAAAAAATATGCGTTGAAGATCTAGAAAAACCTAAACAGGAAGACTTCATCGAATGGGACCGTTTCGGTGACGGACATGTTAACGATTTTCGCTACGCTAAGGCATTAGAAAAATACTGCAATGACTTAGAAGAAGAACTTGCAGACACTGAATATGATTTAGAATCTTCTGAATGTCAGAATAGAGAACTGACTAATAAGTTAGAAAAGATTAGAGGTGTTCTTGATGGAAAATATTAAACAAATAAATATCTATCTAGTAGATGGATCTAGATACGTAGTTATTCCTTCAGATGATAATTTATCCAAATATGTAAAAGGTAATTTTTACGGAGGATATAACATTGGCATCTCAAAAAATGAAGCGAAATCAATTATTCATGAATGGGTGTTTAATGCTGAAAGACAACACAGCGGCAGAATTGATGATATTGGTATTACAGCAAGTAATATTATATCTATTGAATTTTTAGAACATAGGGAATGATTATATGGACAAAAAGAATTTAAAAGAAATTACATATTCGGGCGAGTTCGTCAACGAATTAGAAAGCAAGATAAAATATTTAAAAGAAGAAAATGCATTAATCAAACGTAGATATACTGTTTTAGAATGTCAAAATCATTATCTTGAGTTATATAAGGAAGCGTTAAACCTAGCAATCACAAACGCTATTATTGTTGGTGGCTATGATTTTTGGGAAAGAGCTGCAATAGGATATGGCGTGCAAGAATTTTATAACAAGTGCATTCAAAGAAACGCACCAAATCTTAATAAAGGTATTGTGGAATTCTATCTTTCGCTAATAGCAAACGCAAAAGCACAAAAGAGTGAGGTAAAAGAAAATGTTAAATGCAGAAAGATTTAAGAAAGAAATATTAGAAAATTCAAATGCTGTTTTTGATTTTTCAATGAGTAAGGATAAGCATACAATTAAGAAATGCCTTGGTGTCTGTGAGGATTGTTTCTTTCACGAAGCAGGAGATCACTGCTCGAACATTAAAGTTAAATGGCTCTTATCAGAGTACAAAGAGTCTATTAAACTGAGCAGACTTGAGCATGATGTTTTAAAATATCTTCTCGAAAAGACACAATATAGATTTATTGTACGTGAAAAAAGCGACAATATTTACATTTACAAAAGAAAGCCAAAGAAAGGAATAGGTGCTTGGGATAGTAGCACAGGGATGCTAAACCTTAATGTATTTATTAATTTATTCCCATTTATCAAATGGGAAGACGAAGAGCCTGCATCAATCGAAGACGTGCTTAATAACTGTGAGGTGGTTGAGAGTGATTTATAAAGAAATATTAGATATGGTATCAGATTCAGCATATAACAAATTCATTCACGGCCTTGATTATGACGGATTGAAAAGTACAATCGTGGAATGTGCAACCAAAATTTACATTGCACAAATGCAGCTTGAAAAAGAGAAGCTGCAACAAGAATATGATGACCTTTATGAAGGTCATGACAAACTTGCTTATGACTGGGCAAAGTTAAAGAAAGAAAATAAAGAATTGCGCAAAAAATGCAGTGAACTTCTTGCAGAACTTAACAAAATAAGCAGCGAACCTCTTCTAAGAAAAATGACTATTGCTGAACTGAAGGAAAGGGGATTTTTAAGAAATGAGAGTAAATGAAGTGTTGACAAGAGTTGATGAAGATGAACTCTTTGACATTAGATGTAAAAGTTGGAATTTTTGTATACAAGGAACAAAATGGGAAATCACTCATAGTGACACATTCATGGATAACCATTTTGGAGATATGTTAGTAACTCATATTGAAGTAAATGATTTGCCAAGAGGACACGCAATCATGTTATTGGTTGATTAAGAAGGAGTTTATAAGATGATATTTGTGTTCATTACGTTCATGATCATTCTTTGGATGATTATGATGTCTGGTTAAAGGAGATTGGATATGATGATTTGGATTATAATGATAGCAGCAGTGCTTATTTGGATCTTGATGACTGCATAATTCTCGGAGGTGTATGAATGACTACAGAAGAAACTAAACAGTATTTGAAAAACTACAAGAACATGATGCATAGAATAGAATATATTGATAACAAGCTAATCAATGTTAAATCAATACCTTATGATGATTCTTCAGTAGGATCATACGCAGAGCCAAAAACAAATAACGATTACATCATGATGAAGGATAAGTATCTTAAAGAAATGAGCAGTATAAGAGCATCAGTTGAAAGCATAGAAGATATGACTCTAAGAGATGTGTTGTTCTATCGATACATAGAATGCTTAGAGATATATGATATTGCTAATATCATGGATTGCTCTAATACATCTGTATTTGCTTATCTGCGTGATGCGATTAAAGAACTTTCAATTATTCTTGATTAATTCTTATTAAACTGTATTAATCTGTATTAATCAGAAGCACACAGCACTTAAAAAGGTGCTAGTATGGTATTAGACAGAAATATATAAGAGGGCCGGACTTAACAGTTTGGCTCTTTTCACATTAAGAATCATTAAGGAGGCGTATTAATTGTATGACAGAAAAACAGAGACTGTTTGCAGATGAGTATCTGAAAGATCTAAATGGTACGCGTGCCTATAAAACGATATACACTACTATCAAGAATGATAATGTTGCAGCAGTAAGAGCAAATACACTTCTTAAGCAGAAAGATATTTCTGATTATATAAGCAAAAGACTTGAAGAAATTCATAATGAGAACACGGCTGACATCCAGGAAGTGATGGAGTATCTTACATCAGTCCTAAGAGGAGAATCAGCCTCAGCGGTATTGATGATGAGTGGCAATGGTATGCAGAAGGTCACTGAGAAGCCTCCGGATGAGAAAGAAAGGCTTAAAGCTGCAGAGCTTCTTGGAAAGAGATTCGGTATGTTCAAAGACAATGTAGATGTTACATCGAACGGTAAGACAGTAATCGTGGATGATATAGATGAATAAGGTTAGTTTGAAATCTACCATTGGTCCGGCTTTCTATGAAGTTCATAAGCATGTAAAAAACAATGACTACACGCATTACTGGCTAAAAGGTGGGCGCGGCTCTTTAAAATCTTCTTTTATCGGTGTTGAGATACCTCTAGGCATTATGAGAGATGCACAGCGAGGTGTTATGAGTAATGCAGTTGTTATGAGACGAGTTAAAGATACGCTCCGAGATTCGGTATATGAACAGATTAAGTGGGGCATCTATAAGTTAGGTGCTCAAGATGATTGGTTAATACCTGAGTCTAAATTAAAAATGACTTATATGCCAACAGGTCAGCAGATAATATTCAAGGGTGCCGATGAACCTAAAAAAATGAAGTCAACAAAGGTCCATATAGGTTATGTTAAATACGTATGGTATGAAGAATGTGATGAATTCGAAACATATGACAAGATAACCAATATTAATCAGTCGCTTCTGCGTGGTGGACATGAGTATTGTGTCTTTTATTCTTTCAACCCTCCTGAATCACAAAGAAATTGGTGCAACAGGCAAGTTTTAGTAAAAAGAGATGATACATATGTCTCTCATACAACTTATTTACAGGCGCCTCCTGAATGGCTTGGAGAGCAGTTTCTAATTGAAGCAGAACACACCAAGAAAACAAATATTGAAAAATACAATCATGACTATCTAGGTGAAGTAACTGGTACAGGTAGCGAGGTTTTCACAAACCTAGATATACGTGAGATAACCGACGAGGAAATACAGGTATTCGATAGATTAAAAAACGGACTAGACTTTGGTTATGCAGGTGACCCATTAGCATATGTCAAAGCAAACTATGACAAGACGCGCAGGCGTCTTTTTATTTTTGGTGAAGTATATGGAACTAGACTATCCAATGCCAAGGCCGTAAAACTCATAAAAGAGATTAACCCGCTCAATAAGCTAGTCACTGCTGATTCAGCTGAACCAAGAACTATTAATGAATTCAAGTTATTAGGTCTCAATATCATCGGTGCAAAGAAAGGCGCTGACAGTGTAGACAACGGAATAAAGTTCCTTCAGGACTTAGACAAGATAATTATAGACCCTGTTAGATGCCCCAATGCTGCACGTGAATTCAATGACTATGAAATTGAAATGGATAGAGACGGCAACCTTAGAGGGGACTTCCCCGACAGAAACAACCACACTATAGATGCGGTTAGATATGCTATAGAAAATGAAATCCTTATGAAGAAGGCAAGAGCAGGAAAGAGGAGATTTTAAAAGATGTATTATACTTTCACGATTCCACGAGAAAAATTCGACGAGAGAAACATAGACAGAAGCATGATCCTTCGTCTTATTGGCAAGCATTACAGTATTCGTGCTCCTGAGATATTGAAGAATGTCGGCTATTACTTTGGTAAGCATGCCATCATGAACAGGGAAAAGAAGTTCAAGAACCAGCCGAACAATAAGATCATGGTAAATCATGCTAAAGATATATCAGATACAGCAACGGGCTATTTTCTTTCAAACCCTATCACATTCAAGAAGAATACAGAAGACGGCAATATTGACAAGCTGACAGGTGCTTTCGTTGATGCTGAAACAGATGATACAGATTCATGCAATGCTATCAATATGTCACGTGCTGGTGTCGCTTATGAGTATGTTTACTTATGTGAGCATGAAAGCAAGCTGATGACCAAGACACTTGACCCATTGTCAACGTCCAAGGTTTTCGATGCCTCAATTGAACAGCATGAATTATTCAGCGTTTATTATTCGATTGAAAAAGATGATTCTACTGACAGGTTCAATATCATCGCAACAGTAACAACAGAGAACTATGTCACAAGAATCGGAATCACATGCAATGAGGAATTTGAAAAAGGCGAGTTTTCAGAACTAGGTGAGCCTTACCCACATTTTTTAGGTGAGGACCCTATCATTGAATATAGAAACAACATGGACTGCATTGGAGACTATGAACAGCAGATTTCTCTTATTGATGCATACAATACATTGTGCTCTGACAGAATCAACGATAAGGAGCAATTCATTGACGCAGTGCTTGTTGTCTATGGCGCTCTTTTAGGTGATGACGATGAAGAAGCAACAAAAGCGCTCCAGGCTATCCGTAAGAACGGTGTTATGGAACTTCCTAGTGATGCACGCTCTGAATATCTAACTAGAACATTTGACGAGAATGCGGTGGAAACACTCAAGCGTTCAATAAAGGAAGATATCTATTCACTTTCTCATGTTCCTAATCTGACAGATGAAAACTTTGCTGGCAACAGTTCAGGCATTGCTATTCAATATAAGCTTCTAGCACTTGAGACACTCACAAAGACAAAAGAGAGATATTACAAGAAGGGACTTAAGAAGCGTATAAGAATGTTCTGTACTTATCTCAATTTAAAGGCAATTGCTGCTGATCAGTCAATGATTGAGCCTGTATTTACAAGAGGACTCCCACAAAACCGTCTTGAATTATCACAAATCATTGCGAATCTTAAAGGTGTTGTATCAACTAAGACACTTCTTGCACTCCTTGACTTTGTTTCAAACGTTGATGATGAAATGAAAGAAGTCAAAAAAGAACAACAGGAAGCACTTGAAACACAGAAGCAGTTATTTGATACCGAAAATCAGAATACTCCTCCAGAAGATGAAGAAGAAACAGATGATCACAAGGAAGATGGTAATAATGATGATGATGACAAAGACAAGGAATAATAGTGCTCTGTTATGACTAACATCAAAAATATAAAGTACTGGGAGATGCGAGAAGCAAGGAACATGTACAAGGATATGCAGTTAGCTGAGGACTGCGCTAAAGATTTGAGCGTAATCTATAGCAAGGCTGCAATCTACACTGCCAAACAGATTGAGGGGATATTCAATAGATTCGCTTCAAAACATCATCTGACAAGAGACGAGGCAATTAATCTTCTTTCAGAGGCTGACAGTAAAGATTTCGAAAAACTGCTTGAAGCATACAAGAATAAGACAGGCGCCCAAAAAAGAGAGGTGCTAGCAGAATTGGAAGCCCCAGCATACAAGAACCGTATGAAGAGGCTTGATGATATTGATAAGTCAATAAACAGGCTAATCAATGCGGTTGCATCCAAGGAAAGAGATGCAATAGACAAGACAATGCGAAAGGTCTATGAAAGCAGTTATCACCATGCAGTATATGAAGCTGCAAGAATGAGCGGCCTAGATCTTCAGACAGGACCTATTGATGAAGGCGCTCTTGAAACCATTCTGAAAAAGAAATGGTCAGGACAGAACTATTCCGAAAGAGTATGGGCAAATACTCAGAAGGTAGCCGATGCACTAAAAGAGGAGTTCATGATAGGAGCCCTCACAGGCAAGACAGAGAAGGAAATGACCGACTCAATCAACGAACAGTTCCTTTCAGGTAGAAACAATGCTAGAAGACTTGTAAGAACTGAATCATCATACATTCACAATGAGGCACACTTCCAGGCTTACAAGGATTACGGCATAGAGGAGTATAGATTTGTTGCAACACTAGACCTTAGAACGTCCCAAATTTGCCGTGAGAGGGACGGAAGTGTATACAGGGTTAATGATAAGAAGATAGGTGTAAACGCCCCTCCAATGCACCCATGGTGCCGTTCTACTACTATTATGAATCTTGACGATGAAACTATGCATAATCTAGAAAGATTTGCAAGAGACCCTGTTACAGGTGAAAGGATGAAGGTTCCGGCGGACGAGACTTATAAAGAATGGCATAAAAGAATGGTTGAAAAGCATGGTACAGATGCAATTAATACTGCTGAGAAATCAGCTAAGAATTATTCTGGTGATAAGAAACAGCAGAAAAAATACCGCAGTTCATTTGATAAGGAAAATATGTCATTATCACAATTAGAATTCCAAAAATCGAAGAATAAAAATAAAGAGGATTCGAAGAATAAAAAGAAAGAAGTATTGAAGAATCTAAAGACTCATGTTAAAGCTGCATCGGCTTCTGTTGGTCAAGATAAAAAAGTTCCTGTTAAGAAAGAAGAAAATACCAATACAAAGTTAATTGAAAAGAATGATAAAACATTAGACTTGAACAAAAAATCAGAAAGAGAAAGGATTATTTCTGAAAATAACAGTGTAATGCTTTCGGGAGAAACATCAAATACAATAGCAAAAGCGATTGAGTTGTTGGAAACTGACCAAAATTTATCAAGAGATGATTTAACAAATTTATTCCCTGAAAAAACGTATATAGGATTAAATCCATTCACCGGAAGAAAAATATACATATATGATAAAGACTTCTCTTATTTTATAAAAAAACATGTAACTGATGGGTCTCTTGATATACAGGACATCGTGACAGTAAATACCATACTAGATTATGATATGGCATTTATAGCAGACGATGGTAATAGTTATTCATTTGTGAAACAAGCGGAGCGAAAAAACGGAGCTTATGATATTGTTCTTAAATATATTAATGATGAAGAGGAAATTTTCCATTTCAACTATAAGAGTAAAAAATCTGCAGCTAAGAACATAAAAAGACTTAAAAAGAAAATGAGTTTATTGGATGTGAGAAATAAAAATATATTGACTTATTTAGATTTAAATGATTTAATATCAGTAGAAAAGGATAACTGATGTAGAAAAATCGGTCTCGTCTAACACGGCGTATATCTGATTAGATATATGGCGGATGAGGGATGCCCATTCTTAGAAATGGTTCGACCGCCCCTCCAGTTATCCCTTTTAATTGATTATCATTACGCAAATCGACTAAAAGAATAGTCGTTTTTTTATTTTATACAATCTCAAGGAAGGAGAACAACATGGCAAGGGATGATTATCATGTAATTGTTTATCAGGTTCTATCCTACCTGTATATGCAGCTAAAGCAAGGGAAGGATATTGATGCATCACTCATAAGACATGACAGTAAATATCTGCAGATCAACAGAAAGTACTGGACTTATGTCATTGTGAATCTATTAAATGAGGGATATATCAGTGGGATAGTAATTGACCAGGATATAGACGAAAACATAGAAATATACAACCTTGATAAATGTGAGATTACACCAAAAGGAATAGAATACCTTACTGATAATTCAACTATTGAAAAAGCCAAGAGATTTATGAAAGACTTGAAAGACATATTACCGTTCGTATAAGCCGACTATTTTTTAGTCGGTTTTTATTTTACCCAATTTCAAGAAAGGAGAATCATATGGCTGAAGGATTGAAACCACATCATCACCAGAACTTTGAGTATGACTGTAAAAGTCATTTTGACAGCCGTAGGCACGTGATTATCAAGAAGGTGACATATATGTGCATGATATGCGGAAAACTCTCTCACGAGACATATGAGGAGTACTGTCCGCCTCCCAAGGAAAGAAAACCTAAAGCATTGATGAAATACAGAAGCAGACAGAAGAGCGATTGATGTTCTTCTTTTTTTCTGTTTGTCCATAACGTGCATATGACATTAAAAGGTGCATGGATATAACAGTCATACGGACTATAAACGGAGGAATTAAGTTATGGAATACATTAAGAATATGATGCCTTTGAACCTTCAGTTGTTTGCGGAAGAAGGGACAGGCCATGAAGGGAATCCCGATGATGCGCAGTCAGGTGAACCAGAAGATGATAAATCTAAAGTGACAACACTCACAGAGGATGATGTAAACAGAATCGTCAAGCAGAGACTTGCCCGTGAAAAAAAGAAGTGGGATAAGGATCATACGGAAGCCGAAAGGCTTCAAAAGATGACAGATGATGAAAAGAAGCAGTATGAGGAAGACAAGAGAAAAGAAGAACTTGACAATAGAGAAGCAGCAATTACTCGTAGAGAATTGACTGCAGTCGCCAAGGAACAGCTTAATGCCGCAGGAGTTCCAGCAGACATGGCTGACTTCATCGACTACACTGATGCTGATTCCGTAAATGAATCTGTCAAGAGACTCTCTAAAGCATTCAAGGGAGCAGTTCAGCAGTCTGTTGATGACCGATTAAAAGGGAAAGCACCTTTAGACAAGGCAAAAAACAATGCATTGACTGCTGAAGAAGAGAATGCAAGAAAAGCATTCGCAAATGCACTTAAATTTTAGAAAAGAGGTATAGAACATGGCAATTAACACATTAGAGTATTCAACTATTTTTCAGACTGAACTAGATAAACAGATGGAGCATCTCACTCTTACATCATGGATGGATGCCAATGCCGGACAGATTAAGTATGAGGGTGGTGCAGAGGTAAAAATCCCTAAGATGTCATTAGTGGGCTTAGGTGACTATAACAGAGATGAAGGATATAAACAGGGTGCTGTTACTCTTGAATATGAAACATTCAAGATGACACAGGACCGTGGAAGAAAGTTCCTTCTTGATGCAATGGATGTAAACGAAACTAACTTTGTGGCATCTGCTGGCACTGTCATGGGTGAATTCCAGCGTTTACATGTTGCCCCTGAAGTAGATGCTTACCGTATTTCTAAGGTTGTTTCTGATGTTACAACGAAGAAATCAGCCAATATCCTAACAACTGCATTGACTGAACAGAATATTCTTTCTGAATTAGAAAAGGCAGCGGATACTATCCGTGATAAAGGATATCAGGGCGATATCATCTGTCATATTACATATGACACTTTAAGATTATTAAAGGAAAAGATGGTAAACAGCAACCTTACATCAGGTAAATTAACTATTGGAAATATCACATTAGACATCTATAAGCTTGATGAAATCACATTCATTCCTACACCAAAGAACAGAATGTATTCAGCTATCAAGGTTGATGCTGGAGCAACAAAAGACGCAGGTGGATATACAAAAGGTGAAACTGCTAAGAACGTAAACTTCTTAATGGCGCCAATCAATAGTGTTATCGGTGTTACTAAACAGGACAAGACAAGAGTATTTGACCCTGATACTAACCAGGATGCAAATGCTTGGCAGATTGACTATAGAAGATATCATGACTGCTGGGAAAAGGACAACATGCTTGACCTAATCATTGCTAACGTCTCAGCTGATGCATAATGATCATTGTAAAAAGAATCAACGTTGAAAGGGCCATCCATGAGGATGACCTTCAGCGTTATATAGAACAGGGATATCGTGTCATTGAAGACAAGAAGAACGATGAAGATACTCCTGTAGAAAACAATGAAGTGATGGACCTCAACGATATGACTGTTGACCAGTTAAAGACTATTGCAAAGGAAAAGGGCGTTAGCGGATATTCTAGTCTTGTTAAAAAGGAATTGGTCGCAGTTCTCACTAAGATGCAGGAGGAGTAATCTATGGATCTAGTTGAGATTGTTGCTGAAAGAACAGGAATGAGTCAGGGGCGTGCAAAAATCTATGTTGAAATGGCAAAACAGCGTGCTCTTGCACATACAAACCGCACTGTATACATCACTGCAATGGATTTCTGTGTGGCTGATCTAGCATGTGCCATGTACTTTAGAGAGGGCATGGTCGGAGAATCATCACATTCAGAAGGTGGCATCACATCTACTTTTCAGTCTTCTACTTATGAAGATATTCTCTCAACTCTCAACAACTTAAGACTGATTCGTGCTGGGGGAATCGTTCACGAAAAGAAGCCGGAGGGGAACCAATGAGACTTTCAGCGCTTAAGAACTATCCTGTATATGAGCCTGTCATCGAAAAAGATGGTGAAGGTGTCACTACTGAAAAGTGGATCAAGAGAAAATCAATGCTTCTTGAGATATGGCCTGCATCCGGTAAATTACAGGCGGAAATGTACGGGGAGAGACTGAACTACATTCTTAATATGATTCTTCCCAAGAATAAGGATGATGATTTCAGACCCACTGAAAAGTGGGGAGTGAATGTCTATAATCAGTCAACCGATGAACCGGATTACAGAATCATCAGCATGAAGGAATATAACAGACACTATCTCTATGAACTGGAGAAGATTATTAAATGAGTCTCAATGGTGCTAATGAATTAGTTAGAAAGCTTCGTGCTATAGATGCCGTTCTTGAGAATCCAGAACAGGTTCTTGGAAAGGCTGCGGAAACAATCAGAAGTGGTTGCGTTCTTGAATGTCCTGTTAATGATGGTGAATTAAGAAACAAAGGCATAAAGACAAGAGTTGAAGGTGATAAAGGGTATGTCTATACCACATTGCCATATGCTCAATATGTTGAATTCGGAACAGGCCGAAAAGGTGCAGCAGACCATGCTGGAATATCTCCATATGCACATCCTTCTTATACTATGGAACCTTGGTGGATTCCGGAAGATAAGTTATCAGAAAGTGCGATAAAGCATTATCATTGGGTAGTTATTGAGGTTGATGGAAAGAGATATTACAGGTCGGATGGACAGCCTGCACAGCCATTCATGTACCAGGGAGCAAAGAAGACTGAAAAGAAAGCAGTGAAGGATGCTGGTATTGTAATCAGCCAGTTAATTGAAAAGGATTAAAAGCATATGATCAACATTAAAGACAAAGTATATAAGGCTCTGACAGATGAAGGCCTTGAAGTCACTGACATCTATCCTAAGGATTGGGCTAAGCTTCCAGCCGTTCAGTATGTTGAGGAAGATAACAGCGTGGCAGAATGGACGGATGACAAGGAGCAGACATCACATGTCCTTTACAGAATCGAAATCTGGGATACTAAGAGTACATCGGATACAGCCTTGAAAGTTGATAAGGCATTATCAGCAATGGGGCTAAAGAGAGTATCATGCAGAGATATTGATGATGCATCAGGACTTAGACACAAGAAAATGAGTTATGAAGCATATTATGATAGTGATTACATCTATCACGGTATGTAACTGATAAGGAGGAATTATATAATGCTAGCAAATGGCGCTAAATTATCTTATGACAAGACAAACAAGGGAACTTCTTTTACTGACCTTCCAGGGTTGAAGAAGATTCCTGACATGGGTATTGAAAAAGAAAAAGTTGAAAACTCTTCACTAGATGATGCAGTTAAAATCTATGAATTAGGTATCGGAGACCCTGGAGACCTTGAATATACATTCAAGTATGACAACAGCAAAGCAACATCTTCATACAGATTAATGAGGGAACTAGAAAAAACAGGGGCTACCGCAATGTTTAAGGAAACATTGAAGGACGGCACTACAACTACATTCTCAGGACAGGTCACTGTTAAAAGAGCGGGCGGTGGTGTCAATGATGCTATTGAATTTACTGTTGCAATCGCATTGCAGTCTGAACTCACTATTACTGATCCAACAGAAGTAGCAGCATAGAAAGGAAGATATAGATAAATGGCAGAAAAAGCAAAAAGAAAACCGTTCATTATTTGGAAAATCGGTGAAGAAGAATACAAATTAAAACTGACAACAGGAGAAATCTCAAGACTAGAACAGATGTATGGTGGAAGTCTTATCAACCTTCTTAATACAGAAACAGGCATGACACCATTATGCACTATGCTGGACATCACACACGGTGGTCTTCAGAAATTCAATAGCAACATCGACAGAAGCGATGTGAATGATATGTTTGATAGATACATCGATGAAGGTGGCTCACAGACAGAGTTCCTTAGTGATGTTCTTATTCCATTGTTCCAGGTATCGGGTTTTTTCTCTGGGGCTCTCGAAACGAAAATGGAAAAGGAAATGGCGGAAGCCAAGAAGAATCTCTAGAAGATATCCTGATTACAGATTACATATACAAGGCGGTCTATGATCCAGCGCTTGATGCTGGAGTAGACCCCTTTTCATTTTGGAATTATTCGTTAGATGAGCTATACGATATTATTTCAGCGCATGAAAGAAAGAAAAAAGAAATGGTGCGACAGGAAGCGATATCTCTTCAGATACAGGCCCTTCAGATAAGGGATTGTATTTCTGCTGTCCTTAACGGCAAGGATGATTCATTCACTCCTGCACAATTGTGGGACTTCTATCCTTCACTTTTTGAAGAGGATAGGAAAGAGTTTGAAAAAGAGAAGGAAAGAAAAGAGATTGCAAGCGCTAGATCTTCTCGTATTGCCTTCAGTAGAAGACATAATGAAGCACTAAGAAAAAGAAAGGCGGTGATGCAGAATGACGGTAGAGGAACTGCAGATAGTAATATCTGCACAGACGAAATCAGCGAAATCAGAACTGAACAGCGTGAAGAATGAAGTCACCGGCCTAAAGAATCATGTTGATAAGGTCACAGGATCAATTGGTAATTCATTCAAGAGTATCCGCAATATTGTGGCGGGTCTTGGTATTGCTTCTCTGATTAAATCAACGATATTAGGTAATGTTGATGCTGCAATCAAGAGAGTTGATACTCTTAGCAATTATAGCCGTGTGATGTCGAATCTAGGCGTTGGTAGCGTTCAAGCGAATGCATCTGTACAGAAACTAAGCAATAAGCTTATTGGACTTCCAACAACCCTAGACGATGCATCAGGCGCAGTACAGAGATTTACATCAGTAAACAGTAACATCTCTAGATCAACAGATATGTTCCTTGCACTAAATAATGCTATTCTAGCAGGCGGTGCAAGTTCTGAGATACAGAAATCAGCCTTAGAACAGTTGTCGCAGTCATATGCTAAGGGTAAACCTGATATGTTTGAATGGCGTTCAGCGATGACTGCAATGCCTGCACAGATGAAACAGGTGGCTGAGGCCATGGGTTTTGTCAATGCTTCAGCATTAGGCGAGGCATTAAGAAACGGAACTGTATCTATGGACCAGTTCATGAATACTCTTATGCAGTTAAACACTCAGGGCATTAACGGCTATCAGTCATTTGAGGAACAGGCAAGAAATGCGACAGGTGGAATTTCTACATCAATCGCTAATATGAGAACAGCTATTGTTAGATGTATGTCCGAAGTAATGAATACAATCGGGCAGTCTAATATTGCTGGATTCTTTACTAATATTGCAAAGGCAATTAACTCATGCGTCCCATATGTTGTTGCATTCACTAAAGTTGTTATGGTCGCCGTTGGGTATCTGACGGCACTGTTTGGCGGCAAGTCAAAGAAGTTGAGTTCTTCTTTTGGTGGAGTGTCAAACAATGCTAAGAAGGCAGCAGGAAACACAGGGGCTCTTGCAAAGAATATGAACGATGCTTCCAATAGTTCGCAGAAGCTTTCTAAAGGCGCAGGTGGAACAGGAAGCGGATTAAAGAAGGCAGCAGGTAATGCTTCCAAGCTCAAGAAGGAATTGAAAGGAGCTCTTGCTGGATTCGATGCAATCAATAACATCAATTCGAGCAATAGTTCAAGTGATCCATCTTCAGGTGGCTCTGGTGGTTCGGGCGGTGTTGGTGGTTCCGGTGGCATTGGTGATATAGGAAGTATAGGTGCTGATGCGTTTGATACTGGAAGTATGACTGCACCACTCGAAGAAGTAGACAAGCAGTTAGAAGAAATCAAGAAGAAGGTTGCGGAATTCTTCCAGCCATTAAAGCAGTCATGGGATAAGTTTGGTGCGCCGATGATTGCAGCTGCAGTATATGCATTTAATGGTGTCAAGAATCTTCTTATGGAAATCGGCAAGTCAATGTATACAGTGTGGGAAAACGGCACAGGTGCAAAGACTGTCGAACTGATATTGAAGATATTCACTAACATCTTCAAGATAATTGGCAATATCTCTCAAGGACTGGCCGATGCATGGAACACGGCAGGCCTAGGTGATTCAATCATCCAGCATTTATGGAATATATTTAACTCTATATTGAAGATCATCAATGAGATTCTGAAAATTGTGAGAGATGTTACTAAAGCGATTGACTGGACTGCTGTATTAGGTGCAGTGGATGTGGTTCTTATTATCATTGATGGGTTATTCTCTTTCATAGCAGATAATGTAGGTCGTATCCTTGGCATACTCTCAGTTATTGCGGGATTATCATTATTTTCTACTCTTGCTGGAATTCTTGGTACTGTTATCACACAGATACAGATTGCAGTGGGAGTATTTTCAGGTTGGGCATCACTTGCAACTGCATTGAGTGGTGCATTTGGAATTCTTCCACAGATATTCGCATCTATTGTAATGGCGGTGAATCCTGTAAATGTCATCATAGGGGCAGTCATTGCTACAGTGGTAGACTTATGGCAGAAGAGTAAGAGCTTCAGAGATGACATAGTAAGCATTCTAGGAAATATTGCTACTATTGTTCAGAAGGTGTTTATGAATATTGTTGCACCTGTCATCAGTACAGTAGCAGGCATTATTAAAGATTTTGTGAATATGGTGCTAAAACCACTGTGGAATGTATGGGAAACAGTTTTTAAGGATATCATGGGAATAGTTAGTGATTTATTAAAATTTGTAACACCGATTTTTAGTACAATTCTTGATATTTTAGGGCCAGTCTTCCAGTTATCACTAACACATCTTCAAGGCACATTTAGAATTGTGTTCGCAGCAATTGGAGGTATTATCCAGGGCGCAGGTGCAGTAATTCACACTGTTGTTGATGGTATCAGAGGATTCTTTAATGGATTAGGAACTTGGATGGAAGGAACTTTCGGTTTCAAATGGAAGAATGTGTTTGAAACGGTTAAGAATGTCGTCAAGGCGTTCAGAGACTACATGGGTCCTATCATCAGTTCCGTACAGGTTATTTTCATGGGTCTAGCTAACTTCATCGGTGGCGTGTTCTCAGGCAACTGGAGAAGAGCATGGCTTGGTGTTAAGCAGATATTTGAGGGCATTGTTTCTGGATTAGGACACATCTTCAAGGCTCCATTGAATTTCATGATTGATGGAATCAATAAATTCTTAAGCGGCATTGGCAAGGTAAAGATTCCTGACTGGGTTCCTGGAGTCGGTGGAAAAGGATTCTCTATCCCTAGAATTCCTAGACTAGCAAAAGGTGGTATCGTAAGTGCATCCACTATCGCCAATATTGGTGAAGCAGGAACAGAAGCAGTAATACCATTACAGAGAAACACACAGGGACTTGATATGATTGCTGAAAAGATTTCAGAAAGATTATCACTTTCTCAAAATGACGGCACAGGCGCTACCTATGTCATTAAATTAGTACTTGATGACGGTAGAGTAATTACTAAGATGGTGATTGACAATATCAAGGATTATGAAGCACGCACAGGCAAGCCTGTATTTGACTATTAGGGGGTGGAATAAATGGCAGATGAAGCGAAAATCAAGATAAATGGAACACTTATTCCGACTCCTTCAGAGATTAGCGTAGAAATCAATGATTTAGATTCGGATAGTGTCAGACCTGTTTCAACAGGCATCTTAAGAAGAAATAGAATACGTTCTAACATGCTTAAAATCACATGTACATATAAGTTGAATACATTCACAGATGTAATGAATATTCTGAAGGTACTCACTCCGGCAGAGTTCACAGCAGAACTCTACATTCCTGATCATGGTATCAGAGGAACCAAGAAGATGTATGCTTCAAATAAGAAGTACAATTATAAGAGAGTGCAGTCTGGTCTAAAGGCAGATTCATTCTCTTTCTCTCTGATTGAGGTGTGATCATATGCTTATAAAATATGGAGAGACAAATATAACGGACAGACTTCTTGATTATAAGATGTCTGTCTCTTTTGCTGACTGCCGTATGATAGGCAACGTGCCATCAATTGAACTGACAATGAAGTTTGATAACTATGACGGCATTCTTGACAATATCGACATCAGCAAGTACTGGGAAGTCAAGGAAAATGATGCATCTGATACAAGATACTTCAAGGTGTATGATCAGCCGGAGAAGTACACCAAGGAACTCACTCTTAAGATGTACGACAACAACTATTCTCTTGACAAGGCATACGATACTAAACTGTCTTATCCTGTCACTATAAAAGACCAGCTAGACGAGATTGAAAATCTGACTGGTCTTTCTATTATTCGTGAAAGAATACCGCAGTACGTTCTTGATAAGAGCGTATCATGGTACGATAACACGATTGTGATAAGAAACTATCTTGGGTGGATTGCTGAACTGTTTGGGGCTAATGTCTATGCAGAGGGAATCGATTCTATTAGATTTGTTCCTATTGAAAAGACTGCCTTTGCTGCTACACAGGATTTAACAGACTATGAGAAGAATGAGGTGTATACACTCACAAGAGTATATGCTGAAAATGGTCTCAATCCTCTTTCTAAAGGCGACGAAACAGGAAATACGCTATTTATTGATTCAGCAAATCTATATGCAGATGAACAGAGCATTATAGACAGCATCTATGACAGACTTAAAGGATTGACTTTCAACCAGGTGAAGAATGTCACAATGATATCGGTTGATAACCTTCTTCCTGGTGCTCTTGTCAATTATAACAGCAATGAATTCACTTTCTTTGTATCTGATCTAACTGTCAGTTATAAAGGTGGACAGTTCTCTATGTCTACGGTTGACGGCAGTGTTACAACAAAGAATGAAGAAAAGACAGTGAATCGTGTATCTAATACAACACGAATCAGAAAGCTGCAGGTACAACAGGACCAGGAATCATTGAAACTGGATATTATCGCAAAGGAACAGGAAGGCATCAATGACAAGATGGCGCAATTAAGCCTGTCCAATGAGAAGATATCACTAAGGGTTTCAGAAGTTGAAGAAAAGGCTGGAGAAGCGATCAAACAGGCACAGGGTTCAGTTAAGAAGTTTGTTTGCGAGTATGCTTCTTCGAATGACGGAACGATTCCACCAGAAACAGGCTGGTCAGAGACTGCACCGACTTGGCGTCCTGGATTCTATATATGGCAGAGAACAGCAACGACGATCAACAATACTGTCACATACAGTACTCCGGTATGCATCACAGGGGCTAAAGGTGAGGATTCCATACTATTATGCATAGAATCATCAAATGGCACGACATTCAAGAACAGTGACGTGGCAACTATATTCACAGTAAACATCTATGTGGGTGGAGTTGTGATTGATAACTCTTCAAAACTGAGAGAAACATTTGGAGATAATGCATATCTGCAGTGGCTCATTAAAAGGCATGGAGAGACGGAATTCAGCAAGATCCCGTTAGATGATTCAAGACTCAACGATAACGGATTCATGTTTACTATTTCAGCAAAAGACATTAAATTCAAGGCAGTATTCAACTGCGAATTAAACATTTAGGAGGAAAATTATGGCAATTAAAGCGGTCAATCAGATTGACGTTATCGACTTAACCGATGGTTATTCGGTTGTATTAACTAATGACAACTATACATTCTTAGGTACTACTACTTCTGTAAATGGTACACAGACAACTACTACACAGGTAATGGCATTATGTGGTAGTGAACAGGTTCCATGTACTGTAGGAACTATCACATGTCCTACAGGAATTTCAGCAGTGTCTGACGGCAAGTCACCAATGCCAACGATCACTATCACTGCAACATCTGCATTAACTAAGAGTGGTACTGTCACTATTCCTATTGTTGTGAATGGTGATATCACAATCAACAAGACATTCAGTTACTCAATCGCATTTAAGGGGCAGACAGGTCAGAATGGTACAAGTGTTACCGTAAGTTCTACTTCTGTAACTTACCAGGTCGGTGCAAGTGGAACTACTAAGCCAACAGGTGAATGGAGCGCTACTGTTCCAAATGTACCTAATGGTCAGTTCCTTTGGACTAAGACAGTAGTTAAGTATTCTGATGGCAAATCAACAGAAGCCTACTCAGTCTCTTACAAGGGTACAAACGGCTCAAATGGTTCAAACGGTACAAGCGTTACTGTAAGTTCAACATCTGTTACATACCAGGCAGGCACAAGCGGCACTACTCCTCCAACAGGAACATGGAGTACAACAGTTCCTAATGTGGCAAACGGTCAGTATTTATGGACAAAGACTGTTGTAAACTATTCGGATGGTAAGCACACTGAATCATATTCAGTTTCCTACAAAGGCACAAACGGAATCAACGGAACAAATGGTAAGGATGCTATCACAATGGCAATCACTTCAAGCGGTGGAACAATCTTCAAGAACACTGCTATTGCTACAACTTTAACTGCTCATGTCTATAAGGGTGGAGTTGAAGTAACTGGCTCTGCTCTATCTGCATTAGGAACCATCAAGTGGTACAAGGATGGTGGAACTACTGCAGTAGCAACAGGTGCAACATACACAATCGGTGCAGGTGATATTACAAACAAGGCAACATTCAGCGCTCAGCTAGAAGGTTAATTATATGGTTAAGGCATCGGCTAGCATGACCCTCGTGAGAGTCAATGATGGCGAGGACGGGCAGGGAATTCGCTCAATCACTCCGGAGTATTACCTATCAGATTCAGCAACGGAAATGCCCGATGCAAACAGTAACGGGTGGAAAAGCGTTCCCGATGACTACATTGACAAGCATTATTACTGGGTTAGGTCAAAAATATTATGGGATGATGGAACATATACAACGACCACCCCAGTGCTTGCAAATGACCTAAAGTCAATCATTGATGATTACGACAACAGAATAAACAACATGAACAATCAGCTGCAGCAGGCGACCAAGGATGCTTCTTCGTCTATAGAACAGACTAAGACATCCATTTTACAGACAGTCTCAGAAAACTATTATAGTGCGACAGATGGCTCTAACCTTGCTTCTACAGTGTCTACTCTGAAACAGACAACAGAAAGCATTCAGATGGGATTCGTAAAGAAAGAAGACTTTACTTCCCTTTCTGACAAGGTTTCAAACAATCAGACTCAGCTGAACACTTATATCAGATTCAATGCGGATGGTATTGAGATAGGTAAACAGGAATCTGAATTCAAGACAAAACAGACAAACAGTAAGTACTCTATTCTTCAGAACAACGATGAAGTAGCGTACTTCGCTAACAACAGAATGTATAACTCAAACATCGAAGTTTCGAGTTCACTAAGAATCGGAAACTTCGGATTCATTGTTAACAATGATGGATCATTAACATTTAAGAAAGTAGGTGGTGACTGATGGCAACATATGCAACTTGCAGTGCTTCGTTTGGTGGCGGTAATGGCAATGTCACAATGACAATGACACGAACAGGTGTCAATGTTGACGAAAACTACGATTTATGGACTGCTACACTGACAAGGCATTATAAGTGGAATATCAATTCAAATGCTACTAAATACGGCTCTATGTGGGCAAATGGCGTTCTTATCTGGTCGGGTGGTGTGACTATCGGAGGAAGTGGAACAAAGACACTTGCGACAGTTACTAATATTAGAATCCCTCATGACAGCAATGGGAGCAAGCACTTTGATTTCTCATTCTCACAGGAATTGAAGGTAACTCTTTCGGGCAGCTATGTAGGCAGTGTATCTGCTTCGGGTGGCATTGACTGCGATGTCATTCCTAGAGCGACTAAACCTTACTGTTCGCCAGCGACTGTTTATTTTGGCAGCAGTGTCACAATCAAGACACCTAGGGCATCATCTGACTTTGGTCATGTAATCTCGTACAGTTATTATGATATGAATGTACAGATTGCTACCGAGCAGTGGAATGATGAATTCAGATGGACAGTACCGACTTCGTTAATCAGCAAGATGACTAACACGTCATATTCATATATGACATTCAAGGTAGATACATATAACCATGCCGGAAAGTACATCGGTACTAACTACTGCCGATTGGATTTAGTGCTTCCATCGGGCTATGAGCCTACTGTAACAGGAATCACATATACAAATGAAGATACTACTATCGCAAACAGATTCGGAGCATCAACAATTATACAGGGTGTTTCGAAAGTCAAATGCAATGTATCTACCTCAACAAAGAATGGTGCTACAATCACGTACTACCAAAATGAAATTGACGGACAGAGTATACCTGGCCCAAACAGTTTCTTTACGACACAGCCACTCAAGTCTTCTGGTACAGTTGTTCTTAAATCAACGGTTACAGATTCGAGAGGTCAGAAGGCTACACTGTCTAAAAACATTAGTGTTACAGAGTGGTGGTCACCAGCAGTCAAGAATGTAACTGCACAGCGTTGGAATGTTTCGACTAACAAAGCAGATGATGAAGGTACAGCGGTTAAGATTACTTATTCATTCTCCATTGCACCTGTTAACAGTAAGAATGATAAGACTATCATGATTCAGTACAAAAACGGAGAAACATGGACTACTCTTGCAACTTATACAGATTCATACAGTGGCGAGAACAAGGTATATATATCATCGGCTGGCAAGTTCAATACGGATAATGCCTATTCGTTCAGAGTGCTTGTGAAGGATTACTTTACAACGGACGGAGTTGCATCTTATGCTGCAATTTCGCCTTCGTTCAAACTGCTTGATTTTTCGGCTGATGGCAGAGGAATTGGAGTTGGATGCAAGGCAGAAGGTGGCAAGTTAAAGGTGAATATGCCTTTTGAAGCACAATCATTTAATGGGTATGTATTTGATTTTGATACAGAGAATCAAGTAGATACGTGGGTGCCCGTGCTCACGGATAAGAAGATACAGCATAGAGTTATTGGCTGGTCTGATTGGATCTCTTGTGGAACTAATGCATGTGGTATCACACTGAAATACAAGTATAACGATGGATTAAAACTATGCGTACTGAATTGGGATGGCTTAGTAAACGCCCCAATCGGAGGCAATACTATGGGGTACATGTGGACAGGATTTCCTGCCGATAAAAAACCAAAAGGCAATGTGTTCATTCCTATAGCAAACCCCGCTGCAGACGCCGGACTAGTCATCAGATATTACCCTGTAACCAACGATGTCACAAAAGGTAATTTTACTTTGACTTCACTAAGAAACACCATAAACGACGTTTATATTTGTGGTTTTTATACGTACTCATATGCTTAAAAAGGAGAAGAAAATATGAAATTATATGATACATCATTAAAATACATGGATGCGATTAACGCTATCGGAGGCACTATTGTAGCGGTATTGACTGCTGCATTAGGCACACATTGGTTTTTATTCGTAGGATTTTTAATATTAAACATCATCGACTACATCACAGGAATTAGAAAGTCTAGATTAACAGGCAAAGAAAATTCCGCTAAAGGAGTGCGTGGAGTTTGGAAAAAACTCGGCTACTGGCTCATGGTACTTGTTGCCTTTCTTGCATCGGCAATTTTTATCGAAATCGGTCAGACAATCAATGTTGATCTAACAATTACTACTTATGTTGGATGGTTTACATTAGCATCTCTCATTATCAATGAATTAAGAAGCATCATTGAGAACTTCGTGGAAGCCGGAGACAATGTACCATCTGTTTTAACTAAAGGCTTAGAAGTAGCAGAAAACGCAATTAACAAAGGAGAATAATTATGGAATTACAAGACACAGTAGAACTAATGAACAGTTCTGATTATAAGGATAGATTTAAGGCTGAATACTGGCAGGCAAAAATCAGATATGACAAATTAGATGATATGACTGTCAAGTATGAGGCACGTACCTTAACATTCATTCCTAGATGCTCACTCGATTTATTAAAAGAGCAGAAAAAGCATTTAGGAAATTATATTCGCACTCTAAAGATTAGAGCGGAAATCGAAGGAATTGAATTATAAGAAAGAAGGTATAAAGTATGATTATTAATGTACATGGTGGACATAGCTTAAAATGTCGTGGAGCAAGTGGTTTATTAGACGAAGTCAATGAAGACAGAAAAGTTAAAAATAAAGTCATTGAGTTGTTAAGAGCAAACGGACATACAGTATATGACTGTACTGATGATAATGGAAAAGACCAGAATTCTAACCTAAAAGCAATTGTAAACAAGTGTAATGATCATAAGGTTGACTTAGATGTCTCTATTCATCTCAACGCTGGAGGCGGAACAGGTACAGAGGTATATGTCTATAGCGACAACTCAAAAGCCAAAGATGAAGCTGAAAGAATCGTCAAGAATATTTCTAACACTCTAGGCATTAGAAACAGAGGTGTTAAAACATCTACTAAGTTATATGTGTTGAGAAAGACTAATTCTCCAGCACTACTTGTTGAGTGCTGCTTTGTTGACAACGCTATTGATAAAGTGAAGTGGAATAGTGACTTATGTGCAAAGGCAATTGTAGAGGGTATCTTAAATAAGAGTGTAAACGAACATGTTGAAACTCCTACACCTAAGCCACAGAGCAATGCATCTAGCACTTTAGGTACTTATATGATTACTGCTAGTGATTTAAGTGTCAGAACAGGACCAGGAGCTAACTATAGAAGAAAGACATATGAGGAATTAACTAAGAACGCTAAGGCTCACGATTACGATAAGGACGGATGTCTTAATTACGGTACTCGTGTCACTGTATCTCAATTCGATGGAGATTGGGCAAAGATTCCTAGTGGATGGGTTGCTAAAAGATACTTGAAAAAAGTCTAATTTAAGTTTTATTATGTGTTTATTCATAAAGATGTTGACTAAACTCGACTTAATTTCGACTAAATCTCAACTACACAACAATTTATATTCATAAGAAAAGACCAGGGCTTAATTGTTCTGGTCCTTTTTTGCGTTTTCAATAACTGCTTCCATTGTTTTTCTTATAACTTCAGATTGTTTGATTCCTAATTTATTGCAAGCATCTCTAAATTCTTCTACAAATTCACTAGGATATGAACAACTGAGTTTTTTAATATTGGCTTTTGCATATTTTTTTTGTGCCTTATATTTATCACCCACGATAACAACTCCTTTATTTGATTAGTATTGATATTAATGTGAGAATGATGTTAATTGAAAGTAATACGATAACAATCATTTTTCCTTTTTCTGTCATAAACATTGACTCCTTTACATTTAGATATATAATGGAATTAAGGAAGGGCCGAAGCCCACTCCTTAATTATAGTACTATACTAATGATAGTTAGCACTATTTGAATCAAAGTTAGAATAATCATGATTTTGTCTGCGAAACTTAGTCCATGATTTCTAACTTTTTTCTTTTTGCTCATTTCTATCACCTCCTTACATATATATTATACCATATACGAACGTATATGTAAAGTATTATATTTATAAAATTCATATATTTTATATAAATATTAACAGTATTATTTTCTAACACTCAAAATGAGCGTTAGAACTTATCAAAAAATAAAAAAATGGCTTATTAAGCCATAAAACTAGAATTATAAGTGAGCGTTAAATAAGTGTTAGAATGAGCGTTATAAATATATGATGCGCCACTATGTAGGTACTAAACTAGTAACGAATCAGTAACAAGGGGCAAAAAGTCTAGGAAACAAGCCGATTTTAACATCATATATAAATGTTTCATAATAAATATAACCCCTTTCATTAGAAGATAAGTTAATTATATCTATTATTTAATAAAAAATTAAGGTGAAAGTACACAAATAATACACTTTTCTTTGTTAAGATAGTGCAATAGATTAAGGAGTGGTGGATATGAATGAATTAAAAGGCCTCTCACAACAAGAGGTACAAGAAAGAATAGGACAAGGACAGGTGAACTATACAGGTCAGTCTATTTCTAAAACAAAAAAAGAAATTGTGAAGCAGCATACACTTACATATTTCAACTTTCTAAATATATTTTTAGCTGTTTTGATTGTGATTTCAGGACAGCTGCAGAATCTGACGTTTATTGGTGTTATGGTAGCTAATACAATATTAGGTATCATTCAGGAATTCAAGGTTAAGAAAACTATTGATAAGCTAAGTGTTGTTACAGTAGAAAAAGTTAAAACACTTCGTGATGGTCAGCTGATTGATGTTCCTGTAGAAGAACTTGTTATGGATGATATTATTTTCTTGCAGGCTGGTAATCAGATTGGCACAGATTGTCAGGTTGTAGAAAATCATGCATTAGAAATCAATGAATCTCTTTTGACTGGAGAATCAGTGCCTGTTAAAAAGAAGGAGAACGATGAAATATATGCAGGAACCTTCGTTGTGGCAGGAAGTGGTTATGCAAAAGTAATCCGTGTAGGGGAATGCGAACTATTCTACAAAGCTAGTGAACCAAGCTAAACATAAGAATCTTGCATCTAGTGAGATGAGAGATTCTATTGAGAAGATTATCAAGGTTATGAGTATTATTATTGTGCCAGTCGGTCTATTACTCTTTAGAGCACAATATAAGGCCATGCCAAATGATTTTAATACAGCCCTTGTTAAAACGGTAGGCGGTGTTATAGGTATGATTCCTGAAGGGCTTGTCCTTCTTACTTCTTTATCTTTTGTATTAGGTGTTGGACGTCTTGCGAAAAAGAAAGCACTTGTTCAGCAGATGGAATCTATTGAAGCATTAAGCAGAGTAGATGTACTATGTCTTGATAAAACAGGGACTATTACAACAGGTGAACTTAAAGTTAAACATATTGTTCCTATTAGTGATCAATATACGCGTGAGATGATTTGCGATATTATGGGTTCATTTGCTTTCTTAGTAGATGATATCAACCCAACTCAGAAAGCTTTAATGAATTACTTCACTAAAAATGATAAATATCATAAGAAATCAGAAGTACCATTTTCTTCAGAACGTAAATATCGTGCTATTACTTTTGATGATAATCGTTCTTTTGTATTAGGTGCTCCTGAATTCTTGACTGATAATAAAGAAATCTTAGATCAAGTAAGTGGTTATTCTGAATTTGGATTACGTGTATTACTGTTAGGAGAAGCAGATTATTTAGAAGAGGGACATTATCATTCTCTTACTCCAGTTTGTATTATTACTATTAGTGATATCATTAAAGAAGATGCACATGATACATTTGATTATTTCAAATCTCAGGGTGTTTCTATTAAAGTCCTTTCAGGAGATAACCCTCTTACAGTTTCTCGTGTATGCACCCTTGCAGGGCTTGATAACGCAAATAATTATATGGATGCTTCGACTCTTCCTGATACTGTAGAAGAAATGAAACAAGTATTAGGAGAAACATGTGTCTTTGGTCGTGTTAAACCAGAACAGAAACAATTGATTATCAAAGCTTTCCAGGAAAATGGTCATGTTGTTGGTATGGTGGGTGATGGTGTCAATGATGTACTTGCGATTAAGGATGCAGATTGTGGTATTGCGATGGCTAATGGAGCAGATGCGGCTAAGCAGGCAGCACATATTGTGTTATTAGATTCTAACTTCAGTTCAATGAAGGAAATTGTAAACGAAGGTCGTGTTATCATTGCGAATATTGAAAAGGTCAGCTCACTATATCTAACTAAGACTATTTATTCTACAATTCTTAGTCTAATCTTTGGATTCTTCTGCTTAACTTATCCATTTACGCCTTTCCAGCTCTCTTTGGTAAGTGGTATGGCAATTGGATTACCATCATTCATTATTACTCTTGAACATGATACAACAATGAATTCAAAAGGATTCCTCACTCATGTCATTCATACAGCACTTCCATGTGCTTTAAGTGTTGTAGTGCTTGTACTGTTTAATTTCTTATTAAAATGGATGTTCTTCTTAAATGCGAAATACTTTTCAACATATAGTTTCTTAGTGACTATATTTATTAGCTTTATTGTATTATTTAAGGTTTCTAAACCACTCAATTTTTTAAGAAAGTTTAATATTGGTTTAAACGTCCTGCTTACTATTGGTTGCCTTTATGCAATTCCAACCTATTTTTATATGTATCCTATTACAGACTTACGTGTTATTATAGTAGTGGCTTTTGAATGTGTTGTTGCTTATTATTTAGTTGCACTTATTACAAAAGCATTAGATAATATAACTGAATATAGACGTTGGAAGAGGGAGAAGCATGGATAAAAAATATTTTTTCTTTGATATTGATGGCACTTTGACAGATATACAAACAGGTATTCCTGTACCCAGTGCTTTAGAAACAATTAAAAAATTACAGGATAAAGGACATTTTGTCGCAATTGCGACAGGACGTGCCTATTATAAAACAAAAGATACAGCTAAGATGCTTGGTATTCATAATCTTGTATCTAATGGAGGGGCAGCACTTATTTATAATGATGAACTTGTCACTAATAGTCCTTTAGACAGAGAAAAGGCTCTTGCACTTATTCATGAAGCAGATGAAAAAGGCTTTGGAATATTAATTGCTGTTAATGATAGTATTGATGTAGTGATGAAGGATGAACGCTTTATTGAACAGGTAGGAGAAAGACAGGAACCAACTCGTTATATTCTTGATAAGTCATTAAACTATGATGATTTGAAGGATATCTATAAGATTTATATTGCGATTCCAGAAGACAAAGAAGAAGAACTTACTTTAAGAGATACAGTGGGTCATATCCGCTTTGTACCACCTTATCTTACTTATCAACATGATGCAAAAGAAAAAGGTATCATTAAGATGATGGAATACTTAAAGGCTGATATTAAGGATGTTGTAGTCTTTGGTGATGGTGAGAATGATCTTGTTATGTTTAAAAAGGAATGGACATCTATTGCGATGGGCAATGGTGTAGAAGACTTAAAGAAAAAAGCAGATTTTGTCACAAAAGATTCTACAGATGATGGTGTAGAATATGCATGTCGTCATTTTGGCTGGATTGATTAAGAAGGAGTAATCCTTCTTTTTTTATATATAACACAAATACATGTATAGATAATTATAAAACAACTAAATAAACTTATGATATTAATAAGAATACTTGTATACAATCTATGAATAATGTGATAGAATAGATTCAACCTTCAAAAAGGAGTTGATGATATGGATCAGAATATAAAGGATTGTTTTAAGAAATCATTGGATGAAACAGCTATTCCTGGTGAACTTTATAAGAAGTATTCTGTAAAGAAAGGCTTACGTAATGAAGATGGTACTGGTGTATTAGTTGGTTTGACAAATATATCAGATGTAGTGGGGTACAAGAAGGTTGATGGTGAAAAAGTTGATGACTATGGTACATTGTATTATCGTGGTATCAATGTAAAAGACATTGTGGAAAATGGAAAAGGACGCCGTTTCCTCTATGAAGAAGTATGCTTCTTGATTCTATTTGGGTATTTGCCAAATAGAGAGGAATTGGAGCACTTTAAGAAGACGATTAGCGATCATTACACCTTGCCTGAAAGATACCTAGAATTAAATATTTTGGGATATCCAGAGAAGAATCTGATGAACAAGCTACAAAGAGAAGTATTGATGCTTTATAGCTATGATGATGATCCAGATAATGTAGGTGTATTAGAAACATTAGAAAAGGGAATTGATTTGATTGCGAAGATTCCTGTTATTGTCAGCTATACATATCAATCAAAAGTACATCATTTTGATAAGGGATCAATGATTATTCATCATCAGAATTATGATTATTCTATTGCTGAACAGATTTTATATTTATTAAGAAGAGATGGTACTTTCTCTAATAAGGAAGCAGAAGTACTTAATACTGCGCTTATTCTTCATGCTGACCATGGTGGAGGTAACAACTCTACATTCACAAATGTTGTTATATCTTCTACTGGTACAGATATTTATTCAGCTATTTCTGGTGCTATTGGTTCTCTAAAAGGTCCAAAGCATGGTGGGGCAAATTTGGCGGTTAAGAAGCAGATGGAACTTGTTATTAACGAAATTGGTATACAAGCTTCAGAACTTCGTATTAGACAGATAGTCCAGGACATCTTAGATGGGGACTTTAATGACCATACAGGGCTTATTTATGGTATTGGACATGCTGTATATACATTAAGTGATCCGCGTAGTGAAATCTTAGCAAAACAATGTGAAGAATTATCATATGAAAAATTTAGACATGATGAATATGAATTTTATAGAAAATTCTCAGCTATTGCGATTGAGGAAATTTATAAGAGAAAAGGTATCCATGTCTGTACAAATGTCGATTTCTATAGTGGTTTAGTTTATGATATGCTTGGCATTCCTGAAGATCTTTATACATTACTCTTTGTAATTGGTAGAACAGTTGGATGGGTTGCTCATAATATTGAATCTAAGCTTTATAGCGGACGAATTGTTAGACCTGCCACTAAATTCGTGGGAGAACTTAAAGACTATAAGAATATTGAAGATAGATAGGTAAAATGCGACTAAAATCGCATTTTTTCTTTTGTTTTCAATAAAAACACTACACTTTTGAACCAATAAATGTTACTATCTTTATAAGGATGTTGTCCTCTTAAGGAGAAATATATGGTTGTTTCCTATTTATTGACAATATGTGGTTCTTTAATCATAATTATTGGAGCTGCTGTATTTATTATTGGAAAACACAGCAAATAAACCACTCCGGCTTAATTTTAAAATTAAGTCGGAGTTTTTAGTTTCTTAGTATTTAAGTTTTTACCTAATGCGAGTTGATCCATATTCTTATTGCGTGTCTACTTCGACTCTATCATATAGAATACTTGTATCCACAACCATTTACATATACATTTAGTACATTCTCACCAGCTGTTCTATACTGCCCACGATGTATTCTCTTTCCATTGAAATGGTCTTATTCCATAAGCAAGCTTATGAGGTGTACGATTCTTCCTGCATTACAAGTATGATGTCATTTGATTTACAGAGATATTCAAGCTTATCTTGAAGAATATCATATGGGATATCAACAAAACTCTGATTATTACTTTTATCCTATATTGGAATCCTTCTGAAATGTTTCGTTATAGCCCACAACAAGTATTCCTATATCATTATCAAGACAATAATTGATCACAATGCGTGCAGTTTTGTTTATGCAGTCTTTGGTTTTATTGTTGCGCTTACGTGCTATTGTCTATTGGCCACATTATTGCCATAGTTGTGTTTATCCTTGATAGACTCTAATCATGCATTTTCCTGTCAATTTAGGAAAAGAGTTTCTATACTCTCTTTCATTCTAGATCACTCAATTAAAAGCACTAAAAAAAGCGCCGAAGCGCTTTTTTGATTATTTTACTTTATGAATCCAGTTGAACTTATCTGGAAGTTTACCCCATTGGATACCTGTTAAAGTATCATATAATTTCTGAGTTAATTCACCAGTTTTGAAGTCATTGATAAGAACTTCTTCACCTTTATAACATAATTCACCAACTGGAGAAATAACTGCTGCAGTACCTGTACCCCAAGCTTCTTTTAAAGCACCAGTACGTCCTGCTTCCATTAATTCATCAACACTTAGATGACGTTCTTCTACTTTATAGCCCCAGTCACGAAGAATTGTAAGCATAGAATCTCTTGTAACACCTGGAAGTACTGAACCTTCAAGAGGTGCAGTGACTACTGTATCGTTGATTAAGAACATGATGTTCATAGAACCAACTTCTTCAACATACTTTCTTTCCTGACCATCTAGCCATAATACCTGAGTATAACCATGTTCTTCTGCTTTGACTTGAGCAGCAAGTGAACCAGCATAGTTACCACCACATTTAGTGAAACCAGTACCACCCTTAACAGCTCTTACAAATTCATCTTCGATCCAGATCTTAACTGGTGCAACACCTTCAGGATAATAGTTTCCAACTGGTGTTAAGATAATAACGAATTTATATTTATTTGCTGGATGAACACCAACACCTGGTTCAGTCGCAAACATGAATGGACGAATATATAGAGAAGTTTCAGGTGCAGTAGGAATCCAATCCTGTTCATACTTAACAAGAGTTTCTACAGCTTCTACGAAGTCTTCTTCTGGTAATTCAGCCATACATAAACGTTTATTTGAGTTTCTCATACGTTTTGCATTCATTTCTGGACGGAATAACTGAACATTTCCTTCAGGATCACGATAAGCCTTTAAGCCTTCAAAAGTTTCCTGTGCATAGTGAAGGACCATTGTAGCTGGATCCATTTGAATTGGAGCATATGGTACAATACGTGCATCATGCCATCCTTTTTCAGAATCCCAATCATATACAAACATATGATCTGTAAAATATTTACCGAAGCCAAGATTTGACTGATCTGGCTTTTCTTTAAGAGTCTTTGCTCTTTCTACTTTGATTTCCATTATTAAAATCCCCCTTTAGAATTGTTCTCATTATAGTACTATCATTTGCTAGATGCAATACAAAATGAGGAAATAATACAAAACAATTTATATAATTTATGGAAAACAGAAAAATAACACTAAATCACTTTGACCTGCAAACTCTTTTCTAACACTGTAAGAGCTGCTTTTTCTAGGTTTTCATCAAAAGAAGCACATCCTTTTGTATCTACTTCAATTAAAGCTTCAGGAAGCGCACTCTTAATCATAATACAATTAGAAATAACACAAATATCAGTCACTACTCCTACTACTCTTACTTCTTCGTAAGCTGTATCCTTTAATAAGTTCGCAAGCATTAAAGATGGGAAAGTATTTTTTTCAATCACTGTATGATTTCTACTTAAAGACTGCAATTCTCCATAAAGTTCATGTCCTTTTGTCTGTGAGATACAGTGAGGAACAGGTAAATTCTTACCTTCCTGTGTCTCTAGATAGTTATTAAAGTGTGTATCTTTAGTAAACCAGACATCTTCACCTTCTTCTTCATATTTCTTTACTAACGAAATGATATAAGGGGCAATCTTGGTTGCTTTTTCAAATCCAAGTGCACCATCCACAAAATCATTCTGATAATCTACAACAACTAGTAGTTTTTTGCTCATGATGAAACCTCCTTTTTTAATTATTATAACGCACTTTGATATGTTATAATAGAGCACAGAGAGGTGTTTTTATGGATAAGAATTTATTGGGTATGTATGATTTGAAAATTGAAAGATTAAAGAAAGCATTAGAAAGAAATAACATGACTTGTAATGTATTTAATACAGAAGAAGAACTTCATGATTATTTTAAAACAATTTTCAAGGACCAAAAGGTAGTGGCAGTAGGTGGTTCTATGTCACTTGATGAAATGCATGTATTAGATTTAGTACGTGCAAGTGATGTGAAGTTTCTTGATCGTTATGCTAAAGGATTAACTAAAGAAGAAATCAACGCAATACATCATGAAGCATTTAATGCGGATATTTATTTAACTAGTACCAATGCAATGACAACAGATGGCTGTTTATATAATATTGATGGCAATGGTAATAGAGTGGCTGCAATGATCTATGGACCTAAGGATGTTTATGTAGTTGCAGGTGTTAATAAGATCTTTGAATCTGAAGAAGAAGCTATTGATCATATTAAAAACGTATCAGCACCAGCAAATGCAATTAGATTACACCGTCAAACAGGATGTGCTGTTGCCGGTAAGTGTGTCAATTGCATGTCAGATCAAAGAATCTGTGCATCTTATGTCAAACTTGCACGCCAGGGAAATAAGGATAGAATACATGTAATTATTATGAGACAGGAGTTAGGTTATTAATATGAAAGCAGGAATACTATGTCCTATCTCTGCACTACCATCATCTTATGGTGTAGGAGATTTTGGAAAGAACGCATATACATTTGTAGATCAGCTAAAGAAATCAGATGTAAAGATCTGGCAGATCTTACCACTTAATCCTTTAGCATATGGGAATTCACCTTATCAGCCATATTCATCTTATGCGGGTGATGAACTTTATATTGATTTAGAAGATCTAGTTAATGATGGATTACTTGAAAAAGGTGAATTAAAAACATTTAATAAACAGGCTGAAACAGTGGAATATGAAGCTGTACGTGCACATAAAGAAGACTTATTAAGACTCGCTTATAAAAGATTTGAATTTAATGATGATTTTAAGCAGTTTGTAGAAAACAATAAATGGGTTGAGGGTTATGCATTATTTCGTACCTTTAAATTAACAAATGAGGGAAAGCCATGGACAGAGTGGCATGAGGAATATAAGGAGTTCCCTAAACATCAATCTTTTGAACTGTTACCTTTTGAGAAAGAAATCAATTATCAGGAATTCTTACAGTATTATTTCTTCAAACAATGGTATGCATTAAAGAAATATGCGAATGATCAAGGTATTATGATTATAGGGGATATGCCTATCTATGTAGGATTAGATAGTGCTGATTGCTGGTTAGATCAGGAAGACTTCTTATTAGAGGAAGATGGCACACCTTCATTTGTAGCAGGTGTACCACCTGATTATTTTAGTGAATTTGGACAGAGATGGGGTAACCCAATCTATGACTGGGATCATCTAGAAAAGACAAATTTCAAGTTCTGGATTGATAGAATTCATAGTGCAAATAAGCTTTATGATGAAGTACGTATTGATCATTTCCGTGGATTTGATACTTATTGGAAGATTCCAGCATCAGAACCTACTGCAGTAGTAGGGGAATGGGTCGAAGCACCAGGCTATGCACTATTTGACAAATTATTTGAAGAATATCCAGATACACATATTCTTGCAGAAGATTTAGGCTTATTAAGAGATGAAGTGTATGAACTAAGAGATCATTATAATTTCAAGGGAATGTATATCTTCCAGTTCCATTACAAAGATGAATTTGATTTTGATAAGGTTGTTGTTTATAGCGGTACACATGATAATGATACATTAATGGGATGGTATAATAATCTTGATAAAGATAGCTTAAAGGATGTAGAACTCTTATTAGATGGTTATAGGGAACGTAAATTACATCGTCAGATGATTCATTATTGTATGGATTTACCTGCTGAATCTGTCATTATTCCAGTATGGGATCTTTTAGGAGAACCAGAAACATCACGCTTTAATACTCCGGGTACTATTGGATCTCCTAACTGGGAATGGAAGATGTCACGCTTTACAGAATTCAATAAAGAAATGAAGTTCATGAAGAAAATCATTCATGATACGAATCGAGATGAAACTCTATGAAAAGAGCTCTTGTATTAAGTGGTGGAGGATCTAAAGGAGCCTATGAAGCAGGTTTCTTACTTGCTGCAAAAGAATTAAACCAACATTTTGATATTGTGACAGGAACTTCTATTGGTGCCCTCAACGGGGCATTAGTCGCTATGGGAGACTATGAAGGATTAGAGTATACATGGAATATATTAGATATGGATCATGTCTTTAATAATGCACCTGATTTGACTGATTTAAAAGATGACTTTATGACAACTTCTTTATTTAATAAGGAAGAGGGAAGTAACTTGTCTGAACTTAAAGAATCCATTGCCCAGCAGACATCACTGGCACAATCTTTTTTGAAATACTATTTTAAAAACAAAGGGGCTGATAATACCCCTTTTGTCGAACACTGCCGTGGACTGATGGATGAAGAACGTTTATTATCTTCACCTATTGATTTTGGGATATGTACAGTTCAGTTTCCAAGCATGAAAGCATGTTATAAGACTAAATCAGAAATGGAAAGAGGTCATATGCTTGACTACTTACTTGCAAGTAGTGCCTGTTTTCCAGTCTTTCCAATGACAGAAATAAATGGTAATAAGTATATTGATGGGGGATTTAGTGATAATCTTCCTATTGATCTTGCTTTAGATATGGGAGCTGATGAAATAGTCGTAGTGGATATGCATCTTATTCCAGTTCATCCACAATATATCAATCGTCCTTCTATTCTTTATTCATGTCCACCAGTTGATTTAGGTGGTTTTATGGATTTTAGTAAGGATGTGCTAGAAAGAAATAAGCGTTTGGGCTACTTAATGGCTTATAAGTTATTTGGAAATTATGAAGGCAATCAATATACTTTTCTTCCTTCAAATCAGACAGTATTTCATGATTACTATAAACAATTATTGATGATGGAAAAAGAAATGAGAGGATTCTTTAATAGTAATTCTTCAGAACTGACATCTTTATTATTAGAAGCCAATCATCAAATGATTTTAAATCTCAAAGATTATACATATATTACTTTAGATTTTATTGGAGAATTAATGGACTTTGATAATTTAAAGGTTTATGCGTTTGAAGAATACAAAAATATGATTCGTAATGCATTTGAGAAATATATGGAGAAGGATTATTTCCCTCAGGAATTAAGTCTGACAAAGGTGAATCTATCTTTCTTACAAAATCATCTCAACAGAGAATCAATTGTGGGATTCTTTCTACATCAAATGAAATACAAAGAAGCAATGGATATGAAGTCGTATTATACATTCTGTAAAAAGGAACTAATGATGGCTTCATTGATTTATATATTAATGGGAGGTGGATCAAATGAACATCATTAAAAGGAAATGCCAAAAAGAAGATATAAAAGAAGTTGTTTCTCTTTTTAATGAAGTGATTGAAACAGGACTTTATCTTGAAGAAGACACACCTGTTCTTGATGATTTTATTGAATCAGCATCATATTGTGGTGTGATGCTTGATGATCATCTATTAGTAGGTGCTTATGTGATTAGATCTTTAGGAACTGGACACTGTAAGCATATTGCAACTTGTTCTTATGCAATTAAAGCTGACTATAAGAAAGAACTAGATAGTCTGATTAAGGACTCTTTAGAACAGGCATTTAAAGCTGGATATGCAATTATGCAATTAAATACAGTCACTAAAACATTAAAGGCAGTTTTAGATACAGTAGGCTTTAAGAGTTTAGGAATGATTCGTGATGGCTTTAAAACGTCTAAAGGTGATTATGAGAACACTTATGTTTTATATCGTACTCTAGATGAATCTATTTTGGAATGTAAAGAAAAACAGGACCCTATGTCCATTGAAATCAGTCATATCTCTAAGAAGATTCAAAACAGAGGAATTTATTGGATTGTATCAGAAGTCAAACATTATCGTATACAGACAAAAAGAGAATACTCTACTTTCGATTATCGTGATCTTCATTATCAATCAGAAGAAGATATTAAAAAATTTGTAGAAAATATTTTCCATAAGTATCATATTGAAAATGAAAAAAATCATGATACTGTGCATGTTTTATCCGTTCATACATCTAAGGATGATGCAGTAGCTGAATGGATCAAGAGAGATGATCTAGAATTACAGAAGCAGATGACAAGCATGCATAGTTTTTCAAAGGGAGTTAAATAATGAAGGAACTGAATTATAAAAGAATTGGAATTTATCTTCTAGGATTATTGATTTTAGGCTGTGGTATTGATCTCAATACAAAGACACAATTAGGTGTGTCACCCATCATCTCTGTAGCCTATAATATCGCCTATCTCACTCATATTCCTATTGGTGTAATGACTTTTATCTATTATGTTTTACTTGTCATTATTCAATGGATTTTACTCGGTAAGAAGTTTGATTATTTTCAATTCTTACAGATTCCTGCTAGTTTAGTAACAAGCTTTTTTATTCAGGTATTTGATGGAGTTATTCCTGCCGCTTCTAGTTATTCATCACGTTTAATGATGCTTATTCTTGCAATTGTAATTACGGGTATTGGGGCATCACTCACTGTAGGTATGAAAATAGTACCTAATCCTGCAGATGGCTTAGCAAGTGTTATTGGAGAGAAGTGTCATAAAGGATTTGGTTTTGGTAAGAATCTCTTTGATGGGGTTTCCATTGCAATATCTCTTATTATTGGCTTTGTCTTTACAGGTGGTATTTTGGGTATTGGACTAGGAACCGTGATTTCTATGATTTTTACAGGTCGTGTGATTGCCTTGCTTGAAACAAGTGTTTCTAGACTATATTCTTCTGTCAGAGAAATAGAGTTTGTTGAATAAAGAAGATTAAAAAGGCAAATATGCTCATCTATGCATATCTGCCTTTTTTTTGTGCTGAGCATGGCACTAATTCAGTCGGAGATAGTCCGACCACAGGTAATTACCGCCAAGTGTGGTGAACTACAAGCCGATACTATAAAGGTTGAAGTGAAGGAAATACGTATCATACCAAAGGCAGATGTAAATGGTGCATTAAATATCATGCGTAAAAGTAGCGTTGTGGATGTAAACATCCTATACAGTAGAGGCGAAGTGGACACGCAATAAGAATAAGGATTGCCTAACAATAGGTGGTGACTTAAATATCAATCTTCTTAAACGGATGCGTAAGCATCCTAGAAGTCTTGACTTCAAACACGGAGTATTAAGTCGAGGTAGTTCACTATTAATCCTAAAATTTGGGTAAAAGAATAGGGGATAGACCTGGCTTGGTCAATCCCCTTAATTACTATCAAAGCTAGTTTGAAATTATCATGTAAATGTAGCGCCGTATACGAGACTTGTTACGTACGGTGCAATGGGAGACGCAGTAATATTGACTAATTTTAGAATTGATACTATTTCTCGTCTACCCTATTATGATTAATTGTCTAAGTCTTCACCGTTAGTTGCAATGACTTTTTTATACCAATCAAAAGATTTTTTCTTTATGCGTTTAAAAGTACCGTGACCATCATTATCTCTATCAACATAAATGAAGCCATATCTCTTTTCCATTTCACCTGTTCCATTAGAAATAAGATCTATACATCCCCAAGTTGTATATCCCATTAAATCAACACCATCTTCATCCACTGCATCTTTCATTGCTTGAATATGTTTCTTTAAGTATTCAATACGATAGTCATCATGAATAGAACCATCTTCTTCAATCTTGTCTTTGGCCCCTAAACCATTTTCAACAATAAACAATGGCTTTTGATAACGGTCATAAATTTCGTTCATAGTAATTCTTAAACCTAAGGGATCAATTTGCCATCCCCAATCACTTGTATCTAAATATGGATTAACAACTGAAGCAAAAATATTGCTTTCTGTTTGTTTTCCCTTGTCAGGATTAGCACTAGAAACACGAGATGAGTAATATGAGAAGCTAATAAAATCTACTGTATTTTCCTTTAAAATATTTACATCATTCTCTGCAAATGGTATTTCTGCATTTCTTTTTTCAATCCATTTTAAGGCATAGTTTGGGTAATAGCCTCGTGATTGCACATCAATAAACATATAACTTTCTCTATCATCACAAATTGATTTCCAATAATCTTCAGGATTACATGTTTCAGGATAATAAGAACCCGCAGCAAGCATACAACCTACCATATTTTCAGGATTTATCTCATGAGCTAATTTTGTGACTAGAGCACTTGCAACCAATTCATGATGTGCGCAGGTAATCATAGCTTGGGTTTTATTTTCACCTTCTTTAAATCTTAATCCTGCTGCTACAAATGGAAAATGAAGAATCATATTGATTTCATTAAAAGTGAGCCAGTATTTAACTAAACCATTATATCTTTCAAACAATACTTTAGCTAATTTAACAAAACAATCAATCATTTCTCTATTACGCCAGCCACCAAATTTATGAATTAAATGCATTGGGCAATCAAAATGATTAATTGTGACTAATGGTTCAATCCCATATTTTTTACATTCTTTAAAAATGTTTTCATAAAATAATAATCCTTTTTCGTTAGGTTCCAACTCATCACCAAGAGGGAAAATTCTGGTCCAGGCGATAGATAACCTAAAAGTTTTAAAACCCATTTCTCCCATTAAAGCAATATCTTCCTTATAGTGATGATAAAAATCAACGGCTTGATGACTTGGAAAATAATGATCATCGATTCGATCTATCCACTTTTCTCCAGTCCCAATTGCATAACGATCTGATCCATGGGGCATTAAATCTACATTGGCTAAACCACGACCATCTTCAAATATGCCACCTTCAACCTGATTTGCAGCAGTGGCACCTCCCCACAAGAATCCTTCTTTAAATCCCATATTAAGTTCCTCCTCTATTTATTTTGCCACAAACAATTATAACTATCTCCATATTGTTTGGCTTCCTGTCTATAGAATAGAGGATGAGATTGAAGAAAGCAAAAAAGTTTCCAATTAGGAAACTAGTTTTGTAATTCTAGTAATAGAATATCTATCATGTACTTAATGATATATTCACTGTATTTTTCATCGAGCAGGGGAACGATTATTTGTTTTTGACATAATGTAATACTTTCATTACATGTAATAAGCCATTGATCAACATGAGATTCTTTTATACGTTTAATGACACGCTTATTATAATGGAAAGAATGTCCATTTGTACTTAGTACAATTAAGATATCATTATCTAGAAAATGATAATCCTTGTTAAAATCAGCATCACATATAATTGTCTGAATATCATATATCTGAAGTTCTCTTTGAATATTATAACAAACAGATCTGACATCACCGTGTGCATATAAATATACTTTATTTGCTTGCTTGATATTTTTTACAAGTTTTTGAATTGACTTCAAATTAATATGATTGATCATATATTGGATATTTTGAATGAAATCTTTAGTAAAATGCATCACATTTGTTTCAAAACTTTGATGTGGATTTAAGAATTTTTTTCTTTTTGAGATTAAATCTAAATATTGAATACAAGCATTTTTAAATTCTTCATAGTTTTCATAATCTAATTTTCTTATGCATTTTGATACTTGACCTTTAGAAATTAAAGATTCTTTTGAAATGTCATCAATGCTTAGATTTGGAATTCTATGGATATTCTTTTTAATATAAAAGCATAATTCAAGCAAAGTTGTACTTGAAGAATGACTATTTAAATAATCGTTTACTTTATCTATAATCATTGTATCAACTCCATTCATACATTAGTTTATCATAAATGATCTTGAGTGACTATAAGCAGGGGATAGTGAAGTATTTTCAGTAAGTATGAAAAATGATTTTGGTGAATAAAAAACACTTTAAAGGTAACGGTTGCAGTATTATAATGATTACTAGGTTAATTAGGAGGATAATTGATATGGTAAATATTATGTTATGTTGTGCTGCAGGTATGTCTACAAGCTTACTTGTTGAAAAAATGAAGAAAGAAGCAGAGAAACAAGGTATTGAAGCAAATATCTGGGCAGTCGGTGCGAATGAAGCAAAAGCAAACGGCGCCAAAGCAGATGTTGTATTACTTGGCCCACAGGTAAGATATCTTGAAGCAACTGTTAAGAAGGAAGTAGCACCAACTCCTGCACAGTTAATTGATATGCGTTCATATGGTCGTATGGATGGCGCTGCAGTATTAAAGCAGGCTATGGATCTAATTGAAGCAAATAAGTAATGAAATCCGCATTTGCGGATTTTTTTGTTTTATAATGGTAATAGAGGTGAGCATGATGGAAACAATATCTATTACCAATAGAGGGTCTATACGTAAGTTTGTGGATGATGTATTTATTGATACAATAGAAAATATCTATGCTTTATGTGATTTGAAAATATCTTATTATGGTGTAAGTATCGCATATAAGAATACTGGTCAGTTGAAGAAATATAAGAGAGGAAAAATATTACATAACTATCTATCAAATAATGAACTAGAAAGAATCAATTTCTTTTCAGTACCAGATGATTTTGTGACAGTAGAATATGATTATCTTCTCTCTATTTCTATTAACTATAAGAATAACTATATAATAGCTACATTTGATGAAAATGTAATGAATCATGAGTGTATTGAAGAAATTAAAACCCTATTAGATACCTTCATGGAAAAACCCTATATGCAGGAAATGTATACGATGGATAAAGAAGAAACGCCTTTATTATATGCGATGGGAATTAAAAATGATTTCAAAACATTAAAAATACTTTCAAGTGAAGCGGTGAAGGAGGACTAATTATGAATCTTCTTGTATTAGGAAATGGCTTTGATTTACTACATGGGTTACCAACAACCTATAAGGATTTTATTGATTTTACTACGTTATTTCGTATGTCGTTAGAAAAGAATGATATATCTCGTCTAGATTATGATTCACGTATGATAGATTTTATTCTTCATCTTTCTCCTGAATTATCCAATGAACTTGAATCTCTCATTAAAGATAATCTTTGGCTTATTCATCTAGAAAAAGAAACAATAGGAGAGGGCTGGAAGGATTTTGAAAAAGAGATGTCTGAAGTTATTCAAAAGCTTGATGAAATCAGAGTTGAATGTGATACGCAGTTTAAATCAGGGCAGAAGGTCGCAAGAGTCAATGAGTATTTAGGCACATCTCTTCTTGATTTCTGGGGAGATCGTTGTTCTTTTTCCTCTATGGAGCCTATTAAAGAGTTAAGAGATATTCTTACTCATGATCTCTTACGTCTAACTAGGTGTCTAGAAATATATCTAGATGCATTTGTGAACCACCTAGATACTCCAAAATATGTAGAAAAACTACAAGTATTGAATATAGATAAAGTATTAAGCTTTAATTATACGAACACATATGAACGTCTCTATGGTAATTCAGAAGTAGAATATGATTATATTCATGGTAAAGCAAATCTTGAACATGATATAGAGACATGTGATCTAGTTTTAGGAATAGATGAATATTTGACAGGAGAACGTAAAGATCAGGATAACGAATACATTGAATTCAAGAAATTCTATCAGCGTATCTTTAAACGTACAGGATGTCGTTATCTCACATGGTTGAAACAATCCCAGGAAGAACGCCTCAATATCTATATCTTTGGCCATTCTCTAGATGTCACTGATAAAGATATATTGAGACAGCTTATTCTTGCTCGTCACGCTCATACCACCATATTCTATATTCATAAATCAGACTTAAAGAATCAGATTAAGAATCTTGTCAAGGTCATAGGGGAGGATGAACTGATTGAACGTGCCTATGGCTCTCATATCACAATACATTTCAAGAAGGTATAGAAAAAAGACTCCAATTAGGAGTCTTATTTAATATCGCTGAATAAATCAGTTGAATATACGTTGTTGTCAATTAATTCTTTAAAAGAAGCTTTTACAACAGGTGCATCTTCTTTATAAGTCACACCAAACCATGAATCCTGTACTTCTAATACCTTAACACTTAATTTGTTTTCTC
>ENA-OPVT01000151-OPVT01000151.1-human-gut-metagenome-genome-assembly--contig:-NODE-151-length-55685-cov-2.821643_pt1 | contig 55685 bp, 32 predicted proteins | sample MGYA00241499_ERZ501990 | MGnify/ENA primary metagenome ERZ501990 (study PRJEB25962, sample SAMEA2042104) | human gut metagenome | biome: human gut; feature: human-associated habitat; material: faeces...
AATGCCAAGAAGTCTGATGCTGGCATCAGACAGAAAATAAAGTAGAGAATATTGTAACTATTAGAAAGGGCAGTAAAGAAGTTTCAGGCTCTCGTTTAAAAAAAACGGGTGTACCGGAAGCTGTTTTTTACTGCCCTTTTTGTCAGTTGATCAGTAAGAATCCTATCCTTTCTGCCGATGGGCACCTGTTGCCAGCAGGCAGAAAGGTGGTAATTATGCTTACATTGCAGGAATTGAAACAGGTTGTAAATAACAGGGAAGAAAGAAGAAAGGTTCCGTCCGCTAAATGCTTAAGAGAAAACGATGTAGCAGTTGCGAATCAAAGGTTGATGGATTGTGCAGAAATTATCGCATATCAGACCGGATATGTTCTCTATTGTGTGGGGGACTATGCAACGGTTTTTCCGCTATTTACCTGTCGAGATTATGTGTATGAAGCAGAAAGAAAAATAGCAGTTGTTGAGGAGAATTTTTTTGATGATCAACCCTGGTATGTAAGGCTGATATTAGAAGGCGAAGACCGGCTGTGGAGAAACAGGGAAACACGAGAACATAATAATTGCATTTCGTATAGCTGTATTTCCGAAGAATGGTGCGAATTGGCAGATAAAGGACAATGTCTGCTTGAAAGAATCATTGCAGAGGAAACAGTCATGGAGTTGATGGATTTGCTGACAGAGCGACAGAGACAGATGATCCAGCGTATTTATTTTCAGCAGAAGACACAAAAAGAAGTTTCTCATGAATTGGGTATTACAGTTCCGGCAGTATCAAAGTGTATTTCACAGGCAATGCAGAAAATGCGGAATAATTCGGATGACTCTGCCAGAGCATTGGAAAAAGGAGACTGGAAGTATGCCTGGTAAAAAGCCAAAAGAAAGACAACGCTATATGTTGCGTATAAATGATACATTTGTGGAAGTTACCAGGGCAGTATATCTGGCCTGGTATCAGGCTGGAAGAAAAGAGCGATATCAGGTTGAAAAAATGCAGAGGCATGGGGTATGCAGCATGGAGGAATTACAGGAAAAAGGCTATGACTGCTCTTTTTCGGTAGTATCACCGGAAGAAATCGTTATCAGACTGTCAGAAATACAGGAACTGGAAAAAGCTCTGGGATATTTGACTAAAGAGGATGCGGAACTGATAACGCTATTGTTTTTTGAAGAATTTACTGTAAAAGAAACAGCACAGTATTTTGGGTGCTGCCCAAAGACGATTAGAAACCGGAGGAAGAAAGTATTGGAGAAATTAAAAGAACAACTGGAAAACACATAAAACAATGTTGAAATAAAAATATCTAAAAAATTTTTCAAACAGGTTAATTTTTGCCCTTTCACACATGCAGTTAGTGAAGGGGCAAATGTCTATTTGCAATTCAAGAAGATAAAACCCCTTAAAAATTGCACCTTGACAATTTCATACCAGCAGCGAGAGGATACCCGGAATTTTTCAGCTACGCATTTTTGCGGCGGGAATCCGGTGAAAACGTGAAGGGATACAGATGGGAGGCACCCTTTGCAGGAACGATTACGAATTACCTCTTGCGGCTTAATGCTTGATCCTGAACTTTACCTGAGTGTCATTCCTGTTTTACAGGATGACAGCAGATACCATGTGGCGGTGTTTCAAAAAAGGCACTGCCATATGAATGTGCTGTTATCAGAGTTATTTCTGTATCAGCAATAAGATGTGGGAGGTGGTTCCAATGATTGAATAATGCAGGTGTGAGTCTGTATGAAAACAGAGCAGATAATAGAAGAAAGAGAGGATTCAGTCAAAATGAAAATGAGATTCAAAAGATTCTTGTCCGGATTTATGGCAGTCGCAACACTGGCTTCTGTCATTATTCAGCCAGTAGCAGTTTCGGCTTCTGAATTAGAACTGGAAGAAATACCATTTGAACAGCAGTATGCGGAATTAAAAGATGTTCAGGATTCCCTTAATCCAGACGAGATCGTAAAGGCAAATGACATTGAACTTTCTTATGGGCAGGAATTTGATGTAGAAGTTGATCTGTCTGAAATCGAAGGTGTAGATGAAAGTAAGATCAAGATTTTATTCCATGAAGCAAAGAATGAAACTGGTACAGATTTCGACACACATACACCGGATACTTACAAGGCTGTCTATGCAGTAGAACCAGTCAGCGGTCATCCTGCTTATAGAATCAGCAGAAATATTACAGTGAAAGAACCGGAAACAGAAGTGCAGTCAGAGCGTTCTTCGGACAGTACAGTGAATGTTGAGGATGATACTGGGGATACGGAGCAGAGCGAGGAGGATTCGGAGTCGCACCGGGAAACACAAAATTCTGAAAGCACAGCAGATTTGGAATCTGAATTAACCGTTTCAGAAGTACTGGAACAGGTAGAGAGTAATGGCATTGATCTGTATGCAATGGAAGCCGGAGAAACAGTAACCTTTATGGCTGCGGCGGGCAATGCCAGAAGTTCACAGCAGGTTTCTGTGACCAGAGGAGCAGAATACCGATATGCAGATTATGGATATGGAACATATCTTACTTATCAGTACACTGTAAAATTCGGTAATATATCTGCCACAGCATACTGTGTGCAGCCATCCAAACCAGGGCCAGGAAGTGGAACCTATGCGATCAATAAAGTTGGTGATGGGAAAACACTTGCAAAAGTGTGCTATTACGGTACAAAGGCTTCCGGTGATGATGGTTTTTTTACAGAAGAAAACGGATACGGCAATTTAAGTACAGGAGCCAGATTTATCTTGGTACATCTGGCAGCATCTTATGCAAATGGAAGTGGGGATGCTTTTTCAGGTGCAAACAGTACAGCACAGAATCTGGCAATGAAACTCTATAATTACTGTATTTCACAGCCGGAAATTCCAGATGTGGCAATGTCCTTTTCGGATGCAGATGTAAAAGCCTATGTGGATGGCAACAGTCAGAGAACAAAGGATATTACATTTAATGCGGATGCGTTACAGACCATTACCATGAAACTTCCGGCAGGTGTACAGCTTCATAACCTGACAACAGGTAAAACAAGTAAAGCCGGAGAAAGTGTGGAAATTTGTGGTGGTACAAAGTTTTATCTGTCTGCACCATTAACACAGGTGAGTGATGTGGCAGGAAGCTGGTCTGCAACCATGAAAGGAAGCATTACCAAAGATTATTCAGCTTATAAGATTTCAACAGGTTCCGGAAACCAGGATCTGGCTCTGGTATTTGGTGAAGGCGTTGATGATGAGAAATATGTAGATTTTAAAGTATCCTGGGTACAGCAGGCAAGTGTTAAGGTGATCAAGAAAGATGCCAAGTCAGACGCAAAGCTGTCTGGTGCTGTGTTTGGATTATACAGTGATGCAGAATGCACAAAACTGATCACACAGTTACCTGCGACGGATGAAAACGGTGAAGCGTCCGTACAGATCACTAAGACACAGGATACTGTATATCTGAAAGAGATTACAGCTCCAAGCGGATATCGTATCAATGCAACGGCTTACAATGTGAAACTGGAAGTCAGCAAGACCACAACCGTTACCGTTCCAGATGAAGAACAGATGGGACAGCTTACCGTTTATAAAGAAGGTGAGGTTCTGGTTGGTGCAGATGTAACAGAAAACGGAACAACATTTAAGTATGAGAAACGCAGACAGAGTGGTGCTGTTTATGATGTGTATGCTGGAGCAGATATTAAAACTGCTTATGGTACAAAAGTTTACAGCAAGGGTGATCTGGTAAAAGAGAATCTGACAACAAATACAAACGGAGCTACCGTTCTTAAAAATCTGTATCTTGGTACATATATCGTAAAAGAGAAACAGGCTCCGACAGGATTCTATAATGCCGGAGAGGAAAAGACAGTAACATTATCCTATGCAGGACAGAATGTGGATGTTGTTTTCACTGAGACAACCTTTACTAATGACAGACAGAAAGTAGAAGTAATGGTAACAAAACAGGATGAAGATACAGAAAATCCTCTGGCTGGAGGAATCTTTGGACTTTATGCTGCAAGTGACATTACCAACGTGGATGGAACCGTCATTGTAAAGAAAGGGACACTGATCCAGAAAGCGACAACAGGAGCAGACGGAACAGCGAAGTTTACAGCAGACCTGCCGCTTGGATTTTCTTATGATGTGAAAGAAGTGCAGGCACCGGAAGGGTATGTGAGAAACACAGATGATGTTTATACGTTTGCTTTTTCTTATACGAATGATAAAGAAGCAAAACAGACATTCAAGCATACATTCAAAAATGAACGTGTGACAGCTAAGATTTCTCTGCAGAAGCAGGATAAAGAAACCAAAAAGGCAGTTCCACAGGGTGATGCCACTCTGGAAAAAGCAGTATATGGACTGTATGCTCGTGAGGATATTGTGCATCCGGATGGTGCTACTGGCGTGATCTATAAAGCAGGAGAACAGGTTGCCACTCTTACGACAGATGAGAATGGACAGGCTTCTGTGGATGGATTATATCTTGGTAATTACTATGTGAAAGAGATTACTCCTCCAACTGGTTATCTGGTAGATGAAGAAGAACATGATCTGGTCTGCAATTACGAAGGAGATCTTGTAGCAGAAGTAAAACGTGACTGTCTGTCTCTGGAGCAGGTAATGAAACAGCCATTCCAGATTATCAAGGCGGCAAATAACGGAAAGACCGATGCCGACTTACTGAAAGGGGCAGGATTTACCGCTTATCTGGTATCTTCCCTGAAAGTAAAAGAGGATGGAAGCTATGATTTTGATTCTGCAAAACCGGTAGTGATCGGAGACAATGGTGCAACGGAAATCTTTACAGATGAAAAAGGATATGCCTGCAGTATTGCAATCCCATATGGAACATATGTAGTGCGTGAAACAACAACACCGCATAATTATACTCCGGTAGATGATTTTACAGTCAGCATTACAGAAAATAATCCGAACACACCGCAGACATGGCGTGTGCTTTTAGATGATGAATTTGAAGCCAAACTGAAAATTATCAAAAAGGATGATGAAACAAAGAAAGCTGTACTCCAGAAAAATACAGAGTTCAAAATCTATAACATGGACACTGGAAAATATGTGGAGCAGGTAACAACTTATCCGACTACGGTAAAACATAAATCCTATTTTACAGATGAGCAGGGATATTTGATTCTTCCGCAGAATCTTAAAATCGGACATTATCGCATTGAGGAAGTAAATGCACCTTATGGATATACTTTGAATGAAAATTACTATGAGGTAACAGTAGATTCCAATACTGCATACCAGATGGACGGAATTTCCGGGGATGTGATCATTGAAGCAGTTTATGAGAACCATCCTGTTAAGGGTGAACTGACTATCGTGAAAAAGGGCGAAGTTCTGGACGGATTCAAGGATGATTTTACATATCAGACAGAAAATCTGGAAGGGGCAGAGTTTGAGATTTACGCTGCCGAGGACATCTATACTGCAGATTTCCAGAAAGATGATAATGGAAACCGTATTCTGGAATATGCTGCTGGAACACTGGTAAAAACGGTTACAACGGATAAAGATGGAAAAGCGGTCCTGAAAAATCTGCCGCTTGGAAGCTATAAGATTGTTGAAAAGACAGCACCGGATGGCTTTGCTTTAAACAGTGAAGCACAGATCATGACTTTTTCTTACAAAGATCAGGAAACACCAGTCATTGAACAGACAGCTATCTTTGAAAATGACCGTCAGAAAGTAGAAATTTCTGTGGTAAAACAGGATGCTGATACAGAAGCAGCCGTTGCAGGAGCAGAGTTTGGACTTTATGCAAAGAATGATATGAAAGGTCATGGAGCTGTAATTGTGAAAGCAGACATACTGCTTGGAAAAGCTGTTTCCGGAGAAGATGGAAAGGCTGTATTTACACAGGATCTTCCATTTGGTGAGTATTATATCAAAGAACTTGCAGCACCAGATGGTTATGTATCTTCTGATGAAGTTCTGGAAGTAAAAGCAGAATATCAGGGACAGGATGTTAAGGTAGTACAGTTATCTTCTGTATTTAAGAACCAGCCTACAAAGGTTGTAGTTTCCAAGTCTGATTTAACTACTGGCGTGGAATTGTCAGGTGCGACACTTACTGTTCTGGACAAAAATGGAAATGTAGTTGATACATGGAAATCTGTAAAAGGCGAGCAGCATCTAATTGAACGACTTACTGTAGGAGAAAACTATACTCTCAGAGAAGAAATGGCTCCTTATGGATACCTCAAGGCAGAAGAAATCACTTTTACGATTGAAGATACCGGGGAAATCCAGAAAGTTGAAATGAAAGATGATGTGCCAACAGGAACGATTATCATCAATAAAAATGGAGAATTTCTGGATAAAGTAACTGCACTGGATTCCGTTGGAGGCTGGATTAAACATTTATTCCAGTATGTAACAGGCAGTCTGAAAGATGTTACTTTTGAAGTTTATGCTTTAGAAGATGTGAAGTCTGCTGACGGAGAAAGTGAAGATTATTATAAAAAAGATGAACTGGTGGCAACCATTACAACAGATGATACCGGTATTGCAAAAATATCCGGACTTCCGCTTGGCAAATACTATGTAAAAGAAAAAGCTACAGTGGATGGTTTTGTACTGGATAATGAAGCAAGAGAGATTGATCTGACATACCGGGATCAGGATACTGCAGAGGTTACTTACTCTGCTGACTGGCAGAATAACCGCCAGAAAGCGGAAGTGGAAGTTGTGAAAAAAGAGAAAGATTCTGATCGTGTACTGGAAGGTGCGGTATTTGCCCTCTGTGTCAAGGATGATATTACAGGAGCAGACGGAAAAGTAATTCTGAAAGCAGATACTGTGATCGAGGAACTGGCAACAAACAAAGAAGGAAAGCTGACTTTTACGGCAGATTTACCGATTGGTTTTGCGTATTATATCAAAGAAACATCTCCGGCACCTGGATTTGCAACGACAGATGAAACACAGGAGTTCACGTTTGAGTATGGAGGTGCAGAAAAGGAAAAAGTATCTTATGCTTTTACCTTTGAGGACGAGCCGACTGTAATCGAGATCACCAAGACTTCCCTGACAGACGGAAAAGAACTGGAAGGAGCTAAGTTACAGGTAACTGACGAAAGCGGTAAAGTTGTAGATTCCTGGACTTCCGGTAAAGAAGCTCATATCATCAAAGAACTGGTAGTCGGACAGAAATATACTCTGACAGAAACAAAACCGGCAGATGGTTATGTGACAGCAGAAAGCATCACGTTTACCGTTGAAGATACTGCAAAGTCACAGAAAATCGAAATGAAAGATGATGTGACCAAGGTAGAAATTTCCAAAACGGATATTTCCGGTAAGGAACTGCCAGGAGCAAAACTGACCATTCTTGATAAAGATGGTAAGACAGTAGAGAACTGGACTTCTGAGGAAAAACCACATTACATAGAAATGCTTCCGATTGGAGAGTATACACTTCGTGAAGAGTCTGCCCCTGATGGATATCTGGTAGCTGAAGATGTGAAATTTACAGTGGAGGATACCGGGGAGATCCAGAAAGTAGTGATGAAAGATGAGGTAAAACCGGAAGAAACACCAACGCCGGAAACACCGTCTACACAGGTAACAGATACACCGAAAACAGGAGATGATACACACATGCTGATTTGGATTCTGCTTGCGATTGCAGGTATGGCAGGCAGTGTATCAGCAGTTTGGATTACGAAAAAAAGAAAATAAAAGTTAATGGAGGGGCATTTATGGGCAGCAAAGTCATAGATGCTCTTTTGAATGATGAAAGGGATATAAAATGAGAACGTTATTGATTATTGCAGGGATTCTTCTGGTATTAGCAGTCAACTTTGTTCTGTACTGCTGTATCCGGGTAGGAGCAAAGGAAGACCGTCTGTTGGAAAACCATAGAAAGGAACAGATTGATGCAGGAAGAAGTGAATGAAAAAACAGTGTCCCTGTGTATCACTGGCGGAAAAGTGACAGTTCGTTTATTGAAACAGGCAATGATGCGTTTTCTGGCAGCAATAGAGAAAGAAAAAGCAGAGAAAGCAAGAAAACAGCAGGTAAAAGGACCGCCAGATAAAGATTATCATGGGAAGCAGAGTTTAAAGAAGCTGGCACAGCAGAATGTTCAGCTTTCCAACATTGAGATTACGGATAACAACATTAAGGCTTTTGAAAAAGTGGCAAAAAAATATGGCATTGATTTTAGTCTGAAACGTGATAAGTCCGTAGATCCACCCCGATATTTCGTTTTCTTCAAGGCAAGGGATGTGGATGTGATGACAGCGGCATTCCGGGAATTTACCGGAAAGACGCTGAATAAAACAAAGAAACCGTCTGTCCGTAAGAAATTACAGCAGGCAATCGTAGCCCGCAGCCAGGATAAACAGAGAGAACGGGAAAAATCGAAAGAAAAACAGAAGGAGCCGACCTTATGAGTGGGATAAAAAATATAAAGAAAAAACTGAAAGGATTTCAGGTGCGTCCCCCGAATGCAGAAGTGATAAAAAAGGTTCTTCTGCATATTCCGTATGTGGTTGTATTTTATGTGGTAAATAAATGTACCTGGCTGTATCAGTATTGCAGAGGCAGTACAGTGGTGGACAGGCTGATGGTTCTCTTTATGAACTATCCGTTAGCGTTTAAAAAGTTGCTGCCAAGTATACAACCGAAAAGTTTGGCTGCGGGAACTATTGCTGCAGTCAGTGTGTGGGCAGTGGTATATTTTAAGGGAAAAAATGGAAAGAAGTTTCGCCAGGGAGAAGAATATGGTTCTGCCAGATGGGGAAATGAAAAGGATATAGCCCCTTTTATTGATCCGGTCTTTGAGAACAATATTCTGCTGACACAAACAGAACGTCTGACCATGAACAGCAGACCGAAGAAACCAAAGTATGCCAGAAACAAGAATGTCATAGTGATCGGGGGATCTGGCAGCGGCAAGACCAGATTTTATGTGAAACCACAGCTTATGCAGATGCCGGATAATGTGAGCTTTGTGGTTACTGATCCCAAGGGGACAATTATCGTAGAATGTGGTAAAATGTTAGCACGAGGGACACCGAAGAAAGATAAAAATGGGAAAATCCTGCGTGATAAAAATGGCAGAGAGGTAATGGCTCCTTACAAAATCAAGGTGCTGAATACTATCAACTTTGCCAAAAGTATGCACTATAATCCGTTTCATTACATTCGTTCGGAAAAAGATATTCTGAAACTGGTAAATACGATCATGGTAAATACCAAAGGAGAGGGAGAAAAATCTTCCGAGGATTTCTGGACAAAAGCGGAACGTCTGCTGTATTGTGCTTTGATTGGTTATATCTACTATGAAGCACCAGAGGAAGAACAGAATTTTTCAACCCTGCTGGAATTTATCAATGCCAGTGAAACCAGGGAAGAAGATGAAGAGTTTAAAAATGCAGTGGATTTGTTATTTGAGGAGCTGGAAAGAGACGAGCCGAATCATTTTGCAGTAAGGCAGTATAAAAAATACAAACTGGCTGCAGGAAAGACAGCAAAAAGTATTTTAATCAGTTGTGGTGCCAGACTCGCACCCTTTGATATTGCGGAACTGCGGGAGCTTATGTCTTATGATGAGATGGAGCTGGATATGATCGGAGATCAAAGAACTGCATTGTTTATTGTAATCTCTGATACGGATGATACATTTAACTTTGTGGTTGCCATGATGTACAGTCAGCTTTTCAATCTGTTATGTGATAGAGCCGATGACGTTCATCATGGAAGACTGCCTTATCATGTAAGAATCCTCTGTGACGAGTTCGCAAATATCGGTCAGATTCCGAAGTTCGATAAGCTGATTGCAACGATCCGAAGCAGGGAAATTTCTGCTTCTATTATACTCCAGTCCCAGTCGCAGCTCAAGACAATTTACAAGGATGCAGCCGAAACCATTACCGGGAATTGCGACACAATGTTATTCCTTGGAGGTAAGGAAAGTACCACTCTGAAAGAAATTTCAGAAACACTGGGTAAGGAAACCATTGACTTATATAACACTTCTGATACAAGAGGACAGAGCAGGTCTTATGGTCTGAACTATCAGAAAACAGGAAAAGAACTGATGAGCCGGGATGAACTGGCAGTCATGGACGGCAACAAGTGTATTTTACAGCTTCGTGGTGTCCGTCCGTTTTACAGTGATAAATTTGACATTACAAAACATAAACGGTATAAGCAGTTATCCGATTATGATAAAAAGAATGAGTTCCATGTGGAAGAATACATGAAACATCAGATGGAAGTCCGGTTAGATCCGGAAGAACAGTTCGACCTTTATATGTATGAAGGCAGTGAACTGGAAGAACAATCAAATAGTGAAAATGAAGGCACAGAGCATGTAACGTAAAACATACATAGCTCTTTTTTTTATGCCCTTTTGGGAGGTAGCGATATGCGTAAGCATGAAAGACCGCCCATCAGGGCGGAACCTTCCGAGTAGTAACCGTTAAAAAATCATAATGAAAACAGCAGTTACGAAAGGAGAACATAGATTATGGCGTTTTTTACATCCGCAATTAATATTTTACAGACTCTGGTTGTTGCAATCGGAGCTGGTCTGGCAGTTTGGGGAGTTATCAATCTCCTGGAGGGATATGGAAATGACAATCCCGGAGCCAAGTCACAGGGAATCAAGCAGCTTATGGCAGGTGGAGGTGTCGTTCTGATCGGTACACAGCTTGTACCATTACTGGCGAATTTGTTTTAGCCGGGCAGTAGGAAAGGAGAACACGCATGGATAAGATTTTTGAGTCCATAGAAGAATGGATGCGTAACCTCCTTACAGGCATGGTCAGCTCAAACCTGACGAACATGTTTACCGATGTGAATGAAAAAACCGGTGACATCGCTAGTCAGGTTGGGCAAACGCCCCAGGGCTGGAGTGGCAGTATTTTCAGCTTGATCCAAAATCTGTCGGATTCTGTGATCGTACCGATTGCCGGAATGATCATAACCTTTGTGTTGTGCTATGAGCTGATTTCCATGCTCACCGAAAAGAACAACATGCATGACATAGATACATGGATGTTTTTCAAATATTTCTTCAAGATGTGGGTTGCAGTATGGTTCGTAAGCAATGCTTTTACGATCACAATGGCAATTTTTGATGTTGGACAGAATGTAGTGAACCGGGCTGCAGGTGTTATCAACCAGCAGACGGCAATCAATATTGATTCGGTAATCACCTCAATGGAGACAGCAATGGAATCAATGGAAGTAGGGGAGCTGATTATACTGGCACTGGAAACGCTTCTGGCGAGCTTGTGCCTAAAGGTTATATCCGTTTTTATAACGGTCATTTTATATGGTCGTATGATAGAAATTTATCTGTATTCGTCAATCGGTGCAATCCCATTTGCCACTATGAGCAACCGGGAATGGGGACAGATTGGCAGCAATTATTTAAGAGGATTGTTTGCACTGGCATTTCAGGGATTTTTTATCATGGTATGCGTGGGCATTTATTCTGTGCTGGTTGCAAACATACAGGTATCCGACAATGTGCATACGGCACTGCTCAGTGTAATGGCATATACAGTGATACTGTGTTTCAGTCTTATGAAAACAGCTAATTTCTCAAAGAGCATCTTTAATGCACACTAAATGTGGAAAAGGAGACGATGAAAATGGCTTTTGTATCAGTACCAAAAGATCTGACAAAAGTAAAAAATAAAATTATTCTCAACCTTACAAAACGACAGCTTATCTGCCTTGGTATTGCAGCGGCAGTAGGGCTTCCGTTTTATTTCCTGTCAAGGGAATTGATTGGTTCGAGTAATGCGGCAACCGGGATGTGTCTGTTGATGCTTCCGGCTTTTTTATTTGCTATGTATGAGAAAGATGGACTTCCTTTGGAGAAAGTCCTCAAAAACGTGATTACAGTAAAATTTATCCGTCCCCCGGTACGGAAATATGAGGTGGAAAACCTCTATGAAAAAAAGAAAATTTTGACAAAAGCGAAAGGAGGTACCGTTCGTGGAAAAATTAAGAAACGATAAGAATCTTCCAGAGCAGACAGAAGAATTTTCCCATCCGGATGACTGGTGGCTGGATGAAGAGGATTCTGCTGATGGTTTACCAGTGTTTGATCCGGACGAGGCAGAAAATTATGCAAAGGACAGACAGCGTTTGACGGGAGTACCGATGGTTACTGGGTATGAAGCACTGGAGCGACACCGAGGTGTTCGCAGACCAAGACGTAAATTAAGCAGACGGGAAAAACGTGCCTGGAAAAAAGCCCAGAAATATGAACTGAAATTACATAAGGCACACGAAAAGGAAGAGAAAAAACTTGCGAAGCAGGCGGCAAAACAGGCTGCTCGTGAAGAAAAGGCGGCACAGAAACAGGCAAAGAAAGAAGAAAAGCATAAAAAAAAGACAAAGCCGCCGGGTTCTGTAAAATCCAGCGAGGAAAAAGGTGCTGCAAAGAAAATATCCAGCACGAATAAAGACAATAGAAATAAAGGGAAAAACATTACCGCACAGCAGTCCATCCCATATAGAGAAATGGGAAAAGACGGAATCTGTCGTGTGGAGGATGGGTATTATTCAAAGACGATTCGTTTTTATGATATCAACTATCAGTTAGCACAGAATGAGGATAAAAATGCAATTTTTGAGAACTGGTGTGATTTCCTGAATTATTTTGACAGCACCATCCATTTTCAGTTGTCCTTTATCAATCATCACAGCAACATGATGGAATATGAAGATGTGATCCGTATTAAAAAGCAGAATGACAGTTTTGATAATCTGCGTATGGAATTTGCCCAGATGCTTAGAAATCAGTTGGCAAAAGGAAATAATGGTCTTGTCAGAACCAAGTACATTACATTTGGAATTGAAGCTGACAATATCCGGGAAGCAAAACCAAAACTGGAACGTATTGAAACAGATATACTCAATAATTTTAAGGTTTTTGGGGTATCTGCGTATCCGTTAAATGGTGTAGAGCGTTTGCAGATCATGTATGAAACATTCAACCAGAATGTCAAAGTGCCATTCAGGTTCAGCTATGATGATATGCTGCGTACCGGGCTGAATACAAAGGATTATATTGCTCCATCCAGTTTCCTGTTCAAAAATGGAAAGGATTTTCAGATGGGAGATACCATCGGAGCAGTATCCTATCTGCAGATTCTGGCACCAGAGTTGACGGATAAAATGCTTGCTGAATTTCTGGAAATGGACTGTAACCTGCTTGTTAATCTGCATATTCAGTCCATTGACCAGATGAAAGCAATCAAATTGGTTAAAAGTAAGGTTACGGACATTAACCGCATGAAAATTGAGGAACAGAAAAAAGCGGTACGCTCCGGATATGATATGGATATTATTCCGTCTGATCTGAACACATATGGTGGAGAGGCGAAAAGGCTTCTGGAAGATTTACAGTCGAGAAATGAAAGAATGTTTCTTGTGACGGTTGTGTTTTTAAATACAGCAAAAAATAAACAGGAACTGGAAAATGTGGTATTCCAGACGGCAGGTATCGCACAGAAATATAACTGTGCATTAAAAAGACTGGACTATCAGCAGGAACAGGGCCTTATGAGCAGTTTGCCACTTGGAAGAAACTGGATTCCGATCAAGCGGGCATTGACTACCACATCGACAGCTATTTTTGTCCCATTTACAACGCAGGAACTGTTTATGGGCGGAGAATCTATCTATTATGGGTTAAATGCCCTGTCTAATAACCTGATCATGGCAGATCGGAAAAAGCTGAAGAATCCAAATGGGCTGATACTTGGTACTCCTGGATCTGGTAAATCCTTTGCAGCAAAAAGAGAGATTACCAATGTATTTATTGTCACAAAAGACGACATTATCATCTGTGATCCGGAGGGAGAATATTTTCCGTTAGTCCGGGCATTTAACGGGCAGGTTATCCGTATTTCTCCGACCAGTCATGATTACATCAATCCAATGGACATTAACATCAATTATGCGGATGATGACGATCCGCTATCTCTGAAATCAGATTTTATCCTTTCGCTTTGTGAACTGGTAGTAGGAGGGAAAAATGGTCTGGAACCAGTGGAAAAAACAATCATTGACCGATGTGTACGTCTGGTATATCAGGACTATCTTGCTGATCCGGTCCCGGAGAAAATGCCAATCCTGGAAGATTTATATAATCTGCTTCGCAAACAGGAAGAGGCAGAGTCGCAGAGGCTGGCAACTGCACTGGAAATCTATGTAAATGGTTCCCTGAAGGTGTTCAATCACCGCACAAATGTAGAACTGAATAATCGTCTGGTATGTTTCGATATTAAAGACCTTGGTAAACAGCTTAAAAAACTTGGCATGTTGATTGTTCAGGATCAGGTTTGGAACAGGGTAACAGTCAACCGTTCTGCTCATAGGTCTACCAGATATTACATTGATGAGTTCCATTTGTTGCTGAAAGAAGAACAGACAGCAGCATACAGTGTAGAAATCTGGAAAAGATTCCGTAAGTGGGGCGGTATCCCGACTGGTATCACGCAGAACGTAAAAGACCTGCTTGCTTCAAGGGAAATCGAGAATATCTTTGAAAACTCAGATTTTATCCTGATGCTCAACCAGGCATCCGGTGACAGGCAGATTCTGGCAAAACAGCTTAATATTTCAACACACCAGCTTTCCTATGTAACAAACAGTGGAGAGGGAGAAGGGCTGATTTTTTATGGAAATACGATTATTCCATTTAAGGACAGATTCGATAATACCCTTATGCTTTATGCGTTAATGTCATCGAAACCGGAAGATGTAGAGAAGCGTGAAAAACTCGGAATCAAAGGCAGAGATGATAGTTAAAGGGGCAATGGCAGAGCATGAGAAAATGGGTGGCAGGATTATTACTTTCTATATCCGTTATATTGCTTACGATCAGTCTGTATTTCCTGATGGGATTTTTTGTGCAGGAAAGACAGGATAACCAGTTACAGCAAGAGTTACAGGAACTTATGCAGAAAAAAGAGGATGAACCAGAAGAAGATGCCTCCGGCGATTCTTTGATAGAGGTAGATGCTGGAATTTTGGCATTGCATGAAGAAAATCCAGATTGTATTGGCTGGCTGACCATTGATGGGACGAGAATAGATTATCCGGTCATGTACCGGTCCGGAGATAAAAATTATTATCTGCATCGGGATTTTAACGGGGAATATTCTGCAAATGGCTGTTTATTTCTGGCAGAGGAATGTGTACCAGGAAATTCGGACAATCTGATCATATATGGACATCACATGAACAGTGGAAAGATGTTTGCTGACCTTGAAAAATATAAGGACGAAGGATTTTACGAAGAACATCCGACAATCCTGTTCCGCACGATATGGGGAAATGAACAGTATCAGATATTTGCAGCATTTACAACACCCGTTTATACAGGGAATGATTTTGATTATTACAGTTTTATCAAAGCGGGAACAGTGGAGGATTATAAAAAATTTGTTGCTTCCGTTAAGGAAAAATCACTTTATCAGACAGGAACAACAGCAAAATACAGAGATAAGTTACTTACACTGTCTACTTGTGAGTATTCCCAGAAAAATGGGCGTATGGTACTGGTTGCAAAGAAAAATAACGGAAAATTACCATAGATCAGGAGATGATGATCATGCAGGAGCATGAATATAAAGCAAGGGACAAGACTGTCCAGAAGATGAGCCGGGATGGACTCCGGGAAAAAAATCTCCGCAGTAAAAAGGAAAAGCGGATTACCGGGCGTGAGGCAGATGAGAAGAAAATAGCCGGACACAGGGAACAGGAGCTGGACTTTGGAAAGGTCAGAAAAACTCATACTGCAGAAGAAATAGTTGAGGGAGTGAAAGAAGGAAAACACAGACTGCAGTCCAGACACGCTTTTCTGGAACAGGAAGAACTTGCGGAAGCGGAAGAAATGGAAAACTCAGAAATGAGTGATGATAAAGCAGGCGGGGAGAAATCTCCGTCTGTTTCACGTTCCAGACTTCGTAAAGAGAGTATCCGGGGACATCCGGGACGTGATGCTGAAACATCGGAACCGGACAGGCAGAGCCGAAAGAAAAAGATGGTCGTAGCTTATGCAGCGAAAGAGCAGAAACGCTGCCATGAAAAGTCAGAAGTTGATGAAAAATCAATGGAAGATTTTCGGGAAGAGATTAAAGGAAAGACGAAAAGGGAACAGACGCTAAAAGAACAGAAAAAATCAAAATCCCGTCTTTCCTTTGAAGATGAAAGTAAAGGTATGATTCCCGGTAGCGGAATGGCAAGAAAGGGGGCAAACGTTGTTTCAGAAACGGTATCTGCCTATGGTCAGAAAAAAATCAGAGAGGATACCGATGATAATGCTGCTCTTGATGCAGCAGATCAGATGGAATTTGCGGGAGAAAGCCTTGCAAGAAAGTCAATTTACGTTCGGGAACGGTTGAAAGAAAACCGACAGAGAAATAATCGGTTGAGGGAAACCGTTTTGGAAGAAACAGAAAAATCTCGCCTACAGTTTAGCACCAGTGCTTCCAATGAAGCAAAAAAGGCGGTTCAGAAAGAAGCAGAACAGAAGAAACAGTCTGCATTAAAGAAATTATTGCAGAAAAAGCGTTACCAGAAGCAGTATCAGGCTGCGAAACAGGGAAAAGCTGTGAAAGACGCAGTGCTTGTAAACGCACAGCGATTTACGGAAAAAGCCAAAGCTGCGGTCAAGGAGCTTGTGGCACAGAACAGAAATATCCTCCTGTCCATAGGAGTTCTGGTGCTGCTGTTTGCGTTAATGGCAACGAGCCTGTCAAGCTGTGCTGCGTTATTCCAGGGCAGTTCCAATGCTATTATTTCTACCAGTTATTCCAGTGAGGATGAGGATATTTATGCTGCGGAAAATGCTTATGTGGCATTGGAAAATGCACTGAATGAGCAGATCAATCAGATGAAAGCAAACCATTCCGACTATGATGAGTTCCAGTTCCAGATTGATGAGATCGGACACAATCCGTATCAGCTTATTTCTTATCTGACAGTCAAGTATGGCGGTTTTACCTATGCTGAGGTTGCAGACGAGATTCAGGAGATTTTCAGAGAGCAGTATGGCTTATATACAGATTCGACAAGAGAAACTGTAACAGAAAAGAAAACAGTCAGGGTTGGAGAATCACTGGGACAGGTTGTGACCAGTGGATATTGCAACTGTCCGATCTGCTGCGGGCAGTGGAGTGGAGGCCCGACTGCAAGTGGAGCATATCCACAGGCAAATCACACGATTGCGGTGGATGCTTCCAATCCATTTGTGCCAATGGGAACCCATGTTGTTATGAATGGAGTGGAATATGTAGTAGAAGATACAGGAGCATTTGCAAGATATGGTGTTCAGTTTGATGTATTTTACAGCGATCACGCTTCTGCATCAGCACATGGACATCAGACCTGGGAAGCATACATAGCAGACAGTAATGGAAGCCAGGAGGTGGAAGTAACTACAACAAGAGAAGTAAACCGGCTGGACGTAACACTTACGAACCATAACCTGGATGCAGTTTTAAGAAACCGTATGACAGATAAGGAACAGGAGCAGTATGACGCTTACAATAAATACTATGGAAATCGTGATTATCTGTTTGACCTTAATACAATTCCGACAGGCGGGGCAGGTTTTGGATATGATATTCCGGCAGAAGCACTTTCTGATCCGCAGTTTGCCAAGATGATCAGGGAAGCGGAAAAATATCTGGGTTATCCGTATGTATGGGGTGGTGCATCGCCATCTACCAGTTTTGATTGCTCTGGTTTTGTATGCTGGGTAATCAATAATTGTGGAAATGGATGGAACGTGGGAAGAACAACAGCGGACGGACTTCGTTCTTATTGTTCCTATGTATCTCCATCGGATGCAAAGCCGGGCGATCTGATCTTTTTCCAGGGAACTTATGATACGCCGGGAGCGAGCCATGTTGGAATTTATGTAGGAAATAACATGATGATTCATTGCGGGAATCCGATTCAGTATACAAGCATTGCAAGTTCTTACTGGCAGCAACATTTTATGGCATTTGGCAGACTTCACTAGAAGGGAGTAAATAAGAGATGAATATGCGGTTAAAAAAGGTTCTGGATGACATTCAGAAAACTGAAAACAAGATTCTGGAACTGCAGGAGCATGTAAGGCAACTGAGAATCCAGAAAAAGCAGATGGAAGATGCAGAAATCATTAAGGCAATCCGTTCCATAAAGATGGACAGCCGAAAGATGTTGACTTTTCTGGACGGGATTCAGAATGGAACAGTTACCATGCAGTTTGATGAAGAGGGCAATCTTTCTATGGATAGTTCTGAAACAGGTATAAAGAAAGAAGAAAATATGGACAGAGAAATGTCAACCGGACTGATAGAAGAAAGAGAGGATTTGGAAGATGAAGAATAAAGTAATGAAAAAAATTTTGATGATTATGTTGTCATCAACAATACTGATGGGTTCTGCCAGTGTGACCGCTTTTGCACAGGCAAATGAAAACGCAGAGCAGGCTGAAACTGCGGAACAGGTGATAGAAGAACAGCCGGCGGAGCAGCCTGCCGCAGAGGGAACACCGTTTTCCACGTCGGGAAACGGACAGCTTGTGGATGATAAGGAGAATGACAGTTCCAAGCAGTTTCTGACGGTACAGACAAAGAATGGAAATACCTTTTATATGGTCATTGACCGTTCCGGTACTTCCGAAAACGTGTACATGATGTCACTGGTAGATGAAAATGATCTGGCAGAGTTCTTAGGCGAAAACGAGGAAATCGAGAAAAAAGAGGAACCAGCAGTTGTTCTTCCGGAAACGACTGCAGCACCAGAACCAGAAACTACCGTACAGCCAGAAACAGAAGTAAAACCGGAATCCGGTGGTAATAAAATGTTTGGCTCTGCGATCCTGGGCGGCGGTATTGTACTGGTATTCGGTGGTTTAGCTGCTTTTGCTTTAAGTAAATTCCGAAAGAAAAAAGAGGACAGTATTGTAGAGGAAGGTCTGGAATTTGCTGATGACAGTTACATCAATGAAGATGAAGAAAATGCGGAAGATCAGCAGAAATAACAAAAAAGCATAAGGTATGGAGAAAGGGCAGTTCTTTATAGACTGCCTTTTTGACAGGAAAAGGAGGAAAACATGGCGAAATTTTTAGTGATTGCAGAGAAACCGAGCGTGGCACAGAGCCTTGCAAAAAATTTATCTGCTTATCAGAGAAAGGACGGGTATCTGGAGGGGAACAGTTGCATCGTCAGTTGGTGCCTGGGGCATCTGGCAGAGTATGTCCCACCGGAAATCTATGATGAAAAATATGCAAAATGGCAGTTTGAGGATTTACCGATTATTCCGGAAGTATGGAAAGTTCAGGTATCAGAGGATAAAAAGAAGCAATTTGATGTGATATGCAGCCTGATGAACCGGGCAGATGTAGCATATCTGGTAAATGGCTGTGATGCCGGAAGAGAAGGAGAACTGATTTTTAAAAGAGTTTATGATCTGGCAGACTGTCAGAAACCAGTGAAGCGTCTGTGGATCAGTTCAATGGAAGATGAAGCAATTCAGAAAGGATTCCAGTCATTAAAGGCCGGGAAAGAATATGCAGGTCTTTGTAATGCTGCGGTATGCAGGGCACAGGCAGACTGGCTGATCGGAATGAATGCAACGAGAGCTTACACAACCAGGTATTTTAAACGTCTGGTAGTTGGCAGGGTGCAGACACCGACGCTTGCCATGCTGACAGAAAGAAAAGAGAAAATTGAGCATTTCAAGAAAGAAGCCTATTATAAGGTTTCTCTGTCGGATGGGAAACTTGCGGTAACATCAGAAAATATCCAGTCTGAAGCAGAAGCAGACGAATTAAGAAAACTTTGTGATGGGGCAGAGGCAATGGTTACAAAAGTGAAAAAGGCACAGAAACGAGTTTCCCCGCCAAAACTTTATGACTTGACCAGTCTGCAAAGGGAAGCGAACCGTTATTTCGGATACACCGCACAGAAAACACTGGATATGCTGCAGGAACTGTATGAGGAAAAGATGGTTACATATCCGAGAACGGATAGCCAGTATGTAACGGAAGATATGAAAGAAACGGTAGAAACACTTGCAGATGGAATGAAAGATTTTCTCCCTTTTTTGAAATTTGAACAGTCTGGAGGAAATGCAGAGCGTGTAATCAATAATACAAAAGTATCAGACCATCATGCAATCCTGCCGACAAAAGAGGCAGTAGAAAAAGGTATGGGAGGACTTTCAGATGGAAAGAAAAATCTTCTGATGCTGATCGGGCAGCAGCTTGTACAGGCAACCGGGGAAGATTATCTTTATGAGCAGACAGAAATTTCCGTACAGTGCAAAGAACATGAATTTGCTGCGAAAGGAAAGCTGTCTGTGCAGATGGGATTTAAAGAAGTGGAAGAAGCCTTTCGGAAATATTGTGTGAAAGATAAGAAATCTGATGAACCGGATAATAAGACAGAACTTTCAGAAGGGTATGAGGATGGAATGATTCTTGCTTCTGTAAAAGCAGAGAAGAGTACCCATTATACTTCCCCGCCGAAAATGTTTACCGAAGATACTCTGCTTGCTGCAATGGAAACAGCGGGAAATAAGGAATTTGATTCTGAAACAGAGAAAAAGGGGCTTGGTACACCAGCAACCAGGGCAAATATTATTGAGAAGCTGGTATCTTCCGGGTATGCAGAACGTAAGGGAAAACAGATTCTTCCTACAGTGGCAGGCTGTGAGCTGATCCACGTAATGCCTGAGAATCTGAAATCCGCAAGCCTGACAGCAGAATGGGAAAATCAGCTTTTGATGATGGAAAAGGGAAAAATCCAGGAAGATGAATTTATGAATGGGATTGTATCCATGATTAATGAGATTCTTTCTATGTGCAGGGCAATTTCAGAAGAAGAACGGAACCGTTTTCAGACTGCAAAGGAAGTAATCGGGAAATGCCCGGTATGCGGTTCTGATGTATATGAGGGTAAGACCAATTATTACTGCTCTGGCAGAAGCTGTCAGTTTGCTCTGTGGAAGTCGAACCGCTTTCTGGAAAGTATGAAAAAGTCGATGGATAAAAAGATGGCGGTGGAGCTTCTGAAAAATGGGTGTACCCATGTGAAAGGACTGTATTCCAAGAAAAAAGACAGCAAATTTGATGCCAATCTGGTATTAGGGTTAGAAGATGGAAAAGCCAGATTCAGTCTGGAATTTCCTAAAAAGAAGAAATAAAGCACAGACGGAAGGAGGAATGAGTTATGGCTCATTTAGATGAGATACGGGGACTTGCGGAGTATCATGCAACCCGTATCAGCAGTTCACCGAGAGATTGGATGAATTATCTGGATACTGCAGCCAGACTGTATCGGTATCCATTTATGGATCAGCTTTTGATCCACGCACAGCGTCCAAAAGCAACTGCCTGTGCTTCGCTGGAATTATGGAATGAAAAAATGCTGCGGTGGGTAAACCGAGGAGCAAAGGGAATTGCTCTTTTGGATGAAACCATGCAGAAAACAAGACTCCGATATGTATTTGATATTCAGGATACTCATAAGGTAAAAGGTGGAAGAACACCTTATTTGTGGCAGTTGCAGGAGAAACAACAAGATGCCTTATTAAACCATTTAGAAGAAGTTTACGGACTGGAAGCTAAGGACGCAGGAAATCTTTCTGATGCACTGATGGCAACAGCAAAATACATGGTGGAAGAAAACCTGGATGAATATCTGGATGGCTTGACGTATATGACAGAAGGAACGTACCTGGAGGAGCTGGAAGAAGATACCATCCGCAGCGAATTTCGCAGTCTGTTGACAGATAGCATTTATTATACTCTGGCTTCCAGATGTGGGCTTGATCCGTTGGAACGGCAGGAAGAAATGGACTTTGTACATATCACAGATTATAACAGCTTATCAGTGCTGACATTTATTGGAAATGCAACGAGCATGGCCTGTGAGTCTGTGTTAGTGGATATTGGAAGATTTGTACACCGTATTTCATTAGAAGAAATGAAAAAGGGTATTGAAAATTCGGAAGAAAGGAATTATAATAAATTTAACACGTTAATTCGTGAAAGTAAAAAGAATAACAACAGAATCATAGAAAACGAATATCCACAGGAAAATGAAGGAGGAAATGAGCATGGAACTGACATATCATCGCAAAGGGGATTATCTGTTTCCGAATCTGACAATCCAGGAGACAGAGGTACAGATCGGGAAATACGGAATGCTGCGGAGGACATTTCTGAAGGAACACAAGAACAGCCTGTATCAGAGCCTGTTACTGACCGGGAAACTGAACAGCCATCTGGAAGAGATCGAGAAAACAGCACAGAAGAGATTGGAAGTACAGATGGCGAAATTGTTGGAGAAGAATCCAGCACCGTCGAAAGAAGAGAACCCGATGGCGTGGACAGCACATATGAACAGTCTGATGGCAACAGCGGAAGAGAGCATCTTGACGGAATTGGTATACAGCTAATCGAAGACACAAGTGAAGATCAGTTAAGTAAAGCAGAGGAAGAAATTGCCTCTGCTTTATCTTTGCCCGAACTTCCATCTGTAAATGAACAGAAAAGGGAAATCGAAAACAGAATAGCTGCCCTCTATGCCAGGGAGATTGCCATTCCAAGTGAGGTGGTCGATGAGGTTTTAAGAACCGGGGGAAACCGAAGTAAAAGCCAGCTTCGCATTATTTATAATTTTATGAGTGAACAGACACCGGAAGAATATACAGAGTTTGTGAAGCGGGAGTATGGAACTGGTGGAAAGGGCTTTGAAATCAATGGCATGGAATATTCTGTCTGGTTTGACGAAACGGGATTGCAGATTGCAGTAGGGCATACCGTTACCGATCAGATTCTGGATAAGGCGTTTTTGTCCTGGGAAGATGTGAGTGGCCGTATCCATCAGCTTTTGAAACAAGGCGAGTATGCACCGCAGTCCGTACTTGATGTTGCAAGGGAGAATGCGATAAAGGAACATGCCCAGGCACTTGCCTATATGAAAGCGGATATGGCAGAGGGTGTAGCAGAACTTGTCTTTGATGAAGAAGATTTACCACATCTTCACAGTATTTATCCGGAAATTACTGATTATCTGGAAGAAAAGTTGACAGATCCGCAGTGGCTAGCAGATCTGAACGAGCGTCTGGAAGGACTGGCAATGGCTTATGAGGAAGATAAAAGCATTATGCGGTTCCGCACCTATAATCCAATCAGAATATCCGGTCAGTTTCAGAAATTTGCTGCAGAAGTAATTCCATACAATGCCAGAGATGAATTCGCATGGCAGGAACATAAGGTATTTATTACTCAGGATGAAATAGATGCTTTTCTTGCCGGTGGAGGTCCGTATTCGGATGGAAGGCTTTCTACCTATTCTTTTTATCTTCTGAATGGAGATGATAAGGCAAGGACAGATTTTATCAAGGAAAAATATGGGATAGGCGGTCAGAGCCATGCTTTATGTGGAGCAGACAATTCACATGCAGATTATGATGGGAAAGGTTTGAAGCTGGAGAGAGGGGACTATGGGAATCCAGATACTTCGGTGTTGCTGCCCTGGGCAAAAGTTGCAAAAAGAATCGGCTATCTGATTGATAACCAGCAGTTCTTACGTTCCGCAGATTATTCCCGTATGCCGGAATATGAGAGGGAACGGATTGCAGGAAAAGTGATCAGTTTTTATGCAAGGCTGCCAGAAGAAATTGAGCGTCCGTTCAAGCAGGATTTCTTTAATGAAGAAGCAAGAAAAGAACTTCCTGTTATGCTGAATGATTCGGAGCAGTCGCAGAAATTGTTACAGGCGATGGATGATGCCCTGGCGATGCTGCCATTGGATTTTGAAGCAGTAAATGAAACTTATGAGAAGAAATTACAGCTTTTGACGGAAGTACATCAGTATGTGGAAGGCAGCTATACGATTTTCCCGGCACAGGAAGTACCAGATCAGGCAGATGGCTTAAATGGATACCAGATGTCTTTATTTGATATTGTGAGTGCTTCCGAACCAGAAGAAGATATAGAAGATGCGGAACCGGAGCAAATCGTCAGTGAATCAGAAGCAGAACCGGAAATAAAACCAGAGGAAGAAACAGAGCCGAAAGATATAAAAGAACAGATTATAGAACAAGAATCTCATAACTTCCATATTACGGACGATGATCTTGGCTCTGGCGGTCCGAAGGCAAAGTTTAAAGCAAATATAGAAGCTATCCGGCTGCTGAAAGAACTGGAACAGGAGCAACGGCTGGCAACACCGGAAGAACAGGAAGTGTTGTCAAGATATGTTGGATGGGGCGGTATTCCACAGGCTTTTGAAGAAAGAAACAGTGCCTGGGCAGAGGAATACATGCAGTTAAAAGGAGTCCTCACACCAGAAGAATACAGTGCAGCAAGGGCGTCAACATTGAATGCTTTTTATACTTCCCCGACAGTCATCAAAGCAATGTATGAAGCACTTGACAACATGGGACTGAAACAGGGAAATATCCTGGAGCCATCCTGTGGAGTAGGTAACTTTATGGGACTCTTACCGGAAAGCATGAATGCCACAAATATGTATGGCGTGGAGCTTGATCCGGTTTCCGGGCAGATTGCGAAACAGCTTTACCAGAAGAACAGGATTGCAGTACAGGGATTTGAGGAAACCAGTTACCCAGACAGCTTTTTTGACTGTGTGATTGGAAATGTACCGTTTGGGGCATATCAGGTCAGTGACCGCAAGTATGACAGATATCATTTTATGATCCATGATTATTTTATTGCAAAATCCTTAGACCTGGTACGTCCGGGCGGAGTGGTGGCAGTTGTCACATCAAGTGGTACAATGGATAAACAGAATCCAGAAGTCCGACAGTATTTCGCAAACCGGGCAGATCTGCTTGGGGCAATCCGCTTACCGAACAATGCTTTCCAGAGAAATGCCAATACCAGTGTTGTTGCGGATATTCTGTTTTTCCAGAAAAGGGACAGGGCTGCGATCACAGAGCCAGACTGGGTACAGTTAAAAACTACACCAGAAGGCTATACGGTTAATTCCTATTTTGCCGACCATCCGGAAATGGTGCTGGGGGATTTCACAACAGAAAGCACCCAGTACGGAAAACAGGAAGTGACGGTAAAGGCAAAAGAGGGAGCAGATCTGGCAGAGCAGTTAAAAGAAGCGGTAAAGCATATCCAGGGAACCATCACAGAGCAGGAGATTTCAGATACGGAACTGGAAGAACAGGTAGTATCCATACCGGCAAATCCGGATATTAAGAATTTCAGCTTTGCACTTGTCGGAGAGGACATTTATTACAGGGAAAATTCTGTTATGAATAAGATGGAACTTCCCGTTGTGACAGGCGAGCGTGTCAGAGGTATGGTTGCTATCCGGGATGCAACAAACAGGCTTCTGGAACGGCAGTTGGAAGAATGCAGTGATGAAGAGGTCGCCAGCTTACAGGCTGAATTGAACCGGGTTTATGACAGCTTTACTGCCAAGTATGGACTACTCAGCAGCAATGCAAATAAAAGGGCGTTCAGCATGGACAGCAGCTATTGCCTTTTGACTTCCCTTGAATTTCTGGACGAAAAGGGCGAGTTGAAGCGGAAAGCAGACATATTTACGAAAAGGACGATTCGCAGGGCAGAGCCGGTAACATCGGTAGATACTGCAAGTGAGGCACTGGCGGTGTCTATCGGGGAAAAGGCAAAAGTGGATATTCCTTATATGATGGAGCTTACCGGGAAAACAGAGGAAGAGGTCACAGAGGAGCTTACAGGCGTTATCTTCAAAAATCCGCTTACGGATAAATGGGAGCCATCTGACGAGTATCTTTCCGGGAATGTCAGGGAGAAGCTGAACATTGCAAGGCAGTTTGCAGAAAACTACCCGGAATATATGGTCAATGTGCAGGCACTGGAACGAGTACAGCCGAAAGACCTGGATGCTTCCGAGATTGAAGCAAGGCTTGGTGCAACGTGGATTTCGCCTGACTATATTACAGAGTTCATGGCAGAAACATTCCACACACCACGACAGCATATCAATTATGAGCGTATCAAAGTACAGTATGCGGAAGTGACCGGACAATGGAACGTAAAAGGAAAGAACGTGGACAGCAGCAATAACCCGCTTTCCACCGCAACTTACGGAACACAGAGGGCAAATGCTTACAGACTGTTGGAGGATGCACTGAATCTGCGTGACACAAAAATCTATGACACAATACATGATGCGTATGGGGAACACCGGGTATTGAACCGGAAAGAAACCACCCTGGCACAGCAGAAGCAGGAACTGATCCGGGAGGAATTTAAAGAGTGGATCTTTAAGGATATGAGCCGACGGGAAACACTCTGCAAAATTTATAATGAACGGTTTAACAGCATCCGGCCAAGGGAATATGATGGCAGTCATATCCAGTTTGTCGGAATGAATCCGGAAATTAAGTTGATGGAACATCAGAAAAATGCGGTGGCACATATCCTTTATGGAAATAATACCCTGCTCGCACACTGCGTAGGTGCAGGCAAGACATTCCAGATGATCGCAGCCGGTATGGAGAGCAAGCGTCTGGGACTGGCACAAAAGAGCCTTTATGTGGTTCCAAACCATTTGCTGGAACAGTGGGGAAGCGATTTCTTACGCTTGTATCCGGGAGCAAATATTCTGGTGGCAACAAAGAAAGATTTTGAACCGGCAAACAGAAAACGGTTCTGTTCCAGAATCGCAACCGGGGATTATGATGCGGTCATTATCGGACACAGCCAGTTTGAGAAAATCCCGCTTTCCAGGGAAAGGCAGATCGCATTGCTGGAAGATCAGATCGCAGATATTACCTATTCTATTGAAGCAGCAAAAGAGGAAGCGGGACAGCAGTATACGGTTAAGCAGATGGAAAAGACAAAGAAAACCCTGAAAGCAAAACTGGAAAAATTGAATGACCAGACACGAAAGGATGATGTGGTGACTTTTGAGCAATTAGGCGTTGACAGGCTGTTTGTGGACGAGTCACATTATTACAAAAACCTTTTTTTATACACAAAAATGCGGAATGTGGCAGGCATTTCACAGACCGATGCACAGAAAAGTTCGGATATGTTTATGAAATGCAGGTACATGGATGAGATTACCGGGGGAAAGGGAATCACGTTTGCAACGGGAACACCGGTATCAAACAGTATGACTGAATTATACACCATTATGAGATACCTCCAGTATGATACTTTAATGAATATGGGAATGGGACATTTTGATTCGTGGGCAGCAACTTTTGGAGAAACAGTTACGGCAATCGAATTGTCACCGGAAGGGACGGGTTATCGTGCAAAAACACGATTTGCCCGTTTTTTTAATCTTCCAGAGCTGATCTCCATATTTAAAGAAGCTGCGGATATTCAGACTGCAGACATGCTGAATCTTCCTGTACCGGAAGCAGAATATATCAATGAAGTGTTAAAGCCAAGTGAGGAACAGAAAGAAATGGTGGAAGCCTTTTCGGAACGTGCAGAACAGGTTCGTGGCGGTGCGGTAGATCCAAGGGTAGATAACATGCTCAAGATTACCAACGATGGAAGAAAATGTGCATTAGACCAGAGGCTTTTGAATGATATGCTGCTGGATGCAGGGGAAAGCAAGGTAAATGCCTGTGTGGAGAATGCTTTCCAGGTATGGGAGGACGGAAAAGATACACAGGCTACCCAGTTGATCTTCTGTGACCTCAGTACACCGAAAACTGACGGAACGTTCAACGTTTATGATGATGTGAGAAACAAGCTGGTGGAACGGGGAATCCCGAAAGAGCAGATCGCATTTATCCATGAGTACAATACAGAAGTAAAAAAAGCGGAGCTGTTTGCAAAGGTGCGGGCCGGGCAGGTAAGAATCCTGATGGGTTCTACTCCGAAACTCGGTGCTGGTACCAACGTTCAGGACAGACTACTTGCACTGCATCATCTGGATTGCCCCTGGAAACCGTCTGACCTGGAACAGCAGGAGGGACGTATTCTCAGACAGGGAAACCAGAATGATAAGGTAAAAATCTTCCGGTATGTAACGGAAAATACATTCGATTCGTACATGTGGCAGATTCTGGAAAATAAGCAGAAGTTTATTTCGCAGATTATGACCAGTAAATCCCCGGTTCGTGCCTGTGAGGATGTAGATGATACCGCCCTGTCGTATGCAGAGATTAAGGCACTGGCAACAGGAAACGAGTACATCAAGGAAAAGATGGATCTGGATGTGCAGGTAAGTAAACTGAAACTTCTGAAAGCGAACCACACCAGTCAGATCTATCGCCTGGAATCGGATATTGCAAAGCGGTATCCGGTACAGATTGCAGCATTGAAGGAGAAAATTGCCGGTATGCGTGTGGATGCAGATGTGATAAAAGAAGTAGATTTACAGGATAATGACCACTTTGCAATGACAGTCGGTGGAAAGTTGTATACCGATAAAAAGGAAGCGGGAGTTGCACTCATTTCAGCAGCATCCGGTTTGAAGTCCGTAAAGTCAGCCGGGCAGATCGGGGAATATCATGGTTTTGCACTTTCTTCAGAATACAATTTCCTGTCAAATACCTATACCATGACGATCAAGGGAAAATGTTCTTATAAGATTGAGTTCGGAAAGGATCCTCTGGGCAATATCCAGAGGATTCATAATGCATTTTCTGCAATCGGGAAAAAGCTGGCAGATACCGAGCAGAATCTGGAAACGGTACAACAGCAGTTAAAGACCGCACAGGAAGAGGTGCAGAAGTCATTCCCGAAAGAAGCGGAACTGAGTGAAAAAATGGAACGTCTGGCGGAATTAAATGCCATGCTCAACATGGATGAGAAAGGGGGAGAAAATCTTCTGGCAGATGAGGGCATCGGGGAAAATCCGGAAGTAAACGTGCCAGAGGAACGTCAGGACAGAATCGCAGACAGTGTTCATAAAATGTCTGTTCTGGAAAGACTGAAAGAACAGAAACAGCAGGAGCAGACAGGCGAAACACAGCAGAAAACAAAAAGGAAACACGAACAGGAGTTATAAAGGGTATCCCGTCAGAGTGACCAGAGCTTTGGCGGGATTTTTCTATGGAGGATTTGATTATGGCAAACAGAGAAGAACAGTTAAAGCAGATTACAGAGCAGTTGGAACAGGGTGTTGCAGAAATATTCACGTCAGAAAAATATACGGAATATCTGAACACAATGGCAAAGTTCCATAATTACAGTTTCAATAATACCCTGTTGATCGCCATGCAGAAACCGGAAGCAACACTGGTAGCGGGGTATCAGGCATGGCAGAAGAAATTCAACCGGCAGGTAAAAAGAGGGGAAAAAGGCATCCAGATCATTGCCCCGGCTCCGTATAAAGAGAAACAGGAGATTGAAAAGACTGATCCGGACACAGGCGAGATTGTGATCGGGGAAGATGGACAGCCGGAAACAGAAGTGGTAGAGCGTGTCATTACAAGATTCCGGGTTACGACAGTATTTGATGTCAGCCAGACCACAGGAGAACCGATTCCAGAGTTTGAGGTATCAGAACTGGAGGGGGATATTCTGATCTACCATGATTTTATGGAATCATTAAAAATGGTTGCCCCGGTTCCTGTCCGCTTTATTGAAATTGATGGGGAAGCAAAAGGATTTTATCAGCTTGTCGATAAATATATCGCTGTCCAGCCTGGCATGAGTGAAGCACAGACCATGAAAACAGCGGTGCATGAAACGGCACATGCAGTATTGCATGATCGTGACCAGATGGAAGCGGAGGGCATTGTAAAAGACCAGCTTACAAGGGAAGTGGAAGCAGAAAGTGTTGCTTATGTGGTGTGTAACCATTTTGGACTGGATACATCAGAGTATTCCTTTTCCTATATTGCAAGCTGGTCTTCCGGTAAAAATATGAAAGAGCTTCGTGCTTCTATGGACACCATCCGTAAGACTTCTGCTGATATGATCGGACAGATTGAGGAAAAACTCAAGGAACTTCAGATCGAAAGACCAGAGCAGGAAGTAACTGCTGTGGAGCAGACAGAAGAACTGAGTGCCATGCAGTATGCGGAGCAGACCATCAACCGTTTGGAGCAGGAATGGACGATTTTCAGCAATGACCAGAGAAATCTTATCGTAAATTTTGCTTATAAACTGGATGACAGGGAAGCAACGGAAAAAATGACAGAGAATCTTGCTGAATCTATTCTGGATGGAAACAGAGAAGCGGTACTAAAATTGATTGGAGAAGCGGAGGAACAGATTGAAAGTCTGCCGGATTCGATGATCGGTTTATCAGAATTGCATGAAGCCGGATTTTATTCAGAAAGTATGCTTCCGCTTACCAGGGAACGGGCAGTGGAATTGCACCATGAGGGAGTAACGGTTTATGGACTGACCGGAGCAGTTGGCGGTCAGGAGCAGTCGCAAAGAGTTATGAATTTGGAACGGGATATTTTACAGCATGACGGGTTATTCGGAGTGACGAAATTTGAATGGGAAAATTATCGGAGAAGTCAGGAAACGGTTATGACACCGGAAGAAAAGGCAAAAATCAAAGAAACACTTCTTTTAGAGAGTGATGGAAACCGTTATGGTATTTATCAGATCAACAGTGGCCAGGAAGAAAGAGGGTATCAGTTTTTAAGTCTGGAAGCGGCAAAAGAAATGGGATTTACCGTAGATGGCAAAGACTATCAGATGGTTTACAGTGAAAGATTGAGAGATGCTACGACACTGGACAATCTTTTTGAGCGTTTTAATATAGAACGACCAAACGATTTTACCGGACATTCTATGTCAGTCAGTGATGTGATCATTATGAATCGGGGCGGCAGATTAACCGCATACTATGTAGATTCCTTTGGATTTACAGAATTGCCGGACTTTGTGGCACAGAGAACTGAAATGCTAAATGCCAATCCAGTAAAAGCATATCCGGAAGTTTATATGGGAACTTTGGAAAAGGCTATGCAGGAGAGAAATGTAGATGCTTACCTGGATTCCAGAAAACTGAACATTGACTGTAAAAATGCAATCGAACAGGCAATTGCAGAGGGATTCGACGGTATGCGTTTAAATCCAGATGCTGCAGTAGGCGTGGTTGAAAAATACGGGGAAGAACGGGTTGCTTTTGTTCTGGCAAATACATTGAAACAGCTTTCCCATGATGGAAGCTTTTCTGATGGCAATAAACAGTGGGCAGATGGTATTGATATTCCGGAAAATATCAGCCGGGGAATGGATCTGAACAGGGACTATATTGTGGGTAGTCATCCTGCGGTACTGAATGGCTTCATTGATATGGCGAGAAACGAAATCCGTACCCGGAAACTGGAAGAAATGCTTGGTGCGAAAAATCAGCATATCACTGAAACTACAAGAGGATATGAAGCAGACGGACATACAGGCACCTGGTATGCGATGGATATGAAAACGTATCATGGAGAGCGATTCTTCCAGATGAGGAGTGAGGAATACGGTCAGGACGTAGCCGATATTATCGTATCGGAAAATGGAACATTGGTGGCAGAGGACATCTGGGATGGATTTGATGAAGGAGCCAGGGAAGCTATTTCAGAATATCTGGAAGAAAATGGAGCAACGGTATATGACCTGATGGAGCTTCCAGACCAGGCAACAGTTATCTTAGCAGACGGAACAGTTATGAAAATCATGGAACAGCAGCCAATCAGTACGGATACATGGGAGCCGACACTGACCGGACAGAATCTGCATGGGGAAGAACAGAAATTCAGTTTTTTCGAGATTCATAAAGTCAGAGAAAATAATGGTATTGATCTGAAAATGCCAGAAAATCATTATATTGACAAATATTATGTGATCGAAGATCTGGCAGCAAAAGGTGGAATGAAGATTGAGCGATATAAGGATCTTGGGGCTGCCCTTGGAGCATATTACTCTCTGCCAAACCATAAAATGAAAGCTCTTGGAATTGAGAATACAGCACCGCTGAGAGGCAGTCTTGATTTTATCCAGTGTAAGAATGGAATAGATACGCTGATCTATGATTGTCAGGGAGAGGAAGGCTGGCTGAATCCGCAAATATACAATACCTTTAAGGATATACGAAACAGTTTGGCAGGGCATGATACAGAAATAGCATACCAGATTGGAGAGCAGTATTTTACAATCCAGACAGTAGAAGATGGTTATGATTATACATTCTATGATAAGGACTATCTGGAATTGGATGGTGGTGTCTACGATAATCCGGATATTTCTATTTCAGAAGCAATGGAGAACATTTTAGAGGAAGAAGGATTGCCCCTAGAAGGTGCAAATGTGATGGATTATGAAGAACTGTATGCAGAAATTGAATATGCAGAAGAAGAGAGAATGGAGAAGATACAGTTTGAACGTAATTGTCCAAAGGCTTTTTTTGATGGTTATGACAGGGAATCGGCATTAAAAAATTATGAGGGAATAACCGTACAATTTAAAATGTCTGGTATGTATTTAACAGTGCAACCGACTGAGGAAGGCTATAAATACCTGGTTTATGATCAGAAACTTCATGAAATTTCAGGAGGTGCCTGTGGAAATCCAGAAGATTCTATTCAGAAAGCAATGTATGCCAGCCTGAAAAATGAAGGCTTGGAAGATGCTGAATGTGTAAAAGTTGATGACAGGGAGTTTCGGAATAAGGTAATCAGTCATGCTAAGGAAGTGCTGGCTAGTGGAGATGTTCGATTCACTTCGGAACTTGGCAGATGTGAAACAGCATTGAATGGAATGGGCAGGGCAGAAATTGAATATGAAGTTTTATTTCATGCAAGAGCTGTTCTGGAAGAAATGGGACTGGAAAATGAAGTTACATTGATTGGGGCGAGAGTACATGGTTCCAGAAGCAGAGATGACCTGTATCGTGCAGATTCTGATCTTGATGTGGTGCTTTCTTATCGGGGAAATATTCGGGAGGATAGTTTTTTTAACGAATTGAATGCCTATGGTATGGCAATAGCAGGCATTAAAGTAGACATTAACCCAATCTCAGAAGAAAGGATTACCCTAGCAGAATATATAAAGGAATCAGAAGCCTATCTTGACCAGCAGGAAATCAGAAAACTCGCAGTGGACTTGGATAATTTTAGTTATGAGCATGATACTTATGAATATAAAGATAGTGTTGAAAATAGGGAAGAACAGGTCGAGAAAATAACAGAGGATATTTTGAATAAGGATACAGCAGGTTTAAGAGACTGGCTGACTGAGGTGTCGGAAGAATCGGATATAGACAGTGATGTAGTCACTGCCCGGTCATTACTTTCACGTTTGGAAAATGCAGAAACATTCTCTGCTTTTACCAGGCAGCCAGAGCAGGAACAGCCAGAAGCCACGATCACTTTTTATGTTGCTGAGTGTATGGAATTTCCTGTTATGGGTGAGTATCATGAGAACCTTACCCTGGAAGATGCACTACGCATTTATGAAACGATTCCTGCAGATCGCATGAATGGAATAAAAGGTGTTGGATTTGAACTGCATGATGGAAGTGATTATGATGGACCATATGATCTTATGCGACTGGGAAAAGTTGACCGGGAAGGTGTGGAGATGATTCAGCATTATAAGGAAAGTCCATTAGTGCAGAAAGCAATGGACGATGTGGAAAAATATTTTGCCTCAAAGCAGGAGATTACGAAAATAGAGGAAAAAGCAGTTGAAGATAAGTCTGTACCAAAAGAAAATCTTCCGCAGCCAAAGAGCAGAAAAGAATCCGTTCTTCAGGCACTCAGAGAGCGTCAGGCGAAAATAAAAGAGCAGGAGCAGAATACGTCGAAAGAAAAATCCAAAGCACATAAGAAAGGAGATGTAACATTATGATGGTAAGGTTTGAGGAAGATGAATATATAGCAGTGGCAATTTTTGATGCAGGAAACCGGATTCAGACAATGGAAGCGATGGATGAAATTTTTTCCTATCTGGACGAAGATATGAAACTGCTGATTTTTACAACGATTCAGAAGCTCTACTATCTTAGCGATGAGGGATATGAAGAATTGCAGAAAACGGTAGAAATTTATAAAGCAGATCTGGAGGTGGATGGAGAATGAGTACAAGTCAGTTTGCAGTTTACCAGTTAAAAAGAAAGCCGGAATTGAGAAGTCTTCTTTTCCGGACGTATGAAGAACTTGCACAGGAGCAGATTCCAGTGCAGGTGGCAAATTATGAACAGGTGTATCTGGGAACAATGAAGCCGGGAGAAACACCAAAGCAGATAAAAAAGGAGCTGGAGAAGAAACAGCCGCACAATTATAAAGGTCATGCAGTCAGTACCAGTGATGTGCTGATCCTGAATGATGAGGGTGTCATGACCACTTACTATGTAAACAAAGACACTTTTATAGAGATTCCTGATTTTATGAAAGTCACATCTTCAGAAAGCGGTGGACTTACCAAAGATACAGTTGGATATGAAATAGAGGGAAAAGACGGAACATGGGAAGTAATAGATTATCTGTTGGTAGAGGGAAAAAATTATTTTCTTATGGAGCATGAACAATATGGGAAAGATGTTGCTTATGTAGTCCTGGATCAGAATGGTAGTGTACTTGTGGACAGCACCTACAATGGATTTGATGATGTTGTAAAACAGAAGATTCTTGATTCTCTGCACCCGCCAGTACAGAAGCGGTCGGGAGACAGTAAACCGAAACTGGATAACTGGCAGAAATATATGGAGAACGGAGAATACCTGCGAAGTGCGGAAATAACAGAGGAAGCGAATTATAATATGATTGACGGACTCAAAAATAATGCAGCCCCAAAAGATAAAAAGAACCGTCAAAAAGAATCTGTCCTTGCAAAACTAAATGAGAAAAAGGAAGAAATTGCAATACGAAGTGGGAAGAAATCTATGCAGAAAGTGATGGAACAAGATATAGAACGCAGTAAAAAGTGATAAAAACAAGAAGTAATAGTTAATTACGGAAATGGTACAATGTTTTTGGCATTAACTATTCTTGCTTATATAGATAATCTATTATATAATTGATACTACGATTAAAAGATATAAAAGAATAGCAAAAAAGCAATGTGTTTATCGACACTAAAGTCGCACATTGCTTTTGCTTTCATCTAATATCTGCTATATAGTATATTCAAAACGAAACATAATGTCAATAGGAAAATAAAAATTGTTAAAAATTTTATTTTAGTTATGGAGGAATAAGAGTGTTAGGATATCTTACGAATCAATATTTAAAGGAAGAACATGGTTTTGTAAATGAGGGTGAATGGCTTTTTATTCAGAAAATAAAAGAATTATTACATAAAAATTCTGGAGTTTCATATAGTTATAAAATACATAATGCTTACAGTATTTTATTAGAACTAAAAGAAGTCATAGAAGATTTGCAAAATAAGAGAACAAATGGATTCATTCTGGAAGAAGTTAGAAAGGAAGCTGTAGATATATTAAAAAAAGACATAGTAATGAAAAAGAAAAGAGCATTATATGATATGATTTCTGGAGAGATAAAACAGGGACTTCATCCAGATAAAAATAATCAATCAATTCCAGAATCTGAGATGGCAACAGTTAATAAAATTCAAATGATTCTAAATAATATGGAAAATGCATATAGCATAATGGACTATCTGCGGGATGCATTGGATTGTTTAAAACAGGCAATTACAGATAATAAAGGAGAAGAGGTGCTACAGCTTACAGAATATGTGGTAAGCTCCATTATTGCAACAGGGCGTTCTCTTGACAGTAGTTATAAAACGTTTACAAAGTTTTTTGAAAATAAGCGTGAACGGAAAAGCTTTGATGAATGTTGGAGAAAATGGGTGGGAAGTATTTTGCTTATTGATGCAGAATATACATGTTTTTTTGAAATTTCTTCAAAGAATGCAGATAAAATTGAACAATATACAACTGCACAAGAAATAAGAGATTTAGAAGTAACTCAAAATTGGTTAGAACAGATAGAAGTGAAAGATGATGCTGTTTACTTTAAAGTGGAAATAAATGCACCTGCAAATGATAGATATTCTCTTATTGAAAAATCATTTGATGTGTATAGAAAAGAAATGGGAGTTGTAGAATTCACAACAGGAGATGTAAACGGTTTAGAGGATAATATTCTTGTTTATGATAAACATTTTCAGAAAATAAGCCTTATAAAAAGATCAGAATATCTGACAGAAGTCAATTATAAGCCTTATAATCAGTATCATAGGGATATAGATCGTGTGGTTCGCAAATTTCTGAAGAATATTAATAATGAATTGGATAAAAATAAACTTATAAATGCGATTGTCAATAGTTGTAATTTTGAAAAAGAAGGAAAGGAATATGAGTTTTTGCTTTTATGGTCTTCACTAGAATCTTTATTTAGATCTAATCAATATCAAACGGCCATTTCTGCGATTAAAGATACGGTTCCTAATATCTTATCACATAGATACATTTATTACCGTTTATTTGATTTCCTGAAAGAATGTAAAAATATAGATTTCACATATAATTATCAGGGGAAAGAGCTTATAATTGAAAATTCCAATAATGAAAAGATAGAATTGCTTTATGATTTGTTGAGAGATGAAAATGTAAATGAGACATTTTTAAGAGAATGTAAAGAAAAGTATGAACTGCTGTATTTTCGGGGAAAAGAACTGCAAGATATATTAAGGAATGCACAAAGTATAAAACAGAAAATACAGAGGCACAAAGAAGTTATCGGCTATCAACTTCAGAGAATGTATAGGAGCAGAAATCGTTTTGTTCATCATTCTATTGTTGACAAAAATATTGATGTTTTATGTAAGCATATACGTGTTTATATGTGGGAGGCTATTAGAGAAATGAGTTATGTAGCTAATGATAGAAAAATTGCTACATTAGAAGAACTGTATAGTTATTTCAGGATGAACTATATAATGATGCAAAAGTCATTGATAAATCAGAATTCTCAGATTAATATACAGCAAATATTAAAAGGATTCCTTTAAACATTTGCTGTATTATAGGTTTTAGCCCGTTGAGAGGGACTCCATTTTTCGTTGATCGGGAAAATGGAGTCCCTCTCAACATTTAACTACCCGCTATTGGATGGTAGCTATGATTATCATTGTTACTTATATTGTTGCTTAAATTTTTGGTTAAATGATGTTATAAATGCTTCTCTTTTTTTATAATAATTTCGTATATAAAATGAAGTGAAATATAAAGCAAAAGTAATGGCGGTAATTATATTAGGTATATGTGGGTCTATGGTTTGAGTAATCTGTATATATGAATTTGCATCTAATTTATTCCAGATAAATAAAGGAATCATAGTTATTAAAAAAAATACAGGGATTAATAACATTATAATAGCTTTATTCTTCAAAATATAGTTAATAAGACATGAAGATACGGATTTAGACTTGAAATCTATCCATTCTAAGGCTTCAAAACTAAAAGTTGTAATAAGCGAAAATATGGCTAAAATAAGCGAAAGGAATGATGAATCAGTAGCAATTGACAGAATGAAAAGAGTTAAAACATAACATTGTAAAATCAATAAAAATATAAAATCGTATCTGTTTTCTTTACGATATTTTTTAATTACTTTTTTACGAAGTTTTTTTTCGGCGTTTAGAACTATTTTTTTATTGTTATTAGACATAAAAATTCCTCCTCACATAATCAGAGACTGTGAGAAAAAGTCTGTAAATAAGATTCTTCTATGATATGCAAGGGTGGTGAGCTTACAGTTTGAGCTTTTCACCCTTGTTTTATATATAACAGTTGTTGAATGGCATGTCAAGAGCAGGCGGTTTTCCGCCTGTCTTGATCGTCGGTTTACTCGTTATTCTGGAAGACGACCTTCGTACATAATACTCAGTTCGCCATATACCTGCGCCCAGTTTCGAATCGTACTGGTCCATTTTTTCGTAGCCTCAAAAGTGGCCAGGTACAGCGCTTTTAAAAGGGCCGTATCGCTTGGGAATACGCTTCTCTGCCGATTCAGCTTCCGGTAGGTGGAATTCAGGGATTCAATCGCATTGGTGGTATAAATCACCGTTCTGACCGTCGTTGAAAACTTGAAAATTGGAGAGATGGCATCCCAGTTATCCTTCCAGCGTTTCATGGAATTCGGATATTTGGGAGACCATTTTTCAGTTACACGATCTAAGGCTGCCAGCGCTTTCTTTTCATCTGCGGCCTGATAAATGGTCTTCAGATCCGCTGCAAATGCTTTTCTGTCCTTGTCAGGGACATATTTCAGTGTGTTTCTTACCTGGTGTACGATACAGCGCTGATACTCGGTTTTTGGAAAAGCAGCAGCGATTGCTTCTTTGATGCCGGTTAAACCATCTGCACAGATGATTAATACATCTTTGACACCCCGGTTTTTCAGTTCGTTCATAACGGAAAGCCAGTATTTTGCGCTTTCGTTGTCGCCAACGCTGATGGTCAGAACCTCTTTCTTTCCTTCCGTGTTGATTCCAAGAATCACGTAAGCTGCAAGCTTTCGGATCACACCATTATCTCTTACGGAATAGTGAATTGCGTCAATGTAGAGAATGGGATAGACTTCGTCCAACGGCCGGTTCTGCCAGTCTTCGATCTGTGGCAGGATCTTATCGGTTACATCGGAAATAAAACTCTCCGAGGTCTCAAAGCCATAAATATCTTCGATGGTTTCGGAAATCTGCCTGGTAGTCATTCCTTTGGCATACATGGAAATGATCTTCTGATCAATATCGGAAATATCTTTCTGGCGTTTTTTCACAACCTGTGGTTCAAACGTTGATTTGCGATCCTGTGGCACTTCGATTTCCATCGAGCCATACCGGCTGTTGACCTGTTTCCGCTTATAACCATTGCGATAATCATCATTATCTGAGCGTTCGGATTTTTCGTAACCAAGATGATCGTCCATTTCCGCTTCCATCATTTCCTTAATGGTACCGCCTAAAAGATCCTTGAGCGCATCCTGGATGTCTTCAGCAGACTGGATATCATACTCTTCCAGGAGCTGATGGATGATGTTTCGTTTTCCTTCGGTCATTTGTACTCGATGTACCGGTTTCTTTTGTCTTGCCATAATAAAAGGTCCTCCTAATGATATTTATTGTATCATAGAAGAACCTTCCAAACATTATTTTACAGAAAAAGTTTCATACTCTCCATAATCAAGTGTTTTTTATTGAAAAGCCAAATTTTTTATCTCCATTCCGCTATCAAGCGGAGGTACAAATAGTAATGAGTGTTTCATAACTCTATTTTTTAGCTTGCAATAATATAAGGAAGCTATATTACAAAGTAAAGGGAAATGTAAAAGAATTATTTCCACCCGATAAATAATCAGCTTGTTTAAGAATACATATTAAAGTAATCCTGTTTATGTCTTTGCTTTGCTTCTTTTTACTTTCACCACCATGACCTGCTGTATGTAATATATAAAATATTTAAAGGAGAATTACAATACCGTAGCATTGTGCATCTCCCTTATAGGCTGATTTTTCTGTTACCTGCCAATTCTCCGTTAGTGTGCGGCTTTCGACTCGGATTTTAGGTGTCAGCCACACCAACAGGATGTCCCCTGTTTCTAGGATATGTAAAAAATAGATTTAGTCAACGGCAAGAAGAATAATTAAAATTTACCACCATTGTATTTTATTATTTCCAATAATTCATCCGTTGTGCTTACATTATAAAAACTGCAATTCATAATACAAATACCCGGCGTATACGGAACCTGGATGGATTGGCCATGTCCGGATTTTTTTAATTGCATAAGATTGTATTGTTCATAGCAGGCCAATACAGAGTCTGAATCCCAAGGGATTATTGTATCCACATATGCATAGGAAAGTTCATCGGATGTATTTGTACCATTATCATATACATATTTTTCACAATAGGGTGCATTAGTTAACAAATTATGCCAGTATTGTATATGACGATGATCCTGTATTTGGATGACTTCTGAGAAATCATCGGAACAGTAGGCATAACTGTTGCAATTTTTTTCAGTTCGATATTGATTGGCAAGTGGAAAATCATGCCTGCAGTAAAGCATTTGTAGTTTATCAAATTCTTTAGCTATTTTCTTTGAACGTTTTCCATTAAATTTTATACATTGGATATCTCGAAATACAGGATCAGAAGGATAATCATGAAGAAAAAATCCCTGAGTGCACCAGTAAGTTTGGTATTCTTCTTTGGTGTAAGATGCTCCTGCGCCTATATCATAACTATAATGCAGAAAATTTTTTGCTGTTTCGGGCGTTAATGTTGGCATATAGTACCGCCAGTCTAAGGTATAAGTTGTATTTTTTGAAGTTCGATGAACGACAAAGTGGTCACAATGAGGTTCAACCCTGGGGACATCATAATTAAAATGTTCCACGATAGCAATTTCAATGAGAGGGGCACTGTCGTTTGTATAATTTCCATCAATAAATAATTCGTTTGCTTCCGTTTCTTTTACCGTAAATGTTTCTGAGGTATTAAGATTATATTCTAAACACTTTGCAGCCAGAGTAATTAAAAGATATTTACCGGATGGATGAAACTGTACACTTTTCAGTGTTTCATGAGCCAGCAGGGTAGAATATATAATTTCACGTTTTCCAGTACGAATATTTATAATTTCAATATATTCATGGCTGGCTTTACTGAACATGAGTGCCAGATTCATGGTACTTTCATGATAAGCACATCCACTTACATAGTATTCTGCATTTGGGTAACAGAAAGCATTAACCAGTTTGGGTGTGTTTCCGCTGAAAATGGATACACCGTTAAACTGATGGACAAAAATACCGAGATGATGTATTTTATCAATGAGTAAATCCCGGCAGTCATATAATGCCGTGTTATAACGTCTTCGCAAAGTATCATTTGCGGTATCCCATTCATAAGTATTTTCGGAGTTTCGGATGATAAAACGATTGCAACTTGGAACAATATTTGCGTAGAAAATTAATTCTTCCATATCTTCATCATCATTTATGAGCTTATTTAATGCGGAAATATTATACTTCATAAGAATCCCATTTTGCTGGTGTGAGATCAGATCAACATGGTAACAGCAGTCAGGATATATAATGTAACACTGGCGAGGACTTTCCGGGCAATATTGAATCGCGGACGGAGTAGAATCACCATTTTCCATGGTTATATCACACCAGACAGTTTCGGATGATCCTGATGAACAGGAAAACCGTTCCAGACAATGTGTCTGTTCATTAAATAAGATGAAACAATCCAGAGAAGGAAAGTACCTGGCAATTGGAGAAGCAGCGGGTTCTCCTGTAAAGTTATATAAAACTGTTACTTCCCCGGAAACAGCATCGCATTTTAGTAAAGTGCAGGGCATTGGAGTACTGGATTCATCCCAGTCATCATCAGTATCAATATCGTCATCAGAGAAAAGTTCATCGGGAACAGGTTCTTCGTCCTCAGATTCTGGATAAAAATCAGGAGAATCAAAACAATCATATTCTCCGCTGAAAGCATATATAGTAGAACAAGCAGATTCAGCATATAAATCTGTCTGTTTCATGAAATCCGGAAAATTCTGGCTGTACAATTCTTTTCCGGATTTAATATCAAAGCAGTACATATTGTAACGATCAGACAAATATAGAATACTCTGACTATCAAATGTAAAAGAAAAACTGGTTATAGTCCTGCCTGGTTTTGAAGGCTGAAGGATAACAGGAGGCTGTTCTGGCTGCTGTAAGTTGAATACATATAAGCAACCAGAATGGTCCGTTTGTTTGTTATTGTATACTTTTGCAGCAAGCCATTGACCATCAAATGATATTTTCATCAGTCCGTTGGGTGAATAATCATATGGTCCGTTGGGTGCTCCAGATTGAAGAATATATTCTAAACAACCGGAAAAAATATCCCAGCACTTTATGGTTCCAAAATCATCCAAAGTAAAGCAATGATGACTGGAATAAGCATATTCTTCAATACTGTTTACATGATCTTCCGGCTCAAAAAAATAATCAGGAAGAATAGAGTGATCAAATTGTGCAGTAAGTGTAGATGTAGCACCTTTTTTACTGCATGGTATGGAAAAAATATTATAATGCTTAAAATTAAGTCCCGTTAAGTCCATGCCAGATAATTCCTGACGTCCGTACACAATTGCCATCAGAATATTATGCAGAAGATAGTGAAGAGCGTAAGTCATTCCATATTTCTGGCAAAAATTGATGGCATCTGTTAATACGTGCTGTTCATCCGTAGAATAGCTTGGAAGATACCAGTTTTCGGTATTGGAATTTAATACAGGCTTATTATGATGTTCCATAAGTACTTCACTGATAAGCTCTTTTTTTCCTTGATTCCAGTAATGGGAATTAAGAAAATAATTGTATGTATATGATACAGAAGCTAAACCCATAAATTGATTTATATCAATGGCTGGCAACATACGCAGAAACTGTATGTCCAAAACAGCAGAAAAATAATCACGAAAGTAGTGGTGAATAAAAGCGTATTGACGACGTTCCCTGAAATTTTTTTCAGGTTCATTATATTGGTATAAAAGACCAAGATAATCAAACGCACAGGAAATAATTTTTTGCTCATATTTATCCAGTTTTATAAGGGAATGAAAAGCTATGTTTAAAAGCTCTGGATCATAGGAAAAATCATCATAAGGAATCGAAGAAGCAGATAAAATCATATGTTCTACAATATCCATTCCATTTTGTATTGTCTGAATCAGCTGTGTTTCTGACAGTGAAAAAATATCCTGATGTTCCATGCCCCATCCTATATAGGGAAGGATAAAATCTAAAACAAGGGCGGTCTGATACTTGTCTAATGGATTTGTATGAGTGGCTTCTGCGTGACTTCGAGTGTTATAAAAGAACGAATTTCTGTGAAAGAAACTATATAAAATTTCACCCCGTGTTTCAGGGAGAAAAGGAAGATCTGCCTGATTTTCACATGAAAATATGCAAAGAAAAAGGGGAATGCGCAAGCATTTAACCAATTCTTTGCTGGAAAGTGTGAAACCTATGGAGGCTTCCGAAAAGTTACATTTTTCCAAATGTAATTTTATATCATTTTTCTCAAGACCAATTAGATTTACATTGCGGAAACTGGAAGTAAAATAGGCAGACTGTGTTTCTCGGCTTGTGGCAATGATGCGGACATTTGGGTACTCTTTATGTATCACAGTAATTTCATTGCTGAGTAAAGCACGGCAGGACTGGGAAGTTCCCTTTCCGGCAACACTGACTTCATTAAAACCATCCAGCAAAAGTAAATATTGAGGTAATCCATTGGAGGGAATGCGCTGTAGTTCTTTTTCTACAGAGGTTAATGTCTGCTGTGAAACAGCGGCTAAAGAACTGTGATTTTCAAGTAACTGTCCGATATAACGGGTGATAAAATTTGTTTTTTTGTATTGATCCTCATACCAGTTTTCTATTAAAGCAGGGCAGCGTCGAAGTTCGATAAAAACAGGAATAGGATGTCCTGTCTTATATTGGGCAGGTTCTTTATTGCTATCCAGAAATTCATCTTCAAGAAGTTGCTGAAGAAAGGTGGTTTTTCCAATACCACCTTCACCGGTTACGGCAATATCGGTATTATCTTCAGAACAGATATCCTTTAAAGGGCGGATAGTTCCGTCTTCTTCTTTTCCCCGAAATTTGAAAACATTTTCTGATACATATCCCTTAGGAAGCAATCTTTCAATGATATTCAGGTCGTGGAAACGATTTCCTTCTGCATGTGACTGTAAAAATGATTGTTGTGAACCTTTCCATATTTCTTCTGATAATGGTGCAGAAAGAATCTGACAATCTAAATTCATAAAATCAATCCCAAAAGTATAAAATTCATTTCCTTTTTCTTGGAGAACGGAAAGGTGATTGCTTTGGTAGCTTGCACAGAGAAGGCAGGCTGCTATAAAGCGGGAAAGCTGGTATGGATTATCTGGAGAACATGAAGCCAGGAGCTTTTCCTTATGCGATGTAGGAAGATACTTACAGGTTTTTACCAAATTTTTCAGCTGGTTGTAAATATGTGTGGGCTGAGAAATTAAGGGGAGATATTTTTGATGGATGGCATTTACAAGTTTGGGAAAACTTTCTGCGTTGCAATATTTATTCCTGTCATCCCCCATCAAACCGCGGCTACTGAATCCTTTTTTTGCCTTATCAGTATAAAGTCCAGCATTTTCCGGAGATTCATCCGTAAATAACATTGTATATAACAGGTGATTCGTTATTTTTATAGAAGTTACCTGGTCTTTAAGAATATGAAGAACGTCTCTAAAAAGCATATAATCCTCCTTGGCACTAATTTGGCACCATAATGTCACTGACAGAAAAAAAAACATGTGGTTCAATTGTTTCATAAGGTGCTGATAACTTATTTTATCATAAAACCTTAATATAGTGGAATTTAAAAATAGAAAATATCGTAATCCTGATTCTAGAAAAGGAAAAAGATACCATAGTAGAGTTTTACAAAAAGGCAAATCATTGCCGAATGTACAGTGTACTAATGGGATATTTTGGCCATTTCTGGAATCGTCAGTTGTTTTGCTTATTACGGCTTTTTTTGAATGAGCTGAATCTCAACAGTACTCCTCAGCTTAGGTAACTTTATTTCTTAAAGTTTTGGGGGAAAGGACAAAACAATGACTATGAATACGAACCACAAAAATTTGTCAGAATGTATGTTGCTTCAAGAACAGAATGTAACTATGAGAAGTTCACAGGAACTTTTTGAAGCTATTTCACTTGATGAGCTGCTTGCATTTGAGAGTCAGTTGTATGAAGACAGGACATTTGCAATCTTGCATCCTGTTGGTAAGAAGATATTTAACATTATTAAAGACTGGAATAAGTTCGTTAATTTTGATGATATTACATATTATCATGCAAGAAAACTGGAGAATGGAGAACGACCATTTTTAGACCAGGAGATGATGAAGGCACCAGTTAATGTAACTTCACATGGACGATATAATGCGATTGGAGAAAGTTGCTATTATATTGCAGAAACAAAAGAGGGGGCGGTAATGGAAATCATTAAACATAGTAAAGAATTAAAACCACGCATTCAGATAGCTGGACTCAAGCCAATCAAAGATGCAAAGATGCTGGATTTATCTGAAGGATCAAATAAATTTCTTGATCATTTGCGTTTCATTGCAGGGAATGAGAACGGAAAAATAGTGAAAGAATATTTACTTTCCAATTTTGTAGCATCCTGCTGTAAAAGGATTGGAATTGAAGGAATTAAATATAAGAGTACAGGATATAAGTGCTGTGTTTTATGGAAAGATGATTATTTTAAATTTGTAGAAGGAAGCAGAGAGATTAATTAGAAAATCAATGGTATAAGGCAATACTTTTAAGTATATTTTAAAAAGATAGTAGTGCATACATAATCTTTCTCTAAAAAGACAGCAGAAAAAATATAAACATATATTTTTCTGCTGTCAAATTTTATCACTTTTATAATGACTTATGCATATTTCTGAATAAGAATATATTTTCAATCGAAAATTTGGTTTAAAACAAGGAATGTTCGTGTGAATTTTCTTGTACCGGTATTTTTATATATGGCTGATGAAGGATACTTTCAACATTGGAGCATACTGTACGAAGTTTTCGTTCATATTGACGGAAGGTATCAAGTTTTTCCCGTTGGGAAATCTGCAATTTTATTAAGCGTTTTTTTTCTTCTTGTAACATTTTCAAAGTAGGTAATTTTTTTCCGTTAGATTTTTCTTTCAGTATTCTAAGGGCTGACTCATAGAGAATAAGTTCAGCCCGATGAGCTTCGTAAAATTTAGATTTATTATGACTCTTTCGATAATCAGCATATATGTTTTTGTTGGCAAGGTATTGTCCGGTGTAATGAATCTGTTCATTTATATTTTTTAAAGCGTCTTCTGTGGATTTCAGAGTATTTCTGACATCAGTGCTTTGAGCAGAGGCATTGGAAAGGGAAGTATCTAAATCTTCCTTGCTCTGGAAACCATGTTCCTGTACATAGGCAACTGTCTGAGCCATCATCTTAAGATTAGACAGCTTTACTTTTTGTGCGTATGCCTGACTTTGCTGTGCCTTGATACAGTGCTGTAAATCTGTTACAAGTCGTAAATCAGATTTTATAAAAAGGAAAGAGTGTGTGGTTTCGTCAGAAATAGACAATTTTGACAGTTCTGAAAAATCAGTAATTGTTCTGTCAGCAGGATGTGACTTTTCTGATGGCTGTCTGTTTGAGTTCTCCTGGAATATCTGCAGAAGATGATTTTCTTCATAAAGTGTTCCGAGATTTCTTCCGGTAATGTATTTTTGACGATTAGGATGCAGGTAGCTGTATCTGCCACGACTGACTTTAAATGTAATATTATATTTCTCAGCCAGCAATCTGGAAAATTCTTCTTGTGATGTTGCCTGTGAAGCAACCGTATCAATCGCATCACGAAGGTATTGCTTCTCCGTTTGAAATGTTGTCTGCCTTGGAGTAAGTCCTTTCTTTTTCAATTCAGCATTGTGTTTATCGAGATTTTTTTGCCCCCTGTGTTTTGCCCAGTATTCTTTTTCGGATATTTTTCTTTCAGCAGGTGTCAAAAGATCTACCTGGCTTAGTCCATTGGAATGACACATATCCATAACTTTTTGCTTTAAGTAAATTCTGTATCTGTCAGAAAGATGATGTTTATAACCGGCTTTTGAATCCCGGTCAAATTCCATATAGGGCTGTGGATCTGAATCATATTTTCGCACACTGTTGATTACAATATGCACATGAATATTTCCACTGCCATTATGACCATCAGTATGGGTGCAGACAAGAGCCTGGTGTCCGGAAAAATTCTCTTTGGCATATTCTACGCCAAGTTTCTGTGCCTGCTCTCCGGTCAGACCATGTTCTTCCTGATCTTTAGGATCAAAGCTGATGATGTAGTGATGCGACTTAATCTCATTAAAAGATTGATTTTTATGAAAGAAAGCGTTAGTTTCCCGACATTCAGCATCAAATGTAAACGGATCACAGTTTATACCATCCAGATAATATTCTTCACGAAGAAGCATATTCCCATTTTCATCAAGAATTGGTTTTTGTGTATATTCATCATGTTGGAAAATCAGATAGCGTTCAGCTTCTCCATAGTCGGCATTCTTGCTTGCAATATGTTTCAGGATTGCCATATTAGTTTTCTCCTGTGCTATTGCTATTATTTGCATTGACAGTGGTAAAACCTCCAGCCAGTTTTATTACTTCGTATTTTAATTTATAAATTTCAGCAATACTCTTTTTGATTTCGTTGCGCATTTCCTGGGAATGGAGTCCACCAGTATTAAAGTAACGAGCTATCTGGTTAAGATTGCTACCAAGCTTTCCAAATTCAGCAATTAATTTCTTTAACTCCGGTAGATCTGCCACAATTTCATATTTCACAATTACTTTTTTATTTGTTATCTGTTTACGGACATACTCTGCTAACGGGAGTCTTGCTGCTTTTGCATTTTCTGCAATTATTTCATATTCAGTATTGGTGAGACGGAGCATGATATGACGAGTATGCCGTAAGTTCTTGTCTTTTTGGGGTCGTGCCATTTTATAGTTCCTTTCAAAATAAAGATATCTATATATAAGCCGATTTGAAAATACCAGATGGTAACAAAATAAAAATATTTATGGATTTTTCGTGATAGATATGATCACGATGCGACTGTTTTTTTACAGGAGCCAAATCTGCATATTAGTGAAAAATGTATTATCTGAGGGTATGGGGAGCAGAATCCCCATCAAGATTGCCGGAAAGTCGAAAGTCACGAAGTGAGTTTTGAGTTACTCAGGCGAAACTTGCTTTGTGTCAGGAAAAAATTAAATGTTACTTCAATAATCGAAAAAATTACATACAAAAAAAAATCGGATTTTTATAGCTATAATAATAACTAAGATATTTTAAATAACTAATGACAATTTATTAGACGTTAAAAAAGATTGGATCTAAAAAAGTTAATGAATTCCATCCGATTTTTGTATCATCATTTCTTATCTGGGATAACTGAAAAATTAATGAATACATTTTATTACGCATGTTCCTATCCAAAGGTTGATTATTCCAGATTTATGAATATCACAGCAAAAACTGCTTTGAACTTGATACAGGATTCCTTAAAAACGTAGCCGGTCTTTCGCTGTGCTGACGATATGATGGTATCCAAGCTTGAAAATGTTTCAAACTTGCTTGATCATAATAAATCAGATGATCAAAATTTAAAAAGTATTTAACAAAAATTAATGTTAAATAAATATAAAGGAAAGGAGGAACAAGTATGGGTGAATACGGAGCAGAAGAATGTGGCGTTCAGTGCTGGATTACTTGTGGAGGCGGTTGTACATTAACATGCATTACCGATACAGGCTTAATTATTATGGATGCAATTGGTATATCAACAGCAGTTAATGTAGATTTTGACAGTTAAGTTTACTGCTAGTCCAGATGACCACTGTACGATATCCGAAATTTCGTACAGTGGTTTTTTGGTAATAGGAGGAAGGAGAATAAAACATGATTTATCCAATATTTTTTTCTTCAAAAAATGATAATAATTATATTTTTGATAATAGTACTAGAATGGTTTTGCCAGCTAATAAATATGGAATTAAAGATACAGATGTTAAGGACGCTATATTAATAAATGATAAAATAATTCAAAGGATACGAGAAGACCATCCTCGAATTCCCCTATTTCAGGGTGTGGATATGGAGAGTCAGCAAAGACAGTTAATTGATAATTGTAAAAAACATGTTATGGAAAATGGTATAAGACAATTAACATTAATGATTACTGAGCAATGTAATTTTAGATGTAAGTACTGTATTTATTCAGAAATGTATTCATATTCCAGAAGCCATAGCTATCGAACTATGGAGTGGGAAGTTGCAAAAAAAGCTATAGATTATTATATGAGTGTCAATAAGAAAAGTGTTCAATATAATCCAACATTAATGCCGTGCATTGGCTTCTATGGTGGTGAGGCACTTACAAATTGGGGATTGATTGTAAGAGCTGTTGAGTATGTGGAAAGCGTTTATCGCAGAGAATTTAATAATTTAATGTATACAATAACAACAAATGGTAGTTTATTGGACTTAAAAAAAATATCATTCCTATTAGAATATAATTTTTTTATTAATATTAGCATAGACGGATATAAAGAAAATCATAATAGAAATAGAGTATACGTATCTGGTAAAGATACTTATGATGATATTATGAATAATGTAGCTGTTTTGGAATCTGAGTTTAATAAAGCAAAAAACAAAGATAAAACAATACTTCCATACCAATTTGTTATGACTTATGATAATGAAGTTTCTATTAAAAGATTAGTTAAAGAAGCGGAGATACAACCTGAGTTGTATGCTCATTTTTCCAGGATGAGTAAGGTAAGAGGAATTGATACTAACTATTATATAGGACAATGTTCTGAAAAACTATTAAATATGGAAATTAATAAATTGGTAGATCAATATGCCGAGGGCAAGGTTAAGAATCCAATAGCAGAAATCTTATATAAACAAAATGTCGTTATACCGGCTTTTAATATTCAATTTTCTAATAATATTTTATGGGGGACGTGTATTCCAGGAGAAAAATTGGCAGTATCCTGTGAAGGAAAGTTTTATATTTGTGAAAAAATTGATTATCAATCTTCAATAGGTAATGTAGATGCAGGAATTGATTTTTGTGCTGTAAAAAAATATCTTGAGGAATTTGTTGATATGAGAAATAAAAATTGTAAAACCTGTTATATATCAAATTTGTGTAACCAATGTTATTCACAATGCTCTAATGGAGATGGACAATTCAAACTGAATGATGTAATGTGCAGTAAAATGAAAAAAAATATAGCCAAAATATTTTCTATATATTATACAGCACGTGAAAATGGTATTGATTTATTATAGGGGAGGGAGAAGCTATGTTTTTTATTTTAAATCCTAACATAAAAATCATAAAAGGAATTCAAAGAGATGTCTGCCATTCGTTACTAGACGGGAAGACATACTATTTTGATAATGAATATAAAGACATCGTTAGGATGTTAGTAGACAGGGAGTCTATCCAAGAGATAAAAAAACAATTTGATAATCGGCTTGTTGATGAGGTCAAAACTTTTTTAGTGGATAAACATATCGGAATATTTGATGAGAAAAATAATGTTTATATTCCAACTATAAATAAGAGTTTTTTCAAGGATACTGATGAGAGAATGAAAAAATTTGAGATTTATAGCGTTATGATAAGACTTAATACTCAGTGTAACCTCAATTGTAAATATTGTAGAATAGAAAAAAATGAATTAATTGCACCTTGCATGTGCTTTAAATCTCCGATGGATAGTATAAACCCATATTTGGAGGATATAGTAAATCAATCTTTGAAATTGGGGGTACAACGTGTTGAGTTAATTGGTGGAGAGCCTTTTCTAAATAAAGAAGAATTATACACTGTTTTGAATAAATTTTTGGGAAAAGAAGTACAGTTTCTTATATATACGAATTGTATCTTGGTGAATGAGGAAGATGTTGTTGAATTGGCAAAATATAATGTGTATATAGTTGCTACGGTGCATACATTTGAAGAAAATAATGAGAAATATGTGGGGCAAGATAATGAGTATACAAAATTGATAAAGGAAAAAATTAATTTGCTAATTAAGTACGGATTGAAGTTTCACATTGAATTTGTAGTTAATAAATATAATCAAAAGGAATTAAAGAGTACTTTCTTAGAAAAATTAATGAAACAAGGGTGTGTGCAGCAAAAATATTTATTTCCAGTTTCAGAGTATTCAGTATTTGATGATAATTTAATAAAGACCAAGGTTGGAAATTCTGTAATAGAGTTGGAAAACTATGAACGTGCAGAGCATGCAAATTTTTGTTTTAGAAAGGGACCATTTATAGATGTAGATGGGAAAATATATCCTTGTATTGGTTTAGCTAAAAAGGAATATTGTTTAGGTAGTATAGAAGATGGGTTGTATATGGTTTATCATGCTGGAAAGCATAAAAAATATTGGAATATGAGTAATGAAGAAGATAAAGAATGTAAAGACTGTGCTGAGCGGCTTATGTGTATAAATTGTAAAGCCTATAAAATTCGATATGGGAATAAATACAATTGTATCAATAAAAAATAGTAGGAGAATATATGTTAAATACTTATTTAGAACTAAAAAATATTAACAAAACATATAGAAGCTTTGCCTTGAAAGATATTGAAATCAGTTTTAAAGGAGGAAGATGGTATTATCTTGACGGGGAAAATGGTGCGGGTAAAACTACCTTGTTAAATATAATTGTTAATTTTATTTTTCCTGACTCAGGGGAAATTTTATATTTTGGGAAGCAACTAAAAGGTAACGAAAACTGGATAAAAAATCGAATGGCCTTTATTCCTAATTATGTAGGGCTTCCGTCACATGTCACACCACGCTTTTTAAGTAAAATGTATAAAGATATGTACAAAAGATTTGATATGAAATCATTTGAAAAGTATATCCATGAGTTTAATATTGATAACATGGATCAAAAATTAGGACAAATGTCAGATGGGATGAAAAAGAAAGTACTTATAGCATTAGAAATGTCATATTTTCCAGATATTATAATAGCAGATGAGATTTGTAATAATTTGGATGAAGAATCAATATATTATTGTTTTGAGCAAATTGATAAGCTATGTAAGGAAAATAATACGTTAGTAATTATATCATCTCATAATAATCAAGAGATTATGAAAAAAAATCCAATGGTAATAACAATAAAAAATGGAGTATTGGAAGGAGGGAAAATTTGAAATATTTATTATTGATCGATTTTAAATCTGTTAAAAAAATATTGATTCTTTATTATATATTAATTGCACTAGCAACTTTTTTTGTATATCCAATTGCAGGTTGGATAGTAATTCTATTTATAATTAGAATTGAAAGAGATGTATGTAAAGAAAATGCTTTAATGGGATTACCAAGTTTTTATAAGACATTCCCGCAGAAGAACCTTTATCCAGATGAAAAAAATTTGTTTTTCTATTTAGTGATGATGGGAGCTTGTTTAGTTTGGGGGATAGGATGTTTTATGGTTGGGGTAAAAGAGTTTCCAGAAATTAGTGATAAGCTTAGATTAATAATAGGACTCTGTTTTTTGGCAATGATTATATGTAGCATATATCATATAAGCTGGATGCACTTTTTTTTCAAATACCAAGATACAACAATTTGTATGAAGGCAGTTAGTAAATATTATATTATCATTGCCTTACTAATATTACTAGTATCAAGAAATCAATATCTTTATACAAAAAGTGCTGTGCTTTTCGAATTTAGCATAAGTACATGCCTGATATTAGGGGTAATAGATATTTTTGTATTGATAGTTGCTTTTAAATATATTAGGAAATCATATGAAATGAGTGAGATAGAATGAAATGGCTGGTATGGAATGATATCAAATATTGCTTGAAGTATATTTCCTTGTATTTTATAATGGTTATTTTTTGTTTTATACAAGACATTACTAATCTTATATATTATGTACAAGGATTAATCTATTTTTATTGTATAGTTTTATCGTTGCATAGTTCATTGGTGAATAATATAGCCTATTTTTATACTTTGTTTCCTAAAAAAAGGTATTTTCTGATTTTACAAAAAAATATAACTATTTTAATATTAGATTTGCTGTTTAATTTAACCTATCATATTTTTTTACCAAATTCTGATGTATATATTATTGATAATATAATGTCTTATTGGTTAATAGGAAGTATAATTTCATTTTATTTTTTTCAGTTTAAAATTTCATATGCTAATAGCCTTTTACAATTAACGCTCTATGGAATTGCCATATTAGCATATATTTTTAACGAATTTACAAGTAAAATCAGTTTTAATTGGGCAATAGTTCTTATGTTTGGCGTAATCATTAATTTACTAAATATAATATTATATAGGAATAAAAATTTTGTAACCAATTATTATAAGTATTAAATTGGAGGAAATAGAGTTGGTTTTAAAAAATAAAGCAAAGTATAGAAAAATGTTCTTTTTATTGCCATATTTAAGACCATATAAAATGAAATGCTTAAGATGTATATTAGAAATCATTCTCTTATCTATTTTAACGCTACCCTTACCTGCTTTGAATGGTAAATGTATTGATGTGTTAACAAAAAGAGAAGAAGCAAATATTTTTGTAGAGTGTCTTTGTTTAATGGTTGTTATTAATGTTATAAAAGTAGCAATATCAGTTAATACGAAAATAAAAGTAGCTGAGGTTGGAAATAGTGTTGTTAATAGTATTAAAGTGGAGTTGTCGTGCAAAACAATGTTCCTGCCAATGAACTATGTTAATAGTACAAATAAAGGGTATATTTTTTCAAGAATAAGTGAATGCGAAAATATTAGAACACTGTTTTCATCTAATATAGTTTCTTTGCTTTTAGGAGGAATAGATTTTGCTTTGTCTTTTTTTGCTATTTTTTTAATAGATTTTAGGTTGGCAACTGTAACATTTGCATTTTTGCCAATTCTATTTATTATGATGAATTATAATTCTAAAAGAATGGCTAAAAGTACAGAAGAAGTTGCAGAATATACTGCGAAAAATTCAAGTATTATCGTAAATATGATAGATAGTATCAAGTATATAAAAATATTTGATATCTATAGATTGCAAGAAGATAAGATTTTAGGTAGCATGAAGAAACTCTTACATAAGCAAAATCAAAAAGCAAAATGGATTACTATATATGGCGAATCAATACAGCTTATTAGCGGATTGCATAATTTAATCATCTTAGCATTTGCTGGGTACCTAATATATGAAGGTCAGATATCAATAGGAATTTATATTACATATATTGGTTACAGTTCAAAAGTTTTTGGTAATATATTATCCTTAACTGGATTTGGAGTATTACTAAATCCGGTTCTTGTAAGTATAAAAAGAATACAAGAATTCTTAGGATTAGAAAATGAGAGTAATGGTATAATTAAAACAGATAATGTAATAAATAGAATTGTATTTGAAAATGTTTTCTTTAAATATAAAAAGAATAATGAAAAGTTTATATTGAATGATTTTTGTTGTGAAATAACTAAGGATAAACCTACTTTATTAGTTGGAAATAATGGAACAGGAAAAACTACATTGATTTCGCTCATATTGGGTCTGTATGAAATAGATGAAGGAAATATAACTATAGATAAAGTTGATATAAGAGAATGTGAAAAAACGCAACTAAGAAATAGTATTTCGTATATGTCTCAAGAAACAGGCTTATTTGAGGGATCCTTAGAGGAAAACTTAATAGTTGGACAAAAGAAGCCTATAGATATAAAGAAAAAATTGGAAGAGTTAAATTTGTATACTTTATTGGAACGGTTTGATTTTAATTTGCAATATCCCATACTGCATAATGGTGTAAATCTTTCAGGGGGGCAAAAACAGATAGTTTCTTTTTTAAGGGTTGCAATACAGGAACGATCGATAATTATATTAGATGAACCAACAAATTTTTTGGATGCGAACACTAAATATATTTTTTGGAAATTTATAAAGAAGTATTATATATCAAAAAGAATACTTATTCTTGTAACTCATGATGAAAATATAAAAAATGATATTGAGGTCGGGGACATGCAAATAATAAAATTTGTTTGACTGATCAAGAAAATGAGCAGATTGTAAGCGTTTATATTAACTTCCAGCAAATTGGAAAAAAACCTAAACTGGTTCTAGAACCAAACATAAAAATCTGAAAGATGAAATAAAAAAATTTCAGGTTTTCTGCGGTTTTTTATTGCAGGGGACAGGGGGGAATTTGAAACAAAGAAGTAGAGGTTATCCAAGAGAATAGAGTATAACAAATAAACCATCCCAGGGGTGGCTTGAAGAATTAAATATTAACGCAACACCTAATCAGGAAACTGCTAAAGGCTTATCCTTTATGATGTAGCCCCGTTGTTTCAAAAGATTAAGTGTCTGTGAAGTGGAAAGAACTTTTTCATCTTTCACAGGACGAGATTCAAGAAAACCTTCTGGAGTATATGACTTTAAATCTGAAAGTATGTGCCAGATAGCGGTCTGAATAGAATCATACGATAGATAGCAATGATGGCTTCCTTGTGGCCACGGCGTGTTTTGATACGCTTGTAGCGGTTAGTAAATCCGGAATGCTTCTTCGATTGCAACTTGTACCAGAACTGGCTTAAAATAAGAACCGACACGGGAAATCTGAGTGGATTTGATTTTTTTATTGCTTTGATTGGATATTCTTGTCTCAAGAAACCCAGATTCCGGTAACATGGAAACTGGTATTCCGGGGCGGAAACCACCATTGATTGGCTTGATTAAAACCTATAAGGAATCGAACGAATGTCAAGCCCAGAGCCGCTTTGCGGGGATAAGCCGGCTTTACATTTGTGAGATTTCTTGTATTCTTCGTAATTGCCAATCGGTTTTCTTATCACCGGACTGCATGGACACCGAGACTGGAATATTCACTTTGATCGTTACGAGAACAGCATCCAGCCCAAGAGACGAGATGTTTTCGCTGTCGGGAAGACAGGCATATCACCACCAATCTCTGAAAGCACTTGAATGCAGTCAGCGGATTTTTATCGAATCTGGGAACAGTCCTTATTAAATTTAAAGTAGCTTCATATTTATCACTGAGACGAAGGATTTC
>ENA-OPVT01000170-OPVT01000170.1-human-gut-metagenome-genome-assembly--contig:-NODE-170-length-53145-cov-8.988548_pt1 | contig 53145 bp, 43 predicted proteins | sample MGYA00241499_ERZ501990 | MGnify/ENA primary metagenome ERZ501990 (study PRJEB25962, sample SAMEA2042104) | human gut metagenome | biome: human gut; feature: human-associated habitat; material: faeces...
ATCCAATTTTGCTATCACCTTTTTCCGACCAAAATATTTAAAGAAGATAGAGAAGAATATATTCTTTCCCTGCGCCAATGTCAGAATGAAGAAACTAATCAGCCGTTTTTGGACTTTATGGCAAGGCAGTTGAAGAAATCACTTTCTATAGAAATTGAACGATTCAATGTATCACGAAAGAAAGGGTTTAGTTTTATGTTCTGATACTATATAAAACAAGGATTGCTATTTATGAGTTTATGGTAAACTTGCATGTGGGAAAGTTTGAACATCCATAGAAAGTGCCGTACTTGCCTTTCCTCAAAATGAGATGTCCTCCGCATTGAGGACAAACACCTTGATTTATTAGGCGTGAACTTCTGTATTGCCGAGCCTTTGCGTTATGCTTATGCTGTTTTAGTTTCTCTTTATCAGCGATTATGCGATTCTGGTTAATTGTCTGTATGGCTCAGTTGTAATTCTTGGGGGATTAAGTTTTGTCAATTCCCTTCATGCATATACCTTTGCTGGCTCAGCGGATTTTCCCGGTTGGCAAGCTTTCTTTTAAGCGTATAGCATAGCCAGCCTGAATATGAAGAATTTAACATATGAATCAAACATCTGTCCCCTGATGTTGTCTACTCCGGTTTCCAATCCCTGTATGCGTTTTTGAGCTTCCTAAGCCATTTCATTAGCCGGACCATGCGTTTCCGTCCTTTCGGTTATGCCCGTCTGTCCGTCGGATTACTACAGTCTCCGGCAGCGGACTGTATAGTCCGTTGCAGTGGACCGTACAGTCTGCTATAGTGGACTGTACAGTCCATTGCCGCAGACTGTAATAATCTTCCGTTCAAAAGACCTTGGCCGACCTTGGGAAACGGCTTATTCTTCCCTTTGTTTGTGATATGATATTTAAATCTCCAAGAATAATAAGTAACCCGATTTTTTTCAAAATATTATGCCCACACACTTTTTGACTTGATCCATATTTCCAGCTTTCATAGGGAGATTATTTTACTTCAAACTCTGTATTCATGTATATTTCCAATTGTAATCCTATCTTGTATTTGCCGGGAGATAATTTCCCGGAACTGAATCGTTGTTTGTAATTAGGGTCGGTAATACGACTGACATTCCATGATACAGGTATGGAAAACAACATTGCTTCTCCTGCTTCCAAACGTGCGCAACTCCTCATGTAATCAGATTCATCTCTCGAACCGGAGCGGGTAAGCGGATGTACCATATACAATTCATCCGTTCCTATGCTCGGAAGAAACAGCGGTTGTACCGAAAGATTGGTATGGTTTTCAAACTGTATGCGGATAGAATCGTTATCGGATTCCAATACTCTAAAACTAAAAGCTCCCTGCATCTCTGTCCCTTTCACGGGCTGAATCCCCATGTCTGTCAGGTTGCAATACGTGTAGATATTGGAGAACACGTAAAAGTGAACTTGGTACTTGTTCGGTTTCAACGGATATTTAAACTCGGACATGTGAATGTGTTCGGGCAACGTATCGCCTTTAGACAAATCTCTGCCCACGCCAGCAAAGGCAAGATTGTCAATGAAAGGAAACTCTTTCCACTCACCGCCTTTCCTGTACTTCATCCAATGTAATTCAGGTTCGGCGGTAGGAGCATCTACATTGATTACATCCAACGTAATTTGTTTGGTTGAGGACGGGTAAACGGGTTGTTGGGTTCGAATTTTGTAAGCGTCCGGATGCGTAACGTAAACATTGGGAAGCCTTTGGATATGTACACGACTTTCGTACTTCTCTATTTCCGACTGTAAAAGGGGAAAATCAATGTCCTGTGCATTCAGCTTCAGCGACCAAACAGACAAAAGGACAGATAAGTAAATCAGATTTTTCATACATATCTACTTGTTAATTATTTTACCATTCTTATTTATATGATACCAATCAGAGTTATCCCGGTAATGCTTTTCGCCTTTGGAATCGGGGATTACTTTGTTCTCACCGGAGAAAGTAACCTTTGCTTTGCCGTGCTCGAATGGGTAAGCAAATTTAAATTGAGGCTTTATGACCACATTACCCAATGAATCGGCAAAACCTACCAATCCATCCTCGTTCATTATACGGAAAAGCCCTTCTTGTATGTAGTCGGGACCATTATCATATTTGAGTACATAGAAAAGTTCTTTGCCCGCATTATTGATGCAGATTATTCGAGCGTCCTTTGGCTTGTGCTCATAAACAAAACCTAGTTTTTTGATAGTATCTGTCTGACAGTATCTGTACTTGCCGTATGGCACAATGGTGTCACCCTGTTCATTCAGATAACAGACCGGAACACCCACCTCCAAATAAGGTTCTGTGGTATGGGCGGTCAGTGTGGCATCGTATCGCATCAAGACAGGGGTATCACAAGTGCTATAACCGATAACTGAAACATCGGTGTGAGGGTTGATAGGAGTTGTCGGACTATCATTCTTGAATAAAACAGGTACAGTCCAAACGGAGTTGCAATATTCACCTTTCCAATAATTGATTGCCGGGGTCCATCGTGGCATGCTTTTTATGATTTGCAATACTTGATTATCCCATTCCGGGATTCTGCAACTTCTCATGGTTTTAGCTTCTGACACTTCTCCGTAGGAATCAATCTGTATTGTGTAAATTCCTCTGATTTGATTTTTGTTGCCCAACATTTTAGGATTGTATCTCAAGTGTTCATTGATGTAGTTGGTAATTGCATACGGATTTCCTTTTTGGAAGTAAGACCCGCTTTCCCATTCTACAAGACACTGTTTCAGTTCTTCTTCTCTAACACTATCCGTTTTTACCCTGTCTTTGTAATGTTGCGGTAAAAATGGTACATACACTGTATAAAAGCATTCCATCCGTTTGCCGTTCTTGTCCCTGCAAGGCAGGCAGTGCGGAAGCTCTTGGGTCAGTCTGATTACCTCTTTATCAAAATCTTTATGAATAGACGTCAGGATATTTATTCCACGAGGCAATCCTAAAGTATCAAGAGAGAACATTACAACGGAATAGCCTGCCACGTTCTTTTCCAGCAACTCTTTGGGGTATTTCATTCGAGAAACAAAATACTTTTCCAAATCGTAATTCCATATTGCCCATCGGGGAGGTTCTATCGTGGATAAATCCTTAATAGGCTCTCCGGTTATTTTAGCAACACCCTTGTTCCAAATGTCCTCTTTGCGCCAAATACTATCCAGGCGTTCTTCGTTCTGCCTTTGTCCTTGAATACTGTTATCTGTTGTACATCTGACAGGTGCAACTTCGATTGTCAAAATCTCCGGCAGATATTGGAGAACCAGCGTACTATCTGTCAGTTCCTGTATGATATAATCTTTTCCCGATTCAAAAACTTTGATTGTATCCTCATGCAAAGAATAGGAATAGCATATTGGGGTTTGTTTTTTATCATATAGAAAACTTTGTTTCCATTCGGCACTACGAAATTCCATTTCTATTGCATATTGTTTGTCTTGGGGTAATTGCACTTTCCATATTTTATTCTCTAATAAAGCAGACATATCTACCGAACTCTTGTCTTGCGCTAAAAGTGGGCTGACAAGATTGAGAGAAAATATAAATAATATGGATAGAAAATGTTTCATAATCAATTATATAAACAATATTCAAATGTTTGCATTGGTAACAGGGTTCCCGCTGTTTATCGGATTGGTGAAAGGGAGCATTTCCTTTCTTTGTCTTATATCAGTCACACCGATAATGTTATTGCTTTCCGAAAGGAGCCATGTCCGTCGTTTATATACGGTTCTTTTGGCTTTGTCCGGCTCCTGTTCCTTTATACTTGTTCTTTGCGGCGTTGAATTTGTAGCGCAAGGTGAGAGTTACCTGTCGGAACTGGGTTATATAATCGCTCATAGTGCGTATTCCGCTGTATATCAATATGTCCGCATCGTCGGTTTCCAAAAGGTTATTGGCTTGCAGTTGCATGCTCAGCCGGTTATTGAAGAATGCTTTGTATAGAGCCAGCGACACATTGCACGCATCTTTTTGCAGGTATATGTTCTGGTTGTGGCCGCAGGTGGTGTAAACGGCGTTTATATCAAGCAGTATACCGGCAGGCAGTGAGAGGTTGTTGCGCCAGACAAATGTACCGACAGGGTTGTTCAGTGACTTTATGCCGTTGTGGGTTTCGATGGAGAACCACTGCTTGTAGAGCTCTGCCGTGAACTGCGGTTTCCACAGCCCGATGGTGGGCGCCACTGTCAGTGATGCCGTCATGCGGTCGTAGGATTCGGTGTTTACCACTTTCATCAACGAGATGGTGGGATTCTCTTCCGAATAGTTTTCTGATATCTGTATCATGTCATCTTTCACGCGGCTGTATCCCACGGAGACATTCAGCCATTGGTAAGAGGCAGCCAGTAATATGTTTTGCGTCATGGTCGGAGTCAGGAAAGGGTTTCCTGTCTGATAAGTATAGCGGTTGGCATAATAAGTACTATTCCGCAGGTTGTCATAAGAAGGGCGGGTGATGTCTCCTGCATAACTGAGCTGCACTTGTGTCTTTCCGATGGGGAAGTTGATGTTCAGCGAAGGGAAAATGTTATCGAACTTACGGCTTTGTACATCTATGTGTTTGCCTTTCTCGTAATAGTCGAAGCCTACGTGTTCGTATCGGATACCTGCCTGTATGCTTACGTTGCCGAAGGAACGGGTGTAGTCTGCAAACATGGAGGCGGCTCCTTCCTTTATCTCGCTGTCGTCATTGGCAAGGATACCTTCCGGATTGAGATAAAGGTTGGTGCGCTTGGTATGAGAGTATTCACCTCCGAACGATAAGTTCCCTTGCCACAGAGGATGTGAGAGTACCAACTTGGCAGCATAAAGCGTGTTGTTGTTTTCGTTCAGGGTATTGATATGGTTTTCATTGTGTTCGTTAATGATTTCCGTTGTGTTTTGTATCTCTTTGGTAGGGCTCCATAGGCCGTCGGCGTTGAAGTCGATATTCCAGTTGCCTGCCTGTCCGTTGTAGTAATAGTTCAGGTTGTGAGTGGTGGAAGGGTTGTGGATAATCATTTGGCTGGAGCTGTTCTCGTAAGGTTGGTTGTCGCACAACACTTGTGTGAGATACCGCCAGTCTTCATGGGTAGACATGTAACGGTCTATGTTGTAGCGTATTCCCATCGAATGTTTTTCATTGAACTGATAGCTCATGGCGAGCGTGCCTTCTATGTTGCTGCGTTTTGTCTTGGCGTATGTGGCATCCATCTTTTGTTGCCATAACTTGTCCAAATAGGTGTCAATGACAATCTGTTGGTTGTTCCCGCCTCGCAATTTGCCGCCGAATAAAGTGCCGGAAAGGTCGAAACCGTTTTTCCGGTAGTTGAAGTTGAACTGGTCATAGATGGTCCAGCCATACGTGCGGCGGTTGCGAGTCACGAGCCGGTTGTCGAAACCGAATCCTTCGCCTTGTGCCTTTTTGGTGAGGATACGGACAACGGCTTTTACGGAAGCGTCGTAGCGTGCTCCCGGGTTGCGTACCACTTCCACGCTCTTTACGTTGTCCGAAGAGAGTTGTTCCAGCTCCGAGCTGCTTCTCACTTTTCTTCCGTTGATGTAGACTTCCGCTGTTCCTCTTCCGAATACATTCACTGCTCCTTCTTCAGCCGAGATACCCGGTATCTTGTCGAGCAGGTCGTTGCCTGTACCGGACTTTTCCAATACGCTGCCCGCAACTGTAGTCACCATCGCATCGCCTTTCAGACGCATTTTGGGTAAGTCGGCTTTTACGGTTACTTCACCTAGTTGGTGTGTGTCTGCTGTCAGTCGGACAATCCCCATGTCGGCAGGATTCACCGGTCTGTATATGGTGGTGTATCCGATAGAGGAAATGCGTACTATCTGAGGTTGTGCTGTTGCACTCAGGCTGAATGTTCCGTCGTCTCCGCTTATTGTTCCGCTGACAAAGGCAGAGTCGGGGAGTGATAGCAGTACTACATTGGCGTATGGCATCGGTTCGTTTTTTTCATCTACTAATTTCCCACTGACTGTTTGTGCTGAAAGACCGGTGATGATACTTTGGCAGGCAAGTAGCAAGCATATAATATAAAATGTTTTCATAGTATTAAATGTGTGTTTTATTGTTTTTTTATACGTTTTTTTGGTATGCGATACGTGGACTGCCGTTGTGTGTATAGATAATTCCGCATTCCTCGAAACCGTTTTTCTTCAAGATGTTTTGCATTACATAGTTGTCATGATGTGTGTCTACGCGTATGTTGTGATGCTGCTCAAAGCACCATCGGATGCATTGGTCTGCAATTCCTTTCTCTTTCCCGTTGGAGGCCATGCGGTGAATCACACCGTATGGGGCATCATTCAGCCATTTGCCATTATCGATAACCGCGTAGGTAGGGTCTTCTCCGACAATGAAACAGAAGGTTCCTACCATCTCTCCCTGCTCATTCTCGCATATGTAGCTGTGTCCGTCGGCTATTTCGCGGCGGATGTATTCCTCAGAGGGATAGCCGTTTATCCATTGGTTGGGATTGCCGTGCTCTTGCATGAACTTGCGTGCATAGTCATACATGGCCATTACCGGCTCCAGGTCATTGAGGGTTGTTTTTCTGATTCTCATGCTTTCTTGGTTTATATCGTGTTAAGATTAGCAATTCATTCTGTATACATTGGTCTCTTTCTGTTCAAATCCCATTGTCTGATACAGCTTGTTGGCGGCTGTCCGTTTAGGGTTGGAGGTCAGCATCAGCGCGGGGATGCCTTGCGATTTCACGAAATCGATGGCGTGGCGCACCAACATCTTACTGAGTCCTTTTCCGCGATAAGCTTCGTCTATCACCACATCTTCTATCCATGCTTTTCCGCCGGTGGGGGAATGATAGATTCCGACGGTCAGCATTCCTGCCACCGCTTTGTCATCCAGCAGGAAGAAGAGATGGCTGTTCGCTGACGCGAGTGTATGCCTGAAGGCTTCTTCTGTAAGTTGTATGGGTCGGGTAGTCAGTTGAGTCAGGAATTTCCGGGTGGCTTCCAGATATTCCGGCTTGTATTCCAGTATTTCGATGATTTGAGTCATAAATAAGTCGGTTTTATGTCTATATATATAATAAGGTGTAGCCTGCTTTAGGTCCGCGCTTTGAAAACCGGTGCTATTTTTTGTATCTCCGATTCGAAACCGAACCAATAACCATGTTCCGTGTCGGTGCTTACAGGCAGGAAGCAGAGGCGTAGTTCGGGTTTATAGTTGCCATAGATCACTTCCCAATGTTCGGGTGGAATTTGCCGCTTGGTTTTCACGTGTTCTGCCGGAAGTTTCTTGAGTGACATGCCTGCTTCTATCCATGCTATGGAGGCTTGTGTCCGATAGTCGGGATAATATTGTTTGCAATATTCATATAGAACTAATCCGCGTCTCTCCAGACTCATGGGTTGGTCGATGAGATTGGCTTCTGTCAGATAAGCCAGAAATCTATATAGAAAACGCCTGTCGTTCAGTATGAGTTCCCGTGTCAGTTCCTGCCACGCGGGAGTATTATAGAAGGCATCGAGCAAGCGGGACAGTCTGCGTGCTGTTTGCAGTTCGCCTACACTGATTTCTCCGGTTTGCAATACTTCATAAGGCGGAAGGGGAGAGTAGCGGATACCTAATTCGTCTGCCCGGTGGCGCATTTCTGTTCCGGGCAATAGCTTAAGAGATTCCAATTGGATTTCTCCGGCGCGGTATCCCGCAAGGGTATATATGTCTTCAAATATTTCATCCAAGCGATAAAGCGGGAGTCCGGCAATCAGGTCGGCATGGGTTTCCATATTGGATAGTGAGCACAGGAATTTCAATCCTTCCAATGCATCGGAGAGTTTGCCTATTCTTCGGCTTTTCTCTAAAACGGGTTCACGCAGACTTTGAATACCGGCTTCCAGATGAAGGAGTCCTGCCGGTAATTGTCGCAATTCTTTTTTTAGCTCTTCAGACAACAGGGCGGGATGAATTTCCAGATGGAAGCAGATGTCGGGTGAGAACTCCAGAAAAAGTCGGAGAAGTTCTTTGGCGCGGCGCGGATTATAGTTGAAGGTGCGGTCGAGCACACGTACATTCTTGATGCCGTGGCTGTGAATGATTTGCAGTCTGTGGCGTATGCTTTCGATGGACAGTGTGCGCACCGGTTTTTCTCCTCCGCTTACGCAAAAGGCGCAAGTATTGAAGCAACCGCGTGTGGTCTCCAACTGGACAAAAGGTTTGCTCCAATTAAAGAAACGGCTTTCTTCGGGAGGAACGAGGCCGGAAAAGTTCAGTACGCGGGCTAAACCGTTGTCTTTATATTCTTTTTCGGCGGTCAGATAGCAGAGCCCCGGAATGGTGTTCCACTTCTCAGACTGTTTCCGGCATGCCAGCCATTGCGGAAACGCTTCTTCTCCCTCTCCTCTGAATACACAGTCGACAAAAGGATTCTTACGCAGAAACTCTTCATTATCTCCCAAAAACTCGGGACCGCCCAAAATGAGACAGGCATCCGGCAGTAATGCCTTTACGCGGGAAGTGATATGCATCAGTTGTTCGTGATTGAACAGCCAGGCGGTGGCTGCAAGTATGTCGGGCCGGCGGCGATAGATTTCATCGACAATCATCCCTACATTTTCATTGATGGTAGCGGATACTATATCCCATTCCACAGAGGTGTCCGAAGCCATTTGTGCATGCAAGGCAGGGAGTGCCAGTGAAGAGTGGGCATACGAACAGTTGAGGTCTATCCAGAGAATCTTCATTCTTAATATTGTTTTCTGTTTGCAAAGATAGCTTTTTTTTTATATCTTGCCTGTGTTTTTAAATAAATACCGTTATGATTAGAAGGGTAGAATTACAAGATGCTAAAGCGATTGCGGCTATTTATAATGAGTATGTAATACATAGTGTGGTTACATTTGATATTGAGCCTGTGCGCGAAGAGGATATGCGTGGTCGGATAGCCGGGATTTCGGCTCATTATCCTTATTTTGTTTGTGAATCAGACGGAAAAGTTGTGGGGTATTGCTATGCTCATCCCTGGAAACAGCGTGTGGCCTACGGACATACGCTGGAGACAACTGTTTACCTTCTTCCCGATTGTGTTGGGAAAGGTATGGGAACCCAACTCATGATGCGTTTGATAGAAGAATGCCGGAGGGAGGGTTACCATGCACTGATAGCTTGTCTGACGGAACCGAATGAAGACAGTACTTCTTTACATACTAAGCTGGGATTTCAAAAAGTATCTCATTTTAAGGAGGTTGGACTGAAGTTCGGGCGTTGGCTTGATGTCAGCGATTATGAACTTATCTTATAATCAGTGAACATTTCTATCCAAAAAGGGTTATAGCCATTAAACCTAAAAAAACTGACTATGACTCAAATTAATATTAAAAGGGTATATGAGACTCCTTCGTCCAATGACGGTTATCGGGTATTGGTTGACCGTCTTTGGCCCAGAGGTATGAAACGGGAGTATCTGAAATACGATTATTGGGCAAAAGAACTGACTCCTTCCAATGATTTGCGTAAATGGTTTCATGCTGATGTCGAAAAAAGATGGGGAGCCTTTGCTGATATGTACCAAAAGGAACTGGAACGCTCACATGCTGTTAAAACGTTCATTGATAGGATAAAACCTTATGAAAAGGTTACACTCCTTTATGCTTCGAAGAATCAGGAGCAGAATCATGCGCGTGTATTGGCGCAATATTTAAGCACACTTTTTTAGTTTTTGTGCAAAAAAAAGCTAACTTTGCGACCGTTTTAGGTAAAAAGAAGGATTATGATACAAAAGGTTCTAATCGCCAATCGTGGCGAGATAGCCGTACGTGTAATGCGTTCCTGTAAGGAAATGGGCATTCGCACTGTGGCTGTTTTTTCGGAAGCCGACCGCACAGCGCGGCACGTAATGTATGCAGATGAAGCCTGTCTGATAGGCCCTGCCGCTTCCAAGGATAGTTATCTGAATATAGATAATATTATCAAAGCTGCCAAGCAGCATCATGCCGATGCCATTCATCCCGGCTATGGCTTCTTATCCGAGAATGCAGACTTTGCCCGCCGTTGTAAGGAAGAAGGTATTATTTTTATCGGTCCGGCTGCCGAGACAATGGAGGCGATGGGCGATAAGATTGCTGCCCGTAAACGTATGATTGCAGCCGGTGTACCAGTCGTTCCCGGAACGGAACAGCCGTTACAGAGTGCTGAGGAAGCAGTCCGCATTTGCAATGAGATTGGTTATCCTGTGATGTTGAAGGCTTCAATGGGCGGCGGCGGAAAGGGTATGCGTCTTATTCATAATGAAAATGAGGTAGTGGAAGCTTATAATACTGCCCGTTCGGAATCCATGTCGTCTTTTGGAGATGATACTGTTTATCTGGAGAAGTTTGTGGAAGAACCTCACCATATCGAATTTCAAATTCTGGGTGATAATCATGGCAATGTAGTTCATCTGTTCGACCGCGAATGTTCTGTTCAGCGTCGTAACCAGAAAATAGTGGAAGAAAGTCCTTCACCGTTTCTTACTCCCGAACTTCGTAAGGAGATGGGAGAAAAGGCAGTTGCCGCAGCCAAGGCAGTGAACTATTCGGGTGCAGGAACCATTGAGTTTCTGGTGGACAAGAACCGTAACTTCTATTTCCTTGAAATGAATACCCGCCTTCAGGTGGAACATCCTATTACGGAGGAGGTAGTTGGTGTGGACTTGGTAAAGGAACAAATCCGTATTGCCAATGATGAGGTGTTGCATCTCAGACAGGAAGAGCTGTTTCAGCGCGGCCACGCCATCGAATGCCGTATCTGTGCCGAGGACACGGAAAACAATTTCATGCCTTCGCCGGGTATTATCAAGCAGCTTACTGAACCAAACGGTATCGGTGTCCGTATAGACAGCTATGTGTACGAAGGGTATGAGATACCTATTTATTACGATCCCATGATCGGTAAGTTGATTGTGTGGGCCACCACCCGTCAATATGCCATCGAGCGTATGCGCCGAGTGCTTTATGAATATAAAATTACCGGACTGAAGACTAATCTCAGTTATTTGAAACGTATCATGCATACGCCCGACTTTGTAAAAGGCGAATATAATACGTTGTTTATCGAGAAGAATTCCCGTATGCTGTTGCGCAGTAATGGTAACAACGAAGAAATCGAGAATATTGCCATGATTGCCTCTTACATCGATTATCTGATGAATCTGGAAGAAAACAAGAGTTCACAGTTGCCCGACGGTCGTCCCATCAGCCGTTGGCGTGAGTTCGGTTTGCAGAAGGGAGTATTACGCATCTAAACAAACGGAAAAGAAATATGGAAATACATATAGGAGACCGCATCGCCGATGTAACTTTGGTGAGCAAAGAGGGTAATAAGGTACAGTTCCTTATCGATGGAAAACCATACGATGTGGATATTGTGATGGCTGAGAACGGAAGTTGCTCCATTCTTCACGATGGCAATTCGTTTAATGCCGAGTTGATTCGCGGTGAAGGTGGTAAGAGTTATGACGTGAATATGTTTTATCGCTCTTATCACGTAGATATTGTGGATACGCAGACCAAGTACTTGCGCATGAAGAAGGGTGGAGAAGAGAAACAAGACGATCGGATTATTGCACCCATGCCGGGTAAGGTCGTTAAAATCCCCGTTCAAAAGGGAGACCGCCTTAGTGCGGGAGACATCGTGGTAGTGCTGGAAGCCATGAAGATGCAGAGCAACTACAAAGTAAGTTCGGATTGTGTCGTAAAGGATATTCTGGTGCAGGAGGGCGATGCCGTCAATGCCAATCAGGAGTTGATAATATTGGATATCATAAAAGAAGACTGAAAGAACCATGACAAGAGAAGAAATATACAGCCGGTTTGAGGAACTGGACAAAAAGGCATCGCTGGGTGGCGGTGTGGACAAGATAGAGAAGCAGCATGCACAGGGCAAGATGACTGCCCGCGAACGTATTGAAATGCTCCTTGACAAAGGTACGTTCAATGAATTGGACAAGTTGGTGAACCACCGTTGCACCAATTTCGGTATGGATAAAAAACAGATTGCCGGAGATGGAATGGTGACAGGTTACGGAAAGATAGACGGCCGCCTGGTTTTTGTGTATGCTTACGACTTCACCGCACACGGTGGTTCGCTGAGTGAAACCAATGCAGCCAAGATTGTCAAGGTGCAGGAACTTGCCCTGAAGAACGGTGCGCCTGTTATTGCACTGAACGATTCGGGCGGTGCCCGTATTCAGGAAGGTGTGAACAGTCTTGCCGGTTATGCATCTATCTTCTATCAGAACACCATCGCTTCGGGTGTTATTCCTCAGATTTCTGCCATCTTGGGTCCTTGTGCGGGTGGTGCCTGCTACTCTCCGGCACTGACCGACTTTATCTTTATGGTGAAAGAGCAAAGCCACATGTTTATTACCGGTCCCGATGTGGTAAAGACGGTGACCAATGAAGAGGTAGGAAAAGAAGAACTGGGTGGCGCTTATACTCACAGTTCCAAGAGTGGTGTCACTCACTTTATGTGTAATAATGAAGAGGAAGCTCTGATGAGTATTCGCGAGTTGTTGAGCTTCTTGCCTTCCAACAATATGGAGGATGCTCCCCTTGCCCCCTGTACGGATGATATTCATCGCCAGGTAGAAGCACTTCAGACCGTTATTCCCGAAGACCCCAATATGCCTTACGACATCAAAGATATTATCGAACCGGTGCTGGACAACCAGTACTTTTTCGAAGTAATGCCTCATTTTGCCAAGAACGTGGTAGTGGGATTCGGTCGTTTGGGAGGTCGTTCGGTGGGTATCGTTGCCAACCAGCCCGCTTACCTTGCCGGTGTGCTCGATATCGACGCCAGTGACAAGGCTGCTCGCTTCATCCGTTTCTGCGACTGTTTCAATATTCCTTTGATTACTTTTGAGGATGTTCCCGGTTTTCTTCCCGGTACGGTGCAGGAGCACAACGGCATTATTCGCCACGGTGCGAAAATCGTGTATGCATACGCCGAGGCCACAGTTCCCAAAGTAACCCTGATTACCCGTAAGGCATACGGTGGAGCCTATATCGTCATGTCCAGCAAGCCGACAGGTGCTGATGTGAATCTGGCTTATCCACAGGCGGAAATTGCAGTGATGGGTGCCGAGGGTGCAGTAAACATCCTGTATCGTAAATCGACTCCCGAAGAGAAGCAGGAGATAATAAAGGAGTATGAGAATAAGTTCTCCAATCCCTACCGTGCAGCCGAACGCGGTTTGATTGATGAAGTAATTATGCCGCGCGATACAAGATATAAACTGGCTCAGGCTTTGGATATGTGTCACAACAAAAACCAAAGTAATCCTCCCAAAAAGCATGGCAATATGCCGTTGTAATGAAAGTGCCTTCTTTTATACTTTAGAGTGTTAATAATATGAAGTGAATCCCATTTTGCTGTCTCTATGCAAGAAGACGGTAAAATGGGATTCTTTGGTATTGTTATATTTGCCGGGAGCCGGCGATGAAGAAAGTCTACTCTTTTAACCACCGGTTTATGAGTGTCATGATCTCTTCTTGTGTTTTTTTATCGAAGCTGCCGATACGTGTGCGGTGACTGCCACCGGGTAATGTATATACCTTGATATTTTCTTTTTCTTCCAGCCAGGTGACGCCCGATGCAGTCCATGGATCATCTCCTCCATAGATATAAATCATTTTCGGGTCGTTTTCCTTCAAGAATTTCACCGTTTTCTTATAGAGCGTATCATCAAAACTGAGGTGCTGCAAATCGGCCGGAAGCATAACCCGGTACATATAGTTTTTGCTACTTTTGATAGTGAGATATTTTTCAAAAGGCTTGGTGTCATATCCATAATACCCTAATTCCTTGGCTGCTTGTACATTAAAAGAAGGATAGGGGGATTGCTCCGAAAAATAATCAGGCTCACAGATAGCGATGAAGTGGTTGAAGATAGTTTGATTGTCGGCTTTGGGTGAAGGTATCTTAGTGACGGAAGTGCCCCATTGCCATAATGCGAAGGAATATTCCAGCACATTGAAATCATAGATTTCTGTAATGGGTACACGGAAAGTATATCCTTTGTTTAAACAATATCTCTCGAACATAGGCAGTAACTCAGCCTTTCTTTTTAATACTTCCAATTGGAATTCTTTTACTTTTTCCCGATTTTGGGCTGTGGAGACTGTTTCGGCAATGAAAGGTTCATGGCGCCCGTCTTCCAGTGATTTGTTGAGGGGAGCTACATAAGGAACGGAGAAATCAACATCGTCAGGGAAGTAGGCACGATAGAACATGGTGGTTTGCCCTCCTTTACTGATTCCTGTCGAAATCCATTTTTGAGGATAAAGTTGCTTAAAGGTGGTGGTGACGTGATGTAAGTCATACAGGGAGTTTTCCACAGTCAGGTAATCCCAGTTGCAAGGGGCAGGCATGGATGCATCAAAATAACGGTATTCCACAAATACCAGATTGGCGTTTAATCGTTTGGAGAGCTCTTCCTGATATCGTGGTGCTAACGCATAAGTGGCGGCATATCCTTCGGTTACCAAGATAGTAGGACGGTCAAAACCAATATGACCTAAGATGATTCGTTGTTTGAAACTACCGGCTTCCGGGTGTTTAGGATCGAGCAATTGCTCGATGAACAAAACATATTTTTCGGGATATGCATTGCTTTCGAGCGGCTTAATGTCGGTAATTCCCGGAAGACTTTGGAGCTTTTTTAGCAGCTCCGGTAGGATTGTTTTCTGCATGGATGAACTCTAATGGCAGTAGCAGAATACATACTGTCCATATAAAAAGAGAGATAGTGTGTTTCATAATTCTTTTCTGATAAAATAAGCTAATAGGCAACAAAAGTAGCGTTTTATTTCGATATTGTTCTTCAATCTTTTATCTTTGTGTAACTTAACAACCTAGAAATAATATGTTTTTTCTTTGCAGACTATGGATATGGTGTAAACGCTTCCGTCATCGTTGTGGTTACGGCGTGCACTCCCCGTCCGATTTTTTTTTGATAACTTCCATTATTTATGAGAGATCTCCTTACTATGCATACCGGACATTGAAGAAAAGGGGCTTTTCAAATTATCTGCCTCACTATCGGCGCAAAGTGAACCGTTTGCTGTTCAGATTGGTTAATTATTTCAGACCGAAATCATTGATAGAAGTGGGGATTGGTAATGGAGCATCCATCAGTTATATGCGTGCGGCAAGCCGCACTATGGACTCTGTTACGCTGAAGGGAAGAGACCGGGATAAAACGTTGCTGCAACTGACCAAAAAGTTGGAAGAACTGAAAAGCGTCGATTGTCTGCACATTGCACATACTCCTTTCTATCAAGAGGTGTTTGAAGAGGCGTTGCCTTATGTGCAGCCCGACAGTTGGTTTATCATCGGAGGAATTTACGAATCACAAGAGAAGCGCAAATGGTGGAAAGAGGTGGTTGCTGACGAACGAGTCGGTATTACTTTTGATTTATATGATATTGGTCTGGTATTTTTTAATAAGAATCGTTATAAACAGCATTATATAGTCAACTTTTTATAAATATGACCATGAAAAAAAGTATGATATACACGAAGACAGGCGATAAGGGCACCACCTCATTGATAGGAGGAGTTCGTGTGCCTAAGACTCACATACGCTTGGAAGCTTATGGAACAGTCGATGAATTGAATTCCTATCTGGGTCTTTTGCAAACATATTTGACAGAAGAGGCCGATAAAAGGTTGGTGGCCCATGTACAGAATAAGTTATTTTCCGTTGGTTCCTATTTGGCAACCGATCAGAGCCAGACTGAATTGCGCATGGAGAGCCGTATAAATGACAAAGATATTACATTGTTGGAACAAGCTATCGATGAAATAGACAATGCACTTACTCCTCTTCATGCCTTTATTCTGCCGGGAGGAGCGCGTGGGGCTGCTGTTTGTCATATATGCCGTACGGTGTGTCGGAGGGCTGAGCGTCGTATATTGGCATTGGCGGGAGAATGTGAGATAGAGGCTCGTGTTACAGCTTTTGTCAATAGATTGTCGGATTATCTGTTCATTTTGGCACGGAAGTTGAACTATCTTGCAAAAAAGGAAGAAATTTTTTGGGATAAAAGTTGCAAATGAAATAATTTATTATACTTTTGCGGCTAAATAGAGACAGAAAGAAAAGTATTTACTTTAAAAATAAGATAACTATGTACTGGACATTAGAATTGGCCTCGAAGTTGGAAGATGCTCCCTGGCCTGCTACAAAGGATGAGTTGATTGACTATGCAATGCGTTCGGGTGCTCCGTTGGAAGTAATCGAAAACTTGCAGGAGATGGAGGATGAAGGCGAAATCTATGAAAGTATAGAGGATATTTGGCCGGATTATCCGAGCAAAGAAGATTTCTTCTTTAACGAGGAGGAATATTAAGAAGCTAAAATCAAATTAAATGATTTAATATCAGCGGGATAAGCAAAAATAATTTGTTTGTCCCGCTGGTGTTTTATAGGCTTAAATGGTGTGGTTTGTTTGTCTAAAATGCAATTTTTCTTCTTGAAAACAGAGTTTGTTTGTCTAAAATACACTACCTTTGTGCATCCTCAGGAATATTAAAACAAAAGGAAGCGTATGGGAAGACCGAAGAGATTATATCCGTTGGGCAAATATCGTCTCCGCACACCGAAGGAGTCTGACAAAAATAAAGCCTACCCTATTGAGTTGGAATATACTTGGAATAGGCAAATTATACGTAAGACAACAAATGTCTTTGTTAAGGAAACCGACTGGAATCAGAACGGCAATCAAGGTCGTGGAGAAATTCGTGTCAGTTATGGATCTGAGTACAAACGTCTCAATCAACTGTTGTTGGCACGTGTTGACCGGATTGACTCTATGCTTGCAGAGTATAATGAAAAGCATCCCAATCAAATCACTGCTGACATTATTTCGGGATTCCTTGCAGATAAGCCATTGACGCGCCCAGACCAAGGAAAAGATTTTGTTGAGTTCACATTGGAGCGTCTTTATTCAGAATACTCAAGAAACAAGATTGGCCGTAGTCGATATGAAAACGGTAAAAGCGGAATGAATATATTCCAAACCTTCCTTCGTTCCACGAAACAGGGTACATATCGTGCCGATTCTATCTATGTTGGCGATATCACTCCTGAATTATTGGATGCATATATTTTGTGGCGTAGAGAGATAAAGCAGAATAGTGATGCAACAATCAATCACTCTTTAACACCAATATTAAAAGCATGTGCTTACGCATGTGAGATGGGTATGCTGGAACCTTCTGTTAATGCAAGAATACAGGATATGCGTATTATTACTAAGGTATCTTTGTCGGAAGAGGAGAGTGAATTTGATGGGAAGAGCCTGAATAAAGAACAATTACTTGCTCTATTGGAATACTACAAAACCTGTCCTGAACCACGTAGGAGAGAGTTTTTAGAGATTTTTTTCTTTGCTTTCCATGCTTGTGGACTTCGTGTTGTGGATGTAATGACATTGCAATGGGGGCATATCAACTTTGAGAAGAAAGAGTTGAGAAAAATTATGATTAAGACAAACAAACGCCATGTTATTCCTCTTACAGAGCAAGCTATATCTATCTTAAGACAGTGGCAAGAAAAACGGGAAGGCTGCAAATATGTATTCAATCTTGTGAAAGAAGAATTAGACCTAGATGATGCTGAAGCCCTTTATAAAGCTCGCAATAATGCCACTAAATGCATCAATCAGTCACTTGTGGTAGTGGGCGAACAGATTGGGTTGCCGTTTAATTTGTCAATGCATGTAGCTAGACACTCATTTGCAGTGTTTGCATTAAACAAAGGGTTGTCAATGACTGTAGTAAGTCGCCTTTTAGGGCATGGCAGTACAGATGTTACAGAGAAAGTATATGCCAGATTTCTGCCTGAGACTCTTTCGTCCGAGGTGGCACGTTTAAAAGATGAATTTAAAACTCTAGAAATAATTTGAATGAAGTATGTTGCAGATTATATTTCTTAATATTGGTCTTTGCGTTATTTTGTTGGCAATTGCCTTCGTCTTCAAAAAATATGCAAGAGTAATTCTATGGTCGAGTGCAATTACATTATTCGTAGGCACATTATTACTCGTTGGACTTGGGGTTGTAAACCCTGTCAGCGATAACGAAACTGGCTCATCAGAGTTTTGGGGCACAATTATGTTTCTGATTTCAGCAGCTGCATTAGTCATTGGTGCAGAAATTCTTCGTGAGAAAAATATTAAGAATGTGGAAGAAGTTGTATCTGTTGATGCTGAAATTATTCTTTCTGAAACATTGGATACAGAATTGGCTCGTAAAGTTTTTGCAAAGGCCATAGAAGCTGGTTATATGAAAGAAGATGGCACACACTATATATGGAACGAGTCTAAAGTTCTTTTAGCATATATGTGTGGTCGCATATATTGTGGAGATAAACCAACGGTCTCCAATATTGATGATAGGGAATTTTGGAAATTTGGAAGAACTGCCTTTTTCCCTGATACGGAACTAAATAATTTATTTGATGTTTCAGGATTGGGGCAATCACGTTCAAATAGGAAAGATCTTCCAGTACCAACAAAATCAACAGAGATTGATAAATTTTTCGAGTAGCCACTTGGCTACTCTTTTTTTGTTTATAATCAGGTGGTTATATTTCAATCCTAATATCAAAATAACTCAATCCTAACATTATTCCTAACGCATTAGCCTAATTCATCCTAACTTTTCACCTCCTAAGGATTCTATACTTTCGCTGCGGTTATGGACGATGTGCACAATCGTACCATGGCAAAATAACCCGGCTTAAAAGTCCGAGTGCGCATCAGGACAGTTGAGCCATAATTTAAATTGTATATGGCTAAAATTAAGAATGTAGAGTCCCTATGTGAACGGGAATTGCTGGAGAAAATTCTCCACACTGTAGAGAAGCAGGAAAAGGATTTGGCTCAACATCAAATGCCCCAAAATCATCTATATGATAATAAGGCATTGATGGCAAAATTGGGTATAAAGGAAAAATACCTGAAGAAATTGCGTGATAATGGCTACCTTGGATATTCACGTCAAGGAGATAAATATTGGTACACCCAAGAAGATGTAGACCGATTCCTGCGCAATTTTCATTATGAGGCATTTGCGGCAAGTGATGAACTACCCCAACGGAGAGGAGGTGGTTATGGTCGATAATTTGCATTTAACCAATATGCTTCGAGCGAAGGTAGAGCATAATCTGGACGGAGGATTGCCGTTGGATGTTTTCCCTGATAAAATTCAGGAAATTATTCTGAACCTTTCTCGATACGAAAATTTCAATATTGAGTACGTGGCATCCATTATTATATCTGCGATGGCGGCTGCTATTGGTAATTCGTACCAAATCAATATCAGGAATGAGTGGAAAGACAGTCCATCTCTTTATATGATGCTTATTGGGCGACCAGGTTTAGGTAAAACTCCTCCTCTTAACTTCCTCTACAAACCTATCAGCGATTTGGATGATCGTCTTGACGAGAAATATAGCGAGGAACTTGAGAAATATGAGCGTGCCAAGGAATCGAATGGAGGAAATGATAAATTGAAAGCACCCAAGTGGTTGACCAATATCATATCTGACTTCACTCCAGAAGCGATGGTAGAAGCTCACTGGCGCAATCCACGAGGGATAGCGATAATCGTAGACGAGATTATTGGGCTATTCAATTTCGCAAAGAGATACAATGGAAATAATAATCTGATTGAACTTCTGCTAACTGCTTATAGTGGTGGTACGATTAAAGTTCTACGCAAGTCCTCATCACGTCATATTCGTGTTAAAACGCCGTGTATTAATGTAATAGGAACGATACAGACCAACATGCTACATGAGGCGTTCAGAAAAGAGTTCATTGCTAATGGATTTCTTGATAGGTTTATCTTCATTTTCCCAAAAGACAGGAAGATTTCAAGATGGAGAAGAAATGATAATAGTGTCCCCAAACCTGATATAGCAGGACAATGGGCGACAATTCTCAACAAAGTACTTGAAATTCCCTGCACGATTAATGAAACAAGGAATGTTGCAGAACCAAAAGTTTTGGAAATGACAGAGGAGGCAGAGGTGTATTTTTATGATTGGTATAACAATATCATTGATAATGTTAATAGCATTGATGATGATGCAGATGTGGAGAGTCGCAGTATGAAACTTAATGGCCATGCAGGACGATTATCCTTGATATTTCAGATAATGAAATGGGCTGTCGGTGAAGAAGATATGCAGCCAGTAAGCCTGTCTTCTGTGAAATCAGCTATCCGTATGGTTGATTACTATGAAGAAACTTACCATAGAATACAAGAGATACTTTTGTCTAATACTATCGGCGATGTAAAAGAAGATTGGTTGTTTCAGTTGGGTAATACATTCACAGCAAGCGATGCTGTCGTTGCTGCGAAAAAATATGAAATACCCAGAAGAACCGTATTCTATGCATTAAAGAAATTCTGTCAGGCAAAGCATCCAATTCTGGAAAAAACCAAGCATGGCGAATATCAAAAAATTCAATACCAAACATCGAATGCATCTTGCACTATTGCACTTTCAACCCAAATTGAGGAATTGCAGACAGGGCATAGTGCAAAAGTGCATAGTGCAAACGAATAAACTTATCTATCCATGAGCAAGTATAGATTTCATTTGCAAAAATATAGTTTAGGAAGCAAGATTGCTTGCCCTTGCTGTGATAGGCCTCGATGTTTTGTGAAATATGTTGATGAAGAGGGAGTTGTAAGTTTTCCCAATGAGGTTGGGAGATGTGACCATGAGATTAGTTGTGGCTATCATTACACTCCACGTGATTTCTTTCGTGATAATCCCAATGTAAATATCAAGGAAGAACGGCCTTGTGATTATGTACAGCCTGCGAAAAGTACTCATGAAAAAGAAATTATTGCGCCACCCACTTTTATTCCCTTAGAGTATTTTAAGGCGAGTCTTTCTCATTTTGAGAAGAATCCCTTATACAAATACTTATGCAGAGCGTTTGGTGAAGCTGAAGCCCAAAGGGTGTTTCATTTATATCATGTTGGTACATCGGCTAAATGGGGAGGCGCGACAGTCTTTTGGCAAATTGATGCTGATGAGCAGGTACGTTCAGGTAAGATTATACTTTATAATTCCGAGACAGGACACAGAATTAAAGAACCCTACAGTTGTGTAAGCTGGGCACATCGTGAACTACAGCTTAAAGATTTCAATATGAAGCAATGTCTGTTTGGCGAACATCTATTGAAAAGATATCCTGATGCACCGGTCATATTGGTGGAAAGCGAAAAGACGGCTATTGTCATGAGTCACTTCATCCCGAACTATGTTTGGGTGGCAACTGGCGGCATTAATGGATGCTTCAAAGAAGAATTTGTTCACAGTCTTAAAGGTCGGGATGTAACTCTAATCCCTGACTTGGGAGCTACACAATTGTGGAAAGAGAAATCGATAATTCTGACAAGGATCTGCAACAGAGTTGTAGTCTCGGATATGCTTGAACAGATAGCAACTGAAGAAGAACGATCCAAAGGACTTGATATTTCTGACTACTATCTATTCTCTCCATCCAAGCACCAGATTCTACAAATGATGATTGAGAAGAACCCTCTTTTGCAAAATCTCATTGATGCTTTAAGCTTGGAGTTGATAGATGCTCAGCAGATGACAGAATCCACTTAGATTGTACAAAACTTAAATAGCAAAGGAACTTGTTTCAGGAGTTAAAATAAAATCCATAACACAATAAGGACTTTTTGCCTTGCAGCAAGAAAATCCCATTTGTGATTGGCAAACACAACTCTAAATGAGCAAGCTCAAATGTATTACCTTTAAAATATTAGTTCTATGAATGAGAGTATTAAACAAGCCATGCATTTAGATGCATGCAAATCTTTTGGCGCAGCAGAAGCCAATGAAAACGAAAGAAGATGGGACGATAAGATGATTGATTCTAAGAACCGCGATTCTATTAATAACTACGATAAAACCAGAATGAGACTTAATTTTGAGATTGGTCCCGATGGTAAGATTCACTCTTTGGGCTATCAGGATAAAAGACTTGATGTTCGCTTGCAAGAACGGCTAAATGAACTTGGTTGGCGCCCATTCAAAGCGGATAGTAAGATTCAGCCCAATTGTTGTGCTCGTCTCATCTTTGGTGGCAATCGAGAGCGTACATTGGGAATGGCATTTGGCACTCAGGATCTAAAACTGGATAAAGGTTCGGACAATAGCCATATACATAGATGCAAAGAGGTGGAGCAATGGGCTTTGGATGTATATAATTGGTGTTGCCGTAGGTATGGGAAAGACAACATCATAGGCTTTCAGGTTCATCTTGATGAAACGTCACCACATATTCATGCACTTATTGTTCCTGTTGGGGTACGTCCTAAAAGTGGCCGTGAATGTGTGATGTGGTCTGCAAAATTCGGAAAGAATAAATATGAGTATGGTTCAATACTTAAGGAAATGCATACCTCACTCTATGAAGAAGTTGGTAGCAAATACGGTTTGGAGAGGGGGGACAGCGTAGAAGGTCGCAATATCCAGCATCTGAATAAGCGAGATTATATCCGTAAACTCGCAAAGGAGCAGAAGAAGATGGAAAAGGCCATCAGAGGATTGCAAACCATGAAAGATAATATCGAGGCTGAAATGAAAATGTTTTCCGATGAATTAAAAATCTTGGAGAAAGATTTGGCTGCAGGACGTGTTGTATTGGCTGAATATCAAAACAAGAAAGCGTGCATTGAAGATTTGATACATGATTGCCAAGAAAGACTCGATGATAAGGAAACCAAATTGATGATAAAGCAGCAGGAATTAAACTCGTTACTGAAAGATATCCAAAACATTCATTCTGTGAATAGACCGTTCAAGAATTACAAGATTGAGTTTAATGCTCCACAGATTACAGAGAAACCGCCAATGTTTGGAACTGATAAGTGGTTGGAACGTCAAAATACGATTATCGAGAAGCAATTTACCGCTATGGGTCGTAAATTGGAAGAACTTTATAGGAATGAAGCTGCTAATCAAGTTGAAGCTGTTCGCCAGAACATTTTGGTGGATATGAAAGATGTCCATACGTTGAAGGCAGAAAACAAGACTCTTACTGAATGTATGAATTACTGGTCTAATTTGGCATTAAAAACATTTGACTACCTTTCGATACCATCTTTACGTGATGAGTTATGTGCAGTAGCAACAGCTCTTATAGGTGGAGATTATGTGGTTCCATCAGGGGGTGGAGGCGGAGGAAATGAATCAGACCTACGTTGGGATGGTCGCAGACCTAATGAACCTGATTTTGCATTCCAAAGAAGATGCTTTTCACATGCCGTCAAATACATTATGGCTAAATACAGCGTAAAGCAGAATAAGGGGCGCGCCCGATAGTTTTTCAAAGACCGCTATCGCCAAGAAATATGGTGGTAGCGGTGATTTGATTTTTACAAATAAGGGAAAAATACATTTTTGCAAAAGAATTATTATAGGAATTGCAGGTTTTAATGGACTTTTAATTATCTTTGCGTTTAAAGCAATAAAAATTACGTCATGAACGACATGAATAGAATAAAAGTAGTTCTTGTAGAAAATAAGAAAACTAGCAAATGGCTTGCAGAAGTTTTAGGCAAAAACCCTGCAACCATTTCTAAATGGTGCACTAATACATCCCAGCCCGATGTGGCAACACTCCGAGAAATAGCTCGAGTGCTCGATATAGATGTAAAAGAGCTTCTTAACTCTACAAAATAATTCACTATCTTCATATGATAGCAATATATTATGGCAAAAAAGAAAAATAAAGAAGAATCTCTGGTTCCCAAAGACGAGAAAACCCTTAAAATGGAAGGTGTACAGAATCTGTACAACTTTCTGTTTGAGGCATGCAACATATTGCGTGGTCCTGTGAGTCAAGATAACTTCAAAGATTATATAACACCAATCCTCTATTTTAAGCGTATATCTGATGTATATGACGAAGAGACTCAAACTGCGCTTGAAGAAAGTGGTGGCGATGAGGAGTATGCATCCTTGCCTGAACAACATCGTTTTGTAATTCCAGATGGTTGTCATTGGAGTGATATTCGCGAACGCTCCGAGAATCTTGGTGCTGCAATTGTTGGTGCGATGCGAGGTATAGAGTTAGCAAATCCTGATACACTATACGGCGTGTTGTCGATGTTCAGCGCACAGAAGTGGACCGATAAGAAAAACCTTTCTGATGGTAAGATTCGTGATTTGATAGAGCATCTATCCACCCGTAGATTGGGCAACAATGATTACCCAGCTGATTTGATGGGTGATGCATATGAGATATTGCTGAAGAAATTTGCGGATGACAGTAAGGCTCAAGCTGGAGAGTTCTATACGCCTCGTTCGGTCGTAAGCTTGCTTGTACGCATTCTCGATCCGAAACCAGGTGAGACTGTGTATGACCCAGCATGTGGTAGTGGCGGTATGCTGATTGAGGCGGTACAGCACATGAATCACTCAAGTCTTTGCTGTGGAAGCATATTCGGACAGGAGAAGAACGTTGTCAACTCGGCCATTGCAAAGATGAACTTGTTCTTACATGGCGCCAGTGACTTTAATATTATGCAAGGCGACACACTTCGTTCACCCAAGATTTTGCAGAATGGAGAGATTGCCAAGTTCGATTGCGTTATAGCTAACCCGCCCTTCTCACTTGAGAAATGGGGTTCAGTAGAATGGTCTTCAGATAAATATGGTCGTAATGTTTGGGGAACACCCAGTGATTCGTGTGGAGATTATGCTTGGATTCAGCACATGGTGAAAAGTATGGCATCAGGCAATGGTCGTATGGCGGTTGTTATGCCTCAAGGTGTATTATTTCGTGGAAATGAAGAAGGCCGCATTCGCGAGAAATTGGTAAAGAGCGATTTGGTTGAAGCTGTTGTGACATTAGGCGATAAACTCTTCTATGGCACACCTCTTTCTCCCTGTTTCTTGATATTAAGACGTTTGAAACCGGCTGCACATAGTGCGCGAGTACTGATGATTGATGGCACAAAGATTCTCACCGTAAAGCGTGCACAGAATATACTTTCTCCAGAAGATGTAAATCGTTTATACGAACTCTACACCAATTACGAGGATGTAGAAGACTTTTCTAAAGTGGTGACTCTTGATGATATTGCGGCTAAGGATTATGACCTTTCTCCTAATAAATACGTGGAATATCACAAAGAGGAAATCCGTCCATATGCAGAAGTGCTTGCAGAGTTCAAGGCGGCATACGAGGAGGTAAAGAGATTTGAAGAAGAATTTAGAAAACTGATAAACTTATAACCCTATGGAACAACCTGTAAAATATTATAGAAATCCCGATGAGCCTATTTCATTGGAAGACTTGAAATCGTTCCTTTGGGGAGCAGCCACTCGCCTTCGTGGTCAGATTGATGCTGCTGGTTACAAAGAATATATTTTCCCTTTGCTATTCTTCAAACGAATTTCTGACGTATACGATGAGCAGTTTGAAGGCTATGTTTGCGAAGGCGGTATAGAGTATGCCAATGCTCAAGCTCAAGAATTAGTAATTCGTATTCCCGATGGTGCCCATTGGCGTGATGTACGTGAGTGTACTGAGAATGTTGGCCAGCGTTTGGTCGAAGCCTTTATTGCTATTGAACAAGCCAACCCTGGCGAACATGCCGATGGACGTGTTATCGGAGGCCTGGAAGGTATCTTTGGCCCTAAAGATGGGTGGACCAATAAAGCCAAGATGCCCGACCACATTATCACCTCTTTGATAGAAGATTTCTCACGTTACAATTTGTCGCTTAAAGCGTGTCCAGCAGATGAGATGGGACAGGCATATGAGTATCTTGTGGGCAAGTTTGCCGATGATGCTGGTAATACGGCACAGGAGTTTTACACCAACCGTACCGTTGTGGATTTGATGGCAGAGATACTTCAACCTCGTCCGGGCGAAAGCATCTATGACCCTACTTGTGGTTCGGGTGGTATGCTTGTAAAATGTTTGGACTTTCTTCGCAAAAAGGGTGAACCATGGCAAGGAGTAAAGGTTTTTGGGCAAGAGATTAATGCACTTACCAGTGCTATTGCTCGAATGAATCTTTATCTAAATGGCGTTGAAGACTTTTCTATTGTCAGAGAAGATACCTTAGCATACCCCGCCTTTGTCGATGGAAGCAAATTGCGTAAGTTTGATATCGTATTAGCAAATCCGCCATACTCTATAAAGACATGGGATCGTGAGGCTTTTATAAACGACAAATGGGGACGCAATTTCTTAGGAACACCGCCTCAGTCTAAAGCAGACTATGCCTTCATACAGCATATTTTATCATCTATGAATGATCATGGAAGATGTGCTATTCTATTGCCTCATGGTGTTCTTAATAGACTTATAGAGAAAGATATACGTCAAAAGCTCATTCAGAACGATCTTATTGATGCCGTTATTAGTATTGGGAAAAATTTATTTTTTAATTCACCAATGGAGGCCTGTATTCTTATTTGTCGATCAAATAAACCAACTGATAGGAAAAATAAAATTCTTTTAATAAAGGCTACCGATTTAGTGGAACGGAAAAATACTGAAAGTTATTTAACCAATGAGCATATTTCAATAATAACGAGTATTTATACCCGATATACCAATATTGACGGACGTTCAAAGATTATTAACAATAATGAAATCCCTGATAACAAGTATAGCATTTCACCAAAATTCTATGTAAAATCCAACGATCCAAAAGATATTGAAGATATTTCTGAACTTTTAGAAAATTGGAAGTCAAACTCAGAGTCTTTACACGAGTCATTTACCAATTTAATAGATTTATTATGAGCATAGTCAAGTTTTCTGAGGTTGCACACCGAGCATATACAAGAGAAGATAGATTCAATACTGAGAAAATCTATTATGTAGGTGGTGAACATATAGATTCATGTGAGTTATATGTTACAAAGAAGGGTGTAATAAAAGGTTCAACAATTGGACCAATGTTCTATTGCGGCTTTACTGCAGGGCAAATTCTATTTGTTACACGAAATCCTCATTTAAAGAAGTGTAGTATTGCTGATTTTGATGGAATCTGTTCAGAAAAGACCTTTGTAATAGAAACTAAAGATGAAAGTATTCTCACACAAGAATATTTAGCAATAATTATGCAAAGTGATGATTTTTGGAATTATTGTGAAGAAAATAAAAGTGGTGGTGTTAATTACTTTCTAAACTGGAGTACTCTTGCTGATTACGAATTCGAGTTGCCTCCAATTAAGCAGCAATTAGAAATTGCCCAAAAAGTGATGTCAGCTTATCGCCTAAAACAATCATATAAGAAGCTTCTTGATGCTACTCGAGAAATGGTGAAATCGCAATTTATCGAGATGTTTAGTGGTGCACCTAAAGTTGGTATCAATAATTTGGTTGATACAGTTTGGGGATCGTCACCAGATTCAAAGACATATAATGATATAGGAGAAGGTATGCCATTTTATCAGGGAAAAACAGAGTTTGGCGATTTGTACATAAATGCTCCAGTGACATACTGTACGGCTCCGATAAAAATGGCAAAAGCAAATGCGATATTAATGTCTGTTCGCGCCCCTGTAGGTGCTGTAAATATAGCAACACAAGATTGCTGTATAGGAAGAGGCCTAGCATCAATTACTCCTAAAGAAGGTAAGTCAACAACTATGTTTGTGTACTATGCTTTAAAGTATATGGAGGCAGACATCGATCGTCTTGGTACAGGATCAACCTTTAAGGCAATCAATAAGGAAAGCTATGCAAAGATACAAATGCCTAATGCGAAAATATCAGAGCAGGCTAAATTTGTATCAATTGCTGAACAGGCCGATAAATCAGAATTTGAACTCCGTAAATCGATAGAGGCAATAGACCAAGTAATAAAGAGTTTGATAAACAACTAATATATATCACTATGATATCAAAAGAAGAAGTACGTGAGCTGTTGAAGAGCACTGAGACATATAGAATAGAGCGTACCACATCTACCGGAGATATGGATAAGTTTCAAGAAGCAATATGTGCTTTCTCAAACGATTTACCTAATTCCAAGAAGAATGGGTATCTGATTCTTGGTGCGTATGATAATGGAACTTTATCGGGGTTGAAAGTTGATGATGATTTACTAAAAAAGATTTCAGCCATACGTTCAAATGGTAATATATTGCCTCTTCCTATTATGTCGGTGGAAAGATTTGAATATGAGGATGGAGATTTGCTTGTTGCAGAAGTTTCACCTTCGTTGGTTCCACCTGTACGATATCGCGGTAGGACATTTGTTCGTATTGGTCCTCGCAGGGATATTGCCAGTGAAGCGGAAGAACGAATTTTGTTTGAACGTAGAACTTCATATATGGCAACATTTGATGCCACTCCTTGTTTTGGCGCAACCATAAAAGATATTGATACGGAGTTCATCAAAAGAGAATATCTTCCTCAGATAATTGACCACGAAGTATTGGCTAGCGATAGCCGTAATATCAAGGAACAGTTGGCGGCAATTCATTTGTATGATCTTACACATGAATGTCCTACAAATGCTGCAATGATTCTTTTTGGTAAAGACCCTCAGTATTATATGCATGGGTGCTATGTACAATACGTTCATTTTGCAGGTAAAGACCGTGGTAGTGAAATCGTTAATGAACGACAGATTAAAGGAAGTCTTAGTAAAATGCTACCGCAATTGGAAAACTTTGTTAGGGATGCTGTGGTGACTTCTCGCCCTATGCCTATTAGCATGCTGCGTGAGAAGAATGTGTTGAATTATCCTGACTTGGCTCTTAGAGAGTTGTTGATGAATGCATGTATGCATAGGGATTACCAGTCCAATATGCCAATTCGACTTTATCAATATGAGGATCGTATTGAGATTCTTAATGCTGGAGGATTGTATGGTGAGGCTCGTCCTGAGAACTTCCCAACGGTAAATGATTATCGTAATCCAATTGTTGCAGAGGCTATGCGTGGATTGAAGTACGTTAACATGTTCAATCGTGGAATTCAGCGTGTAAAGAACTTATTGCAAGAGAATGGAAATCCCGAACCAGTGTTCAATGTGGATAAGATTACAGCTTTTGAGGTTATAGTGAGGCCTTCTTTATCACTTAACTTGGTCACCGATGAGGAAAATGTGACTAAGTCAGTGACTAAGTTAAGTGACACACTTAATGATATAATTGATTTTTGTTCTACTCCTCGAAGTATGGCTGAAATCATGGAGCATCTTGGTCTTAAACACAGATATAATGTAAAGCATCGCTATATTGACCCACTTATAGAGGGAGGATTCTTGGTAATGACTATTCCCGAGAAACCTAATAGTCGGAGCCAAAAATACAAACGAGCATTGACTTAGTCACTTTACTTGGTCACTCATGAGTGACTAAGTTCATATTATTGTAGTGCATGAATAATTAGTCGCGCGTTAATTGACGAACCTTTATAATATAGTAAAATTATGGTTAAGAACTTGATTAACGAAATAGAACAGGCTATGCTCGGTTCATTGAATAATGAGCAGTTGGCCCAGTTGCGTAAGGTGCTTGATTACACCTTCCGTAATATTGTCGTGACTGAAAAAGATTCTGTCAATGCAGAAAGTAATAATCAGATTTTGGTAGAGAATTTTATCTCAGCCAAGAAAGTTGAAGGATGTTCTCCTAATTCAATCGCCTATTATCGAAGTACTATAAATAATGCATTGATTAAGTTGGGTAAAGAGGTTATCCACATAACTACTGATGATTTACGGCATTATTTAAATACATATCAAAGCGAGAGTGGCGCGAGCAAGGTAACGGTAGATAATATTCGACGCATACTATCCAGTTTCTTTTCTTGGTTAGAAGAAGAAAACTATATAGTAAAGAGTCCTGTACGAAGAATCCATAAAGTAAAAGTGGGTAAAACCGTAAAGGAAACATATACTGATGAATCTCTTGAATTGATGCGGGACCATTGCTCAAATCCGCGTGATTTGGCATTGATAGATCTATTGGCATCAACAGGAATGCGTGTTGGAGAATTGGTTAAGCTCAATCGCTCAGATATAGACTACCACAACAGGGAGTGTATTGTTACCGGCAAAGGTGATAAGCAGCGTAAGGTATATTTCGATGCTCGTACAAAGATTCATTTGCAGAAATACATAAACAGCCGTACTGACAACAATGAAGCGTTGTTTGTCTCACTCCTGGCTCCTTATGATAGATTGCAGATTAGCGGAGTGGAGATTAGACTGCGCCAGATGGGGAAAGATTTGAATATTCCAAAAGTGCATCCACATAAATTCCGTAGAACATTGGCAACAATGGCAATAGATAAGGGCATGCCTATTGAGCAAGTCCAGCACCTACTCGGTCATCAGAGTCTCGATACGACATTGCAATATGCAATGGTGAATCAGAATAATGTAAAATTGTCTCATCATAAATTCATTGGTTAGTATGTCGCAATTTATCGAGATGTTTGGGACTGTTGAATCTTATTGCAAATTGGAAGATTTGGTATCTGATACATTCCCAGGGGAATGGGGAAGCGAACCGACTTCTGAAAATGCTATAAAAGTGATTCGCACAACAAACTTTACTAATGAAGGACATCTTGATCTGGCGGATGTTGTAACTAGAGATATTGAGCCTAAAAAAGTTGCACGAAAAAAGCTCAAACAAGGTGACACAATCTTGGAGAGGTCCGGAGGTACTAAGGATAATCCGGTTGGTAGAGTCGTGTTTTTCGATGAAATAGGTGATTATTTGCTTAATAATTTTACACAAGCATTGCGTCCTAAGGAATCTGTAAATCCAGTATACTTATTCTACGCTTTATATAATTCCTATAATATCAATAAGGCTGCAATGAGAGCAATGGCAAGCCAAACTACCGGTATCCAAAATTTAAGCATGTCGGACTTTATGTCTAAGTCTATAGTACTACCTTCAAGAGACGAACAAAACAAATTTGAACAGATCTACCGTCAGGCCGACAAATCAGAATTTGTTGGTTGCAAATCGCAATTTATCGAGATGTTTAAGGGCGATAATCAAGTACCTCTTGGAGATATTTGCAATATCGAGAAAGGTGCTACGATAACAAGAAATGATGTTCTACCTGGAGAAGTTCCTGTCGTGGCAGGAGGTCAAGAACCTAGTTGCTATCATAATGTTGCAAATCGAGAGGCTGGTGCAATAACTGTTAGTGCATCTGGCGCTTATGCGGGATATATTAACTTCTGGAATTGCCCTATATTCGCTTCTGACTGCAATACAATCATCTCTAAAGATGATGAGAAAACCGATCAGACTTTCGTATATTTTGGTTTAAGGGTTATGCAAAAACAAATATATGGTTTGCAAAAAGGTGGTGCTCAGCCACATGTGTATGGAAAGGATTTGCAGAAATTTATGTTTCCATGCCCATCCTATGCAAAGCAGATCGAGTTTTCCAAGATGGCAAAACAAGCCGATAAATCAGAATATTACAATTAGAAACAAAAATATAATAACATATGGCATACTTTAACGAAGAAAATACAGTTGAGCAAATGCTCATTAATGCAGCAGGACAATGCGGTTGGATATATGTGGAACCGCAGTTTGTTCCGAGACTTCCTGATGAAGTTCTTGTTGTAGAATGGCTCATGGAGGCACTGCTGGCATTGAATCCTATTACTCCTGAACAAGCAGAACAGGTTATATATAAGCTTCGAGCTTGTATTACAAGTGGCGGAGCTTCTGATGAACTAATCACAGCTAATGATAAGTTCCGCAAGTTACTATTTGAAGAAAACTCATACCCATTTGGTGATAATGGCGATAATATCAACATTCGTTTCTTTGCAGGCAAGGATGATGAATATAAGAATCGTTGCATAGTAACTAATCAGTGGGAGTATCCGAGAAAGAGTAAGGAGGGAGGCAAGCGTTTAGACCTTGTATATGTCATCAATGGTATACCTATGGTTATCGGTGAAGCAAAGACTCCTGTTAAGGCATCTGTAACATGGGCTGATGGTGCTACTGATATTATGCATTACCAGAAGAGTATCCCTGAAATGTTTGTTCCGAATATTCTAACCTTTGCAAGTGAAGGTAGAGAACTTCAATATGCTGGTATTGGATGCCCTATTGACAAATGGGGCCCATGGTTTGCCGATGAGGAACGTAAGCATGGTACATTGGAGGATGTTGAGCATAACTATGTATCATTGATGACTCCTGAAAGACTATTGGATATATATCGTTTCTATTCTGTTTTCACAGGAACCTCAGGAGGCAGAAAAATTAAAATTGTATGTCGTTACCAACAATATTTGGGTGGCGAAGCTATTGTTCAACGTGTTCTGTCAACATATATAAATGGCTCTGGCCCTCGTAAAGGTTTGATTTGGCATTTCCAAGGTTCTGGTAAGTCGTGGTTGATGGTATTTGCGGCTCAAAAACTTCGTCGTCAGGAAGTGCTAAAAGCGCCAACAGTAGTGATTGTGGACGATAGAATTGATTTGGAAGACCAGATTACTGGTGATTTCACTCGTGCAGAGATACCTAACATTGATAGTATATCATCAAAACAAGAACTGGAGGAAAAGATCCATCAAAGAAAGATCTTGATAACCACCATCTTTAAGTTTGGTGATTTGAATGATGGCGAGGTAATTGATGAACGTGATAATATCATCCTCTTGATGGACGAAGCTCATAGAACACAAGAAGGAGACCTCGGTAAAAAGATGCGCACAGCACTGCCAAATGCATTCTTCTTTGGATTAACTGGTACACCTATTAACCGTAATGACCATAATACATTTGCATGTTTTGGTGCCGAGGAGGATAAATATGGATACATATCAAAATATACATTCCAAAATTCAGTAGCAGATGGGGCAACTCTTGAACTTAATTTCAAGACCGTTCCAGTCGAGATGCACTTGGACGATGCTAAATTGCAAAAGGAGTTTGACGAACTTACCGACCAGATTAGCGAAGAAGACAAGAATGAATTGGTAAGAAGAACAAGTGTTGATGCATTCTTTACTGCAGAAAAAAGAATCAATGACGTTTGTAAGTATATTGTCTCTCATTTCAGAGAGTATGTGGAACCAACAGGCATGAAAGCTCAGGTTGTTGTTTACAATAGAGAATGTTGCGTCAAATATAAAAAGGCTTTGGATGCTCTTCTTGGCACAGATGACCAAACAACAATTATAATGCATACTGCTGGAGATAAAGCAGATGAATATAAGGCATATAAGCGTAGTCGCGATGAGGAAAAGAAGTTGCTTGATCAGTTCAGAGACCCATTGTCTCCGCTAAAATTTGTGATCGTAACAAGCAAACTACTAACAGGTTTTGACGCACCTATACTCCAGTGTATGTATTTGGACAAACCAATGAAGAATCATACTTTGTTGCAGGCTATTTGCAGAACCAATCGTACCTACAATGAGAATAAGAAATGTGGATTGATTGTTGATTTTGTTGGTGTATTTGAGGATGTTGCAAAGAGTCTTGCTTTTGATGAAGAGACAGTTAAGACCATTGTTCAGAATATCGATGAAATCAAAAGTCTTATACCTACATTCATGCAACAATGTATTGAGTTCTTCCCTGGCGTTGATAGAACTATTGGTGGATGGGAGGGGCTTACTGCTGCTCAACAATGCTTGAAAGATGATGGTGTGAAGACAAACTTTGGCCGCCACTTTGCCCGTCTCAATAAAGCGTGGGAGATAGTTTCTCCCGATGCTTGTTTGGCCGAATACCAAAATGATTATACTTGGTTGGCTCAAGTGTATCAAAGTGTGCGTCCTGTAAGTGGTGGTAATCTTATCTGGACTTTGCTTGGAGCTAAGACCATAGAGATTATACATCGCAACATTGAAACTATTGACATTGGTACTCCACTAGAGGATTTGGTAGTTGATGCCGATGTGATAGATGCAGTCCTTGAAGATGAAAAAGCACGTGAGAAGAAGATTGTTGAAGTAGAGAAAATACTTCGATTGAGATTGGGCGAGCACAAAGGTGATCCTAACTTCAAGAAATTTGCAGAGAAATTGGATGAACTCCGAGAACGAATGGAACAAAACCTGATCAGCAGTATTGATTTCTTGAAACAACTTCTTGCATTAGCAAAAGACTTGCTTGAAGAAGAAAAGAAAAAGGATGAACCTCAGGATAAACGTGCTCAAGCTCGTGCCGCCTTAACAGACCTTTTCCAAAGTATAAAGACCGAAGACACACCTATTATCGTTGAACAAGTTGTAAATGATATAGATAATGAAGTGGTTAACATTGTACGTCAATTTAATGATGCTTTCCAAAGTGTAACAGCCCGCAGAGAAATCAAAAAGAAACTACGTGCTATCCTCTGGGTTAAGTATCAGATAAAAGACAATGATGTATTTGAACGTGCATACCAATATATTGAGATGTACTATTAGTGTTTTGTTCAATCTGTTGTACAATGGCACAATATAAGCAATCTGAAATCACAAATGTATTTTGGGCATCGAACGATGGCTTCAAAGGTGGGCGTGACCCATTGGGAATCCAGAATAGTTCAATTGCAACCTATAGCAAATTGTTACCTGGGCTCACCAATCTAACCCGTCACATCCGCTATTACAGCCTTTATTGTTGGCTACTTAGTGAATATGACAAACTTGAAGTTGCTGGTCAAATATCTCTGCATCAATATAATTTTATACGTCGTGCAGAGTTGGCAATGGCACTAATTATGAAGGAACAGAATGTTGGTTCTGTGGTTGGAGCTTTGTTTGTTTCACAAGGTAGATATAAGCAAATAGAGGATGGTATTTATGATATTGCAGATGGTGCTGATTATGAATCTAAAGATAAGTACTGGACATTCAAGAGTGGAGCTTTTGGCCAGTACTATCTTGGTTCTCTTATTTATTATGAACTTGTAAAAATTGAAGAAGGCAGATTTTATCTTCGTAACAAAGGAAAAGAGTTAGCTGATGCTGTCAGAAATAGTATTGATGAAAACATCCGGAAATTATTTCTTAAATGTATTCTGGATGGAAGTCTTAAAGAAGAAGCAATAGAAGACTTACAATCTTTAGCAATACATCGCATAATTGTAGGCTCTGAGGAATGGCTGTTCTTAAATAATTTGCTTACGAAAAGTGACGAGGACTCTTCCTTGCGAAGAGAAACAATCTATTTGCTCCTAAATGATATTTCAAATGGTGTAGAGATTCAGGAGTTCGTAAAGAATCGTTTTTTGCATATAACTGAAGACGGTAATTTACAGGCCGCATTTGGGTGGTATTTCTATTATTTATGTGAAGGTTTGCATTATAGTATTGACTTGCTCTTTTGTTTAATACTCTACAAAACTCATGAATTACACAATCCTCCAATAGCACTACTTTCTCAAGATATTAAACAATCTTTATTGTCGGTTATAGAGAAAGAGATGAATTATAACTCTCTTGACGAATGGAGGAAAAATATGAGTGATAATATAAATATAATCTATGATGAATTAAGGGATTACGTCAGTAAACAAGATTATATTTCTGCAGCAGCACATGCAATAAGACTCATGTTGAGACTTTATACTGAATTTGAGAATAACACAAAAGATATAGAGGAGTTTGAAGGGGAAAATGACTTGAAACGTCAGCGAGGTATACTCAGTGAAGGGTTAAGATCTTATGTGGAGCGTTATCTGTCATTCTCTATATCCGGTTTTATAGAATCTTTGATAGTGCAAATAATGCAGGAGCATACTGTGGTCGCCATTGCTAAAATGGGAAAGAATAATTCAGACCTAAGAAAGTTTATTCTTGAGGATGGACGGATTGTTTTAATAGAGCAGCGGTATCCAGTTGAAACATCGCCACGTATTGATTCTCTATTTAATTTTTTACAAGACATGGGTTATCTTGATGAAGATAATACACTAACTGAGATAGCATCACAATTCATTGAGAATTATGGAAAAGAATGAGCATGCAATATTATTGGATATTCCTAGCGGCGGCAAAAATGGCAAATATCATTCAGCTGTATTGACTACTTATGCCATAGATTTGATACATTTCGATAATCAATTATTGAACATGCTTCATCGTAAGCAAGTATGTAGCATAAATGTGTTTGCCGATACCAATCAAATGGATAAATCTATGGAATATGTATCTCCTATTTATATGAGACATATTGGTAAGGAGTACTCCATTACATCTATAAGTGCTGTCGGAGCTTTTCATCCTAAGATTAATTTCTTTGTAGGAGATGACGCTGTATTGGTTGTGTTTGGTACTGGTAATCTAACAGTTACAGGACATGGGAAAAATCATGAGGCATTTACAGGTTTTATGATAGATGAGACTGATACGACGCATCGTCCTCTCATTGAAGAATGTTGGCAGTATCTCTGCCGATTTACAAAGCAATGTAACGACTATGATCATAATAGAATTCTTCGTGAGATTCCTGAAAATTGTACATTTTTAGATTCCTCTTTCAATATTGTGCCTCATAGTATGTGCAAGGTACAAGAAGGGTTAAATGCTGCTTTACTGTATAATGATTCTCAGTCTGGGATTTTACAACAAATTTCAAATTTAGTGCCATTAAATGAGGTGCAGACTATAACACTTCTCAGTCCATATTTTGATGAATGTGGAGAATCATTGATTACATTATCCCAACTTTGTCCGAACTCAACGGTGAATGTTTTGATTCACCAAGATTGTGCTTTGCCACCAAGCGGAATGCTTCCAAATAGTAGTATTCATTTTTATGATTTCAGCGAAACAAAAAGGGGTAAAATAGCTTTTAAAACATATGAACGTCAATTGCATGCAAAGGTTTTGCACTTTAAGACTAATGATGCTGAATATTGTATGGTTGGCAGTGCAAATGCAACATTAGCCGGACTTGGAACAATAACTCACAGAGGCATAAATGAAGAGTTTGGAGTCTTGTATCATTCGACAAAGCAAGATTTTCTATCTACACTTGGTCTGAAAACCAAGAAAAGAATAGATGTGCCAACTAATAGATCCAAACATTCTAATGAAGCTCCTTCTGAAACTGGAAGACGATTAAGACTATTATCCGCTTATTACGAATCAGGTAAATTAAATGTCTATAGCAATGAGGAGATTCCTGATGGAGTACTACTGTCTATCGACAATGGAATTGAGACTCTTGTAAGTGAACTTAAACATGATAAAGGCAATAGATATAGTACTGATATAAAGTTAGCAAAAACTCAATATACATGTTATTTAGTGGATAAAGACAAGAAATCTATATCTAATAAGCTGTTCGTCAATTGGACTGAGTTCTTAGCCACAACAAATCCGTCGAAAATGAGTCGTAATCTTAATAGATTCATTTCTCGTATTGAGAATGAAGGATATGATGGTATGGAGGTTGCTGATATGCTATCTGATGTAATGTGGGACTTAGTTAATGATGCTGGTGAAAAAGTTTCTCCAAAGATTAAAGTTTCATCAGAAGATAAAAGGCAATCTGATTTATCTTTGCCCGAAATAAAATACAATTCGGAATATGACAATGACGATGCAAAGAGTAGCAGGATTTTCCAAATAGATCGTACATCAAGACTGATTGAATGTATTGAGGAGAGTATTAGAAAAAAGATTCGTTCGATAGATGATGCGATCATTGATGAAGAGGAAGAAGGCTCGGCAGAAACAAACAATAATAGAGAAATAGAAGAACAGGAGGATATCTTCCTCAGCAAGCAACTGTTAAAAGGTTATGGTGAATTATCAACATCTTTGTTAATGAAATATCAGAAGATGATAAGTAAGCGATACGAGCAGGTAAAAGCTACAGGTGATGGCGTTATAACTAGAGATGACTTAAACTTCTTTTCTCTGTCTATGTTTGCTGCAATGGAGATATGTTATCTTAATAAATTTCGTTATAAATTTGACCAAATACCCTATTCATCAAGAAACTTTTCTCAGAAACAGTTTTATGATAGTTTGGAAAGGAGCATAAGTAACGTTGGTCTTGACTCATTGGAAAAATTTGTAAAGTTTTGCAATACAATGAAACTTCCAGCACAAAGAGATGAGAATTTCAATAAAGTTTCGTCTCGTTCTATGAAATATGCAATATTATATGGGACCTTATTTAATAGACTTTCTCACATTGAAACTATACGCATATTGGGTAAACGCTTGCAAAAAGCAGTAGATAGCCTGGCTGTGCTATTCGGTAAACCTTCGTTTGAAACTCTGACAAAAGAGCTTGAACCTTTATCAGAAAGGTATGACTATGTATTTCGCATGAATCATGTTGAAAATATGATTAGAAGTCTTAGCTGATAATTTCGTTCGTTGGAACGAACAAACTACTATTAAATAAGGGAAAGAAAAAACATGGGCAATGATTTTTCCTTGTGTATAGCAAAAAGTTGTGCTTGTTTTCATTTGTTTGTCAAAAAACACATATCTTTGCCATTGATAGCCTCAGATGGTGTGGTTTGTTTGGCTAAAAATCATTCTTTGAAATATAATTGATTGATAATCAAATGAGACACAACTCTTTAACGAAGAAGAGTATTAAGCACTACCGGGGTGGTGTGATGAAGGGGCTGTCCAAAAAGTGGATGGCCCCTTTTGTTATTGTTTATCCTACATCGGCTCTCCATGATATCTGTAGAACGGCGGGAACTCTTAAGTCATTTTCCCGGTCGGGTTAAGGTTTTCCTTTCTTTGGACTAAGCCATTTTATAAGGTCGATTATTACGTCCCATTACAGCGGAACATACGTCCCATTACAGCAGGACGTACGTCCCACTGTGGCAGGACGTATGTCCCATTGCGGTAGAACGTAATAATCCACGGATTAAAATGCCTTAGCTGTCGGTAAGGAACAGCTTAACCTTTCTATGTTTCTGCCCTGTGCTTATTTACTTTGTTTCTATCCTGATTACTGATTCTCATTTTTTATCCTTATCTTTGCAATGTAAACTAAAAATAGACGAACATGAAAAAGATTATTAGTGTATTTATGGTAGCTGTATGTTTGATGATGGCTGCTCCTGTTCAAGCTCAGTTACACTTCGGTGTGAAGGGTGGTTTGAACCTGTCAAAAGCAAGCTTTTCAAAGGATGCCTTGAAAGGTGATAACCAGACCGGTTGGTTTATTGGTCCTATGGCTGAGTTCACATTGCCTATTATCGGGGTGGGAGCTGACATCGCTGCTTTGTATTCACAAACAGATTTGGCTGCCAAAGGATATGATACAGATGCTAAACTGAAAACGTTTGAAATTCCTGTGAATTTGAAATGGTCATTTGGATTGGGAAGTATGTTTGGGGCTTATATTGCTGCCGGCCCGCAGTTTGGCTTTAATATCGGTAATAAAAAAGGCTTTATGGATTATGAGTTGAAGAAGAATAATACAACTTTCAATGTAGGTGCGGGTGTGAAGTTGATTCGTCATATACAGATAGGCGTAAATTATAACTTTGCTTTAAGTCATACGGCTACTATCGAGACCACGAATGAAGAAGTCATTAAGATTAAGAACAATACCTGGCAAGTATCACTTGCGTATCTGTTCTAAGCAAGTTCATTTAATAAAAGATAAAAAGGAGGCATTCTTTACTGAGTGTCTCCTTTTTTGTAATTTTGCGGTATGAAAAAATATGTAGATGTCATAGTGCCGTTGCCTATTGCCAGTCAGTACACTTATTCGCTTCCGGCAGAAATGGAAGAGAAAGTACAGATAGGGTGTAGGGTTGTAGTACCGTTTGGACGGAAGAAATTCTATACGGCTATTGTCACCAATGTGCATTATGCAGCTCCCGAAGGTTATGAGACAAAGGATATAGAAGAGGTGCTTGATTCAACTCCTGTATTGCTGCCTAAACAGTTTGAATTTTGGGAGTGGCTGGCTTCTTATTATCTCTGTACATTGGGAGATGTTTATAAGGCTGCCATTCCGTCCGGCATGAAGTTGGAAAGTGAGACTTTGGTGGTGTATAACCCGGACTTTGAAGCATCGGCTTCGCTTCCCGAAAAGGAACAGAAAATATTAGACTTGTTGAGTAATGACACAGAACAATGTGTCACCCAACTGGAAAAGGCAAGCGGGATGAAAAATATTCTTCCGGTCATTAAGTCATTGCTTGACAAGGAAGCTATTTACGTGAAGGAGGAATTAAAGCGTAATTATAAACCCCGTACGGAAGCGCGTGTAAAATTGGCAGACTCCGGTATGGATGAAGCCCGGTTACAGCAACTTTTCAATGATTTGGGACGTGCTCCCAAACAATTGGCACTGTTGATGAAATATATAGAGCTTTCCGGTTGGGTATCGCGTGAAACTACCTTAAAGGAAGTCACTAAGAAAACTTTATTGGAGAAGGCAGGTGGTTCTGCCGCCATTCTTAACGGGCTGGTAGAAAAAGGAGTGTTTGAAATCTATTATCAGGAAATAGGGCGTCTGGATAAAGGTATGCTGAAGACAACGGATATCAATCCGCTGAACCCGGCACAGCAACAGGCCTATCAGTCTGTTCTCCAATGTTTCAGAGAAAAGAATGTCTGTCTGCTGCACGGAGTAACTTCCAGCGGCAAGACCGAAATATATATTCATCTTATTCAAGAGGTGCTGAAAACGGGCAAACAAGTGCTCTATCTATTGCCGGAGATTGCTTTGACTACTCAGATAACCGAACGTCTGAAGCGGGTATTCGGCCATCGTCTCGGCATTTACCATTCTAAGTTTCCGGATGCCGAACGTGTGGAAATCTGGCAGAAGCAGTTGGGAGACGAAGAATATGATGTGATATTGGGGGTTCGTTCTTCCATTTTTCTTCCTTTCAAGAACTTGGGATTGGTAATCGTAGATGAAGAGCATGAAAATACATATAAGCAACAAGACCCGGCTCCCCGTTATCATGCCCGCAATTCGTCTATTATGCTGGCATCGATGTTTGGTGCTAAAGTTCTTTTAGGTACAGCCACTCCCTGTGTGGAGAGTTATTTCAATGCGATATCGGGTAAATACGGATTTGTAGAATTGAAGGAACGCTATCAAGATATTCAGCTTCCTCATATCGAATTGGTGGATATTAAAGAACTTGCTCATCAAAAAAGGATGCAGGGACCTTTTTCTCCTCGCTTGGTCAAAGAAATTAAAGAGGCATTGGAACGTAAAGAGCAGGTGATTTTGTTTCAAAATCGTCGTGGCTTTGCTCCGATGATAGAATGTCATACTTGCGGCTGGGTTCCGAAGTGTAAGAATTGTGATGTGAGCCTTACTTATCATAAGGGATTAAACCAACTGACCTGTCATTATTGCGGATATACGTATCAGGTACCCCGTTCGTGCCCTGCCTGTGGTAGTGTGGAACTGATGAATCGGGGGTTCGGAACGGAACGTATTGAAGATGATATTAAACTGATTTTTCCCGAAGCGAGAGTTGCCCGGATGGATTTGGATACTACCCGAACCCGAACGGCATACGAGAAGATAATCGCTGATTTTGAACAGGGTAAGACAGATATATTGATTGGTACGCAGATGGTTTCAAAGGGATTGGACTTTGACCATGTCAGTGTGGTAGGTATACTGAATGCCGATACGATGTTGAACTACCCGGACTTCCGCAGCCATGAGCGTGCTTTCCAGCTGATGGCACAGGTGGCGGGACGTGCCGGAAGAAAGAACAGGCAAGGGTTGGTGATTTTGCAGACAAAGTCTCCTGACTTGCCGGTGATTCGCCAGGTGATATCGAATGATTATGAACAACTTTATTATGACCAGTCGGCAGAACGGCAGATATTCAAGTATCCGCCTTATTACCGTCTCATTTATGTTTATTTGAAACATCGGAAAGAAGATGTGCTTGATATGGCGGCGGATGCAATGGCTGCACAACTTCGTTCCGGTTTGGGAAGTCGTGTGTTGGGACCGGATAAACCACCGGTAGCCCGTATTCAAACCTTATTTATTAAAAAGATTATGGTTAAAGTGGAACAGACCGCTTCGATAGCGAAAGTGCGCGATTATTTGCTTGCCGTGCAACGTGCAATTATTGAAGACGAGCGTTTTCGTTCCCTATTAGTATATTATGATGTAGATCCACAGTAATTATGAAAATAGAATTAGATGTGCATACCCATACCATTGCCAGCGGGCATGCATTCAGTACTTTACAGGAGATGGCACAGGCTGCTGCCGGCAAGGGTTTGAAATTGTTGGGAATAACGGAGCATTCTCCCGGTGTTCCGGGAAGCTGTAATCCCATTTATTTTAGAAATCTGCATGTTGTTCCCCGACAGATGTACGGCATCGAATTGTTATTGGGGGCAGAGATTAACATTCTTGACGGGGAGGGAAATCTTGATATGGATGAGAACTGTATGAGAATGTTGGATATTCGTATTGCCGGTATTCATTCTTTATGCTATAGTTATGGCACGGTAGACGAAAATACGCATGGGATGGTGAAGGCAGTCAGTAATCCTTTTATTCATATTATCAGTCACCCCGGAGATGGTACGGCCGAATTAAATTTCGAGCCTATTGTATTGGCGGCAAAAGAACATCATACCCTGTTGGAGATAAATAACAGTTCTTTAAAACCAACACGCAATAAGCCGAATGCCCGGGAGAACAACCTTTCTATCCTGCGGCTGTGTAAACGATATGAGGTGCCGGTGATTCTGGGAAGCGATGCACATATTTCATTTGATATTGCCCGATATGATTATTTGTATGACTTGTTGCAACTTACCGAGTTCCCGGAGTCACTGATTATGAACCGTGATGTGAAATCGTTTAAAGAATATCTTTGTTTGTAGAACTATATGAAGAAAATACTTTTTGTTTGCCTCGGCAATATTTGCCGTTCCTCTTCCGCAGAAGAAGTTATGCGTACTTTAATTAGAAAAGAAGGTCTGGAGAGAGAAATAGAAGTTGATTCTGCCGGTATCTTGAGTTATCATCAAGGAGAACTGCCTGATAGCCGTATGCGTATGCATGCTTCTCGTCGGGGATACAATCTGACTCATCGTTCCCGTCCTGTCTGTACAGATGATTTTTATCACTTTGATATGATTATCGGTATGGACGACCGTAATATAGAGGATTTGATAGAACGGGCGCCTGATTTGGAAACAGAGAAGAAAATCCGCCGGATGACAGACTATTGTCGGGTGAAGATGGTGGATTATGTACCCGATCCTTATTATGGAGGGGCGCAAGGTTTCGAGAATGTATTGGATATTCTGGAAGACGCTTGCGCCGGACTGCTTGAAAGTATTCGTGCTATTTCTTCAACTCAGGATAACTGATTCGAGTGTGATACATCGTTTTCAGTTTTTCCTTAAACAGCGCTTTCACTAAGGCGATATCTTTGAAAGTGATAGGACATTCTTTGAAAAATCCTTCTGCAACTTGCGCGTCGATGATTTTGTCTACTAAAGTTCCTATACTTTCTTCTGTATATTCGGGCAGGCTTCGTGAAGCAGCTTCTACGGAGTCGGCCATCATTAGGATGGCTTGCTCCTTGGTGAATGGGTTGGGACCCGGATAACGGAATTTTTCGGCATCCACTTCTTCGTCAGGGTGCTCATTTTTATAGGAAATGTAGAAGTACTTAGTCAGTCCTCTTCCATGGTGCGTGCTGATAAAGTCTTTAATGACTTTAGGCAGATTATGTTTCTCGGCAAGCTTTAAGCCATCTGTGATATGGCTGATGATAACTTGCGCACTTTGTTCATAGTTGAGGCTTTTATGCGGATTTACTCCCGACTGGTTCTCGGTGAAGAAGGCGGGGTTTACCATTTTACCTATATCATGGTAAAGTGCTCCTGTACGAACCAACTGGCTTTTTGCACCGATTTTATTGGCTGCTTCTGCTGCCAGATTAGCCATCTGAAGGGAGTGTTGGAAAGTGCCCGGAGCTATTTCCGACATCTCGCGTAGTAAGCTGTTGTTGATATTGGAAAGCTCTACCAGCGTAACATTGGAAGTAAAGCCGAAAGTCTTTTCCAAAATAAACAGCAGCGGATAAGCAAACAGCAGTAGAATGCCATTTATCATAAAGTAGATATACATACGTGTATTCAGCTTGGTCAAATCATTTTCGTGAATCAGCTCAAAAGCAAAATACAACAATGCATAACTGGCAAAAACTACCAAAGCCGTTCGCAGAAGTTGCGAGCGTTGTGATAATTCGCGTAAGCTATAGATAGATACCATGCCCGCCACCACCTGCAAGAGAATAAACTCATGAGGGAAACGCAATGTGATGGAACAGAGCAGGATGATGGTGACGTGAGCCATGAATGCCGTTCGCGAGTCAAGAAAGATACGCACTATAATCGGTATCATCGCAAAAGGAACGATATAAATACTGGATAGACTTTGCGATACCATGACGGAGGCGATAACCGGAAATAGCACTATCAGTGCGAAAAGCAAACTTAAACTGCCTTTGCGCTCATAATAATCGGCACGGAACAAATCCAAATAGACCATGAAGCAAAACAGGAAGATGCCGACATAGAGTATTTGTCCGGCCAGTGTCAGCCGTTTCTCTTGTAAAGAATCACTGCGCTTTTCCCATTCTTTTCGTAAAGACTCTAATATATTGTAGGTCTGTTCGTTTACAATTTCTCCGCGGTCTATAATTTTTTGACCGTTTAAGACAAAACCGTTTGCATAGGAAATATTGGATAGCAGGTCTTTCTGTGCTGCTTCAGATTTGGCTTCGTCATAAATAAGATTTGGAGTAATATAATTATTTAAGTTGCACTGCTGCAAAACCTTCTTCTTGTAATGGGTGGTATCGGCGTTCAGCAGGTATTCATAAGCATCTTTTACAGTATATAACTGACCGACCGGCCGACTTGTGGCCGTATTCTGTTCTACCGTTCGTATGGCAGTGATGCTGTCCTCTTCCATTCGGGTGAGGTCATTACCGGCAATAATTCCATTTCTATACATCTCTTTCAGCATGCGCTCTATGTATCTTATATAATCTGTGCCGGGCAAGGAATGGCGAAGTGTTTTGTTGTAGTCTTCTCTCAGTCTCTCAATCATCTCTTTTTCCGCATTCTTTTCTATATGGAAATAGGGCTGGTAAGTAGCAAGAATACTATCCTGCTCTTTTTGCACCTGCATGTCATTTTTATAAATGGGGAAATCGAACGATGCTTGTAATAGTCCGTACTTCCATGGTTTGTTGATGTCAAATTGATAGTTAAATTTGCCTTCATTGGGCAAAAAATAAACTATAACTGACACTGTGGCAATGAAAATGAGGCTTTTATACAGCAAATCTTTATATGAAAACCGTTTACCGGTCTTTAAACTTTTCATAATCGTATATTTTTGCGCGCAAAATACGAAAAAATCGGGAAATTTAGATTAATTTTGCGGCGTATTTTATATAAAACAACAATGTCAGAAAGAAAAGTAAGAGTTCGTTTTGCTCCGAGTCCAACGGGAGCGTTGCATATTGGTGGTGTGCGCACTGCTTTGTATAACTACCTGTTTGCTCGTCAGCACGGTGGAGATTTAATTTTCCGTATAGAAGATACCGATTCAAATCGTTTTGTTCCGGGAGCGGAAGAATACATTATCGAATCGTTCAAGTGGTTGGGGATTACGTTTGATGAAGGCGTAAGTTTTGGTGGTAATTTCGGTCCGTATCGTCAGTCTGAACGTCGCGATATTTATAAAAAATATGTGCAAGTCTTGTTGGATAACGACAAAGCTTATATTGCTTTTGATACTCCTGAAGAGTTGGATGCGAAACGTAAGGAGATTCCTAACTTTCAGTATGATGCTTCAACCCGTATGACCATGCGCAACTCTTTGACAATGTCGAAAGAAGAAGTTGATGCATTGGTAGCAGAAGGAAAACAGTATGTGGTACGTTTTAAGATAGAACCTAATGAAGATGTTCATGTACATGATATTATTCGTGGTGAAGTGGTGATAAATTCGTCCATTCTTGATGATAAAGTATTATATAAATCTGCAGACGAGTTGCCTACTTATCATTTGGCAAATATCGTGGATGATCATTTAATGGAAGTCTCTCATGTTATTCGTGGAGAGGAATGGTTGCCTTCTGCTCCTTTACATGTATTGTTATATCGTGCTTTCGGTTGGGAAGATACGATGCCTGAATTCGCTCACCTGCCGTTATTGTTGAAGCCGGATGGAAATGGAAAGCTGAGTAAGCGTGACGGTGACCGTCTTGGTTTCCCCGTATTCCCATTGGAATGGCATGATCCTAAAACCGGAGAAGTATCATCCGGATATCGCGAGTCGGGATATTTGCCTGAAGCTGTTATCAATTTCCTTGCTTTGTTGGGATGGAATCCGGGTAATGACCAAGAAATCATGTCATTGGATGAATTGGTGCAATTGTTTAACTTAAGCCATTGCAGTAAGGCCGGTGCAAAATTTGATTTTGAAAAAGGAAAGTGGTTTAATCACGAATATATATTGAAGAAAGACAATGCTGAAATAGCGGCTTTGTTTATGCCTGTCCTGAAAGAAAACGGCATAGAGGCTCCTATGGATAAGGTGATAACAGTGGTGGGATTGATGAAAGACCGCGTTAGTTTCATTAAAGATTTGTGGGGAACCTGCAAGTTCTTCTTTGTCGCTCCGATGGAGTACGATGAGAAGACTACCAAGAAACGCTGGAAAGAAGACTCTCCCGAGCGTATGTTGGAGCTTGCCGATGTATTGGAAGCATTGGATGATTTCTCATTGGAGAATCAGGAAAAGGTAGTAATGAAATGGATAGAAGATAAAGGTTATCATTTGGGCAATATCATGAATGCCTTCCGTTTGACATTGGTAGGCGAGGGCAAAGGGCCGCACATGTTTGATATTTCTGCTGTTTTAGGAAAAGAAGAAACATTGAGACGCATTCGCCGGGCTGTGGAAGTGCTCAAGTAATACCGTGAATCATGATTTATAATCTAGTCATCTATATTTATCTATTCGGGGTTAAGCTGGCTGCATTGTTCAGCTCCAAGCCTGCCAAGATGGTGAAAGGTCATCGGGAGGTATTTGATATCCTGCGTGACAAGATTGACCGGAATGCCCGTTATATCTGGTTTCATGCAGCATCTTTGGGCGAGTTTGAACAAGGACGTCCATTAATTGAGCGTATTCGTAAGGAGCACCCTGAGTATAGAATATTGCAGACTTTTTTTTCTCCTTCAGGGTATGAAGTGAGAAAAAACTATCAAGGGGCTGATATTGTGTGTTATCTGCCCTTTGATACACCTCGTAATGTGAGGCGTTTTATCGAGATGGTGAATCCCTGTATGGTATTCTTTATAAAGTATGAATTTTGGCAGAATTATTTGAATACACTTTATAAGAAAGGTATTCCGGTTTATAGTGTTTCGTCTATATTCCGCCCGAATCAGATTTTTTTCCGTTGGTATGGTAAGGATTACCGTAAAGTGCTGAAGACTTTTTCACATTTATTTGTGCAGAATGAAGTCTCTGAAAAACTGTTGGCAAGTATCGGTGTTACTGATGTAACGATTGTAGGTGATACTCGTTTTGATCGGGTATTGGATATTTGCACTGTTGCCAAGGATCTCCCTTTGGTAAAAGCATTTAAAGGAAATTCTAAGACTTTTGTTGCCGGTAGTTCGTGGGGACCTGATGAAGATATTTTTATCAGGTACTTTAATGAACACCCCGAAATGAAGTTGGTCATAGCCCCTCATGTGGTGAGTGACAGCCATTTGAAAGAAATCATGGAGAAGGTAAAGCGTCCTTGTGTCCGTTATACAGAGGCAACAGCAGAAAATGTATCGAAAGCCGATTGCCTGATTATTGATTGTTATGGGTTGCTTTCATCCATTTACCGTTATGGGGAAATTTCGTATATCGGTGGAGGATTTGGAGTTGGTATTCATAATGTGCTTGAGGCAGCTGTGTACGGCATTCCGGTTATTTTTGGTCCGAACAATAAGAAATTCCGTGAGGCTCAACATCTTTTAGAAAAGAAGGGTGGGTTTGAAATCAATGATTATGAGGAATTTAAACGTTTGATGGATAGATTCCTGACTGATAACAGCTATTTGCAGCAGGCGGGAAATGCAGCCGGAGATTATGTGAAGAATAATTCCGGAGCCTTGGAGAAGATTATGAAAGCAATTCGGTTGTAATCTAGTTTAAGGTATAATAATAAGAGCCGTTTGTGAGATAAGTATTATCTTTCAGGCGGCTTTCTCTTATTTAATTCCTATCTTTGCGTTCAATAATTATTTTATGAGCATTAATGACGATATATTGTTATTGAAACTCATTCAAAGCGGTAATGAGCAAGCGTTTAAGTATTTATTTGATACTTATTTTGCATCGTTATGTCGTTTTGCGCATGTCTATGTATCAGATACCCAAGATGCTGAAGAGCTTATATTAGAGCTTTTCGTTCATATTTGGGAACATAGAAATGAAATAAATATTACTCTTTCGTTTAAAGCATACCTTTTTCAGGCAGCCCGCAACCGGTGCTTAAATTATCTGCGTGACAATCGTTCAATGCTTCGTCTTGAAGAAGTGGAAGAGGAAATAAGAGATGAAGATATCTCGGCTCTTGAAATGGAGGAATTGCAACATCTTATTATGGAGGCTATTTGTGCATTACCCGATAAATGTCGGGAGGTTTTTCAATATAGTCGGCATGAAAACCTCTCAAATAGAGAAATAGCAGAAAAAATGCAAATCTCAATAAAAACGGTAGAAGCTCAGATAACTAAAGCTTTAAAGTTAATAAAGAACTTCTTGGACGAAAAATATATCTATCTTTTTTAAAAAAAACTCTTTTTTGAATAAGGGTTATTTCATTTTGATGTGTCATACGGTTGTAAAAAGCTAAAAAGACATACGAAATGAAAAAAGAAATACCCTGGAATCTAATTATTCAAAAGCTGAAACACGATATTACAGCTGAAGAAGAACACGACTTGACCGTGTGGTTGGCTGAGGATAACCATAGGGTAATTTTTGAGGAGTTACAAACTTTGTGGCAAAAGGTACAGGAAAATGCTATTAATTACACTCTCGATACAAATTATTATTGGAAAGAATTATCGAAACGAATGAAGACTACAGAGGTAAAAGCTGAACCTTCTGTTCATAAGACTCGTTCTGTATCTTTCAAACGCTATGCTGCTGTTGCTTCTGTTTTTTTGCTTATAGCTCTCTCTTGTACATTATATATAGGTATAAATTTGGGTCGCCCGGAATTAAGTACTCAGCACTATACTAATTTGAGTGGAAAATCTAAAATTGCATTGCCGGATGGTACGGAAGTTTGGTTGCATACAAATACTTCTTTGACTTATGATACCGATTATAAATTAGCTAATAGGGTTGTGAATGTTGAAGGAGAAGCATATTTTGATGTTGTTCATGATCCAGCTAAGCCATTTATTGTGCAAACGGAGGGTATGAAAGTTATAGTTCATGGAACAAAATTTAATGTGGAGTCTTTTTCGCATTCCAATATAACGGTAGTAAGTTTGTTGGAAGGTTCTGTTGAATTGGAGACAGAAAAAGAAAGTAAGATGCTACGTCCCGGAGAATTAGCTACTTTTAATAAAAGAGATTGTCAACTGTCTGTAACAGAAGGTGATGTCTTTTTTATGAGTTCTTGGGCTGAAGACCAAATTGTATTTTCACAAAAGTCTCTAGGGGATATCTGTCGCTTCTTGGCTAAGTGGTATCAAATACAGATAGTTATAGATCCTTTATTGAAAGATTCATATCATTACACATTTACATTACGTAACGAATCTCTTGAGGAGATTTTACGAATCATGTCTCGGATAAATCCGATAGAATATACATTTGATGAAAAAAATCGATTGTTCATATCCTCCAAAAAATGAATTGAAGATTGTAGTGAAAGAATATTTAAGTATAAACCTTTAATTGTAAGCCTATGAAACACGACAAAAAATAAGTCCAAAGAAAAGAGGGGAAACTGTGTATAAAGCCCCCCTCCCCCTAGTTTAATAACTTTATTATTAACAGGAATATGAGTCTGTAAAAAGAAAACGGTCTAGGTTTTCTTACTGAAAAGGTTACAGCGAATATTCCATAGTTAACTTTAACTCACAAATATATGAATTTAAAAAAATATCTAGCAACTTTAATGCTTTTATATTTCTGCGGAAGCTCAATTTATGCACAAGTGAAAGATAAGCTTGTTACGATTAGCTTCAAAAATATTCCTCTTTCAGAGGCTATGGCGCGTATTGAGAAGGAGAGTGGTTATACTTTCTTTTATGACGCCACTCAGGTGAATAGTAATCAAAAAGTAAGTTTGAACGTTAGTAATTCAAGTATAGCAGAAGCTGTGAAAACGATGCTGAAGCATACGGGAATTCAGTTTGAAATAACTAATACTCAGATTGCATTAATTGGTAAGAAGACTAAAAAAACGACAGGAAAGCCTATTGTAGTCAGAGGAACAGTTTTGGATGAAAATAATGAGCCTGTTATTGGAGCCAATGTGGTGGTTGAAGGTACTACTACAGGTGTGATTACAGACTTTAATGGTGAATATTCGTTGGAGGCGCCAGAAGGTGCAAATTTGCAGATTTCTTATATAGGCTATACATCACAAACAGTGAAAGCAGGCAATAAGTCAGCTGTTATTAAACTGAAAGAAGACTCTCAAATGTTGAGTGAAGTTGTTGTTGTAGGTTATGGTACGATGAAAAAGCAGGATTTGACAGGTGCCGTTAATTCTTTGAAAGCAACAGACATGGAGAAAGAACAGCGTCAGACTATTCAAGATATGTTGCGCTCCGGTGTTGCGGGTTTGGCTGTTGGTATGGAGACCGATGCAAAAGGGAATACAAGTATGATGATTCGTGGTAAAAGTACAATTTCTGCGAGCACATCTCCCTTGCTTGTATTGGATGGCGTGATTTATCCGGGACAAATGACAGATATTAATCCTAATGATGTTGAGCGAATTGATGTTTTGAAGGATGCTAGTTCGGCTGCGGTATATGGTGCACAAGCTGCTAATGGTGTCGTCTTGATAACAACAAAAAAAGGAACTTCTTCAAAGAAACCGGTAATTAATTTCAATGCAACGGTAGGTGCTTCTTTTGTTGCTTCATTACCTGATGTTTATAAGGGAAAGGATTATTTAAATTTTCGTAGAGATGTAATTAAGAGTATCAATAGTGCGGATGCTGCAAGTGGTCGTTATGATAGTCCTGAAAATTTGTCGGGAGCAGAACTGGAGGCATGGATGGATGGCGCGACAGGTGATCCTACTGAGGTTTGGATGCAACGCCTGGAATATAATGATATTGAGATTCAAAACTATATGTCTGGTAATGAGGTAAATTGGAAGGATTGGATTTATCAAAATGCTGCTTTCCGCCAAGATTATACAGTAAGCATTGCTGGTAAGAAAGAAGAAATGTCTTATTACTCTTCTTTGAATTATGTAAAAAATGAAAGTAATATTAAAGGCGGCGGATATAGTGCTATTCGTGCTCGCGTGAATGTGGAAAATAAAGTTGCTGGCTTTTTGACATATGGGCTGAATACACAGTTTACTGTAAGGAATGAAGGCTATATAGGACGTGATAATTCATATACTTCATTGTCTCCGTTTGGAAGTGTATATGAAGAGGATGGGGTTACTCCTAAATATTATCCAAATGATAATAATAATGCGACTAATCCATTGATCTCTCAAACCTATACAGATAAGCGCAATGATATTTATAATTTGAATGCATCTGTTTTCATGAAAGCAGATTTGCCATTGGGATTTTCATTACAGACAACTTACTCTCCTCGTTTTGAGTGGACAAACTATGCTTATCATCGTTCTGCGGATCATCCGGCTTATAAAGATGAAGGAGGTTATGTGCAGCGCCAAAATACAACATTGTTTTATTGGCAATGGGATAATATGTTGAAGTGGAAAAAGGATTTTGGAAAGCATGCATTTGATTTTACAGGTTTGTTAAATTGGGTAACTCGCTCTAAATTGGACTTTGATTGAAAATCAAGAAGTTGGGCGTTTGCCTATATTATATAGGTAACAATATGGAAACGAGCGGACTTCTGCTCGTTTCTGTATTTTGCAATATGCAAAGAACGCCTCAATTCGGGGACAAAGATACGATATTTTTCTTAATATCCCATAATTTGCAAGAAGAGAAACATAGAAATTAGGACTTTTTTACATAAAATCTTCTGTTCAGATATGTTCCTATTCTTTTATATTATCACCCCCACTGACATAAGAAAGAACCAAACGGCGAACCACGGCATGAATGTCTTCATTAGGGAACTTCTGGCGATATTCTGCCGTAAGGTCTTCACAGAAATACATCTTGCTATGAACCAAAGAAGAAGGAATATTTTGATGCATAAACACATCGTATGTTGCAACAGGCTTGCCATCCTTTGTGTCGACAGGCACAATATCCATCTTATACCAACCATGTACAGAAGCGGCAGAGAACAATCTATAATTGTCCTTACTCTCCACTTTACCAGCGACGTTCAGTGTATATTCGTCAGCAGACTTATCGTCCTCAGGATTCACCGCATATAGCATATATAAAGGAGAAAGCGTCGAGTGACTTTTTATGATAAACTGATATTTCTTGCTTCCTCCAAAAGGAGGGTTTGCCTTCAAATCCTGCTCTATATCCTCACGAATTTGTGGCGCATCCACCACAAACTCTACTTCGCCAGTATAATTGACGACAGTTTTCCATGACTGTGGATTTGGCTGAATAACCTCACCATTGTCATTGCTGTTGTCACACGCACAAAAAGCCAAGACTACCAACAGTAGTAAGACTGATTTTTTTACAAAATACTTCATATCCTAATTTGTTTATTAAACCTATTCTGATATTAAACGTAGAATATGCCTAAAAATTGCTCTATTCTACGTTTTTAACATTCCATCTAAAACTTGCCTATTTTATTTATTTTATCAAGAACAAAAAGAAAGTGTTGATTACAATCAATAGCAATTAAATTAATGGGTGGCATTATACCATCGTGTATATATTTTTGGATTTGAAAGTCTATTACTACTAGGATCAGAA
>ENA-OPVT01000171-OPVT01000171.1-human-gut-metagenome-genome-assembly--contig:-NODE-171-length-53036-cov-17.739039_pt1 | contig 53036 bp, 58 predicted proteins | sample MGYA00241499_ERZ501990 | MGnify/ENA primary metagenome ERZ501990 (study PRJEB25962, sample SAMEA2042104) | human gut metagenome | biome: human gut; feature: human-associated habitat; material: faeces...
TGAGGATAATGAACCAGTAATACTTGAGGAAGATGAAGTTTTAGAAGATATACTTATTCGCCTTGAGTCTATTTCTAACCGAATTGATGATATGCAGTGTTCCCTAATAAAAAATAACGATGAAGACTCATCGTTAGATTTAGATATTTCTGAAATAGACTTCTAGAGCATAAAAAAGTATGGGGTGAACTTCACCCCATACTACGTGATAATTAAAATTTAGGAAACCCCTAGTTATTTTAAATTACCATTATTGATTGCTGAATCAATACCTATCATGAAAATAATTTTAAAATCATAACCCTCTTCTTTAAGTAAATTTATTTTATTGGCTACTTCAATATCAAAACTAGGATTACCTGTATTAGAAATAAATCTATACGATACAATCTTACTTATTTCTTCATCTATCAAATTGATTGTATTCTCATTATTATACTCTTTACAATTAAGAAGCATTTTAATCTTCCTTAAAAAATAAATCATACTATGTTCTTTTGAAACGATTGTATCATACATATGACTTATATTATCACGATTCATTCTCAAATATTCCAGTTTTGAAATTTTTCTTATCAATTCTATTTTTTCTCTATTTTCCATATGTATTTTATTGTAAAGCACACAAAACAATACCGATAAAATGATCAACTGGAACATAATAATTAATACAACAATTCTAGACATACTTTCATATACCAATGATTCACCTAGTAAAGTGAAAATAAAAATCATGTCTAACATAATTGCAATAACAATTTGGTATTTATCGGTTATAAAACTATAATTTCTTCTTTTGAAATAAGTACAAAAGAACAAAGCAAAATTAGCAAATATAAATCTAGATAAAAACATCAGTGTAATAAAATTCATGTGTATTTCATTTGACTTAATTAGAACTACACCATTTACCACTGAATAAACATATGGAGGAAGATAATTTGAACATAGTAGAACAAACATAAAAAACAATATGAACGATAACTTTTGGATAATATTATCATTATCAATCAGCATCAGTAAAATCAAATGTGTCATAATCACAAAAGTAATCAATACAACATTATCAATATACATTAACGAAAAAGTCCACGTTTCTATAACAGAAATCATTATCACAGAGAGAATATAGCATATGGCATGTTTGACTCTGAAAAAATAAGCCACAGATATTGATAAAATTAATTCATCAATTATTACTGCAATCAAAAAATCAACTATCATATATATGCTCCTCATACTTTGCTTTGAAATCGTCTTTATAGACTCTTCCAATTTCATATGTTTTCCCATCTTCATATATGATGTTATTTTTTGATATTGATTTTATCTTTTCAATATTAATAATCATGTTTTTTTGAATTTGTACTAAACTTGTTTTCTTATTTTTCTCATAAAAGTGTTTTAATGTACCAGTAGAGTAGTACGTGCCTCTAGATGTATTAATAATCAAATCATGCATGAATATAATAACTGTTATTATTTCATCTACTGCTAGATAAATAAAACGTTTATTATCACGAATCATAATTTTTGCATACTTCCTATTTATTTTTCCGTCTAATTGTCTAAACACCTCATACAGATCACTTTGATAATGATTTTTCCTGATGAATTGAAATGGTTCAACAGAGAAGGTATTGAATACCAAATCTTCTCTTAAAGATACGAATATTACAACTAAGTTCTTATTATGTTTTTTCATTTCTTTCACAACATGAATTCCATTTTCTCCAACCAAATCTATATCCATGAAACAAACATCTGCTTGAGAATTTTTATAAGAACTAAAATCACAATTCACAATTTCTATATCTACATTGTTTAATTTATCAAAAAAGTAGTCTTTAAAATCATTTGCTAATACATTTGAAAAATCAATATCATCATCACATATTAATACCTTCATGCAATCACCACCTTATATAATATATTATAATTATATTCATAAGATATTTAAACTGTAATGAAAAATATTGAAAAAATTCAACTATAAAGGCTATTACTTATTGAAAAACCTGCCTCAAAGAAGCAGGTTTCCAAAGTATCATTATGTTTTATTTCTTAACTGTATTATGTCAAATATAAGCATAATGCCTACTACTAATACTGTATTAACTATACATGCTGTCATTGTTTCATTCATTACTAAATTAGCAATCATAACACTAATAGCAAGCGAAATATTTTTACGTGCAATACGAATATAATCTTTCTTTTTCATAATTTTTCACTTCAACTTCTATGCATAATTAGTGATTAACTTCTAATATCCAAACATACACACAATGAAAGTGGTTCCGAAAACTTTAGCTGCTTTTGCAGGATTAACTACCAATAAATCTGTAATAGCTGAAACACCTACAGTAATACCTGCTTCTGTTGCACAATTCATTATTTTCTTTTGATTTGCTTTATTATAAGGTTTTTGTTTGAACTCTAACCATTTTTGACACTGTGCATATGATTTAAAACCATTTGCACTATACCATGTGCATACATCTACACCTTCACCTGATTGTGCATTGACATCTGATATTTTAGGTATAGTACATACCATCATCACTAATAGCGTTAAACTCAAAATTATCTTCACTACTCTGTTATTCAAACACGTTATTATTTTATTCATAGCAAATCTCCTTTCTGATAATATTTAATGTAGAAGTACTTCTTACAATTACAAATTACATTAATATCTGCATAAATTCAATTATTTCTGATTTAAATGCACTTTTCTTGAATAAAATACAATAACCCTAAATCAGATTCTATCAACCCACTTATCAAATCGTTCTTCTAACTTATTCGATTTTTCATACTTGAACTCAGATTCAATTTTATTTTTATTTATTAGATATATTGTTGGTGCATACTTCAACTTAGGAAATTCATTACTTACATTTTTTGAAATCTCATCTAAAGGAAATTCAGTATCCAGTACAACTTCATAGATTTTTATATCATTCTTTTTTAGATATTTGACCAGCATTTTATGAAAATCATTACAATATTTACAATCCAATAACGTGAACAAGACAATAAACTGTTTATTATTATGTTTCATATCAATTATCTCATCATATGATTTTGCTAATACTGCACCTTCCTTAATAGATGCCTTATCTTTTGTGTTACTTGTACAGCCAAAACTACCAATTAATAAAGAAATTAAAACAAATGATGTTACAAAATACTTCACAACTTTTTTTGCTCTGCTATTATTTACTACCTTCAACATTTCACATCCTCCTTTCTCTTATGTGATATCATATATCTACAATATATAACTTAATTTGTTACATTCAAGAAAATAGGATTTAAATACACTTTTCGTGAATAAAACGCAAGACCTCACTAATTTCGAATAATAGATTAATTACAATTCAAATACTAATGTATCAACAAAACTATTTATCGTATCACTTGATAAACACCTGATATTTTTACAGAAAGAAACATATACATTTATGTTAATCTATACAAAAAGGTACAAGATAAAACGGTCTAAACAATAGACTATTCTCTTTGCCTATATCTTTTTGTGAAATCAAATATGACTTATTCACAATATTGGAATACTTCTTACAGAACTCATTGATTGATTCATGTTTTCCAATACCTGAAGATTTCACCTCAAATACATTGATTTTACTTCCATCTGATACTAGAAAATCAACCTCATAATAATGCGAACTTCCTTTTTTATTCCAAATATGATAATACAATTCTCTTCCTGATGCAGCAATCATCTGAGCCATTAGATTTTCATACAAATAACCAAGATTAATAGGCAACTTATCAGATAATAGTTTTGCATATATTTCGTTTTCTGTTGCTGGGCGATCAATAAACATAAGTGTGACAAACAAACCAGTATCCGCAATATAGAGCTTATAACTATCAAAATCTTTTGTATCTGCCAAACTCACTTTAGGGTCAGTTGTATTAAAACATGGTAGCACTGTCTTTGAATCAATCAACTCATATAATAATTCTTCACTTCTTACATTATTCTTCTTACCTATCGCAGTTGTTATGCGATATTTTTTTGTATCTTTTGCGAGCTGAGCAGGAATTGAATGATACATAGCTGATAATCTACCAGAAGCATCAATCTTCTTAAAATCTTCTTCATACAGATTAATAATCTGTCTTTTGACCATATCTATTTCTGAAAAGTTTTTACCATTTACATAGGCTTCTACAGCTTGTGGCATTCCCCCAACAGCCATATATATTCTCAAATCTCTCATTAACTTACGATTTGTAGCCTGACCAATGGCTTTACCCATATTATATATATCTTTCAACAATCCATAATTACTACCTGTGGCAGTACAGAACTCTTCATAGTCCATTGGGTAAATCTGAATCTTCATCTCCTCAGAAGGAATAAGAATATCCTTTACATTCTTCTTAATTGATATCAAAGATCCTGTTTCTAGATAACTATATCTACCATCTGCAACAAGATGTTTAATTGCTTGTCTTGCTTTAGGAAATAACTGTACTTCATCAAAAATAATAAGAGACTCATGTTCATATAATGTTATTCCTGTTTCAGCCTGCAATCTTAGAAAAAATATATTTAGGTTTCCTATATCATCAAAACATTCAAGAATATTATTTGTTGTCTTTGAAAAGTCTATCAAAATATATGACTTATACTCATTCTTCGCAAAATTTTCCGCAATAGTTGACTTACCAACACGTCTTGCTCCCTCTAATAGAACTGCATATCGATCTGAATAATTATGCTTCCATTCAAGTAGCTTATCATACGCTTTTCTCTTAAAAAACATAGAATACCTCCTCACTTTTTAAATATATATAACTTTCTTCAATCTTATTATCTGTCAAAATGGTACTTTCTTCAATCTTTTATTTGCCAAAAATGTGACTTTCTTCAATCTTTTTTTAGCCTAAAATGGTACTTTCTTCAAAGTAACAGTGATTATATTATATATAATTACGCATAAAAAAAGGAGATAGCATCAGCTATCTCCTCATGACTATTCTTCATCAAATAAAACTAAATCATCAAATGTCTGTCTTCTTACTACGACTCTTGATTCACCTTCATAAGTGAATACTACAGCTGGTTTAGGTAACTGGTTGTAGTTAGAAGACATAGAGTAGTTATATGCACCTGTAGAGAATACTGCAAAAATATCTCCTGGCATAATATTAGCTGTAACTGGTAGATCCTTAGTAATCATATCAGCACTTTCACAGATCTTACCTACAACTGTTACAGTCTTAGTCTTTGTTTCTCCTGCTTTATTTGCAACAATACCATCATATTTTGCATCATATAAAGGTGTACGGATATTATCAGACATACCACCATCAATAGAGACATAAGTACGTACATCAGGGATTTCTTTAATACATCCTACTGTATAAAGAGTAATACCTGCATTACCTACAACATAACGTCCTGGTTCAATCATAACAGCTGGACGTTCCCAACCATGACTATCATATTCATTATAAATAACTTTCATGATTTCTGATGTAATAGATTCAAAATCAAGTGGTTCATCCTGTTTAGTATAAGCAATACCATAACCACCACCGGCATTGATCTTACTTGTTACAACACCAAATGTATTATAGATTTCATTCACAAACTTCATGAATTGAAGCATTGCATTCACATAAGCGAATAAATCAAATACCTGAGAACCGATATGACAATGAATTCCTTCATATTCGATATTATCAGACTCTAAGATTTTCTGAATAGCTTTTAAATAGATACCATAATGAGAACTAAAGCCAAACTTAGTATCCTTATGACCAGTCATAATATAGTTATGACCACCGGCTTTAATACCAGGGACAATTCTTAAAGTTGCTTTTACTTTCTTACCTAGTTTACCTGCAATCTTTTCACAGTTTTCAATTTCATAGAAGTTATCTACTACGAAATGAGTCACATCATGACTTAATGCATATTCAATTTCTGAAGGAAGCTTATTGTTTCCATGGAAGTAGATCTTATCTGGATCAAATCCAGCACGTAATGCGATACTGATTTCTCCTGCAGATACGCAGTCAATTCCAATACCATATTCATTTGCAAGCTTATAGATTGCAAGACAGCTAAAAGACTTAGATGCAAATAATGGAAGTGCCTTTTCATACTTATCCATGAACTTTGTCTTTAATTCATTCATCTGATGTCTAATATGACCTTCACTCATAACATAAAGTGGTGTGCCATACTGCTTTGCGAGATCAGATGCTTTAATACCATCTATATATAAATCATTGCCTTTTATATCAGCAAACTGTGTCTGTAATACCATACCATTCCCCTTAATATAATGTTTTTAAATCAAATAAACCTTTGTCTTTATTCATTAATGCCTTTAATGCAGCAACAGCACCATTCGCAAATACTTCTTTAGAAAGAGCTGTATGCTTTACTTCTACGATTTCATCCTGTCCTGCAAACATTACTGTATGTTCACCAAAGATTGTACCACCTCTTATAGATGAAATACCTACTTCATTTCTTTCTCTCTTACGATGAATAGAATGACGATCATAAGTAGGTTCTAATGAATCATCTAAAGCATTATTAATACCATCATATAACATCACTGCAGTACCTGATGGTGAATCAATTTTCTGATTATGATGTTTTTCCATGATTTCAATATCAAAATGATGTTCAAAGAATTCTTTCGCAAATTCACTCACCATCTTATTCATCATAGCCACACCATAAGAAGTGTTATAAGACTGGAAGAGGGCAATCTCATGAGATGCTTCTTCAATCTTCTTTAAGTCTTCTGCACTAAAGCCAGTAGTTGCGAATACAACTTTACACTTATTTTTTAATGCATAAGATAGAATACTATCTAGATTGGCAGGATGAGAGAAATCAATAATGGCATCAATATCATCCTGTACTTCATCTAATGACTTATATGCAGGTACTTCTGGCTGTACATCAAACACAGGAGATACAACACCAGCCAATTCTAAATCTGCATCATTCATCACTGCATGGGCTACTTTCTTGCCCATTAAACCATAACCATATACTAATACTTTCATCTTAATAACCCTTGCTTTCGAATTCTTTCATTGCATCAAATAATAACTTCTTATTTTCTTCTGTAGTTGGAATAAGAGGCTGACGAAGCATATCACTTTCAATAACACCCATATGCTTTAAAGCAGCCTTAGGCATGATTGGGTTAACATCAATGAATAAATATTTAGAAACATCATTTAAATCATAAGCCATCTTTCTCGCAAGTTCTAAATCACCCTTTAATGCAGCCTGTGCAAACATTTCTGTTTCTCTTGGATAAAGGTTAGATAATACTGAAATAACACCTTTACCTCCTGCTGCGATAAATGGAAGAATATTATCATCACATCCAGAATATAAATCAAAATCCATATCCTTAGTACGTGTTAATACTTCCATTGCATATGCAATATCATCTGTTGCATCTTTCATAGCGACAATATTAGGAACCTTTGCAAGTTCTACTACTGTATCTACACTGATCTTCATACCAGTTCTACCTGGTACATTATACATAATAAGTGGTAAATCACTTGCAGCAGCAACAGCCTTATAATGTTCAATTAAACCTCTCTGAGAAGTCTTATTGTAGTAAGGTGTTACAACTAAGTTTGCATCAGCACCTGCTTCAGCATTAAACTTAGCCTTTCTAATAGCCTGTGCAGTATAGTTAGAACCTGCACCTACAATAACCTTTACACCTGTACCCTTAGCCATTTCTACTGTAATCTTAGTGAGTTCAAATTCATCTTCAATATCAATAGTTGCAGGTTCACCAGTAGTTCCGTTGACAAGTAATGCTTTTACACCACCATCAATCATTCTCTGTACCTGTCTTTTATAACCTTCGTAATCAATACTTCCATCTTCAAACATTGGTAATACCAATGCAACACCTGTACCTTCAAAAATTGGTTCCATTTTATGCTAATTCCTCCTGAATCTTTTCTAACGCTTTCTTTAAATATTTCTTTTCTATAACATATGAAATAGATACTTCACTTGTTGTCACTTGAGCAAATGGGATCTGGTTATCACCTAGAACTTTGAATAACTTACTTGCAAAACCGACTTCATTTTCCATATGACCTTCTACAACAAGCTTACCTACATTCTTAGATGCAAATACACCAATACGGGGGTGATTCTTTTTAACTTCTTCAATAGCCTTGTTTAAAGCACTCTGTGCTTTTGCATCACATGTGAAATCAATACGCATTTCATCTTCTAGCATGACTGATGAGATCATATCGATGTTCACACCTTCACGACTAATTGTTTCAAACACATCAGCCACAAAGAGAGGATTCTTTTCAACATTCATTAACTTCACTTGAATAATGTCTTCTTCAATCTCTAATCTTGTAATCACACTGTTCATCTTCATCATCTCCATTTTTTTTATAAAAAAATATTGCAATGGTGCCATTGCAATATAATTAGTCTTCATTATATTCAATAGCGCACCACAAATATTTTGTGACAGTGAATAAGATCTTCTCTTATCCCCCAGATAACAGTTCATATACAGTTCCCTGTCTCTTCGGCATTTGCTCCCCCTTCATTATCTGGCTGTATCCATTAATAACGAATTCTTAACGCATGCACCTCTATTTGCCAACATAATAACATATTATCAATCATAAAAAAAGTGATTTTCTTCTAAATAGTGCATATATTCTTTGATCCAGGGACTATCTATTGCATATCGCTGAAGCATGAATTCTATTTTATTTCCATTATACATAAAACTCATCTTTAGCTCTGCACCTTTCTTCTTTGTTTTAAAGTCTGTCACAGATTGATAATCAAAGAAATAAACTTCTTCTATAAACTTTAAATTCTCATAACACATGAAAGTAATACCATCGTAATCAAAACTCATCATATAAAAATGCACTGGTTTACCATGTACATGACCTAACCACATTGTGAAAGCTGTCTTTTTCCAATCTACTTCATATTTCGTATGGGCAAAAGCTACATTATTATGAAATGGGATTCTTGATAAACGAATGTAATCTTGTAATAATTCTTCTCTCTTATTCATGGATTTCTAAAGGCAATTGATCAGGATCTTTAAAAAATGTCATTTTCTTGCCAGTAAATGTGTCAAAACGAATAGGTTCTGTTTCAATACCCAATGCATTTAATTCTTTGACTGTTTCTTCTACATCTTCTACCTTAAAAGCTAGATGTCTCAGTCCTGCAGTTTCAGGGAAAGGATGTAGTGGGGCATCAGGTTTAATAAATATTTCTAACTCCATATCTCCTAATTGAAGATCTAACTTGATATCCTGTTTATCCTCTCTCTTATTTTCTCTAATAATATTAAAACCTAACTTATTGACATAAAAGTCAATTGTTTGATCATAATCTTTTGTAATGATCGCAATATGATGTACTGTGTCTAATCTCATAAGAACACCTCCTGTTACTATTATATCATTGACATCAAGAATGATATATAGTTATTATAATATAAACCAATTAAGGAGGTAGGTAATACATGAATAAGAAAACAATTATTTATTCTATTAAATCCGCACTCCCTGTTATGACTGGTTATATTGTATTAAGTATTGGTTTTGGCTTATTACTTCAAAATAAAGATTATGGATGGGGCTGGGCAGTTTTAATGAGTACAGGTATATATGCTGGTTCTATGCAGTTTGTGACAATTAATCTGCTATCAACAGGTGCTTCTATCATTACAACTGCTATTATGACTCTTATGGTCAATATAAGACATCTCTTTTATGGTATTACCATGTTAGAGGAATATAGTGAAGCAGGGTGGAGAAAGCCTTATTTAATCTTCTCATTAACAGATGAAACCTATTCCTTAATCTGCTCTCCTGATCTTCCTGATGATATTAATCGTAAAGACTATTTCTTTATCGTTTCTCTTGTCAATCAGTTATCTTGGATAGTAGGAAGTATTATAGGTTCAGTACTCGGGAATATTATTCCTTTTGATACAACAGGCATAGATTTTGCGATGACTGCATTATTTGTCATCATCCTATTAGAACAACTAGAGAAATCAAAACAGCATCTTCCTGCCTTTACAGGATTTATTATTTCTATATTCTGTTTATTACTCTTTGGACCTAATCAGTTCCTGATTCCTTCTATGATTCTTATTACAATCACATTATTTATAGAAAAAAAGAGCTTAGAAAGGAGTGATTTCTAATGCATGCTATACTTATTATTCTTACTGCCGCAATAGTTACACTTCTTATCCGTGCTCTTCCGTTTATTGTCTTTAGTAAACATACACCGGATAGTATTCTCTATTTAGGTAAAGTACTACCTTATGCAATCATACCAATGTTAGTGGTGTATTGTTTAAAGAGTGTATCGGTTCTAAAAGCCCCTTATGGTATTCCAGAGCTCATAGCACTTATAGTGATAGTATGTATCCATAAATGGAAACATAGTACATTACTTTCTATTCTTCTAGGTACAATGACTTATATGTTTCTAATCCAGACTGTGTTTTAATCACAGTCTTTTCATTACTTCCAATGGAAGATTATTTATAAGTACAGTGTTACCATCATAATAGTTGATGTAATCTGGTCCTAATGTAAATATACGTTCAAAAGGAATCGTACCCAATGATCTTTCTTCTGTTGTAGAATAAAGAGCTATTTCATAATAATCACATTCTAGCTTCTCACCTGTTTCAGGATTCTGATACCCTACAGGTACCCATGGTTTATTAGGGAGTAAAGTAGGGCAGTCTTCAGTTAATGCATAGATGCCTTTAACACCCTGATCTGTCTTAAAGAATTGTGGTTTTGCATAATAATAGTCATGACTTTGAAGTTCATGCATCCATGAAGAGAATAGATGTGGATTAAGAATAAACTGTTCTGCTTCATCCTTACCAATCACTAATGGCCACATAGTACTCATTAAAGTAAGAGAATCTGTTTCACCATTCACAATCTTTTCTGATACTTCTTTAATAATACGATGATTGAAGGCAATAAGATCATCTTCCTGTGATAAGTAGTCATCTACATCTTCTTCTATACCATCAATAGTGACACTGCATTTCCAGTAACTAGTAATTCTTCTTAGACAGTTAAAGAAAGAACGCATTTCATCTGTAGTAGTAGGATTGAGTAAACGTAGGTTTAATTCATTCTTTTCTTCTTCATCCCATGAAATATGGAAACCTCTTCCGATAGAATTTGGATTATAGAAGATCATATTACCTTCCTGATCATCACCCACCATTCTCATACCATCATTGATTCCAAAAGCCAATTCATCACCAATTATGACATCCAATGGGATTGTCTTTTTAAATAAACCCTTCTGTTTAATACATACATCAATAGACATTGTCTTATCCTCCTATGCATCTCATGAAGTCTTCTTCTGAGATAATCAAAATCTTTTCATCCTTCTCTCTTAAGTCTAAACCTTTTCTAATCTTAGTACCATACTGACCATACTTCCATGTTTTACTTTTTTCTCCACCGACAATTAAATAATCAGTAGCACGTGTAGGGGCACTTAATACAGTACCTCCATGACTATAAATATAGTGAACTACATCACTTCTTCTCATAGAAGTAAATAAACCAGTGACCACAAACTTACCTGTCAAATCTATATCAAATATTTCATCAAAAGCGAAAGGGTAAATATTCATAACTATTCCTCAAAAAAAGATATACAATATATGTAGGAGGTTTTTCATAATGGTTAAAATCCTAAACATCGCATTATATATCATATTCATTCTTATACCAGCATTGTATTTTATATGGCTATTAAAACATGAACACCTGATTTTTAAAACATTTGTGGTTGTCATGGCTATTCTTTCTACAATCGGTATATTACTTAAATTTAACTTTAAACCATATAATCATATCTTTACCATGTTCATACTAGTGTGTCAATTTCTCACTATGTATATTTATATTCTTTTTATATGCGTATATCTGTATCGTTTCTCCTTTAAATTTGTGAAACGAAGACCATATCGTTTTGGGAATATCGTAGCGACTATGATTGCGATTACTCTTACAATCTCTGGTTTTCATTCTCATTATAACAAGAAAGAAGTGGTCTATCATGTCACTGTTCCTAAGACATCTTCAGTATCTAAGTTAAAGATCTGTTTAGTAAGTGATCTCCATTTGAGTTCTGGTACTTATATGAGACAGGTAAGAAAACTTGTAAAAACAGTGAATGATAAACATTATGATCTTGTATGTTTTGCAGGAGATGTATTTGATGAAAATACACCAGATGCATTAATGAATCGTTCTTTACAAGAATTCAAAAATATGAAGAGTACTTATGGAACATACTGGATATCTGGTAATCATGAATATTATGGTAAACATACAGACTTTACTGTCTTTGAAAAATACAACATACACTTTCTAAAGAACACCTATGAAACTGTAGACAATACTTTTAATATTGTAGGCTTTACAGATAAGACATCTCATGATCACTATGAAATCAATAAAGTAATAGAAGGGATGGATACTTCTTTACCTACTATTACACTAGACCATAATCCTGAAAGATTTGATCATCATACATATTTCACTGATCTTCAATTATCTGGTCATACACATAATGGTCAGATTTTCCCAGGAAATATTATCCTTCATTATTACTATCAGAATTCATATGGCTTATCCCATTATAAGAACCATTATCTTCTTGTATCTGCTGGATATGGTTCATGGGGATTCCCATTTAGACTTGGTACACAATGCGAATATGATACTATTTATCTCAAGTTGAGAAAATAATTTCACAAGAAATACACCTTTTTGTACAAAACATGTAAACGTATTCATAAATTCGCGAAAATTAACCTCTTTTGGTGTACAAATCTAAAAATAAAGATAGACAAACCGCTTTCTTTCCTATATGATAAGGGCACAAAGAGGTAGTGGAAAAAAATGGTCATAGAATTAGAAGAAAAATTTAAGTTACGCAAAGCAGAAATCTTTGCGACAATCAAAAAGTATGTGACAGAAGCAAACATGGATATCTCAGATACAGTAATAGACAACTTATCTATTCATCTTGCTTTATCAATTACAAGAGAATTATCTGGATCTTATATCGAAATGAGTTCATCTCAGATTGAACAATTAAAACAAGCCAACACTTATCAGATTTCACAGTTAATCATTTATGATTTATCTAAGAAATATGATGTAAGAATTTCTGAAGATGATATTTGTTATTGTGCGATGTATTTATCAAACATGACATTATTAGATTTAGACTTCTTTAGTGAATGCGATATTATTGATCAGGAAACTGAAAGCATTACTTTAGAAGCCGTACAGGAAATCAATAATCGTTTAGGATTAAATTTAAAGAAAAATGATGATTTCTATCAGGGATTATCAATGCATTTCTATCCTGCAATTCAGCGTTTAAAGAATGATGAACAGCTACATGATAATGTATTAACTGACAAGATTAAAACTGAAAATGAAACAGAATATAAATGTGCAATGATTTTAAATGATGTTGTAAAGGAACATTATCATAAATCATTTAATGAAGATGAATTGGCTTATATAGCATTGCATTTCGGTACAGCATTAAGATAACGTCAAAGGGAACCATATCAATAGTAAATGGACCTAGGAGATAGCGAAAGCTATCTCCTTTCTTTTTATGTAAATCCTCTTTCTCACACTATGAAAGGTATTGTGAACGATAACCAGCCTAGTGATAAGTACACTCTAAAGAACTAGAAAAGGTAAGGAGTACCATTCCTTACCTTTTCGTTTTGATGTTAATTGCTTTCCAATCTGCAATCAAATTATAGCATCTAGTATTTTAATATGCAAGTTGATTCCAGAATTCAATTTTAGGTTCTTTGGAAATCAGCATCCCCATAAGAAATACTTTCGAAAAATAGCTGAATTCTAGACAAAAATTCATACTTTTATTTGATTTGTTCGAAGATAGAAATACCGAATCAGTACAGCTCCTACTGCCACAAGTGTGGGGCGGTGAAGTATGGAAGAATATGAATCCTTCCTTTTTCAGATAACTTAATAGTTATCTAAAATAATCCTTGAATTTTAGCTTGAATAATTCCAGCAGCAACACCTGCGCCTACGTTAATCAAAAAATCTTTTAATCCAACCAATGCAGCTTTTAGAATAGCAGAACTCTTCTTTTCTTCGATTTTTAATTTTATATCAGATAAAAGCTCAGTTATTGTCTCCATATCATTTTGTGATAAATTTGAAGCATTAATGCTCTTTTCCACTTCATCGACAACATCTTTAACTTTATCCTATGTAAAAGATACAGTATTTCCGTTACCTGACACTATTTGAGCATTACCAAAGGTTGAATTTATAACACTTGTAGGTCCATAATAATTATTAACGGTTTGTGGAATATTGGTTGCACAATCTTTTTCAATCTCAGTAAACATCATGTTTTCTCCAACAATTCCGTCCTCTTCTAATTTCAACGTCCACTCCAATATTGCGTTTTTTACCTTTTCTTCAATATCTTTAACTGCTGTTGATGAAACTTGAAGCGCGATTCTCTGAGGAAATGGCATGTTACATAATTTATTTATATAATCAAGTTCTTTTCCGTGAAACTCGCTCATAATGTCTTTTGATAATTCACATAATGAAATAATTTCAGAAATAGAGTTTATTATTTCAATTTTACAGATCTTTTTTTCAAGCTCATCATTTTGAATCAAAATCGAACACCATCCATGTTATTGATTATAATACTTTAAGATACCTTGTAGTTTCCTATACTCTGGGCATTCACTTTGATCAGTATATCCATTCAATTCATATTGAATCCATTGATCAAAATCAGATAGTTTTAATTTTACAGCAATCAAATGCGCCTTTCGTAATACATTAACAATATCACAATTTGAGGAAAGAACTTCTTTCTGTAATTCTAAAACAATACCTGCCATATTATTCACTTTTCTTTTCAACCTTATAAGAATCTTTGTCTTCTGCAATCATAAGAGTAGGGTGGTTATGCACCATATTAGTATAATGCACATTATCTGATTCTTCTGCGGTAAATGATCCATCAGCATTAACATTACATCTCTATCTTCACTAAAATAAAGCATAACCTACATGCTTGTAAGCTAAGAAATAAGCTAAGAAATCTGATGTTAAGCTTAATTTGATGATCTAGTAGCAACATTTTTCTTAAACTTTGCGTTTATCTTTAGTTTATTTAAAGAAAATTCTTAATATCTTGAGTATATATTAGTGAATAGAAAATTAAGGAAGGTACTTTGAATGAGAATAAATGATCTAGTAGGTGAAACAACAGAATATGACAAGAAATTAAAGGTTGAGTTGAGAAAACCAAAAAGCTGGTGTAAGAGTATTAGTGCTTTTGCGAACACATTAGGTGGCGCTTTAATCTTTGGAGTATCTGATGAAAATGAAATCATTGGATTAGATAATCCAGTTAAAGATGCAGAAAAAATTAGTGAAATAATCAAAACTAAGTTAAATCCAATTCCAGAATTTAAAATGTCTTTTCGTAAAGTAGAAGATAATATTCTAATTATTTTAGAGGTATTTAAAGGTGATGAAACGCCTTATTACTATTATAATGATGGATCTTTAGAAGCTTATATACGAATTGGAAATGAGAGTGTTAAAGCCTCTCCTACGGAACTTCAAAGATTAGTATTACGAGGCCGTAATAAATCATATGATTCACAAAAATCTACGTATAAAATAAGAGATTATTCTTTTTCAAAACTAAGGGAAAGATATAAGAAGTGGACAGGTTATAGTTTTGACGAAAAGAATTTAATATCATTTGGATTGGCTGATGAGGAAGGTTATCTTACTATAGCTGGTTCTTTAATTGTAGATGATAGCCCTGTACATCATTCAAGATTATTTTGTACAAGATGGAATGGTTTAAATAAAAGTAGTGGTGTTTTAGATGCACTAGATGAAGCAGAATATGAAGGTAGTGTTATTTCTTTAATAGAAAATGGTGAAGCTTTCATAAAAAGAAATGCGAAAATGATGTGGAGGAAAACAGCTAATTCCAGAGAAGAAATGCCAGATTATGTAGAACGTAGTTATCATGAAGCATTAGTAAATGCGATAGCACATAGAGATTATCTGATTTATGGCAGTGAAGTGCATATTGATATATATGATGATCGTATGGAAATATATTCTCCAGGTGGTATGCCAGATGGTTCTATTATTCAAGATAGAGATCCTTTGACAGTACCTTCTACTAGGAGAAATCCAGTACTTGCAGATATATTTAATAGATTAGGTTATATGGAACGAAAAGGAAGTGGATTTGCGAAAATAATAGATAATTATGCATTTCAAATTAATTATAAAGAAGACAAGAAACCATATTTTAGGTCTGATAGATATCAATTTACTGTTATTATGCCAAATCTTAATTATAGTGATAAAAAGGAAGACAGTTTAAATGACCAAAATAGGACCGATGACACAATAAATGTTCAAAATGGTGCTAATGACATAATAAATGACACATTAAATGTTCAAAATGGTGCTAGTGACATAATAAATGACACAATAAATATTCAAAAAGGTGCTGGTGACATAATAAATGATCAAGATGGCACTGATAACATAATAAATCATCAAAGTGATGTGAAAGATGAGATAGAAATAACTATGGAAGAAATAAAAATACTAGAAATAATGAAAAATAAACCAGACATTACAATTAAACAATTAACAGTAATATTGTCAGGTATTAGTAATAGAACAATTACAAGAAATATTGTTATATTAAAGAAAAAAGGACTTTTAGAAAGAGTTGGTTCAAGGAAAAAGGGTTATTGGAAGGTTAAACGTTAAATTAAAAGAGAAAAGAAAAACTTGCTTCATTTGTACTTACCATAGACCTATGAGACAATCTAATTATACTCATTCCATTCATCTGCTTTAATAAACCTTTAATAAAAATAACTGAATTCTTGAAAAAAATTCATAATATTATATAATTTATTCGAAGGTAGAAATACCTTATCAGTACGGCTCCTACCGCCACAAGAGTAGGGCGTTAAAGTATGGAAGGGAGAAAACCTTCCTTTTATTTTCAATAGAAAAATCCTCTAGGCCATACCTAGAGGATTTTCTATTTCCCTATACAAAATCTCTTAAACAATTCATCAAGTAAATCTTCTTTAGCCTGTTCACCTAAAATCTCTTTTAAGTTCTCCCAGCTATCATATAAATCAGTCACAATCAAATCTGTAGGAATACCATCCTCCATTGCCTGAATCGCAACATTTAATGACTGTGATGCTTTCTCTAATAACTGTACCTGTCTTTGATTCGCAAGTACCTGTGCCTGAGAATTAGTAATAGCGCTAAAGTCAAACTCATCTTTAATATGTTGAATGAGTTCATCTATATGATTCTCTTTAGCACTAATATGAATACCTTCTGTATCAATCACACAACCTTTATCAGACTTATTAATTAATACAATTCTATTTAATCCTTCAGTACGTTCTAATAGTTCCTTATCTTCTGCCTCTATTGGTCTAGAACCATCTAATACAACTAGTACTAAATCAGCCTGATCAATCAAAGATAAAGACTTCTTAACACCCATATGTTCAATCTTGTCTTCTGTTTCTCTAATACCTGCTGTATCAATCATATTTAATACAATATCATTTAAACGAATAGAACCTTCTACTACATCTCTAGTCGTGCCTGCAATATCAGTTACGATGGCTTTATCTTCTTCTAATAATGCATTCAATAAACTAGACTTACCTACATTAGGTTTACCTACAATAACAGTAGAAATACCATCCTTTATTAAATGCATATTTTTAGAACGATCAAGAATATCATCCATCTTCTTTCTTAAAGATACAGAACCAGGTAACAGCTTTTCAGCTGTTAGTTCTTCTATATCTTCATATTCTGGATAATCTATGTTTACTTCAATCTGAGTAATAATTTTGATTAAATCTTCTTTTAAGTCTTTAATGAAGTTTGTGATATTCCCCTGTATTCCTTTTAATGCTAGTTTAGCTGCCTGATCATTATTCGCTGTAATTAAATCACTAATTGCTTCTGCCTGTGATAAATCAATACGTCCATTTAAAAATGCACGCTTAGAGAATTCTCCATGCTCAGCCATTCTAGCTCCTTTCTTTAAACATAAAGAAAGAACTTTATTCGTAATAAAGACACCACCATGACAGTTGATTTCTACCATTTCTTCACCAGTAAATGTATGTTTTCCACGATAGATAGAAATAAGTACTTCATCTACTTTCTCTTCACCATCTACAATATAGCCATAAGAAATAGTCTGAGACTTCTTATTTAGATTACCTGTAAAGAAGCTTTGCACAAAATCAATACACCCTTTACCTGATATACGAATAATAGAAATAGCGGCTTCTAATCGAGATGTCGCAATAGCACAAATAATATCATCATTCATCGTCATACCTCCTTAAGTGTTCTTTTCTTATACTTATAGAACCAAATAAAATTAACCAGACCTTTAATAATACCTGAGAAAGAAATAACCCACCAGATACCATTTAAATGGAATGTATTTAAGATTAATAAAATAGCTGGAATACGTCCTAAAGTGAATATAATGCTGGTGATAGAAGGAGGAATTGTTTCTCCTAATCCACTAAAGGCTCCAGAAATCATTAATTCTAGAATCATAAATGTTTCAGATAGACCTACAATACGTAGATAGTTTTCTCCAATTTGAGTCACCATTAAATCATCAGTAAAGAAGCCATAAATCACATGAGGGAAGAAGACCATCAAGCTTGTACATACAATACCCCATAGTATAGAGAATACCAGCATTGTATAATATCCTTTCTCTACACGATCATACTTACCAGCCCCATAGTTCTGACTAATGAAGGCATTAATAGATGTCTGGAATCCAGTCGCCATACACCAAGAAATATTTTCTACCTGTGTACCTACCTTCTGTGCTGCAACAGCTGCATCTCCAAACTCAGCTACAAAAGCAGCGACTACCATTGAACATACAGAAAATAACATGCTCTGTAATCCTAATGGAAAACCAATTCTAAGTATATTCTTATAATAAAACTTTGAATAAACCTTCTTCAATGAAATATGTTTAAGTAGTGTATTCTTCTTAAAGTTATGTCTCATAAATAGTAGGAATACAAAAGCCTGGGCTAATACTGTCGCAAGTGCTGCACCTACAACACCTAGATCACATACAAAGATAAAAAATGGATCTAAAACAATATTCAATAACAAACCAACACTATTACACTGGAATGGTGTCTGACTATCACCAGAGGCATTTAGAATACCAGTCATAATAATATTTAAGAAGTTAAAGATAATCAAACCACATGTAATACGTAAATAGTTAATAGCCTGATTAATAGTGGCTTGTGATGATAAGCCAAATAAACCAATAAAGAAACTTGAAAATACAACTGTACAGAAAGAGAATAATAGTGCGAATATAATCCCTAACTGTATTGCAGATGAAGCATAATCTGTAGCTGCTTCTTGATTACCTGCACCTAATGAATGTCCTGTTTTAACTTGTCCACCCTGTGTCGCAATCATTGCGAGTCCCTGCGATAACCAGCTAAACATACCTGCTACACCAACTGCTGCAATAGAGGAAGCACCAAGCTTTCCAATCCAAAGCATATCAATCAGTGCATAGGCCATTTCTAGAAATGATGTACCAATAATAGGTAGTGTTAATTTTATAAGAAGAGGAACAATACGTCCTTCTAATAAATTCAATTTTTTCATGCGCATCTCCCTTCCTATCCATTCTATCAAAAGAATGTAAAAAAAAGAAGGCAGAGCCTTCTTTAATCAACATAATAAATTTCTAAGTAACGGTTTTTACCTTCACCGTGTGACTGTGTTGCTAGATGTGGCATTTCTGCAATCACCTGATGAATCACTTTTCTTTCATCAGCTGGTAGAGGATCTAACTTCATATTGATCTTAGAATGTTGTACTTTCTTACCAAAACGTTTAGCCATTGCAGCAACCTTCTGGTATCTCTGTTCTTTATAACCATTGATATCTACAGAGATTTCAATACGCTGTTTGAACTGAGTATTCACAGCACTCTTAGTAATGAAGTTTAATGCTCTTAAAATAACACCGTTCTTACCAATCACAACTGAGTTATTACTTGTTTCTACATTACAGTAGATACGATCATCCTGTTTAAAGACAGTAGTCTGTGTTTCGAAACCTAAAGAACTTAATGTTCTTTCTACGAACTGCCCTACATATTCTTCAACCATAGATTCACACCATCCAGCAATAACAACTTTCTTACTGAATAATCCCTTATGAACTTCAACAACTTCATAATGGAATTCTTCTGGTGTAATACCTAAGTCCTGACAAGCACAATTTAATGCTTCTTCTTCTGTTTTAGCTTCATAAGTATTCATAATGATTACCTAATTACATTAGTGTCTTTCTGATTTTCTTGCTTTTCAATATACTGAATCTGAATAAATACTGTTCTAACTACAGTAATTAAGTTAGTTGTAATCCAATAGAATGACATAGCTGTTGGCATGATTAAGCCAAAGTAGATAATCATTAATGTCATTACGATATTCATAGTCTTCATCTGATTCTGCTGAGCAGAAGGTTTATACTTCTTGTTTCTCTTCAACATTAAGTTGTTGATTTCAATAGCGAAGAACTGAGATAAAGCCATAACTAAAATAACAGCAATATAAATGAATTTACCACTAGTGATCTGAGATAAAGGTGTTAAACCTAAATTCATACCAAATGCCTGTGATGTATACAAGATCTGGATTCTCTGAACAGCACCATACATTGCGAACATGATAGGCAATGTTAAGAAAGTCCATAATGAACCAAACATAGAAACGTTATTTTTCTTGTATAAGTTCATAATTTCATTCTGCATACGCATCTGACTAGTCTGATCATTCTTACCACGATACTTGTTCTGGATTCTTTCCATTTCTGGCTGAAGCATCTGCATCTTCTGTGTAGAAATAGTAGACTTGATCATAACTGGTAAGATAATCAAGTTGATAAGAATAGTCATTAAGATGACACCCCATAAGACATTACCTGTCCATGAAGTGATTAATAGGATTCCCTTTGCGATAGGAATTGTAAGAATAAAATCAAAAAATCCTGCTTTTAGTGACCATGGTGTTGATTCAGTGATAGCACGGCTTGCTAATAAATGACCGTTCTTGTCAACATTACTTGTACACCCTGTAAAAATGAACACCAAAGCAATCACCGCAAAGATCTTTAAGTACTTCTTTGTACGAGGATCTAATACCATTTTTACTTCTCCATTCTTTTTTTCATTTTTAAATATAGATTTTGAAGAGATTTCTTGTTCTGTTCAAAATCATTCTGAGAATAGGGTTTTCTAACAATCAGAATGTAATCATTATGGTCTTCTTTTGTGAACAATTCATGAACCATCATTCTTACTTGTCTCTTAGTCTTGTTTCTGGCAACGGCATTCCCTATTTTCTTACCGACTGATAAACCAATACGCATATGCTCTAGATCATTAGGATTCCAATATAATACAAACTCTCTATTCGCTACGCTTTTTCTTTTCTTTATAATGGTTTCAAATTCAGTACTTTTCTTTACACGTAATTCTTTTTTCATATTTCTTTTAGAAAAAAAACCACATTAAAGTGGATTTTTTTTAGGCAGATAATACTTTTCTTCCTTTTTTACGACGTCTAGCGATAACTTTACGTCCACCTACAGTTGCCATTCTAGCTCTGAAGCCATGAGTCTTAGCTCTTTTTCTTTTATTTGGCTGATATGTTCTTTTCATTCTTTTTACACCTCCAATATGTAGCTACTTTTTTTATACTACATAACATATGCAGTGTCATTATATGGGAAATACTATTTTAAGTCAATATTATTTATAAGAAATTTTGGCTTATATTCAACAGTTTTTGCTTCTTCACAACTATTTTCCACACTTCATTCCCCATTGGAATTCATTCATTCACATATTGTGTAAAACATTCATTTTTCTTCTATATAACATATTTTTTTATGTGCACAATATTATGAATAAGTGGTGAATAGAGGAAATACTGCACATATATTCACAATTTTACTCGTGCAAAGATATTTTTTAGATATTCTCAATATTTGTGAATAAGTGTGAAGAATTCAAAAAATAGTGTTAAGTTCACAATAAAAATGTGAATATCGCGTGAAAAACTATCTGAATAACCTATGAACAACTACTTATTCACTATTTTTTGTGCACATCCATGCTGTGAATAATCAATATTCACTAGTCATTAGTCACATTTTCTTTTATAATGAGGGGTGCAAAGGAAGGTGAATATATGGACAACTTAAAGCAGTTCTGGACAGAAACCCTCAATCGCTATGGAGAAAACAGTGACGATAAGATCGTATTCGACTCAATATTCACCCAGACAGAGGCTAAAGAACTGCAGAACAATGAATTAATTATTACTATAGAATCGGTTTTTAATAAGACCTTTATTGAGGATGCAAGTGAACAGCTTGCAGAATTCTTCTATGAAGTGTCAGGTATTAAAGCCACTATAAAGGTAATGTCAAACCAGGAATATGAGAATATGAATAAGGCAAAAGCCCCTGTAGTAGAAGTTAAGGAAGAAGTAGAAGATTTTGATGATCATTTAAGTGCAGATCTTACTTTTGATAACTTTGTTGTGGGTAATTGTAATAGAATTGCGCAAAATGCAGCACTTGCTGTCGCATTGAAACCTGGAACATATAATCCTTTATTCCTTCATAGTAATTCCGGACTTGGAAAGACACATTTGTTGAATGCGATTGGTAACTATGTGAAGACTAAATTTCCAGGTAAACGTATTCTTTATACAAATGCAGAAGCATTTGTGAATGATTATGTAGAAGCTATTGGCAATAATACGATTGCGACTTTTAATCGTCGTTATCGTAGTGTGGATATATTATTGATTGATGATATCCAGTTTATTGCGAATAAAGAGGGAAGTATGGAGATGTTCTTCAATATCTTCAATACTTTACAACATTCAGGAAAACAGATTGTTATTACGAGTGATAAACCTCCTGTAGAGCTAAAAGGGATGGAAAACCGCCTTGTTTCTCGTTTTAGACAGGGGTTAACAGTAACTATTGATAATCCTGAATTTGAAACAGCTAAAGCTATCTTAAAGAAAAAGATTGAATCACGTATGATTGATTATCCTATTGATGAAGAAGTATTGGATTTTATTGCCTCTCATTTCAATAAGGATGTGAGAGACTTAGAAGGCGCTATTACAACACTTCTATTCTATAAAGTAGTATGTGGACAAAATCTTGATCATATCAGCTTAGATTTTGCTTTAGAAGCATTTGATAATCCTGATAACACAACGACAATTACTAAAAAAGAAGCGACTCCTGACACAATTAAGGAAACAGTAGCTTCTTACTACAATCTATCAGTAACTCAGTTAACGAGTAAATCACGTACAAACAATATTATTACGGCAAGACATATTGCGATGTATCTTGTTAGAGAGCTCGTTCCTGATATTTCCTATATCCAGATTGGACAGGAATTTGGAGGAAGAGATCATTCCACAATCATGAAAGCTTGTTCTAAAGTTAAGAAGAAGATGAAACAAGATCCTAACTATAAAACAGCGATCAATGATTTAATGGAACGCTTAAGTTAAGCACATATATGCACAAGTTGTGCACCACTCAAATTGAGTTTTATCTTGTAATTCTCAATCAAAACGCAACTTATGCACAGTATGCACAGTATTATTATAATTATTCTTTAATTAATAAAATAAATAAAGGAGAAAAAAATGGATTTTAATATTAATAGACTTGTCTTATTAGATGCACTTACTAAGGTTTCTAGAGCCGTTTCTTTAAAGAGTCCTTTACCTATATTAACTGGTATTAAGTTTGACTTATTAGAAGATGGTTTAGTATTAACTGCATCTGATAGTGATATCAGTATTCAAACTACAATTAATGAAGGTATTATTATCAACCAAACTGGTTCAGTTGTTTTATCTTCTAAGTATATCTTAGAAATTATTCGTAAGATTGATGGTGATACAGTTCATATCCAGGTAGTAGATGGTACTTTAACTCGTATTACTTCTGAAAGTTCTTTATTTGATTTAAATGGTTCTAAGTCTTTTGACTTCCCACGTATTGATTTAAATAAGAATGGTAAACACTTCTCTATGAAGTCTTATGATTTCAAAAAGATTATTGAAAAGACTTTATTCGCAACAAGTGAACAGGAAACTAGACCAGTACTTACTGGTGTGAATTTCAAAGTAGATCAGCATAAGCTTGTATGTATTGCGACTGATAGTTATCGTTTAGCTCAGGTAAGCATGCCAATTGAAGATGATATTCAGTTTAATATTGTTATTCCTAAGAAGTCTTTAAATCAGATTATTCACATTATTGAAAAAGATGAAATGATTGATCTTTATGTATCTGATCGTAAAGTATTATTTGTGATTGGTCAGTATCTTGTATTAACTCGTTTAATTGATGGTACTTATCCTAATACATCACGTTTAGTAGAAGATCAGGGTTCTTATACTATGTCTATCAATAGTTCAGCATTACTTGGTGCTATCAGCCGTGCTTCTTTACTATCTGATGAACAGAGTAATATTGTAAAACTAACAATGTCTCCTGATGAGAATGTTCTTTCTTCTTATTCACAGGAAATCGGTTCAGTAGAAGAAAATCTAACAAAAGCATTCTATAAAGGTGAACCAATGACTATCTCATTTAGCGCAAAGTATTTAGCTGATGCAATCCGTTCTATTGGCACAGAAACCATTCAGCTACGCTTTACTGAAAAGATGAGACCTTTCCAGATTACTGGTTTAGATGTAAATGATAACATCCAGGTTGTTCTTCCAGTAAGAACTTACTAGGTAAAATAAAGGGTCTATTCTCTTATTTGGGTAAAATTTGGCTTGTAATTGAAATTTGTAGAAAAATGAAGTTTATCTCTCCCTTGAAAAAAGGGGCTATAAACTTCTTTTTTTTATGTTTTTGTGCTATAATGTAGAAAGCAAATTTAGCGCAAAGGATGTGTGATGAAATGAAAGAAGTCTTAATACATACTGAATATATTACTTTAGGTCAGGCTATGAAATTATGTGGAGAAGCACAAAGTGGCATTGAAGCTAAGATTATGATTCAGGAAGGTCATGTTCTTGTAAATGGAGAAGTAGACCGTAGACGTGGTAAGAAATTAAGAGATGGTGATGTGTTTGAAGTAGATCGTCGCCAGTATGTAATCCATGGAAATCAAAACGCTTAATCTGATTCAATTTCGTAATTATGAAAAGCAGACCTTTCATTTTCATCCACTGGTTAATATTATCATTGGGGATAATGCACAGGGTAAAACGAATATACTTGAAGCTATTTATCTCTTGTCTACTACAAGAAGCTTTAAGTCCCGTATGCTTGATGAATTGATCATGTTTGATCAGTCTTATACACGTGTGTCAGGTCATGTTGTAAATGGTACACGTCCGTATGATTTAAAGGTTATCGTGTCTAAAGAAGGCAAGAAGGCTTTTATTAATGATAAGGCTGTGAGTAAGACAAGTGATTATCTGGGTTATTTTAATGTGATCTTATTTACTCCTCAAGATCTACAGTTGATTAAAGGATCTCCTAAGATGAGACGAACTTTGATAGATACTGAGATTTCTAAGATTTCACCAATTTATATGTTTAACTTGAATAAATATAATAAGTTGATGAAGGAAAGAAATAAGTACTTAAAGATGCTTTATGATGGACATAAGGAACCTGATATGTATCTAGAGGTACTGAGTGAGGAGATGGCAGAATTAGAAGAAGATCTGATTCAAAGACGTATGAAGTTCATAGAGTTGTTGAATGAGATCAGTGGGCAGATGTATGCTTATATTTCTGGTAAAGAAAAGCTTGTTTTGAGATATCATACGCAGTTCAAGGATATTTCAAAAGAGGGTATTCTTGATAAATATAAAAAGAATTATAAGCGAGATATATTCCAAGGAACTACCGTAGATGGTGTTCATAAGGATGATTTAAAAATCTTTTTAGATGAGAATGATGCAGGTATGTTTGCATCCCAGGGGCAGCAGCGATCTATCATCTTATCGATAAAGATTGCGTTAGTAGAAATAGTGAAGATGCAGATAGGTGAGTATCCTGTCTTGTTGTTAGATGATGTACTGAGTGAATTAGATGAAGAGAGAAAGATGAAGCTTTTGAATCTGATTGATCATAAGGTACAGACATTTATTACAACAACGCATTTTGATTTAGGTTATCATCATTCACTAGATGATGCTTTGGTTTTAAGAATAGAGAAAGGAACGTTGAAGGAGGATAAGTAAATGGAAGAAAAAGTAGAACATTATGATGAATCCGATATTCAAGTCTTAGAAGGGCTAGAAGCCGTAAGAAAGAGACCTGGTATGTATATCGGGACAACGTCTGCAAGAGGTTTACATCATCTTGTATGGGAAATAGTGGATAACTCTATCGATGAAGCACTCGCAGGCTTCTGTAATAAGATCAGAGTTGTATTATTACCAGGTGATGTTGTAAAAGTCATTGATAATGGTCGTGGTATGCCTACTGGTATGAATGCGAAGACAGGTAAGAATACAATTGAAACTATTTTTACTGTATTACATGCCGGTGGTAAATTCGGAGGAGGAGGCTATAAGGTCTCTGGTGGTCTACATGGTGTAGGTGCCTCTGTTGTAAATGCCTTGAGTGAATGGCTAGAAGTTTATGTTCACCGTGAAGGACATATTTACTATCAACGTTTTGAAAATGGTGGAACACCTGTTGGTTCTTTAAAGGTTGTAGGAGATTGTGATCAGGAAGAAACAGGAACAACTGTTATATTTAAAGCTGATCCTGAAATCTTTACTGAAACAACAGTTTATGATTATGGTGTATTAAGTCAGAGATTAAGAGAACTTGCTTTCTTAAATAAAGGCTTAAAGCTTGTATTAGAGGATGAAAGATTAGATCCTGCAAAAGTAGATGAATATCACTATGAAGGTGGTTTAAGAGAGTATGTGGCTTTCTTAAATAAGAATAAGACACCATTACATGATCATATTATTGATTGTGAAGATACAATGAATGATATTTCCGTGGAAATAGCTATGCAGTACAATGATGGTTATCAGCCAAATATCTATTCATTCTGTAATAATATCAATACACACGAAGGTGGAACACATGAAGAAGGTTTCCGTTTAGCTTTAACACGTGTTATTAATAACTATGCCAAGAGTCATAACTTCTTAAAGGATAAAGATGAGTCTTTAAGTGGTGATGACTGTCGTGAAGGTTTAACTGCAATTGTATCTGTTAAACATCCTGATCCTCAGTATGAAGGACAGACAAAGACTAAATTAGGTAATGCGGAAGTAAGAAAGATTGTATCTACTATTCTTGCGAATGCATTAGATAAGTTCTTATTAGAAAATCCTGATACTGCAAAGATTATCATGGATAAAGTCACATTGGCTTCTAAGGCAAGAATGGCAGCAAAGCGTGCAAGAGAAATGACTAGAAGAAAGACAGCACTAGACGTCTCTAATCTTCCTGGTAAGCTTGCAGACTGTTCTTCTAAGGATCCAAGTGAATGTGAAATCTTCATCGTCGAAGGGGACTCTGCCGGAGGTAGTGCGAAATCTGGTAGAGATAGAAAGATTCAGGCTATTCTTCCTTTAAGAGGTAAAATCTTGAATGTTGAAAAAGCACGTTTAGAAAGAATTCTTGGTAATGCGGAAATTAGATCTATGATTACCGCATTTGGTACTGGTATTGGTGATGAGTTTGATATCAATAAACTACGTTATCATAAGATTGTCATCATGACCGATGCCGATGTCGATGGTGGTCATATTAGAATCTTGATGCTTACTTTCTTATATCGTTATTTAAAACCTTTAATTGAGAATGGTTATGTTTATGCTGCTCAGCCACCTCTTTATTTATTAAGACATGGTAAGGATGATCATTATTTATACAGTGATTATGAGTTGGATAAACTAAAAGAAGAACTTGGTCCTAATGCGAAATATACAATTCAGCGTTATAAAGGGCTAGGTGAAATGAATCCAGAACAGCTATGGGAAACAACTATGAATCCTGAAAATCGTGTATTAAATAGAATTCAGTTAGATGATGCAATGCAGGCTGATCAGCTATTTGATATGTTGATGGGTGAACGTGTTGAACCTAGAAGAGATTTCATTAGAGAAAATGCGAAGTATGTAGAAAATCTTGATATTTAAGGAAGGAGACAGTCATGGAACAAAGAGGTATTAAAGATATACAGTTAACAGGTGAAATGAAGAAATCATTCATGGAATATGCGATGAGTGTTATTGTGGCTAGAGCTCTTCCTGATGCGAAAGATGGTTTAAAGCCAGTACAGAGACGTATTATTCATGGTATGAATGAATTAGGCTGTTATAGTGATAAGCCTTATAAGAAGTCTGCCCGTATTGTTGGGGAAGTAATGGGGAAATATCACCCACATGGTGATAGTTCTATTTATGAAGCCCTTGTACGTATGGCACAGGATTTCTCATATAGATATATGTTAGTGGATGGACATGGTAACTTTGGTTCTATAGATGGTGATGGCGCTGCCGCAATGCGTTATACAGAATCAAGAATGTCTAAGATTGCGATGGAAATGGTAAGAGATATCAACAAGGATACTGTTGATTTTGTCCCTAACTATGATGGTGAAGAAAAGGAACCTAATGTGCTTCCTTCTCGTATTCCAAATTTATTGATTAATGGTTCTACTGGTATTGCGGTAGGTATGGCAACAAATATTCCTTCACATAACTTAGGTGAAGTGGTTGATGCGATTCTTGCTGTTTCTAAGAACCCTGATATTACAATTACAGAGTTAATGGATAATTATATCCCTGGTCCTGATTTCCCTACAGGCGCTTATATTTTAGGCCGTGGGGCTATTAAGAAAGCCTATGAGACAGGGAATGGTTTGATTGTCATGAGAGCAAAGACTGATATTGAAGATATCGGTAGTAATAAAAAAGCAATCATCGTCACTGAATTACCATATATGGTCAATAAGGCACGTTTAATTGAAAAGATTGCAGCTCATGTCAAAGAAAAGAATATCGATGGTATTACAGAATTAAGAGATGAATCTGACCGTGAAGGTATTCGTATTGTTATTGAGTTAAGAAGAGATGTACAGCCAGAAGTTATTTTAAATCAGTTATATAAGTTAACTGCATTACAGACTACTTTTGGTGTCAACAATATTGCCTTAGTCAATGGTGAACCTAAGACATTGTCTTTAAAAGAAATGATTAATGTTTACTTAGAACATCAGGAAGATGTGATTCGTAGAAGAACATTATTCGATTTAAAGAAGGCAGAAGATCGTGCACATATCTTAGATGGTTTAAAGCGTGCCATTGATCAGATTGATGCGATTATTAATTTAATTAGAAGTTCTCGTACAACAGAAATTATTCAGCAGAGATTAATGGATGAATTTGATATGTCTGAAAGACAGGCAAAGGCTATCCGTGAAATGCAGTTACAGAGACTAGCTGGATTGGAAAGAGAAAAGATTGAGAATGAATTAAATGCATTATTAGAAACAATTGCAGATTTAAAAGATATTCTTGCGAATAAAGAAAGAATTATTGCGATTATTGATCAGGAACTTCTTGAAATCAAAGCGAAGTATGGTGATAAGAGAAGAACTGAAATCATTCAGGGTTCATTTGATATTGAAGATGAAGATTTAATTCCTGAAGAAGATGTCGTTATTTCTTTAACGAATAATGGTTATGTAAAACGTATGCCTATTGATACTTATAAAGCTCAAAATAGAGGTGGTAAAGGTATCAAGGGTATGAGTACAAATAATGATGATGTTGTAGATTCATTAATGAATATGTCTACTCATGATGATTTATTGATCTTTACTAACTTTGGTAAGGTATATCGAATGAAGGGATATAATATTCCTGAATTTGGTAGACAGGCAAAGGGTCTTCCTATTATCAACTTATTGAATATGGATAAGGATGAACAGGTAAAGACTATGATCTCTATTACACCTTCTGAAGTAGATGAATCACATTTCTTATTCTTTGTGACTAAGGATGGTTTAGTAAAGAGAACTGGATTACCTGAATTCGAAAATATCAGACAGTCTGGTAAACTTGCACTTACATTACGTGAGGGTGATGAATTAGTTGATGTTAAGTTAACTAATGGTAAGAGTGAAATTCTTCTTGCAGCCGCTAATGGTAAGGCTATTCGTTTTGATGAAAATGATGTGAGACCAATGGGACGTTCTGCAAGTGGTGTTAAGGGTATGAATGTAGATGATAGTCATATTATTGGTGTGACTACAAATACTGAAGGACAAAATATCTTAATCATTACTGAAAAGGGTTATGGTAAGATGTCACCACTCGAAGAATATCGTTTATCTAAACGTGGTGGTAAAGGTGTTAAGACTGTTAATATTACTGAGAAGAATGGTGAATTAGTCAGCATTAAAGCCGTAGAAGGCAATGAAGACTTAATGATCATTACGAATGAAGGTATTATTATCAGATTACCAATGGAACAGGTAAAGAGTGCTGGAAGAGCTACACAGGGTGTAAGACTTATTAAAGTAGGTGAAGGTGCTTCTGTTTCAAGTATTACAGTAGTAGATAAAGAATCGGAAGAAGAAACAACTGAAGAATAAGAAGTTGTCACATGACAGCTTCTTTTTTTCATACTATAATTAGTCCTCAAAGAGGGGAGATAAGTATGTTAGATTTACAGGTAGAAATATTTATTTTAGTAGGAATAGGCTATCTTATTTCTAAACTAGGATTATTTAATAAACAGACACGAAAACAGGTCACTGATTTAGTATTAAACATTGTATTACCTGTGGCTACTGCCAAGAGTTTCTTAATTAAACTCACACCAAGTATTATGAAGACAACTCTTGTAGTATTTTTAGTATCTATTGGTATACAGGGTCTTTATTTTATTATTAATAAGACAGCTTATAATAATCAGGAAGAAACAAAGAAGATCAACTTACAGTATGCAACTATGGTATCTAATGCGGGTTTTATGGGGATGCCATTTGCGCAGGGGTTATATGGTGATATGGGATTACTTTATGCTTGTATTTATTTAATACCACAAAGAATATTTATGTGGAGTTATGGTTTATCCCATTATACAAAAGCTGATTTTAAGACAATGGTGAAGAAAGTTGCTTTACATCCATGTCTTATTGGGATTTATTTTGGTATAGTATTTATGATCATGTATTCATTAGGGTATACATTACCTTCTTTTGTGACGACTACTATGAGTTCTATAGGAGGATGTAATACCGCATTAAGTATGATTGTGATAGGAAGTATATTAAGTGATGTAGAACCTAGAGAGATATTGGATAAGGAATGTATTTATTATTCTTTTATTCGTTTGATTATGATTCCAATGATTACTTATCTATGTTTAAGATGGACATCACTTGATCATATCGGTATTGGTGTTTCTGTTGTATTGGCTGCGATGCCTGCACCAAGTACATGTGCAATGCTGGCAAATAAGTATGATAAGAACCCAGAATTCGCTTCTAAGCTTATTTTTGTATCTACTGCATTTTCTTTAGTCACATTGCCACTTATTTCTTTCATGATAACTTTATAATTTATGAATAATGGTATATAATGACAATAATCTATGAACAAGGAGATTGTATATGATTGATATCGCAAGATTAAGAGAAGATCCTGAAGCTGTTAGGGAGAATATTAAAAAGAAGTTTCAAGATCATAAGCTTCCTTTAGTTGATGAAGCATTAGAATTAGACAAACAGTATAGAGCTGCTATCACAAGAGCATCTGAACTTCGTAGTATGAGAAATAAATTGTCTAAAGAAATTGGACAGTTCATGCGTGAAGGTAAGAAAGAAGCAGCTGCTGAAAATAAGAAGAAAGTTGGAGAAATGGCTGAAGAATTAAAGTCATTAGAAGAAGTTGAAAAAGAATCTGGAGATAAATTAAGAGAAGTCATGATGAAGATTCCTAACTTCTTAGATCCTACTGTACCAATCGGTAAAGATGACAGCGAAAACGTAGAAATTACTAAGTATGGTGATCCAGTCGTACCTGATTATGAAGTTCCATATCATACAGATATTATGGAATCATTTGATGGTATTGATCTAGATGCAGCAGGTAGAGTTGCAGGTAATGGTTTCTATTATTTAATGGGTGATATTGCTAGATTACATTCTGCAGTATTAGCTTATGCAAGAGACTTCATGATCAACCGTGGATTCACTTATTGTGTACCACCATATATGATTAGAAGTAATGTTGTTACTGGTGTTATGTCATTTGAAGAAATGGATGCCATGATGTATAAGATTGAAGGAGAAGACCTATACTTAATTGGTACTTCTGAACATTCAATGATTGGTAAGTTCATTGGTGAATTATTAGATGAAGACAAATTACCATATACTTATACTTCATATTCACCATGTTTCAGAAAAGAAAAGGGTGCTCATGGCATTGAAGAACGTGGTGTTTATAGAATTCATCAGTTCGAAAAACAGGAAATGATCGTTGTATGTAAACCAGAAGAATCTAAGATGTGGTTTGAAAAGCTATGGAATAATACTGTAGATTTATTTAGATCTTTAGATATTCCAGTAAGAACACTTGAATGTTGTTCTGGTGACTTAGCAGACTTAAAGTCTAAGTCATTAGACGTTGAAGCTTGGTCTCCAAGACAGAAGAAGTATTTCGAAGTAGGAAGCTGTTCTAACTTAACTGATGCACAGGCTAGAAGATTAAATATCAGAATCAATGGTAAAGATGGTAAGTATTATGCACATACTTTAAATAATACTGTTGTTGCACCACCTAGAATGTTGATTGCATTCTTAGAAAATAACTTAAATGAAGATGGTACTGTTTCTATTCCAAAAGCATTAAGACCATACATGGGTGGTACTGAAAAACTAGTTCCTAAGAAATAATGTGAAAGGAGATGTAAAATCTCCTTTTTCTTGCATTTTATAATAAATATGTTATAATCAATTTTGCCATTACAATAAACATGTCTGAACCATGTCAGGACCGGAAGGTAGCAGCATTAAGGGCCTCTGTTTGTGTGTAATGGCACTTTTTTTATATAAAAGGGAGTCATAGTATGAGTGATGAAGAGTATATGACTGAAGCATTAAAAGAAGCAGAAATCGCAATGAGTGAAGATGAAGTTCCTATTGGATGTATTATTGTCTATGAAGGACAAATCATTGCACGTACACATAATCAAAAGGAAACCTTAAAGAAGGCTACAGGACATGCTGAAATATTAGCTATTAATCAAGCAAGTGAGTATCTTGATTTATGGCATTTAGATGGCTGTACAATGTATGTAACATTAGAACCATGTATGATGTGTACAGGGGCTATTATACAAAGTCGTATGAGTCGTTTAGTAATAGGTGCAAATGTGAGTAAATGGCCTGGATATATTAAGTTAATAGAGAATAATCCTGTAAATCATCATCCTGATGTACAACAGGGGATTTTAAAGGAACAGTGTGCTACAATAGTATCAGAGTTCTTTAAACGTAAAAGGAGGAAGTAAACTATGGATTCTTATTATAGTAATAAGATGAGTTATGGTGAGTTCTTTGGTTCAATCATGAAATGGATGACTGTCGCATTAGGAATCACTACAATCACTTCATTTCTATTCTCATTCTTACATCTTGAATTGATATTGGGTGCGTCTTATTTCATCTTTATGATTGTATGTTCGATTATAGAAATAGGATTAGTAATAATGCTTAGTAAAACAGTCAAAGATATGGCTATAGAGAAGGCTAAGACATATTATGTTGCTTATTCAGTAATTAATGGGATTGTGCTTTCTATGTGGTTGAATTATGTTGTACCAGGTGTAGCGGTACTTGCCTTTGCGGTGACAGCTGTTTATTTTGGTTTACTCTATACAGTGACACAGCATATTAATAATAATTTCATTGGTGTAGGAAAAGTCTGTTTAATGGCTTTACCAGTTCTTATGATTGCGTATATCTTATTAATCTTCATTTCAGCACCAGGTCTTTATTATCTAGTCGTATTCCTTGATCTTGCAGTCTTTACTGGACTTACTCTTTATGATTTTAAGCATATCGAATATGCTTATGAAGTTGCACCTCAGGAAGCATTACCAGGTGTGGCATTACTTTGCGCATTACAGCTCTATATGGATTTCATCAACATTTTTATTGATATATTGATGTTAGTAAGTGATAATAATTAAGGTGCTAAGGCACCTTTTTTTATGTATAATAAGGAAAGGAGTTGATGACTATGGCATATAAATCATTATATAGAACATACCGTCCACAGACATTTAAAGATGTAGCTGGACAGGAAGCAATTATTACTACATTAAAGCATGCAATAGATGAAAAGAAGATTGCTCATGCATATTTATTTTGTGGTCCACGTGGAACAGGGAAGACAACTGTCGCAAAGCTATTAGCAAAGGCAGTTAATTGTACAGGAGATCCTAAACCATGTGGTGAATGTGAGAATTGTAAACAGATTGAAAATGGAACACATCCAGATGTTATTGAAATAGATGCTGCCAGCAATAATGGGGTAGAAGAAGTAAGAAGTCTGATTGATAAGGTGAAATATGCACCGACACAAGGACAATATAAAGTCTATATCATCGATGAAGTACATATGATGTCACCTGGAGCTTTTAATGCACTATTAAAGACATTAGAAGAACCACCTGCACATGTCATCTTTATTCTTGCGACAACAGAACCACATAAGATCTTACCTACTATTATTTCTAGATGTCAGAGATTTGATTTTACACGACTTACTGACCAGGAAATGGTACAAAGAATGCAGTATGTCTTAAAAGAGGAAGGTAAGACATATGATGATGGATCCTTAGAATTAATTGCTAGACTTGCGAATGGTGGGATGAGAGATGCCTTATCTATCCTTGAACAATGTCTTGCCTATAATGATGATCATTTAAGCATTAATGATATTCATACTATTTATGGTATTGTATCCATGGATGATAAGACAAACTTATTAAAGGTTTTATTATCTAAGAACATGTCTGAATCTTTAAAGATATTAGATAAAATGGATAAGAGTGGTATTGATATTAAGAGATTAACATTTGATTTAATTGATATATTAAAAGACATAGTTGTTTATAGGAATACAAAAGATGCTTCTATTATGTCAGTCATGACGCAGAAAGACTTAGAAAACATTGTGCCTTATATTACAAGTGATGAATGTTTTAGCTTTATTGATATATTGATGGATGCAAGTGAGAAGTATATTAGAGCAACTGATCCACATATTTATTTTGAACTCGCGTTATTAAGACTATGTAATCAAGAACATGCAGCAAGTCAGACGATTGAATATACACCTATTAAAGAAGAACCTGTAAAACCTGTAGAAGTAAAGAAGGTTGAAGTCAAAGAAGAACCAATCGAAGAAATCATGGAAGAACCTGTCTTTGAACCAATTGAAGAAGAGATAGTAGAACCAGTCTTAGAAAAGAAGGCTGAACAACCAGTTCCACAATTCAATTATGAAAAGAAGGAAGAACCAGAGACTTATGCATCTGATGATAATATCGAAGTAGATCAAAGTGATATATTAAATATTCTTGTACAGGCAGATCGTAAGATCTTAAATGAAGTACAGGAGAAGTGGCCAGTGATTAGACGTTATATGGCTAATATGAATACAGCTAAAGCAGCAAGTATGTTATCTCAGGGTCGTCCAGTTGCAGCAAGTCGAGATGGTTTAATTATTGAATTTGAATTAATGCCTGATGTGAATGCAGCTAACTATTATAAGAACTATAAACAGTTATCATCTTTAATTAAGGATGTATTAGGACATGAATATAAATTCATTGGTATGCAGCATGATGCATGGTTAGAGATGAGACAACATTATATTCAGCTTGCAAGAAGCAAACAGCTTCCTCAGGCGAGACCAATCACATTAAAACATATTGATGGGTATGATTTAAAAAGAGTAGATTTGAATGATGCACAGAAGTATGCTTTAGATATGTTTGGTGAAGATATTGTAGAATTTAAGGAGGATTAAAAATGGATTTCAATTTGCTTTTAGAAACCGCAAAGAAAATGGGTGAAACAGCCTCAAATCAACAAAAAGAATTAGAAAACAAGAGTTTTAGTTTTTCTTGTCAAAATAATTTGATTACAGGAAAAATCAATGGTAAGTATCAGATTACTGAATTACATATCAGTCAGGACCTTATGGATGATAAAGATATGTTAGAAGACTTGATGATGATTGCGATTAATCAGGGAATTAGTCAGGTAGAAAAGGAGAAAGAAGAAAATATGAAATTCCTCACTGGTGGATTAAATTTATCTTCTTTTATGTAATATGGAATATCCAAAGAGTTTTGAAGAGTTAATGACATGTTTTAAAATGTTGCCAGGTATTGGAAACAAAGGTGCTGAAAGAATGGCTTATGCGATTTATGATATGTCAGAAGAAGATGTAAAAAGATTCTCACAGGCACTCACTTCATTTAAAGAAAATGTCCATACTTGTCCTATATGTGGTAATTTAAGTGAAGGGGATAAGTGTGAGATATGTTCTGATCACGAAAGAGATCAATCTACAATATGTGTTGTAGAATCTCCTAAGGATGTCTTTGCGATGGAAAAGATGAAAGAGTACCATGGGTTATATCATGTATTAGGTGGTACAATTTCTATTATGGATGGCAAGACTATGGATGATTTGAATATCATGAGTTTATTTGATCGTATTACTCCTGATACAAAAGAAGTGATTATTGCGACAAATGCGACAAGAGAAGGGGAAACAACTGCACTCTTCCTTGCAAAGCTATTAGATAAAAAGGGTGTCAATGCAACACGTATTGCGCATGGTTTACCAATTGGAAGTTCTCTTGACTATGCAGATGAACTCACATTATTAAAATCATTTGAGGGTAGAAAGAAGGTTTAAGCAAGAGGGCTATAATGTATTTTTATAGCCCTTTTATATTGAGGATAAAACAATGAAAGCTTATATTAAAGTAAAAAAGGATCGTAATTCTGGACTTGTAGTTGGTCATAGTCAAAATATGCAGAAAGCTATTTCTGGATTCAACGAATTAGGATGTGAAGTTGTGCCTTATTATTCATTAGATGATGTCTATGATCAAATTACAAGAGAAGATATCGTAGTAGATTATATTGTACAATGTGAAAATGTATTTAAGAAGTTTGGAATCACACATCCTCATGTAGATAATTATCCAGAATGTCTAAAAGAATTTCTAGGAAGAAAAATATGGAAAGATACAATGAATTCTATTTCTTCAGACGAAAGGAAATGGTCAGCAGGCTGGTTTGTGAAACCAGTTGATAGTAAAGTATTTACTGGTAAAGTGATATCAAGTATTAAGGATTTAATAGGCTGTGGGGCTTATAATGATAATCTTGAAGTTCTCTGTAGTGAAGCTGTTGAGTTCATGCGTGAGTGGCGCTGCTTTGTATATTATGATGAAATTATAGATGTGCGTCCTTATAAAGGTGATTGGCATTATAACTATAATCCTGATGTACTTGACCAGATCATGAATCAATTTACACAATGGGATGAAAGACCTATGGCATGTTCTATTGATATAGGTGTTACTAAAGATGGAAGAACCTTATTAATAGAATGTAATGATGCCTATTCTTTAGGGGCATATGGATTAGAAGACTATAAATATGCAAAACTGTTATCAGCAAGATGGTCACAGTTATTAAATAGAGAAGATGTCTTTGATTATCGAAAGTATAGAGAAGGTAATGAATAACCTTCTTTTTAATTATGGAAAAAACATTGTAAATCACATATAATATTAATGTTTGAAGGAGCGTGTGATATGAGTTTATTTATTACTTTTGAAGGTGGAGAAGGCAGTGGTAAAACGACTATTGCAAAGATGTTACATAAACAGTTTATTGAAGAAGGATATAATATCACTTTTAGTAGAGAACCTGGTGGTGTAGATATTGCAGAACAGATCAGAGATGTGATTACTGATGTCAATAATACGAAGATGGATGCAAGAACTGAAGCACTACTTTATGCAGCAAGCAGAAGACAGCATCTAGTAGAAAAAGTACTTCCTGTATTAAAGGAAGATGGTATTGTGATATGCGATCGTTTTATTGATAGTTCTTTAGTTTATCAGGGAATTGGAAGAGGTATTGGCGTAGATAATATCTACAACATGAATCTTTTTGCGACAGATGGTATTCTTCCTGATTTAACTATTTTCTTTGATGTAAAACCTGAAGTTGCTTTAAAGCGTATTACAGGAGATAGAGAAGTCAATAGATTAGATTTAGAATCATTGGATTTTCATCATAAAGTATATGATGGTTATCAAATGATCTGTGATAAGTTCCCAGATAGAATTGTGAAGGTAGATGCCTCTTTACCAGTTGAAGAAGTATATCGTCAGGTTTATGAAATCGTAAAGGATAGACTATGAAAGAATTCTTAAAAGAAACACAACCTATCTTCTATCGTATCTTAGAAAAGAGTTTTAAAGAGAATAAAAAGACTCATGCATTTCTTCTAGTAGGGGATCATACAGATGATATTGCGACATTTATTGCCCAGTCTTATATATGCCATGAAGATACACTAGCATGTGAAACTTGTGATGACTGTATACGAATTAAAGAAGGTCTTTATCCTGATATGATTGTATGTGATGGTAAAGAGACTTCTATTAAGAAATCTGATATTGATCATATTCAAGAAGAGTTTGTGAAATCAAGCGTAGAGAATAATGGAAAAGTATATATTCTTAAAAATATTGATAATGCGACAACTCAGGCAATGAATAGCTTATTAAAGTTCTTAGAAGAACCTGTAGAAGAAGTATATGCAATCCTTACAACAAAGAATATTAACAAAGTACTACCTACTATTCAATCTAGATGTCAGGTGATTAAATTGCTTCCTGAATCTAAGCATTCTTTAGAATTAAAACTAAAGAATGAAGGGGTGAATGAAGAAGATTCTATGGTTCTTCCTCATTTATTTGATTCGATTGAAGAATGTAATGAGTATAAGGATAGTGAGTTATATTTGGATGTTAAGAATTATGTATTCTACTTTATTGAAGATTTATATACGAAACCATCTGATTTATTGATCAATTTGCAGATCAATTTAGGTAAGAAGTATAAGAAGAATAAAGAAGCCTATGCATTATTCTTAAATCTTCTGGTGTTAGGTATGAGAGATATGTTTCACGTGAAACATTCCATACCTATATTATTTGTGAAACATAAAGATTTCTTTGAGAAGATGCCAGAAGATGGTAAAATATTACAGAAAATAGAAATCATATTAGAATATGCTGAAAGACTCAACAATAATGTCAATCTTGCATTATTACTAGATGGTATGGTATATAAAGTATTGAAGGGAGTTTGATGAAATGGATAGATTAGCGGCTGTTAGATTTAATAGCGCTGGTAAATATTATTACTTCTCTACAGACTTAGATGTCAAAAAGGGAGATAAAGTAGTAGTAGAAACTGTAAGAGGGCTAGAAATGGGAGAAATCATTTCGGATCTTACAGACTTATCAGAATTTAAATTAGATAACGAATTAAAAAGAATTAAACGTGTTGCGAATAGAGCAGACATTGAAGTATATAATATCAATAAAATTAAGGCACAAAAATCATTTGAAATCTGTAAAGAAATCATTGCGGAAACAAACCTTGATATGCATTTGATCAATTGTGAATATACATTAGATGCATCTAAGGTGATCTTTATGTATACATCTGATGAACGTGTAGACTTCAGAGACTTATTAAAGAAACTTGCAAGTGTTTTTAAATGTCGTATTGAATTAAGACAGGTAGGACCTAGAGATAAAGCTAAAATTGTAGGTGGTATTGGAAATTGTGGCTTACCACTATGTTGTAACTCATTCTTAGGTGAGTTTGATGGTGTATCTATCAATATGGCTAAGAATCAGTTACTTGCGATTAATATTGACAAGATTTCAGGTGTATGTGGTCGTTTATTATGCTGTTTAAAGTATGAAGATGAGGCCTATAAGGAAGTTAAAAAGAAATTCCCTAAGATTGGTTCATTTATTCGTTATGATGATAAACAGTGTAAGGTTGTTGGTTTAAACGTTATTTCTGATTTAGTGAAGATTGATTGTGAAGGAAGTATTTTATTTATTCCTCTATCTGATATCGATAAGAAACCAGCTCCTAAAAAGGAAAGACGTATCTTAGAAGAACTAGCACCTAAAAAAGAAAAGAAACACGATAAACCAAAACAAAAGAAGCCAAGACAACAGCATAAACCAAAACAGAATAATCAGAAGCCAAGAAATATTAAAGGTAATAATCCAAAAGGAAAGAAAGATGAACGAAGAAATTAATCATCTCCTTGGTTATAATGATATGAAAATCATCCAGAGAAGAGATATGTTTACCTTTTCTCTGGATACTGTTTTATTGGCAAACTTTTGTGCAATCACAAAGGATATGAAGTCAATTGTAGATTTTGGGACAAATAATGCAGCCATTCCATTAATCTTGACACAACGAACTCATAAGAAGATTATTGGCGTTGAAATTCAAAAGGAAGCTGTAGAGATTGCAGAAAGAAACGTAAAATTAAATCATGTAGAAAATCAGGTAGAAATTATTCATGATGATATTAAAGAGTATGTGAAGTATGCACCACGTACTAAGGCAATTGTATGTAACCCACCATTTTTTAAATTAGGTGAGAAGTCCCATGTCAATGAGAGTCCTTATGTCACTATTGCACGTCATGAAATTAAAATAGATTTAGAAGGAATTATTGCATCAGCTGCAAAAATTCTAGATCAGAATGGTCGTTTCTCAATGGTCTATCGTCCAGACCGTTTTATTGAAACAATTGAATTATTTAAGAAATATAGAATAGAACCTAAACGTATCCGTTTTGTCTATCCAAAAGAAGGAAAAGAATGTAATACATTTTTGATCGAAGGTGCTTTCTTAGGCAAAACAGGATTGAAGATTGAACCTCCATTATATACACATAATGAAGATGGAAGCTATTTAGATGAGGTTAAACAGTTAGTAGGTGAGATGAATGTTAAATAGACAAAAGAGTTTTGAAAATGGAAAAGCGACACTTTATCTTGTACCAACACCTATTGGTAATTTAAGTGAAATGACACCAAGATGTATTGATGTTATGAAGAGTGTAAATTATATTGCAGCAGAAGATACACGTAATACAGTGAAACTATTAAATCACTTTAATATAGAAGCTAAGCTTATTTCTCATCATGAACATAATCTGCATGTTGCGATTCCTAAACTTTTATCATTATTAGAAGAAGGAGAGTCAGTTGCATTAGTAAGTGATGCAGGTTACCCTGCAATTAGTGATCCAGGGTATGAAATGGTTCTTGCGACTATTGATGCAGGCTATAATGTCGTTCCTTTATCAGGATGTAATGCTTGTTTAGATGCTTTAGTTGTCTCTGGTATTGCACCACAGCCATTCATGTTCTATGGCTTCTTAAGTCATACAAATAAAAATAAGACAAAAGAATTAGAAAAATTAAAAAATATCACTTATACAATCGTATTCTATGAAGCCCCACATAGAATTAAGGCAACATTGGAATGTATGATGAAAGTATTAGGTGATAGAAGAATAGCGTTATGTAGAGAAATCACTAAGAAACATGAAGAAATTCTAAGAGGTACTATTTCTGAAGTATTAGAAGTAGTAGATGAATTAAAGGGTGAAATGGTTATTGTGGTTGAAGGCGGTGCTGAAGTAACTGAAGAAGAGACTTTTGACCAGACAATTACAGAACATGTAGATGAGTTTGTAGAAAAAGGCATGTCAAAGAAGGATGCTATTAAAGAAGTCGCAAAGATTCGCAAATTAAATAAGAATCTTGTGTATGAAGAATATCATAAAAAGTAAAAGGGTAATGTTTCACGTGAAACATTACCCTTTTTGCTTGGAAGACCTTATATTTCTAGTTAATAACTATAAATACAAGAAGAAAAAAGTAAAGTCATTTTTAAAAATGACAATGACAGTTTAACATAAGGTAAATTTTAATTCAAATGGATATTTAAGAAAAGCATCTACGATATGAACTAAAAATACGAATTATATTAAAGGAACGGTTATAAATGACTGCATAAGACTATAGTTTTTCTAAGTAATTGATAAGCAAATACAATTGTAAGAGAAAAAATGATCATCTTAATATAATCTAGATTGAGTTTTCTTGAATAGTACCAATCAAATAGTAAGAATAGAATAGAAATAGATAAAAATATGATATAGAATTTTATCTTTTTCATAAGAATCCTCCTGGATGAATTATAGTATATTTGTTTCTTATATATGTTAAGCAAATGTAAAAATTAAATAAAAAAACTGTGTTTACACACAGTTTCAAATCAATCTTTCGTAAGCTTCTCTCTCTTCATTGTTTTTTAAACGAACAGTACCACAATGTTTAAATCCATTCTTTAATATAAATTCTCTCATTGGTTTATTATTCTTTTCAATATCTAAACGAATAGAAGGAGTACCACTCTGTTTACAGATGTTGACTGCATAATCCAATAATTTTTTTGCATAGCCATTTCCTTTATGATTATTATCAATCGCAAAGCGATGAATAATACCATAGTGTCTAGTATCAGTAAGCCAGTGGCCGTTGTAGATTCTTACATAGCTAGGTTCTATTCCTATAATAAAATGCATTGTGCCATACGTATGGGAATGTTTAGAAAGAACATAACTGTTACCTGATATAATATCATCTAGTATTGTGCTAATGTCAGGATATCCTTTTTGCCATTGGTTAATATCATTATCTTTAAAATATTCTTTTGCTTGATTAATAAGATCCATCACACGACTTAGATCTTTAATTTCTGATGCGCGTACATGCATATCAATCACCTCATTTAAAATTGTACTAGAAATCATTTGAAATATCAAATAGTTGTATTTTGATTGCTGAAATGGTTAAATAGTGTCAAAGGGGGATACTATGATTTATCGTACAGTTAATATTTTAGTCTTTATTATTTCTGTCTTATTAGCTATGTATGGCTTGCAGGCTTTTGACTTCGAACGCTTCTTGAGAAAGGGTAGAATCAGCCAGTTTTATGTCTTCTATATAATCGCGAGTGTGGCGCTCGGATACTTATTTGCACAATTTATACTTAATTTTGGTACGTTAAGTTTTTATTGATTTAAAGCCAATATTTTTTAATTAATTGACTTGAATAATATGGATAAAATGATAAAATAGAAATGCTTACAAGGAGGAAAAAGGTATGAGCTTATCAAAAGAAATTGGTATTGACCTTGGTACTGCAAATATCCTTATCTATGCTAAAGGAGAAGGAATTGTAGTAAATGAACCAAGTGTTGTTACTATTAATGTAGAAACAAATAGACCTGTTGCTGTTGGTGAAGAAGCAAGAGAAATGCTTGGAAAGACTCCTGGAAAATTAAAAGCAATCCGTCCATTAAAGGATGGTGTTATTGCTGATTTCCAGACTACTGAAATCTTACTAACACACTTTATCAATAAACTAAATTTAAAAGGAATTTTTGCTAGACCAACAATCTTAATTTGTTGCCCATCTAACATCACTTCAATCGAAAAGAGTGCCATCCAGGATGTTGCTTTAAGATGTGGTGCTAAGAAGGTATATATCGAAGAAGAACCAAAAGTAGCTGCTATTGGTGCTGGTCTTGATATTTCTAAACCATCTGGAAACATGGTTATCGATATCGGCGGTGGAACTACAGACGTTGCTGTACTTTCATTAGGTGATATCGTTACATCTCAGTCATTAAAGATTGCTGGTGACAAGATGGATCAGGAAATCATTAAATACGTAAAAGATAAATATAAGTTATTAATTGGTGATGCTACAGCTGAAGAAGTTAAGAAACAGATTGGTTGTGCATTCCAGCCTAACGAAGAAACAGTTATGGATGTTCGTGGTAGAGACTTAGTGACTGGTCTTCCAAAGACTATCCAGATGAATGAAACTGAAACAGTTTCTGCTTTAGAAGAAGTTTGTGAAACAATCTTAATTGCTGCTAAGCAGGTTCTTGAACAGACACCACCTGAATTATCTGCAGATATCGTAAATAAGGGTATCTTCTTAACTGGTGGAGGAGCTTTATTAAAGAATTTAGACAAGTTCCTTGAACAGGGATTAAAGGTTCCTGTATTCGTAGCTGATACACCACTTGATTGTGTTGCTGAAGGCTGCGGTGTCATGTTAGAAAACACTACATACTTACAGTAAGAGATAGCGTTCGCGCTATCTTTTTTTTGGAGGAAATAATGAAAGCGATATTTTTTGATATTGATGGTACTATCTACCATCCAGAGATTGGTATTAGTCAGAATACGATTGATGAAATTCATAGAGTACAGAAATTAGGCCATAAATGCTTTATCGCAAGTGGTAGACCAACTGGATTTATTTCTAAAGAAGTGAAATCCATTGGTTTTGATGGCTTTGTATTAGCTAATGGAGCACATATTGTGACTGAAGGAAAAACAATAGATTCTTTAACATTACCTTATGAAGAAACAAAGAAACTTATTGAATATGTGGAATCACAAGGTTATGAATATATACTTCTTACAACTGATCGTTGTTATTTAAAGAAGGAGTCACCACATATGTATGAATTCTATGCTTGGTGTAATATTGATATGGATTCTTTATGCAACGATTATGATTTAGATGAAGTACTAAAGAAAACAATTAAATTAGAAATCAGATATAATAAAAAAGAAGACAGCATAGGACTTATTGAAAGACTAGGGGCTTTCTTCTATGAAAAACATGATGATAGCTTAAACGTTGAAGTATCTAATATAGATACTTCTAAAGGTCACGGTATTGAAACAATGTTGAACTATTATGGCTTAGATGTTGATGATAGCTATTGTTTTGGTGATGGAGCCAATGACTTAGAAATGTTTAAAACAGTAGGTCATCCAATCGCTATGAAGAATGCAATTCCAATGATTTATCATCATGCATCAATCATCTGTGAAGATGTATTGCATGATGGTGTGGCAAAAGAATTAAAGAGACTCTTTTAACTTCTGTATAAAAACAGAAGTTTTTTTGTGTCTTCTATGAATGAATCATTGGCTTTTTGAATATGTTAAGTGTTGATTATGAGACTCAACACAGTAGAAATACTGTCTTAATGTTATAGCTTTTTCTCATTTTACTATTTTTGTTGAATAAAAATAATAAAAATAATACAATGATATTGGAGGTGATAAACATGAACTTTGTCTGGAATACAAACGAACTGAATGCATCTGTCGTCTCCATTTATGAAACAAATATTACATTGAATACGACAGCATGCATGCATTTTGAAAATGTGAATTATGTTCTATTAGGTATTGATTATGACAATCATTGTATCGGTATCAAACCCGTGGGGAAGCAAGCTATCAATGACGGAATCTATCCACAGGACCAGCTTCATAAGATATCAAGAGGTAAGTCCTATGGAAGAATCACCAATAAACCATTTATTAAAGAACTTGCTGATTTGATTCCTCTCGATTTCAATGAAAAGAATGTTTATAAGTTTAAAGGAACATATGACATTGTTCATGAAGTTCTCATTGTTGACTACAAGGAGGGAAGACTAAATGGATAGTTTGGTAGTGTGGTCAGGTGTTATGATTGCGTGTATTGTGGTAGAAATTCTCACGGTATCACTAGTAAGTGTCTGGTTTGTGATTGGTGCTTTTGTGGCATTGATTGCCTGCTTATTGAATGTATCAGTTCCAATACAGGTCGCTATATTTCTTGTGGTATCTGTTATATGCGCGATAGTGGCACGTCCTATGGCTGTAAAAAGTCTGAAGGGCAATATAATACATACGAATAATGATGCACTCATAGGAACGCATGCTCTCGTTATTAAGAGAATTGATGCAGATCATATGGGTGAAGTAAGAATTAAGAATCAGATTTGGTCAGCATCTTCACTTCATAATTTGACTTTAGAAGAAGGAGAATATGGAGAAGTTGTCGCAATTGAAGGTGCACATCTAGTTGTAAAAAAGGAGGGTAACTAAGATGTTAGGATTTATTTTAATGATTTTATTAATCGCAATTGTTGTTATTCTTATTTTCAGTACAGTAAAGATCGTTCCACAGTCATATGCTTATGTAGTAGAAAGAATCGGTGCATATGACCGTACATTGAATGTAGGTTTACATATTCTTATTCCTTTAATTGATCGTGTATCTAATCGTGTATCATTAAAGGAACAGGTTATGGACTTCGCTCCACAGCCAGTTATTACTAAAGATAATGTTACAATGCAGATTGATACAGTTGTCTATTTCTCTATCACAGATCCTAAGTTATTTACTTATGGTGTAGTAAGACCAATTAATGCGATTGAAACATTAACTGCAACTACATTAAGAAATATTATTGGTGAACTTGAATTAGATGACACATTAACATCAAGAGATATCATTAACTCTAAGATGAGATCTATTCTTGATGATGCTACTGATCCATGGGGTATCAAAGTAACTAGAGTAGAAGTTAAAAACATTCTTCCACCAAGAGATATTCAGGAAGCAATGGAAAAACAGATGCGTGCAGAACGTGAAAGACGTGAAGCTATCTTAGTTGCTGAAGGTAAAAAACAGGCTGCTATCTTAAATGCAGAAGGGGATAAGGAATCTCTTGTATTACGTGCAACAGCTGAAAAAGAAGCACAGATTGCGAAAGCTGAAGGTCAGGCTGAAGCATTAAGACTTGTTTATGAAGCACAAGCTAAAGCTATTCAGTATATTAATGAAGCAAATCCTGAATCTGCTTATATCCAGTTAGAAGGATTAAAAGCATTAAAGAACTTAGCTGATGGACAAGCTACAAAGATTATTGTACCTAATGACTTAGCAGGGTTAGCTGGTACACTTACAACTTTATCAGAATCACTTAAGGATCCTAAAAAGCCTGAGTAATAATAGTCAGAAGACAGATACTGTCTTCTGATTTTTTTGTATCTAAAAAGCCATGCGTGTTGCACGGCTTGTATAATCATTTGAAGATATCCTTTATCTTACTACCAACAGGTTTATAATTAAGCAATTTCTTGATTTCTTCCTTGTCTAAGTATTCTTCAATATAACCACAATTCTCACAAATATAGAAAGTCTTCTTTGCGGTATTTCCCTCTTTGAATATAGCGAAAACTTGCGAAGGCTTATTAATATGATTCGTTATTTGAGAAATATTACCACCACCATTTTCATGGAGCTGATCTTTAATAATAATAATTTTATCATGATTACATTTTGGGCAGATTCCAGTCTTTTTCATAGTGAGTTCTCCCTATACCGTTACAATAGTTGTATATTCTTTATAATGTTTTAATACATCAGGATCAATTTCATTATCGGTAATGACTGCATCAAAATTAAAGAGATCATAGAAGATATAAAAGTCAGAACGATTAAACTTAGTAGAATCTACAAGTAAATATCTATTCTTCGCATTATCTAAAGGTATACCCTGTGATTCTCCTTCTTCTAATGAATAAGTTGTAATACCACTATTAAAGATACCATTACATCCGATAAAGGCTTTTGTATATCTTAGTTTACTTAATACCATATTAGTGATAGGACCTACAAAGGTATTTGTATTACTACGATATTCTCCACCTGTTAACATTACATCAGTAGGAGTATGACCACTCAAGATATTAAATACTGCAAGAGAATTCGTAACTACTCTAATATTACGTCCACATAACTGCTCAGCTAATAACTGAATAGTAGTACCAGGACCTAAGAATATAGTTTCTCCTTCTTGAATAAGACTTGCTGCTTTATGCGCAATTCTTGTTTTTTCTTCTATCTGTACAGAAGACTTCTCTAAATGAGAACGTTCATGATCCATACTAAAAGATAAACTCTGTGCTCCACCATGTACTCTTAATAATTTACCAGACTTCTCTAATTCATCTAAATCTCTTCTTGCGGTCATATCTGATATTTCTAATTGTTCCATAATTTCATTGATAGAAATAATACCTTTTTGATTGACCATCTGTGTAATTCTTACAAGACGTTCCTTTTTTAACATGTTTTCACTCTCCTTGTCAGTGTCAGTATATCATTCAAAATAATCTGAATCAACACAAAACAAACAAAAACAAACATACAGAAAATGATTTTGCTTGTTTTTTATCATAAATGTTTGTAAATGTTTAATTATTTGTTTTGTATTGTTTATATTTGTTGACAAATGTGATGAATGCGATTACACTGTAGTTGTAGAAAACAAAAGAGGAGAAAAAAGAAAATGACTAAAGATGAATTAAGTATGGTAGGCTTTGAAATCGTAGCTTACTCAGGAGATGCAAGAAGTACTTTATTAGAATTATTAAAAGAAATGCGTGCAGGTAATTTTGATAATGTAGAAGAAAAGTTAAAGGAAGCAGATGAAAATATCAATCTCGCACATCAGTCTCAGACAACTATTCTTCAGCAAGAAGCACGTGGTGAAGATATGGAAATGGGATTTATCTTCATTCATGGACAGGATCATTTGATGACTACAATCTTATTAAGAGATGTTATTGAAGATTTTATTACTTTATATAGAGAAAGAGGGACAAAATAATGTTAGACGCTGTCATTAAGAAAATTGAAAAAGGTAAACCATTTTTCGATAAAATTGCTCAAAATATTTATTTAGGTGCTGTACGTGATGGCTTCTTAACTGCAATGCCAGCAATCTTATTCTCAAGTGTATTTATCTTAGCTGCTTCAATTCCAGAAATCTTTGGAATTAAGTTGCCAGCAGATGTCTCAACATGGTTGTGGAAAGTCTATAACTATTCAATGGGTATTGTTGGTTTACTAGTATCAGCAACAACTGCAAAGTACTTAGCTGAAAGCATGAATCGTCGTTTACCAGAAGGTAAAGTAATCAACACAACTTCAGTTATGCTTGCAAGTATTTGTGGTTTCTTTATGTTAGCAGTCAGTGATGTAAAGCTTGGTATCTCTACTACTTATTTAGGTACTAAAGGTTTACTTGCTTCATTCATCGCTGCATTCATCACAGTTAAGATGTATAAGTTTTGTGTTGAAAAAGATGTCACTATTCATATGCCAAAAGAAGTGCCAGGTACAATCTCTCAGATGTTCAGAGATGTGTTCCCATTCTCTTTCTCAGTATTGGTATGTGTTATTATTGATTTAATTGTTCGTAATTTATTTGGTTATACTTTTGCAGAAGCAATCATCACATTATTACAGCCATTATTCACAGCTGCAGATGGTTATTTAGGAATCTGTATTATCTGGGGTGCAATGGCAATGTTCTGGTTCGTTGGTGTACATGGTCCAAGTATTGTTGAACCAGCTATCGCTGCAATCATCTACGCAAACGTAGATGCAAACTTAGTATTATTTAAAGCAGGACATCAGGCTGCAAATGTATTAACAGTAGGTTTAGGTAACTTCGTAGGTACAATGGGTGGTACAGGTGCTACTCTAGTTGTTCCATTCTTATTTATGTTATTTGCTAGATCTAAACAGTTAAAAGCTGTTGGTAAAACTACTTTCATTCCAGTATGTTTCGCAGTTAATGAACCATTATTATTTGCGACTCCAATCGTATTAAACCCTTATTTCTTTATTCCATTCTTACTTGCACCAATGGTGAACGTATCATTATTCAAGTTCTTCGTTGATGTATTAAAAATGAACTCATTCATTTATGTATTACCTTGGGCTACTCCAGCTCCAATTGGTTTAATCTTAGGTACAGGTATTAGTTTCTTAGCAGTATTACTTGCTGTATTATTAATCGTAGTAGATGGTATTATTTACTTACCATTCGTTAAAGCATATGATGCTTCATTATTAGAAGAAGAAAAACAGAAAGAAGCTTTAGAAGCATTAGAAGAACAGGTTAAAGAAGAAGAACCTGAAACAAATGAACCTCTTCAGTTAGATAAGAAGATCAATGTATTAGTATTATGTGTAGGCGCTGGTACAAGTGCTATGTTTGCGAATGCCGTTAAAGAAGGGGCTAAAGAAACTGGTTTACCAGTAGATGCTACTGCAAGTGCTTATGGTAACCACTATGAGATCTTAAAGAACTATGATGTTGTTGTCTTATCTCCACAGGTACAGGCTCATTTAGAAGAAGTAAAACAGGATGCTAAAGAAGGTACTAAAGTCATTGCGACTAAGGGTGCTCAGTATATTCAGTTAACTCGTGATCCTAAGGGTGCTGTTGAATTTATCGTTGAACAGGAAAAGGAAGGTTAAGTAAATGAAATTTTCTGATGATTTTATCTTTGGTGGCGCTACAGCTGCTTATCAGTGTGAAGGCAGTACTTTAGATTATGGTAAAGGTAAAGTGTCTTGGGACGACTTTCTTGCAAAGCAGGGTCGTTTCAAGGCAGACCCTGCCAGTGATTTCTACCACCAGTATGGACAAGATTTAAAGCTATGTAAAATGTTTGGTATTAATGGAATTCGTATCTCTATTTCATGGGCACGTATCTTCCCTGATGGTACAGGAAAAATCAATCAGGAAGGTATTGATTTCTATCATAGAGTATTCCAGGAATGTCATAAGAATAACGTAGAACCATTTATCACATTACATCACTTTGATACACCTGACACTTTATATCAGAAGGGTGATTTCTTAAATAGAGAAACAGTAGATGCATTTGTAGACTATGCAAAGTTCTGTTTTGAAGAATATAAGGATGAAGTTAAATACTGGTTTACTTTCAATGAAATCTGGGCAGTGGCTACAAACACTTATATTGAAGGTACATTCCCTAATGGCGAAAAATATAATATGACAAAAGCATTCCAGATTATGCATAATATGATGCTTGCTCATGCGAAAGCTGTTGTTGCTTATAAAGAAGCAGGATATAAAGGACAGATTGGCTGTGTACAGTCATTAGAATATAAGTATCCTTATGATGAAAATAGTATAGATGATATACAGGCTGCAAAGAACGAAGATGTATTACAGAACCAGTTCTTATTAGATGCAACATTCAAAGGATATTACTCTACTGAAACAATGGAAATTGTAGATCGTTTAGTAGCAATTAATAATGGTCAGCTAGATTTAAGAGATGAAGACTTTGAAGTTATGAAGAAAGCAGCTGTCTTAATTGACTACATGGGTATGAACTATTATCAGTCACGTTTCATTCAGTATTATGATGGTGAGAATGATATCCATCATAATGGTACAGGTGAAAAGGGTACTTCACGTTTCTGCTTAAAGAATGTAGGACGTAGAATGGAAAAAGAAGGTATTCCTAGAACTGACTGGGATTGGTTAATTCATCCAGAAAGTATGTTTGATATGTTAGTGCGTATTCGTCAGCAGTATCCAAACTACAAGTGTATCTATATTACAGAAAACGGTATGGGTTATAAAGATGAATTTGTTGATGGTGTGATTGATGATGCACCAAGAATTGATTATATCAAGAAACATTTACAGTATGCATTAAAGGCAGTTGAAGTGGGTGTTAATGTAAAGGGCTACTTTGTATGGTCATTAATGGATATGTTCTCATGGACTAATGGATATAATAAGCGTTATGGCTTATTCTATGTAGACTATGAAACACAGAAACGTTATCCAAAAGCAAGTGCTTATTGGTATAAGGGCGTATCAGAAACGAAAGAGGTGTAGTTATGAATTCTTATAAAGGAGTTATATTTGATTTTAATGGAACATTGTTTTTTGACAATCCAAAACATGTATTAGCCTGGGGAAAGATTTCCGAGGAAATAAGACATCATGGAATTAGCGAAGAAGAGTTACATGAACATTTCAATGGTGTTCCTAATAATAAGATCATTGAATATATGTTTGATGGACAATGTACAGATGAAGTGAAACAGAAATATTCTTTACTTAAAGAACAGTACTATCGTGAATTCTGTAAGGAAGATAAAGAAACATTTCATTTAGTTGCTGGCGCTACAGAATTTTTTGATAAACTTAAAAACAACAACATTCCATTTACTATCGCAAGTGCATCCATTAAACCAAATATTGATTTCTTTGTAGAATCATTCCATCTTGATCATTGGATTAATCCTGATGATATTGTTTATGATGATGGAACATATGATAATAAGATCATGATGTTCAAGAAAGCAGCTAATATTCTAGGAGTAGATATAAGTGACTGCTTAATCGTTGAAGACTCCCTAAGTGGTATTGAAAATGCCTATAAAGCAGGATGTAGAAATATAATCGTAGTCGATTCTGCAAATAAAAGAGAAGAATATCAGAAGTTACCAGGAGTAACAAAAGTGATTGATTCATTTAAAGAAATTTAATCAAAGAGCCATCTTATTAAAGATGGTTCTTTTTGCAAGAAAACAAGATGGGCGCTTCACTATGATAATTCAGTCTTTTGTTAAGAACGATTTCGTTGTAAAATATAAGAGTCAAATAGAATAGTGATTTGGCTATGGCAACTGTCATATACGGCGGTTGCAAAATTTATGGAGGAAAATATGAATGTATTAGTTACAGGTGGTGCAGGTTATATTGGTAGTCATGTCTGTGTAGAATTACTACAGAGCGGACATGATG
>ENA-OPVT01000193-OPVT01000193.1-human-gut-metagenome-genome-assembly--contig:-NODE-193-length-49721-cov-5.143640_pt1 | contig 49721 bp, 46 predicted proteins | sample MGYA00241499_ERZ501990 | MGnify/ENA primary metagenome ERZ501990 (study PRJEB25962, sample SAMEA2042104) | human gut metagenome | biome: human gut; feature: human-associated habitat; material: faeces...
ATAGATACAATTTCAAAAATAATGACAAATGAACCTGAATATAGAAAAATCTTAAAAACAGATTTAGAAAATATAAATTATAACTTGATAACTTATGTTCAAGATAGACTTGGACACGATGCAAGATATGCAATAGACCCAAGTAAAATAGTAAAAAAACTTGGATGGTATCCAGAAACACCATTTGTAATAGGAATAGAAAAAACAATAAGATGGTATTTAGATAATCAAGAGTGGATAGAAAATGTAACAAGTGGAGATTATCAAAAATATTACGAGAAGATGTATAAATAAAAAAATAGTTTAGAAGTGTATAAAAAATTATAATTAATTCAACATTCCTTTTTTCTCAAAAAAATATTATAATTTTATTATTCTTTTTGATTTTTAAATAAAATTTTAATATAATTTTTATTATTTTTAGCTGTATAAAAAATTATAAATTTTTATACAAATTTTAAATTAATAAATTATAAAAATCAAAAGGAGAAAAAATGGAGAAAAATAAAAAAATAGGGATATTTAATACTTGGATAGGAAGTGATAATATAGGTGATGCTATAATTATGGATTCTTGTAAAAAAATAATTTCAAAAAAATTTAATAAGGATTTTTATGTTGAAATACCCATACATTTATCTTTGTATGATAAAGAATTTTATATTTTTGATGATTTAAAATACATTTTTGTATGTGGAACAAATTTACTGTCTAATAAGATGAATATAAGAAGCAGAAAAAATCAATGGCATATAGGAATAAAATTTTTGTATTATATTTGGAAAAATAAAATAGATAATATTGTTTTATTAGGAGTTGGTTGGAACAATTATTCTTTTAAAGAAAATTTTATGGGGAAATTATTTTGGAAAACTATATTGTCTAAAAAGTATATCCATTCTGTTAGAGATGACTATACTAAGAAAAAATTAGAAAATATGGGAGTAAAGAATGTAATAAATACAGGTTGTCCAACTACTTGGAGATTGACAGAAAGTCATTGTCAAAATATTGCAAATAAAAAAGTAAATACAGTTATAGTGACTGTAACTGATTATAATAGGGATTATGTTAGAGATAAAAAAATGTTTGATATATTAGAAAAAAATTATGAAAAAATTGTAATATGGCCACAAAGTTTTGCAGATATAAATTATATAGAAGAATTAATAGAAAAATTAGATAAAAATAAATACAAATGGCTAGCTCCAAACTTAGAAAGTTATGATGAATTTTTAGATAATAACTCATGTGATTATGTAGGAACTAGATTACATGGTGGAATAAGAGCTTTACAAAAATTTAAAAGAACGTTTATAATAGGAATTGATAATAGAGCTTTAGAAATGAAAGAAATTGATTTGCCTATAATAAATAGAGAAAATATAGAAGAATTAGAGGAAAAAATAAATGCAAATGAAAAATTAAATTTAAAAATAAATATTGAAAAAATAGAAAAATGGAAACAACAATTTATTTAAAAATAAAAGTTAGAAAGTATAATTAATTATATTTTCAATTTTATAAAAAATTATGTATTTTAAATATAACATAATGAATTATATTAAAAAACATCATTATTTTCTTAAAAATTTTTTGTATAAATATTTATAATTAATTATATAAAAAGAAAAAATTTATGAAAAAGATATATTTTAAATTTATAATTTAGATAGTGGTGGAGCAGAAAAAATTTTAATGAAAATTTTAGAAAAAATAAATGAGGATAATTTTAAAATAGATTTATTTTTAGTTAAGAAAGAAGGATTTTATTTAAAATTTTTCCAAGAGAAATTGTCTAAAAAAATAAAATTAATAACTTTATATGATAACTTATCTAAAAATAGATTTATAAGCTGAATACAGTATAAAATAATTCATAAAAAAGTAAAAAGAAGTTTAAAAAATCCAGAAATATTTTTAGAAAAATATGTAAAACTTTTAGGATTTAAAGAAAATCTATATCCTTATTTAAGACAATCAAATATTTTTGTGTCCAGTTCAAGATATGAATGATATTTATTGATTTTATGCGAAGCTATTTGTTTGAATAAGCCAATTATAGCAACAGAATATACAAGGACAAAAAAATTTTAGAAGATGTGAAATACGGATTGATGTGCGGAATAGACAATGCTTATGAACTAAAAGAATTATGAAAAAGTTATTTTGGATAAAGAATTAAGAAAAGAGTACGGAGAAAAATCTAAGAAAAAAAGCGAAAAAATAGAAATAAAATCAATAATGAGAGAAATGGAAAAAATAATCTAAATTATAAAAAACATTTAGAAACTAAATTCTAACCTTTCCCATTAAAACAAAGTCAAACTTATATATAACTAACTAAAAACAAAGGAGCTTTATTTATGGAAAATTATTCTTACAACAAAAGAAAGGTGGGGCTTCCGCCGGGGACAATTTTTTATACAGGGGATAAGGCAGATAAAAATGTTAATATGGAATTATATTCTTTTGACGGGAAAGAGACAATAAAGAAAAATTTTAAAGAAGACAGCAATTTAAGTTTTTTAAAGGAAGAGGGAAAACTTATCTGGCTCAATGTAAACGGCATTCATAATACAGAGCTTATAAATAAAATCGGGAATATTTTAAATATAAATTCTCTTGTGCTTGAAGACCTTACAAATATAAATCAGAGGGTAAAAATAGAGGTGTGGGAAGATTATCTTTTCATTGTTTTAAAAATGGCAGGATTCAGCACCAGAAATAAAAACATAGAATACGAACAGGTTTCGTTTATTCTTGGAAAAAATTATCTTATCACATTTCAGGAAAAGCAGGGAGATGTTTTTGATACAGTGAGAAACAGGATAGAAGCCCCTAGTTCAAAAGTTTTTCAAAAAGGTATCGGCTATCTTACCTATGCTCTTATAGATGTAATAGCTGACAACTATTTTGTAGTTTTAGACAGGCTTGAAGAAAAGACAGACAGACTTGAAAGAAAAATTTTAAATGAATTTTCAGATAAGCTGGCAGAAAAAATACTGCAGCTTAAAGGGGAGCTTGCAGTTTTGAAAAAAGGAATTTATCCCATAAGAGAAGTCAGTGCAAAATTTCAAAATGAAGATACAATTTTATATTTTGGAAAAAGCAACAAGATGTATCTTGCAGACCTTCACGACCACGGGATAACAATATGTGATGCAATAGAAAATATGATTTCCAGAACGTCGGAACTTTTTCAGCTTTATTATTCAATTTTAAGCAACGACATGAATAATGTGATGAAAGTTCTTGCAATAATTTCTACAATTTTTATGCCTTTAAGTTTTCTTGCAGGGCTTTATGGAATGAATTTCAGTTATATGCCTGAGCTTGCTTGGAGATACGGGTATTTTATAATTCTTGGAATAATGGCAGTTCTTGTTGTGGGAATGCTTATAGTTTTTAAAAAGAAAAAATGGCTGTAAAGAAAAATGAGGAGCTTTGAAAGTTCCTCATTTTTGGTATATTATAAATGTTTAGGATTAGTATGCCGAAATCTTCATTAATTTGTCACTGCAGGTGTTATGAGAAAAATTAAATTTCTAACAATTAAAATATAATGGAGAGACAGATGTAGAAACAAAATTTTTCCCACAAACATTTCTGCTAAATATTTTAATTAAAGTGAGAAGCCTTTGAAAAATATTTTATTTTTCAAAAACCCCTAACTTTAAGTTATAATAAAAATGTTTTCTTCTTTTGAGTTTATTATATATACCCCATCTATCTTTTATATATCCATAAAAATTTATTCTTTATCAAGGTCAAGGGTGAAATAGAATTTTACAGAATTTTCACGATTTATCACACCGTATTTACTTTTGTGAGCTTTTAAAATATTTGAAATTATATAAAGCCCAAGCCCTCTCTGATAGTTGTTGCTGGTAGTATAAAATTTATTCCATATTTTATGAAGGTCAGCTTCAGGGATAGGCTCGCCGTCATTTTCTATTGAAATTGTAACCTTGTCATCTGAAATTTTATTAACAGTTATGATAATTTTACTCTTAGCATAGTTATATCCATTTTTCAAAAGATTAAAAATAACCTGTTCTATTTTTTCTCTGTCGCCTATAACAAAAATTTCTCTGTTTTCATTAAAAATTATTTTTTTATCTGAAAGTTCTTTTTGGTAAATATAAAGCCCGAGTTTTATAACGGGGATAATGTCAAATCTTGCAAGAATAATATTTTCTTTAACAGGTGAATTATTTTCCAGAAGAAGAGTTTCTTCAGAAAGTCTTAAAAGACGTTTTGCCTCAGAAATTATTATATTAAAATCTTCATCATCTTTATATTTATCCTGCATAAGCTCGGTAAATCCCATAATAAGAGAAAGAGGAGTTTTTATCTCATGCATGAAGCTCATTATTTTTTCTTCCAGCTCTTCTTTCTTAATAATATTTTTCTCTGCCTCATCTCTGTAAAGTTTAATTACATCTTCCAGTCTGTATGCCATCTCGTCAATTTTAAAATAAAGCTCTCCGATTTCATCATTCTTGTGGTAGATAATATCGTTTTTAAAATTAAGCTTTGAAATTCTTTCAGTAACTTTTGAAAGATGGACAATAGGATTTACAAGAAAATAATCAAAAAATCTTCCTATTACCAGAGTCAAAAGGAGAAGAAAAATTGCTTTAAAATAAAAATATACCCTAAGAGTGGGGAAAACAGAACTCAAATTTTGATAAGAGTAAAAAATAAATATTTTATACCCTTCAATCTCTCTTTTTATAATTTCAACGTCCTGTCCGTTGCTGTTTGTAAACATATGTATCTCTTTTTTCATATCAGAAAGTTTTGAGAAAGACTCAACAAGTGTATTTGCCTGCGGAGAAAAAAAATCCGAATCTGATGTAGCATAAACATTTCCTTTTATAGAAGAGGTTCTCAAATCTTTCATTGTAGCAAATTTATAATCTTCATAAACCCTGTCTATACATTGAATAGAAATCGGAAGATAATATTTTCCTGCCAGAATATCTATCCCGATAAGTTTTATAGGTTCCTTGTCAACAAGATAAAATCTGTCATCAGAATAAAGATTATTCAAAAAAGCATTAAGGAGAATAATTTTATCTCCCTCGTCAGTCTGAATAGAAAAATAATCAAAATCGTGAATATTTACTATTTTATTATCTTTTACAATAAGAACCACACTGTCTGTTGTATTTTGGAAATTTCTTAATTTTCTCATGTTTATTTCATCATGGGAATTTATAAAATCCACATTCATAAGCTGTTTCTGTTTTTGTATTCTGAAAAATTTTTCAAAATAAAATTCCCCTGAAAAAAATTCAAGGGCAACTATTGAGAAAAACATCAGAGCAAGAATAAGAAGAATTTTTGGTTTCAGCTTCAACTTTCATTCACCTCAAATTTATACCCGACAAGTTTTACAGTTTTAATAAATTTAGAATAATTTTTAAGCCTTTGTCTCAATTTTTTTATGTGGTTGTCAATAACCCTGTCGTTTCCAATAAAAGAGTATCCCCAGATTGAAGTTATAATCTGCTCTCTTGTAACAACAATATTTTCATTATCAATAAGGTACATTAAAATTTCTCTTTCTTTCGGCGGAAAATCACATTCTTCACCGTCAATTAAAATTCTTTTTCCTTTTTCTTCAATTTCAAGTCCTTCAAACTTTTTATTTAATTTTGTTTTTTTCAAATATCTGTTCACGATAGAAAGAAGAAGCTGTTTTGGAAAAGGTTTTGTAATATATCCGTCAGCTCCGGCATCATAAGCAAGTATCTGGCTTTTTTCATCAGAAAGAGCTGTAATAAATATAATGGGAACTTGTGAAAATTTTCTGATTTCTCTGGTAAGCTCCAACCCGTTAAGTTTCGGCATCATTATATCCACAAGAAGCAGAGAGTATTTATTCCCGTTTTCAAGTTTTTCAAGTGCTTCTTCACCATCAGCTGCCTCATCAACTTCTATATTTTCACTTTTTAATATAGCTGTTATGAGTTTTCTCATATTTAAAGTATCCTCAACAAGTAGTATCATATAATTCCTCCTGATTGTGTCATAATATATATTATAACTTAAAACATAAATTAAGTCCAAAAAACAATATTATAAAATAAAAAAATCCCTGCATTGAAAAATAGTTTTCATCAGCAGGGAATATATTTATCCAAGTTTTTTAATCATTAATTCTGTAACCATTTGAGGATTTGCTTTTCCTTTTGAAAGTTTCATAGCCTGACCGATAAGTCCTTTAAGAACTCTCGGCTTTCTTCCTTCATCAGAATTTTTATAATCTTCAATAAGTTTTGGATTGTTAGCAAGAACTTCATCAACTAAAGTTTCAATAGCACTGTCATCAGTAACCTGTGCCATTTTTTCTTCTTTAACAATAGTTTCAGGGTCTCTTTCATCAGTAAGTTTCATTTCAAAAAGAGTTTTTGCAATTTTTGAAGAAATTACATTTGTATCAATAAGTTTTATAATTTTTCCTAAATCTTCAGAAGAAATTACAAAATCTTTTATCTCAATATTTTTTTGTTTTAATTCTTTTAAAACTTCTGTCATTATCCAGTTTGAACTTGACTTTGGATTTCCAGAAGCCTTTGCTGTATTTTCAAAATAATCAGCAAGCTCAATATCTTCACAAAGAATATTTGCATCATATTCAGGAATTCCGTAATCATTTATAAATCTTGCAACCTTATCTGTTATTGATTCAGGCATAGTTTCTTTTACAGCTTCTATCTCTTCATCAGTTATAACAAGAGTTAAAAGGTCTGGCTCGTGGAAATATCTGTAATCCATAGCTTCTTCTTTGCTTCTCATCACTCTTGTAACTTGAACGTCATCGTCCCAAAGTCTTGTTTCCTGATCAATTTTTCCGCCTTTTTCAATAGTTTCAATCTGTCTGTTTACTTCATAGTCGATAGCTCTTGCAACAGCTTTAAATGAGTTTAGGTTTTTAACTTCAACTCTTGTCCCAAAAGGTTCTCCTTTGTGATGAACAGAGATATTTGCGTCACATCTAAGTGAACCAAGCTCCATTGAAACGTCGCTGACACCTGTATATTTTATTGTGTTCTTAAGAAGAGTAAGATATTCATAAGCCTCTTCAGAAGTTCTCATATCAGGTTCAGAAATTATTTCAACTAGAGGAATAGATGCTCTGTTGTAGTTTAGATAAGATTCATGGACTCCGTGAACAGATTTTCCTGTATCTTCTTCAATTTGAATTTTAGTTATTCCAACTTTTTTGCTTTTTCCATTTACATTTATTTCTAAGAATCCTTTTCCAGCATAAGAATTTTCAAATTGAGTTATTTGATAGTTCTTTGGAGCATCTGGATAGAAATAGTTTTTTCTGTCGAAATGGCTTTCGTTATTTATTTTACAATTTAAAGCAAGAGCAGCTTTAACAGCATATTCTACAACTTTTTTATTAAGCTTTGGTAATGTCCCAGGGTGTCCTAAACAAATCGGGCAAGTGTGAGTATTAGAATCGTCGTTGTCATAATCTGCACTGCAGCCGCACCAAACTTTCGTTCCTGTTTTTAATTGGAGATGGACTTCAAGTCCTATTACTGATTCCCATTCTTTTACCATTATTTATCCTCTCCTTCAGGAAGTTTCCATTCCCCTCTGATTTTTTCAAATGCACTTCCTACAGCAATCAGGTCTTCTTCACCAAATTGTTTTCCTAAAAGCTGAATACCAACAGGAAGTCCGTTAGTTAATCCTGCAGGAACAGAAAGCCCCGGAATACCTGCAAGGTTTGCAGAAAGTGTGAATATATCTTCAAGATATAATTCAATAGGTGTTTTTTCTTTGTTAAGTTCAAAAGCTGGCGATGGAGCAACAGGAGTAAAGATTACATCAACTGTTTTAAATGCTTCATCAAAATCTTTTTTAATTAATGATCTTACTTTTTGAGCCTTTTTAAAGTATGCATCAAAGAAACCTGCACTAAGTACATAAGTTCCTATCATAATTCTTCTTTTTACTTCAGCACCAAATCCCTCGCTTCTTGATTTTATATAAAGGTCAAGAATATTTTTTGCTTCAGGACTTCTGTATCCATATCTTACTCCGTCAAATCTTGCCAGGTTTGAGCTTGCTTCAGCAGGAGCAAGAACGTAGTAAACAGGAACAGCATATTTTGTATGAGGAAGAGAGATGTCAACAATTTCTGCTCCAAGTTCTCTTAATTTATCAAGAGATTCAAGCATAACTTTTCTTACACCCTCATCAATTCCTTCAATAAAATATTCTTTAGGAACTCCGATTTTCATTCCTTTTATATCTCTTCCAAGAGCTTTTGTATAATCTGGAACTTCTTTTTTAGATACAGTTGCATCATATTCATCAGCTCCTGCAATTACATTCATTGTAAGAGCAACATCTTCTACAGATTTTGCAATAGGTCCTATCTGGTCAAGAGACGAAGCAAAAGCTATAAGCCCGTATCTTGAAACTCTTCCGTAAGTAGGTTTTAATCCTACAACACCACAGAAAGAAGATGGCTGTCTGATACTTCCACCTGTATCAGAACCAAGAGAGATAAAACATTCCTGAGCTGCTATTGATGTTGCTGCTCCTCCAGAACTTCCTCCAGGAACTTTTGTTGTATCCCATGGATTTTTTGTAAGCCCGTGAGAAGATGTTCTAGTTGTTCCTCCCATTGCAAATTCGTCCATGTTTGTTTTTCCTATAATTACTGCATCAGCTTCTTTTAATTTTTTTACAACTGTTGCATCATAAATTCCTGTATAGTTTCCTAAAATTTTTGAGCAGGCAGTTGTTAAATCTCCAGTTGAAACCATGTTATCTTTTATAGAAACAGGAACACCTGCAAGAGCTCCAACTTTTTCTCCTCTTGCTATTTTTTCATCAATAATTTTTGCTTCCTGAAGAGCTGCCTCTTTTCTAAGAGAAACGAAACTGTTTATAAGTTCGTCTTTTTTTTCTATTCTTTCAAATACAGCTTCTGTAACTTCGTAAGCAGTTAATTCTCTATTTGCTATTTTTTCTCTGATTTCAGAGGCTGTAAGTTTATAAATCTCATTCATGAGAAAATCCTCCTATAAATTTTATTCTCCTCCAACAACTTTTGGAACAATAACAGCACCATCTTCAGCTTCTGGTGCATTTAAAAGTGCTTCTTCAACAGTAAGAGATTTTCTTACTTCATCTTCTCTTAAGTTGTTTGTATCATCATTTACCTGTGCAAGAGGTTTGATTTCAGCAGCATCAACTTCATTAAGCATATCAATATAATTTAATATGTCGTTAAGTTCTTGTTGATATTTTTCTATTTCTTCAGGGCTGAATTCAAGTCTTGCAAGTTTTGCAACGTGTAAAACTTCTTCTTTGCTTAAAGCCATTACTTCCCTCCTAAGATTAATCTTTATATTTAAAATATTTTTATTTGTAATTTTTAAAGCGAGTATAAATAATTTATTTCTTTTTTCGTAAGAGGTCTGTACTCTCCAACCTCTAACCCCTCAAGGTTAAGCTCCCCAAGCATAATTCTTTTAAGATTTATAACAGGGTGGCCTACAATCTCAAACATTCTTCTTACCTGTCTGTTTCTTCCCTCTTTTATTGCAAAATGTAAAACTGTATGTCTTTCATCTGCAAGTAAAATTTTTGCCTTTGCAGGAAGAGTCATTTTATCATCTAACATAATTCCTCTTTTTAATTTATTAAGAGTTGTCATATTGATGTTCCCTCTTGCTTCCACAAGATAAGTTTTATAAACTTCTGTTCTCGGGTGAATCACTTTATTAAAAATTTCTCCGTCATTTGTAAGAAGAAGAAGCCCCTCTGTGTCGTAGTCAAGTCTTCCTATCGGGAAAATTCTTTCTTTTGTGTCAATTAAATCCACAACAGTTTTTCTTCCTCTTTCATCTTTTGCTGTACTCAAAACTCTTTTAGGTTTATTTAAAATAAAATAAACTTTCTGCTTTTTTTCAAATTCTAAAAGTTTTCCGTTCACAGAAATTTTATCACTTTTATCAACTTTTATTCCTGACTCAGCCAAGACACCATTTACTTTTATTCTTTTTTCCTCAATCATTTTATCAATGGCTCTTCTTGAACCTATTCCAAGTTCTGCCAAGAATTTATTAATCCTTATTTTTTCCATTCAGTTTTTCCTTTATTTCATAATAATTTGGAAGCTCGTCCACACTGTCTATTCCTAAATATCCCAAAAATTTATCAGTGACCTCATAAAGATTTGGTTTTCCAATGCTGTCTTTTTTTCCGCAGACTCTTATAAATTTTTTATTTTCCATAGTGTAGATAATGCTGTCCACACTTACCCCTCTTATAGCTTCAACTTCACTTTTTGTAATAGGCTGGTTGTAAGCTATTATTGAAAGAGTTTCAAGAGTTGAAGAGGAAAGTTTTCTCGGTTTTTTCTCCTGCTCAAAAAAGTTTGTAATAACTTCTCCGTATTTTGGATTTGAAACAAGATAAACAGTGTCATCAAATATTTCTATATTTATTCCTGTACTTTTTCTTTCACCCTTAAGCTCATAAAGAATAGGTATAAGTTTATCCATGGAAAGAGAGAAGAATTTTGCAAGCTCTTTTATTTTTATATCTTCTCCCCCTAAAAAAAGTATTGCTTCCAGCTGTGGTTTTATATCCATTTAATTTGTCCTCTCGTTTGTTTCAAAAAAATTTTAGTAATTATTTTCAGGAGACATTAAAATTGATTTATATTCATTAAAGTTTCCTAAGAATTTTGCAATTCCGTTTATAACAGCATTAAGAGGATCTTCTACAACAGTAACATTAAGTTTAAGTGAGTTTGAAAGTTTTTTGTCAAGCCCTCTAAGTAATGCTCCCCCTCCTGTTAAATAAATTCCAGTTCTTTTAATATCTGAAGAAAGTTCTGGCGGTGTTTTTTCTAAGATAGATTTAATTTCTTCAATAATTTGGTTTCCTGCTTCTTCAAGAGCATTTGCAATCTCTGTTGAAGTTACAGTAATATTTACAGGAAGTCCTGTTATTAAGTTTCTTCCGCTTATTTCGCAGGTAAGTTCTTCTTCAAGAGGAATAACAGCTCCGATTTCTATTTTTAAACGTTCAGCAGTTTTATATCCTATAAGAAGATTATGCTCCTGTCTTATATATTCTGTGATAAGGTTGTCAAATCTGTCTCCTGCAACTTTAAGAGATGACGTTTTAACGATACCTCCTAAAGAGATTACACCAATTTCAGTTGTTCCTCCGCCGATGTCAACGATAAGATTTCCTTCCGGCTGGAATACATCGATTCCTGCACCAATTGCAGCAGCCATAGGTTCTTCAATAAGGAAAGCCTCTCTTGCTCCTGCATCTGTACTTATATCAATAACTGCTCTTTTTTCAACTTGAGTAACACCTGCCGGAACACAGATTAAAACTCTAGGCCCTGCAAGTTTTCCAGAACCTTTGTTAATTTCTTTATAAAATCCTCTAAGCATTTTTTCAGTAACTTCATAATCTGCAATAACTCCATTTTTAAGAGGTCTTATTGCATCAATGTGAGCCGGAGTTTTTCCAATCATAGCTTTAGCTTTTTCTCCGACAGCATAAAGTTCTTTTGTTTTATTGTTTATGGCAACAACAGATGGAGAGTTTAAAACTATCCCTTTTTTTCTTACACAGATAAGAGTGTTTGAAGTACCAAGATCAATTCCTAAATCTTCAGAAAACATTCCCCAAAATTTATTAAAATAATTTTTAAACATTTTTTCACCTCAGTTATATTTTTTCTAAATCATTTAAATTAAAACCTGTTTTATTTAAAAAACGTACAAATTTGCCAAGGGGAAATCCCATTACACTGAAAAAATCTCCTTCTATTTTTTCCACAAAGAAAGCTCCCTTTCCTTGTATGCCATAAGCTCCTGCCTTATCCATAGGCTCTTTTGTATTTATATACCAGTTTATTTCATCATCAGTAAGATTTTTAAAATAAACTTTTGTAATTTCATAATCACTGTAAGAAATATTTTTATTAATATTTATAAATGAAAAAGCTGTAATAACTTCGTGGCTTCTTCCAGAAAGAGATTTAAGCATAGAAAATGCTTCTTTTTCATCTTTCGGCTTGCCAAGAATTTTTCCGTCAACTACAACAACAGTATCAGCCCCCACAACATTTTCATCAGGAAAATCTATTGCTGCAGCCCTTGCTTTTTTTTCTGCAATTTCAAGAATTTTTTCTTCTGCACGAGTTTTATCACTTATTTCATCAATATTTTTTACAATGGTTTTAAATGAAAAACCGAAGTTTTCCAAAATCTCCTTACGTCTGGGAGATGCAGATGCAAGTATCATTTAATAGTGTCCTCCTCAGAGAATTCATTATTTTTATCTTCTTTAATATCAGTTTTATTTTCTTCTTCCTGTTCCTCTACTTTATCTAAAGGAAGAATATCCTTTTCAATAGCCTTTTCAACTTTTTCTTTTATTACAGTATCAAGAATAATATTCTGCTTTTCATATTCCACAGCTTTTTTTTCTTCAAGAGTTTCTTTTATTGCAATCTGCTCCTGCATTTTGGCAAGAAGAGCTTTTTCAAGTTTTAGTGCCTCTCTTCTTCTTTTGCATTTAATAAAATATCTTATTGTCTGTCCGATTTCTTTTCCGATGAGAAAGAAAAGAGAGATAAGAATAATAACAGAAAAAACTGCGAAAATATAGTTAAGTTTAAAAGCAGAAAAAATATATGTAATAAAATATGTTATAAGAAATCCAAAATTATATTTCATAATACATACGTCGATTATATCTGCTTCGTTAAGTCTGCCTAAATATTTAAGTGTTCCCAGAACAAAAACAGATGATACAGAAACAGTAAAAATTATAAAAAACAGAAGTCTTGTTTTATAAAGTATTCTCTTTTTTTTACTGTTTATAAAAGTAAAGAAAATATCCAAAAAAATTATTATAAAAGCAGGAAGAAAAAATACTCCTAAATAATTTTTTCCGAATAAAATAAAATCATCGTAATATTTGTATCCTATTTTAAAAAAGAAAAAGAACAGTGAAAAAATAAAAGCTAAAAGTATAAATCTTATCACAATTTTCTTTTTCCTCTTCATTAAAATCTGCTCCTAAATATTTTTAATAAAAACTGCTGTTGAAAATATTTGTACAACATTTTTATTTTATCATAGAGACAGTGAGTTTTCAAGAAATAAAGAACATACTTTTTTATCCAGAAAAATTGTGGTATAATTTAAAATAGGAAAAAGATTTTCGAGGTGAATTTTAAAAAATGAAAAGCAATGGAAAAGTAATTGGAATAAACGGAAACAAAATAAAATTAAAAATGTTTAAAGAAAGTTCATGTGCCCACTGTTCAGGGTGCGGAGATGCAAATAAACTTGCAAGAGAACTTGACGTAACATATGATGGAGAAGTTGAAATAGGAGATATAGTAACTTTTGAGCTGGAAGATTCAAAAATGTTAAAAATAGGTTTTACTGTATATATTGCTCCTATTCTTATGATGATTTTAGGATATACAATAAGCAGTAAGATGGGCGGAACGGAAAAAGTAAATGTTTTAGTTTCTTTTGCCTTTCTTGTTATTTCTTTTATCTGTCTTCATATTTATGATAAATACTTTGTGAAAGAAAAAGTTGAGATGAAAGTGACAGCAGTGGAAAAAGGAACAGAACTTATAGATGCAGACAGTTGTACAGGAAAAAAATAAATAAAAATCTGGAGGGGAAATGAAAAAACTTTTTGTTTTTGTATTTTTAATTTTATGTACATCAGGTTTTGCAAAAATTCAAAAGGTATCTAAAGGACAGATAAAAGATGTTGGTGATATTACAATATCTCTTTTGGAAAAAGAACCTTTTACAGGAATGGTTGTTGACGGCAGAGACAGAGAATATTATGTAAAAGGAAAGCCAAACGGAAAATGGATATCTTTTTATGACAACGGGAAAATGAAATCCATAGAGAATTGGAAAGATGGAATGCTAAATGGAAAATATATTCTTTATAATGAGAGAGGGAAAAAAGTTCTTGAAACTTATTATAAAGATGGAATTGATAACGGTAAATATGCAATCTATTATTCGAATGGAAAACCTCGTATTATGGGGCAGATAAAAAACGGAGTTCCTGTTGGAAAATGGAAAAGATACAATGCAGAGGGAAAACTTGCAGGAGTGAGCAAATATTAATTTTGGAGAAAAAGATGGAAAATTATAAATTTAATCAAAATAAAAAATGTGAATATTTTCCCTGCCACAAGATAGAAAATCCTGAAGAAAACTTCAGCTGTATGTTCTGCTATTGTCCTCTTTATATGCTTGGACGTGACTGCGGGGGGAATTTTAAATATACAGAATCAGGAATAAAAGATTGTTCAGACTGCATTCTTCCTCATTTAAAAGAAAGCAGTTTTAATCATGTGATGAGTAAAATGAAACTTGTTATTGAAAGAACAAAAGAAATGAAAAAATAAATTAAAAATTATTTGACAAGAAAATAAAATTATGATATTATAATTGTGCTTAGAAACAATAGCTACAGGGGTACACCCAGCAACATTCCGAACCTGGAAGTTAAGCCTGTAAACGCTGAAAGTACTTGGGGGGCAGCCCTCTGGGAGGATAGGAAGTTTCTAAGCATTTTTTATTTTTTGTACTTTTTATTTTCCCTGCATTGAAAAATAGTTTGTGATTAATGAAGTGAACAAAGCGTAAAAATTCATATGTCTGAACGAAGTGAGTTTATGAATTTTAGTTTTGAGAACAAAATTAATAAAACTATTTTTCATCAGCAGGGCAGGTTTCTTTTAGTTCGTTTTCTTTGGCTGTACAAAGAAAATGAACTATAAACTATTTTTTATAAACACAGGCTGTAAAATCATTGTACTCTGTTTCAGAAACAAGTTTGTATCCATATTTTTCAACATCAGGGAAGTAAAGAGGATTTTGTGCCTCTGCAACTTCAACATGAGGTTTTAATTTTGAAATATAAATTTCATCAAGTTCGTAATTATCCAGATAATATTTATATATCGTATATCCTCCGCAGACGAAAATATCTTTTCCGCTGTCCTCATATTTTCTCATTATGTCTTCAAGTTTTGTATCAAGTGTAAGCACAATAACTTCTCTGTTTTTTTTCATTAAATTTAAAGGAACATATTTTGCAGTATTTTCACCAAACAAAACAACATTTCCAACAGTTTTTGATTTATAATACTTAAGTTCTTCCATTGAATGCCAAAGAAGTCCGTTTCCAACAGGAACTCTGTCCCCTATAAGATTATCTTTTCCCACACAGACAATCAGATTTAATTTAGGTTTATTCATTTTAAATTGCCACCTCATAATTTATTTTTTCACCATGCTGATAATTTTCTAAAACTACATCATCAGGTTTAAAATCATATATTGATTTAAAGTTTTCAATTTTTATTACAGCTCCGTCAAAACTTGGTCTTTTAACCTGTTCTAAAAGTTCAGGCATATGTCTGTCGTAGATATGGACGTTGTGAATATTCCAAATAATTTCTGCAGGCTCTAAATCACATTCCATAGCAACAAGTTTGTGAAGCACAGAATATTGGAATACATTTGCAACAAGTCCAAGAGCCACATCACAGCTTCTCTGTCTCACTTCAAGATAAAGTTTTCCGTTTATTACAGACCATTGAGTAAGATGTACACAGGGAGTAAGAGCCATTTCGTGAAGTTCTTCCGGAATCCAAAGCTCTGTCATAATTCTTCTGCTGTTTGGATTTTTTTTAAGTTCTCCAATTACATAATCAAGCTGGCTTTTATATCCAAAAGTTTTTTTAGCAATCTGATAGCCGTATGCCTTCCCGATAGTTCCGTCAGCCATTTTCCATTCATCCCAGAATTTACATTTTAATTTGTTAAGTTCATCAACATTATTTGACTGCATTATCCATATCCAATATAATTCTCTTATTGGAGATTTACTTGGAGCAAATCTTGTTGTTATAAGATGAGCTTCATCAGTTGAGTTATCAAGTCTGAATTGATATCCTATATAGCTTTTGTAGTGGGCAGGAGTTCCGTCAGCATATTTTGTACGAACATTTCCTTCGCTCCATGTTCCTTTTTCATTTATTGTTTCAACTATTTCTTTATATACTTTATCAAATTTACCCATAAATTTTACCTCCAAAAATTTTTTACAAATTATTTTTATTTTATCATAAAAAAATTATTTTTAAAAATTTCTTTTTTAAAAGAGAAATGTTAAAAGAGTGTATAAGAGGTTAGAAGAGAGAATGAAATTGTGATATAATATCTATGTTCATTTTCTTTGGACAGTCAATGTAGGTAATGTAAAAATGAATTTAAATTTTTTTATATAGAAGGAGTTTAAAAATGGATTATAAAATTGATTTACATGTACACAGCAACACAAATGTTCATGCTTTCAGCACAATAAAAGAAAATGCAGATTATGCAGCTGAAACAGGAATGAAAGTTATAGCAATAACAAACCATGGTCCTGCCCTTGAGGACACACCACACTGGTGGCAGCTTATAAATATAAGAATAGTTCCAGATTATATAAATGGAGTGAGAATTTTAAAAGGTGTGGAAGCAAATATTGTAGGAGAAAATGGAGAGCTTGATATAAATCAAAAAATTTATGAACAGATGGAAATAATTCTTGCTGGTTTTCACGGAAATCATCTTTATCCTAAAAATCAAGACAGAGAAAAAAATACAAGAGCTGTAATAAATCTTATGAAAAGTCAGAAAGCGGATATTATTGTTCATCTTGGAAATCCAGAATTCCCTATTGATTACAGAGAAGTTGCTAAAACTGCAAAAGAATATAATATTGCTCTTGAGCTTAATAACAGTTCACTTGGAGGAACAAGAACAGGTTCTGAAAAAACTTGCAGAGAGCTTGCAAAATATGCAAAAGAATTTGGCTGTTATTTATGTATAAATACAGATTCTCATTATTGTGCTCAGATTGGGCATACACCTCTTGCAGGAGAAATAGCTGAAGAAATAAGTTATCCAGAAGAACTTATTCTTAACAGCTCTGAAGAAGTTTTATATAAATTTTTGGAAATGAGAAAATCATTAAGACCAGAAAAAATAGAAGATAAATATATTGAAACTTATTTTCCTGCAGGAAAGAAAGGGAATAAAGTTGATTAATTATACAAAAAAATAGTATAATAATTCAATGGGAACAAATAAAATTATAAATGTTACAGGAAAAAATCAGGAGGATTTATGAAAGATAATAGAGTTTGCAGTCTTTTAGGGATAAAATATCCAATAATTCAAGGAGCAATGGCTTGGATAGCTGATGGAAATCTTGCAGGTCATGTTTCAAAAGAGGGAGGACTTGGAATAATTGCCGGCGGAGGAATGCCTATTGATATTTTAAGAAATGAAATAAAAAAAGCAAAAGCAATTACAGAAAATCCATTTGGTGTGAACCTTATGCTTATGATGCCGAATATAGAAGAACAAATTGATGTCTGCATTGAAGAGGGAGTAAAAGTTGTTACAACTGGAGCAGGAAATCCCGGAGTATATATGGAGAAATTAAAAGCAGCCGGAATAAAAGTAATTCCTGTAGTGGCATCTGTTGCTCTTGCAAAAAGAATGGAAAAAATAGGTGCTGATGCAGTTGTTGCAGAAGGAATGGAAGCGGGAGGGCATATTGGAGAAATTACAACAATGGCTCTTGTTCCACAAATTGCAGAAGCAGTTTCAATTCCTGTTATAGCAGCAGGAGGAATAGGAGGAGGAAAACAATTCCTTGCAGCTTTTGCACTTGGAGCAGAGGGAGTGCAGGTTGGAACAAAATTCCTTGTAGCTGATGAATGTAATGTTCATGATAACTATAAAGAAGCAATTATAAAAGCAAAAGACAGATCAACTGTTGCAACAGGAAACTACACAGGACACCCTGTGAGAGTAATAAACAATAAACTTGCTAAAGAAATGCTTGAAATGGAAAAGCATGGAGCAAGTGTTGAAGAATTAGAAAAACTTGGAACAGGAAAATTAAGACTTGCCGCTGTTGAAGGAGACGTAAAAGAGGGAAGTGTTATGTCAGGACAGGTTGCAAGCATGGTTACAAAAAGAGAATCTGTAAAAGATATTATTGAAGGTTTAATGAGAGACCTTGAAACAGAGAAAGAAAATCTTTTTAAATATTTTGGAAAATAAAATTGATTAAAAAAGTAAGAGATTTTTCTCTTGCTTTTTTATTTCCCACTCAATATAAAATTTATTTTATAATATTACTTCTTTCTTTTTTATTACTAATATGCTAAAATAATAGACATGAATTAATAATTTTAGGGGAGGAAGTGCCGTGAGTTTTATAACAGGTATAGTAGATTTTGTAAATAATCTATTATGGGGAAAAAATATTTTGGTGGTAATGCTTATAGGAACAGCATTATACTTTACAGTGAGAACAAGATTTATGCAGTTCAGATTATTTGGAGATATTGTAAAAATTCTTGGAAAAACTGAAAAAGATAAAAAAGGGATAAGTTCTCTTGAAACATTTTTCTTGGGAACTGCCTGCAGAGTTGGGGCAGGAAATATAGCAGGGGTTGTTGCGGCTGTATCAATAGGAGGTCCCGGGTCGCTTTTCTGGATGTGGCTTGTAGCTCTTCTTGGTTCATCAACATCTTTTATTGAGTCAACTCTTGCGGTTATTTATAGAGATAAAATTGGTGAAGGAAAATATATAGGAGGAACTCCTTGGGTTCTTAAAAAAAGATTAAATGTAAAATTTCCGGCAGTGATATATGCTGTTTCATCAATAATATGTTATATAGGTGTAACACAGGTAATGTCAAACTCTGTTACAGAATCTGTATCAAGTGCTTATAATATTAATCCTAAATATATTTCAATAGCTCTTGCTCTTATAGTTGCTTCAATAATTTTTGGAAAAAGCAAAAGAGATAAAATTATAGATTCTCTTAATAAAATCGTTCCTGTGATGGCAGCTTTATATTTAGGAGTAGTAATATTTGTAATCGTGACAAATATTACAAGTTTTCCTGCAATGATTAAAGATATTTTCTATCAGGCTTTCGGCGGAAAAGAATTTTTAGGCGGAAGTATCGGCGGAATAATTATGCAGGGAGTAAGAAGAGGACTTTTCTCAAACGAAGCTGGAAGCGGAAACTCAAACTATGCAGCAGCAGTTGTTGATATTGACGAGCCTGCACAACAGGGAATGGTTCAAGCTCTTGGTGTTTTTGTAGATACTCTTGTAATATGCAGTGCAACAGCATTTGTTATTCTTCTTGCAGGAGTAGAAAAAGCAGCTGGAACAGATGGAATGATTTTAGACGGAAGAGTTTTAAGCGGAATGACTTTATTCCAAGAATCTTTAAAAACTCATGTGGGATGGATAGGAATTCCATTTACAGTTGTAACAATATTTTTCTTTTCACTTAGTACAATTCTTGCAGTTGCTTTCTATGGAAAAAGTGCTGTAAACTTTATAAATGAAAAAATAAATCTGAATTTCTATTATCAGATAATCATAGTAATAATGGTTTATATAGGCGGAATACAGCAGAACTTTTTCGTGTGGTCTCTTGCAGATTTTGGTCTTGGAATTATGACAGTAATAAATATAATCTGTATTTTAATTATTGGAAAAGATGCTTTGGAAGAGCTTAGAAGATACGAACCAAAATTAAGAAATAAATAAAAAAATAAAACAGAGCCGAAATAATTTTTCAGCTCTGTTTTTGTATTAAAAGAAATTTTTATTTTTAAAATGCCCAGTTTCCATTTATGAAAATAGGTTCTTCATTTCCAAAAGCATCTACTCCTGTAATATTTAAATCTTTTGTTCCAAACATAAAATCCACATGTACAAGAGAATCATTCATTCCAGCTTCTTCCATCTGCTTTTTATCCATAGTATCTCCCTCTTCAATACAGCTTGGATATGCCTGTCCTATTGCAAGATGGCATGAAGCATTTTCATCAAAAAGAGTGTTATAGAATAAAATATTTGAATTTGAAATAGGTGAATCATAAGGAACAAGAGCGATTTCTCCTAAATATTTTGCTCCTTCATCAGTGTTAATAAGATTTTTAAGAGCTTCTTCTCCAGATTTTGCAGAAAAATCAATTATTTTTCCATCTTTAAATGTAAGAGAAAAATCTTCAATAAGATTTCCCCCGTAGTTAAGAGGCTTTGATGCTTTTACAATTCCGTCCACTCCATATTTATACGGCATTGAAAAAACTTCTTCAGTAGGAATATTTGCCACAAAATCAATTCCAGATTTTGAAGTATCTTTTCCTGATGCCCAGATATGTTTATTAGGAAGCTGAACTGTAAGATCTGTTCCCAGTGAATTTTTCATAATAAATTTTTTAAATTGTTTCTTATTTAAATAATCCATTTTTTCTTTTAAATTTTTTAAATGGTTATGCCATGTTTCAACAGGATTTTCTGTATCTGCTTTTACAGAAGATATAATTGCTTTCCAAAGCGTTTCAACAGCTTCTTCTCCGGAAACATTTGGAAATACTTTTTTTGCCCATGCAGAAGTTGGAACAGAAATAATATTCCATTGAATTGCATTTGTCATAACCTTTTCATAGTATCCTTTAAGTCCTACATTTCTTGCAGTCTGCGATTTTGCAATTTTTGTGCTGTCAATTCCTTTTAAAAGTTCAGGGTCATTTGCTGCAATGCTTAAAAAAGCAGCACCTTTTTCAGCATAAAACATAAGAGAATCTATTTCCCATTGAGGCATAGTTTCAAAAATTTCAACATCTCCGTAAGTGAATTTCATTTTTTTGCAGAAATCATCATTCCAGTGAACTACAACTTCTTCTGCTCCCATTTTGTAGGCTGTTTCTACAAGAATTCTTGTAAAAGGTGCAGCTTCAACAGGAGACATAATTACCAAAATTTGTTTATCCTGAAGATTTATTCCAATTTTAAGTGCAAGATCTGCATATTTTTGTAAAGTTATGCTGTCCATATTTTCCTCCTTAAGTATCGTAATTTGTTTTCTCATTATACCATAAAAAACTGTATAAAAAAAAAGTAAAAAAAGTAAAATATTTATTTTCTTAGACAAATATGATAAAATTGTAATGTTAGATAATTTTAAAATTAGGGAGGTCCAGTTGGAAAAAAAAGATATAGTGATTAAAGGATTGAGTAAATCTTTTGACGGGGTACAAGTTATAAAAAATATTGACTTGGAAATCAAAGCAGGAGAATTTTTCTCTATTCTAGGTCCATCAGGCTGCGGGAAGACAACACTTTTAAGAATTTTGGCAGGATTTATTGAACCTGACAGCGGTGTTGTATATTTGGGAGACAAAGATATAACAAATCTTCCTCCAAACTTGAGATCTACAAATACAATATTCCAAAAATATGCTCTGTTTCCTCATTTGACAGTTTATGAAAACATAGCATTTCCTTTGAGAATGAAGAAAATGGATTCTGATTACATAGATACAGAAGTAAAAAAAATGCTTAAGATGATTGAACTTGAAGAACATGCTTCCAAAAAACCAAATCAGCTTTCAGGAGGACAGCAGCAGAGAGTTTCAATAGCCAGAGCTTTGGTAAACAAACCGGAAGTTCTTCTTCTTGATGAACCTCTTTCAGCTCTTGATGCAAAACTTAGACAAAATCTTTTGATTGAACTTGATAATATTCATGAAGAAGTTGGTATTACATTTATTTTTATAACTCACGACCAGCAGGAAGCACTTTCAATTTCAGACAGAATTGCCATAATGAACAAAGGAAAAGTTCTTCAAGTGGGAACACCTGCAGAAGTTTATGAGTCGCCTGCAGATATGTTTGTTGCGGACTTCATTGGAGAAAATAATTTTATTGAGGGAGAAGTTATTTCAATAGACAGTGAAACTTGTGCAACACTTAAACATGAAAGACTTGGAGAAATCCGTTTTGAAATGGATAGAAAAGTAAAAATCGGAGATCATGTAAAAGTTTCAGTGAGACCAGAAAAAATAAGACTTACAAGAAATCTTCCAAAAAATTTAGGAAAAATTCACAATGTGATAAAAGTATATGTAGATGAACTTATTTATACTGGATTCCAAAGTAAATATTTCGTATGGCTTAACGGGGAAAAAGATTTATTATTTAAAGTTTTTAAACAGCACGCTATTTTCTTTGAAGATGATGAAAGCAGTGTAAGATGGGACGAAGAAGCATATATTTCTTGGAACTCTGAAGATAGTTATCTGGTTGAGGTAGACGAAAATGAAAAGAGATAGAAGAGGGATTTTTTATACTTTGCCAATAACAATATGGCTTACTGTTTTCTTTTTAATTCCAATGGGAATAGTTCTTGTGTATTCTTTTTTGAAAAAAGGAATATACGGAGGAGTCGAGCTTGAATTCTCTTTAGAAACATTTAAAATTTTTGCAAATCCCATGTTTTTGAAAATAGTTTATAAAACTTTGGCTATGGGTATTGTTGTAACACTTTTAACTTTAGTAATAGCAGTTCCTACATCATATTTTATAGTTCGTTCAAAACATAAGGAAAAATATATTTATCTTATAATTATTCCTTTCTGGACAAATTTTCTTATAAGAATTTATGCATGGATGGCTATTCTTGGAAGCAATGGATTTATAAATAATATTTTAATGAAAATTGGGATAATAAACGAGCCTTTGCAATTTCTTTATAATTCGGGAGCAGTTGTTTTGATTTCAATATACACAAGTCTTCCTTTTGCAATACTTCCTCTTTATTCTACAATAGAAAAATTTGATTTTTCTCTTATAGAAGCTGCAAGGGATTTAGGTGCAACAAACAGACAGGCATTTTTCAAAATATTTATTCCAAATATAAAAAACGGAATTGTGACAGCAGGAATATTTACATTTGTTCCAATGCTTGGGTCATATGTTGTTCCAAAACTTGTGGGAGGAGCAAATTCAATTTTCCTTGGAAATGTAATTGCCCGTCATCTTACAGAAACAAGAAACTGGCCTATGGCGTCAACAATATCATCAGTCCTTATTATTATAACTTCAATAGTTCTTTTTGGGCTTATGATTGCAAAAAAGAGAGGTGGAGCTGATGAATAAGAGAAGAACATCATTATTTTTCTTTGCTTTTTCAATGGTATTTTTCTATCTGCCCCTTGTTGTCCTTGTAATTTATTCATTTAATGAGGGAAAAGCAATGGTGTGGCAGGGGTTCTCGCTTAAATGGTATAAAGAACTTTTTATGTATTCAGAAGATATTTGGAGATCTTTTAAATACAGTATATTTATAGCTATTTTTTCAGGGCTTCTTTCAACAACACTTGGAACTTTGGGAGCAATAGGGCTTCACTGGTATAAATTCAGATATAAAAAATATCTTGAAGTGATAGGGTATCTTCCTCTTATAGTTCCTGATATTATAATGGGGGTTTCTCTCCTTATACTTTTTGTTACAGTGAGACTTGAGCTTGGGCTTGCAAGTATATTTATTGTTCATACAACATTTAATATTCCTTTTGTGCTTTTTATAGTGCTTTCAAGACTTGCTGAAATAGATTATTCAATAGTGGAAGCTGCATATGATTTAGGTGCAACTGAGATGCAGGCTTTAAAAAAAGTTATTATTCCAATGCTTATGCCTGCTATAATTTCAGGATTTTTAATAGCTCTTACATTATCATTTGATGATTTTGTGGCAACTTTCTTTGTTGCAGGGCCAGGTTCATCAACACTTCCTCTTAGAATATATTCAATGATAAGACTTGGAGTGTCACCGGTTATAAATGCACTTTCAGTATTATTTATAGGATTTGCCACTGTGCTTACCCTTTCAACAACAAGACTTCAAAAATATTTTTTGAAATAAATTAAACAATAAGAGCAGTACAAGAGTCTAAAAGACGTAATTATACATTATTTTGGAGGGAAATTTTTTATGAAGAGATATTTGAAATTATTGTTTGTTTCACTAGCTTTATTTATACTTGGAGGTTGTTCTTTCTTTGGAAAAAAAGACAGTGTAGATATTACAAGATACAATGATATCAGAGCAACGTTTGTAACATCTCAGGGGGATATAGAGTTTTATCTTTATCCAGAAGCAGCTCCAATTACTGTGGCAAATTTTGTAAACCTTGCACTTAGAGGTTATTATGATAATACTGTTTTCCATAGAGCTATAGAAAACTTTATGATTCAAGGGGGAGACCCGACAGGAACAGGACAGGGAACTCCAGGATATTTAACAGATGATGAATTTATTGACTGGCTTGATTTCTATCAGCCTGGAATGCTTGCAATGGCAAATATGGGGCCAAACACAAACGGATCACAATTTTTTATAACTATATATCCTGCAGATTCTCTTAACCAAAGATATACAATTTTTGGAGAATTTGTAACTCAAGGAGATTATGACAGAATTAAGAAACTTGAAAAAGGCGACGTTATAAAAGAAATAAAAATAAACGGACATGCTGATCTTTTGCTTTCTTTAAACAAAGACAGAGTTGATGAATGGAATAAAATTCTTGATAAAGAATATCCAAATTTAAAAAAATATCCTGTAAAAGATTTATCTGAATTTGGAAATGAAGTTGAACAGTACAGAACTGAACTTGAAAAAATATATACACCAAAAGAAAAAGAAGTTGAAGAAGAAAAAGAATTTTTTATTCCAAGATTTATAAGAGCAACAGAGCAGAAAATAAAAGAGAGAAAAGCTGCTAAGATAGAAAAAGAACAATCAGAAAAAATAATAGATGAATTTACATTAGATTAAAAAAAGGGGTTTATGCCCCTTTTTCTTTTCTCTTATTTTAATGTCATACCGTGTTTAACTTTTTCAATAGTCTCAGGTGCAAGATATTCAAGAATTGCAAATCCAAGCTCTTGAGAATATCCAGAACCGCTGGCTGTAATAAGATTTTTGTCTTTTACTATAGGTTCATCTATAATATTGCAGAAATCTTTTACAAGTTCATGTGTTGAAAAATGAAGAGTAATATTTCTTCCGTCAATCATTCTTCTTCTTCCTAAAGAAGATGGAGCTCCGCATATAGCTGCAACCATTTTTCCATTATCAAGATAATATTTTGTAAGTTCCATAGCTTCGTCAGATTTAAAAAGATTTTCATATCCAGAATATCCTCCTGGAAGGAAAATTCCATCTCCGTCTTTATAGCTTCCTAACATATCATCTGCTTTTACCATAACATTCTGTGCAGAATTTACCTCAAGAGTTTTGTTAAGTGAAAGAGTCACAACTTTTATTCCAGCCCTTCTCATAACATCGATAGGTGCTATCGCTTCTAAAACTTCAAATCCCTCAGCAAGTAAAACATAAACTTTTTTCATAGTATTAACCTCCTAAAAAATAATTAAAATTCGATAAAATTTACCCCTTTGTTCAAATGCCGTTAAACCATATGTAATCACTTATTATCTATTTTACCGAATAAAATTTTTAAAAATTATAATTATAGAAAAGATAATTTATAGGAAGATAAGCAGAAGCAAGAAATTCACTGCTTTCTTCAATATGGCTTACAATAAAGTTTTCTTCTATTTCTGTCAGCTGATAACTCTGGAGAGAAATCATTAAATAGTTTTTAAAAATAGGACTTTTAAAAAGCTTCCCTGAAACTACAAAATTATCCAGAGAGAAAACAGCATCAATATTTAAAATAAGAAGAGCTGTATAGTTTGCTATTTTTTTCAAGACAAGACATTCTTCAACCTCTCCTTTTTCTGCCCTTTCAACCAGATAATCAAATCCATGCTCTTCATAATTTTTCGATATTTCTGGTAAGTCTTTATATTTTTCTGTCAGCTGTTTTATAATGCTTGAACTTGAAATCATTGTTTCAATACACCCTTTTCTTTTACACGTGGGGCAGAACACATCTGAATCAGGTTCGATTATAACGTGGTTAAGCCCAAGTTTTTTGTTAAAATCCATAAAAGGTTTTACAAGCTGGTTGTTTACAATTATGCTTCCTTCAATCAGTGTGTTGTATTTCATAAAGAAAAAATTATTGATTGACGGCTCACAGAAAGTCTGATACAGAGACAATGCTCTTATAAAAGTATCTACAATAAGAGGAAAGTTAAAATATCCTTTAGCAAACTCAATAAGTTTTTCATAATTAAGCTCTTCTAAAAAACTGTAATTATGATATTTATTATGAAATTCAGAAAGATTTATCATAATTCCCATTCCGAGAATTTCATCTTCTTTGACATTGTTTTTCTTTATAAAAGTTTGAATTTCAGTGAAAAGATTATGAAAAAAATCTTTTGCATTTTTTATCTGACAGCTGTTTTCTTTTGTAAAAGTATATGAAACCTTAAGATTAATATTTGTAAAAACAACTTTTGTGATATCTGTTTTTAAATCAATTCCTATAAATTTAAATTTGTCATAATTTATAAGAAGGTCAGTTCTTTTGCGGTTATTTTTAATTTTTTCTTTTTCATACAAAATATTTTCAGAAATAAGTTTTTTTGAAATTTTTGTAAGAGATGCAGGAGAAAGATTTAAATTTTCTGCAAGCTCCAGCTTTGTAGCCCCTTCGTGAGTATTGATATATCTAAGAAGATTGGCTATATTTCGATTGTTGGTCGTGTAGGTCATATTATCCCCCTTAAATAAAAATAAAAAGACTTGACAATGTCTTAAAAAAGCACTATAATTTTACTAGATAAAATAAAAGTTAAAAAATTGTTGATATTTTTTAAAAAAGTATAAAATTATAAATGTTAATTTTAAAGATTTTTTATTTTTGACTCTTGTTATATCTATATTATATAATAAAATTTTAATAAGTAACAGAATTTGCTGAAAAATATTTTTTTGAGATAAAAAATCCTGACAATAAAGGGTATAAAGATATTTGAGAAATATTAAAAAGATGTGAAACAAACAGGCTGATAAAAGTATTAACTTAATGCAGAGCCTTGCATAAAAAACACTACATAATCAATTTTTTTAATCTAGTTAAAAAAATTGACTGCATTAGGGTAATATTTTTTATTATAAAAAATATTTCAGAGGGGGAATAAAATGAAAAAGAAAGCATTATTATTAGGAGCAATACTTGCAGTAAGTTCATCAGCTTATGCAAAAGAAGTTCTTCCAGCTGTGGAAGAAGTACAGGAAACTGTTATTATAGCAGAAGTGACTCCTGAGCCATTAATTAAATCAGTGACAGTAGGACAAAGTTTGGAAGTTGACAATACTTCAGGGAAAAAGAATATAGGTGAAGACGTTATTTTCATGAATACAGCAGAGCTTTCTACTGAAAACTGGGATTATACAATAGGAGCAGGAAAAGTATTTTCATCTGATAGTCGCAGCAGAGAAGGCGGGTTATATGGTAGAGAAACTTCAAGAATGGAACTTCAAGCTATAAGAAATTTTGATAACTGGTTCTTGGGAATAAAAGTTCAAAGTAATGATGATTATGATAGATGGTATTTAAGAACAGGATATGATTATGGAATGTTCTCTGGTTGGATGGATGCTCAATACTATTCACAAGAAAAAAATAATGAAGATTATGGAAGAATAGAAATCATGCCTTTTAATGTAACATTTGGGCCAATAAAAGTTGGTTACTATTTAGACTATATAGATTATACAGGTAAAGGTCAGGCACAATTAAAACCAAATGGAGATATAGAACCTAATGGTTATATTCTAAAAAAATCTGCTGACCATCAATTAAGAGCTTATGCACCTCTATATAATGGAGAAAAATTAGATTTAAGTTTAGAATATAGATTAGGATTACATAATTCTATGGATTATAGTAATTTGAAGAATAATGTAGGATACAGAGTATATAAAGATTTTAACTATAATGCAATGATAATAAATGCAAACTATGCTTTAAATGATTCATTTGATATATACGGATATTACAGATATGACATCAGCAAATTTGAAGCTAAAGATGGAACTATAACAAATGAAGATAACGGAAAATATTATGGTGAATTTCAAATAGGATGGGCTTATACATTCTAGTCTGAAAAATGCTTTTTATAATTTCTCGAGGATTAAACCTCACTCAATATAATTTTGCGGTTAAAGTGTGCTAACTTTGACATAAATAAAATCTCAAGGAAAAACTTCAGAGGACTTCTCACCCTCTGAGGTTTTTTCATTTATATAAGTAAAATTTTTAAAACTATTTTTACGAAAAAAAGAGCCGTGCAGAAATTTTCTGTACAGCTCTTAAAAATTTTTTTATTTATATTTTATGCAAAGAACATTTCTGTTAAATCCATAGGATTTACATAAACACCATCTTTGTAAACTCTCATGTTTCCAGAAGCGATTTCATCTATTAAAATAACTTCTCCGTTGCTGTCAATTCCAAATTCAAATTTAATATCATAAAGGTCAAGTCCTTTTTTAGCTAATTCTTCTTTAACAACTTCAGATATTTTTTGAGTTCTTTCTTTCATAGAGTCATATTGTTCAGCAGTCATAACACCTAAAACAACTAATCCGTCTTTTGTTACTAATGGATCACCAAGTTCGTCATTTTTAAAAGTAGTTTCTACATAAGCTGGAAGATCAGCAGCCTCTTTAATATATTGAACATAACGACGATAAAAACTTCCTACGGCTTTGAAACGGCAGATAACTTCAAGCCCTTTTCCAAATGGTTTTGCAGGTACAACTTCCATTGTTCCTTTTTCTAAATCAGCAGAAATGTAGTGAGTTTTTACTCCTTGTTTGTTAAGGATTTCAAAGAAGTATTCAGACATTTTTAAATTTGCTTTTCCTATACCTTCAATAGTTAGTCCAACTGAATTTTCACCTGGATCAAATACTCCGTCTTTTCCAGTACAGTCATCTTTGAACTCTAATAAGAAGTTCCCGTTTTCTAGTTTGTACACATTCTTTGTTTTTCCTTGATAAACTTTCTCCATTTTTTTCCTCCATTATATAAAATAAAAAAATTATTGGCTGAAATACTAACAGTTTATATACAAAATCCGCACTTAAATTATAACTCTATAATATTTGATTGCTTTCAGTAACTCTATATGTGGTATTATATCATTTTTTGATGAAAATTCAACTTTTTTCTTGCAAGCCCCATAAAAAAATAAAAAGGTGTTCGCTTTATGATATTTATGGAATAAAAGATTATTTTATATTAAATTCCTTTTTAAATTCATCTATGCTTTCAAAAGTATCATATGGGTTATAGAAAAAAGTTTCATCACCGTTTTCAAAATAAGAATAACTGCTGTATAAATATCCTAAAATTTTTCTGTATAATTTCATATCAGCATTGTGTTCTTCTAAAAGAGAAGCAATCATATCGTTTTTATCACTTACTTCGATATACCCCTCTTCCATCATAAGTCTGTCTAATTCTTGAGTCAAATTGTCTGTATTCATTTTTATATTTCTCCTGAAATATTATTTGATAATAGTTTTTGGATTTATATTTTTTACATCGCTGCATCCAGTAAGAATCATGCTTTGATATAATTGATTTTTTAAAGTTTCAAGAGTAACTTTTACTCCCTCCTGTCTTCCGCCGATTGATCCCCAGATAAGAGGTCTGCCAATTAAAACTCCTTTTGCTCCTAATGCAAGATATTTAAGAATATCTACACCTTCTCTTATAGAACCGTCAGCTAAAACATTTATTTTATCTCCAACAGCTTTTACAATATCTTCAAGAACTTCACAAGGAGCTAAAGTTTCATTTAAAACTCTTCCTCCGTGATTTGAAACGATAATTGTATGAACTCCTGCTTCAGCACAAAGAACAGCTTCATCAACAGATAAAATTCCCTTTACAATGAAAGGAAGCTTAGTTGAATTTACTAAAACTTTTAAATCTTCAACTGATTTTGGACCGACAGGCTGTCCAAAAAGTTTCATTGTAACAAGTCCTGCTCCGTCGCTGTCAATTCCAACTGCAACAGCCCCGGCTTCTTCAGCAATTTTTATTCTTTTTATAATTTCACTGTTTTCTCTCGGCTTTATAATTGCAATTCCTTTTCCATTAGCTTTTTTTATTGCATTTATTCCATGCTCAAAACATTTTGGGTCTCCTGTATCTCCAATCATGGCAATAGTTCCTGCATCTATTGAACCAAGAACAACATCGTCAGAATATTCTTCATCATTAACATATCCTCCCATATTGAAAACAGTACCTGTAATTGGTGCTGAAATTGCAGGGAAAGAAAGTTTTTCTCCAAAAAGAGAAGTTTCAAGAGAAGGATTAACTGCACTGTGAATAGTTCTCATAACAACTTTTATTTCTTTTAATTTATCATGTGCTCTTTTGAAAGAACTTCCAGTACCTGTTCCACCCATTCCTGGAACTTTTCCTGCACACCATACTCCATCACATTCTCTGCAAAGATTACAGAAACCTTTCATTCTTTCACGGGCATTTTCTTTTACTTCTTTAATATCCATATTAAATCCCTCCGTTAATAAAAATAAATTATTTTTTCTCAGGTGTATCAATTATCATTGTAACAGGTCCGTCATTTGTAAGAGATACTTTCATATCAGCTCCAAAAACTCCATGTTCAACTTTATTAAGCCCGAAACCTTTAAATGTTTCAATAAATTTTTCATATAAAGGAACAGCTGTTTCAGGTCTTGCAGCTTCAATAAAACTTGGTCTTTTTCCTTTAAGGCAGTTTCCATAAAGTGTAAACTGAGATACAATTAAAATATCTCCTTTAATATCATCAAGCCCTAAATTCATTTTTCTCTCTGCATCTTCAAAAACTCTAAGACCTTTTATTTTATTTGCAAGCCATTCAACATCTTTTTCTGTATCTGAATGAGTGACTCCAAGAAGAACAAGAAAACCTTTATCAATTTTTCCAACTGAATTTCCATCTATTTTAACTTCTGCTGAACTTACTCTCTGCACTACTGCTCTCATTAAATTCCTCCCAATTAAAAAATATTACAATTAATTATATCACAAATATTTTTATATCACAATTGAAGCAAAAGTTAAAAAAATAAAATTAAAGTGTACAGAAAACTTGGAAAAATACATCTAAAGTGATATAATCTTAGAAAGAATTTTAACTATAAATTATAAAGAGGTAAGATAATGGCAGAAGAAAGAAAACTCACAGATTTTGCAAGAGTTATTAACTCTGACAGATACCAATATACAGAGAGCGATATTTTTATAATGGAGCATTCTGAGGAGAGAGAAGCTGTATTTGATATGTATTTCAGAAGTACAGAGGATAATGGTTTTGCAGTTGTCTCAGGAATAAGAGAAGTTGTGAAACTTGTGGAAATATTAAACAGCACAAGTGAGGAAGAAAAAAGAGAATATTTTTCAAAAATAATAAGCGAACAGCATCTTGTAGATTATCTTGTGAAAATGAAATTTACAGGAGATATTTATGCAATGAGAGAGGGAGAACTTGCTTATGCAAATGAGCCTGTGATAACTGTAAAAGCTCCTCTTGTTCAGGCAAAAATTTTGGAGACACCTCTCCTAAATATAATGAATCTGCAGATGGCGATAGCAACAAAGGCTTCAAGGGTTACAAGAGCAGCAGCCCCTATTGGTGTTTCTGCATTTGGAAGCAGAAGAGCCCATGGTTTTGATTCAGCTGTAAGCGGAACAAAAGCAGCTGTAATCGGCGGATGTACATCTCATTCAAATCTTGTGGCAGAATATAAATATGGAGTGCCGAGTGTTGGAACAATGGCACATTCATACATTCAAACTTTTGGTGTGGGAAGAGAAGCTGAAAAAAGAGCTTTTGATTCTTTTATAAAATATAGAAGAGAAAGAAAAGCAAATTCACTTATTCTTCTTATAGATACTTACAACACACTTAAAATAGGAATAAAAAATGCAATAAAATCTTTTAAAGATAATGGAATTGATGACAGCTATGAGGGAATTTATGGAGTAAGAATAGATTCAGGAGACCTTGCTTATCTTTCAAAAAAATGCAGAGCAGAGCTTGACAATGCAGGTTTTAAGAAAGCAAAAATTTTTCTTACAAACTCTCTTAATGAAGATTTAATAAAATCTTTAAAACAGCAGAATGCCTGTGTTGATATTTTTGGAGTTGGAGATGCCATTGCAGTAAGCAAATCTTATCCATGCTTTGGAGGAGTTTATAAAATTGTAGAAATTGATAAAGAGCCTGTAATAAAACTTTCTGAAGATGCAATAAAAATTTCTAATCCGGGATTTAAAGAGGTATATAGAATATATGACCAGAAAGGTCTTGCTTATGTTGACATTATAACTCTTGCAAGAGAAGACAGTGATAAAGAAAAATTTCTTGTGGGAGAAACATTTATGACAAGAGCAGAACTTGATGAATATAAATGCAGTACACTTCGTGAAGGAGAATATACCTGCAAAAAACTTACAAGAACTTATGTGAAAAATGGAAAAACAACAGAGGAATATGATAAACTTGCAGATGTCTTAGCTTCTCAGAAATATTATCTTGAAAGTCTTGAAAAACTTTCTGAAGAGAGAAAAAGACTTGAATTTCCACACAGATACAAAGTTAACTTGTCAAATGATTTACGTGAATTAAAATATTCATTGATTAATAAGATATCAGAAGAATTAAACGAAGAAGAAAAATAACTCAGGGGGAAAAATGGAATTACTAAAAAGTTTAATAGTATCACAAGGAGATGTAAAAAACTCAGCTTTATTAAAGGTGGACAGTTTTTTAAATCATCAGATAGATCCTGTTTTAATGTATGAAATAGGTCAGGAGCTTAAAAGAAGATTTGCAGGAGAAAAAATAACAAAAGTTCTTACAATAGAAGCTTCCGGAATAGCAATAGGAATAATGGCAGCTTATGCTTTTAACGTGCCTTTAGTTTTTGCTAAAAAGAAAAAACCGTCAACAATGGACGAAAGTTATAATGTAACAGTTCATTCTTTTACAAAAGATACAGATTATAATATTACAGTTTCAAAAGAATTTTTAAATGAAAGAGACAGAGTGCTTATAGTTGATGATTTCTTAGCTATGGGAAATGCTGTTATAGGACTTAAAGAAATAGTTGAAACTGCTGGTGCAGAAGTTGTCGGAGTGGGAATTGTTATTGAAAAAGGTTTCCAAAAAGGGGGAGACATGTTAAGAGAGCAGGGAATAAAACTTGAATCTCTTGCAATAATTGACAGCCTTGAAGGAAATAAAATTACATTCAGAGATTAAAAAATATTTTTCCGATGGAAAAACCTGTTGAGAAACCAAAAAATTAATAAAATAAGGGCAGTTATATTAAATAATTTTTATAGCTGCCCTGTTTTTATTCTTTGTAAAAATTATTAAAAAATAATTTTTTGATAACTGTGTAGTTATTTATTGTTTTCTTTCAGCAAAATCCACTCTTGATGTTTAACTTCCAACAATTTAAAATCACAGCATTTGTTATGTAAAAAATGAGTTGGAATTACCGCTTTGTTATAAATATCATTCGCTTTCTGATATATTTCATCTTCACAAGAAGTAATATATTGATACTCTTTTTGAATAAGCCATTTAATTTTATTTTCTAAATTATTTATATCCAATTCTTTTAATTCTGTTATAGGAACAGGGAACATAAAATCAAGCCTTATAGTAGATAAAATTTTATCAGTTTTATGGTCATCTGCAATTATAGGAAAGCAGGTTTTTCTGCATTCTTTTGTTAAAGTTAATTCATCTTTCAATTGATACGGCTTAATGGAAGATATTGGAGCATAATAATTTATGGAATTTATTTTTAAAACTATTCCCAACACAAATTTATCTCCTCTATATTTTGAACTGCCATTCATTATTTTACTTTCTGATGTTCTTAAAAAATCTAAATATTTTTCATTAACTAAATAAAATTTCATATTTCTCCTTAAAACAAAAGGGTAAGAACTCTTACCCTTTAAAAATTATCGTTCGCCTTTAACGGTAGCGAGACACCGAATGTTATCGTTCACCTTTGCAGTAGTGAGACACTGTATATATCAATCGTTCGCCTTTAACGGTAGCGAGACACCAATATTCTTATAATAATTATATCTTTTTTGACAGGAAAAGTAAAGGGTTCAAAATTAAAAAATATTTCTGTTGGTTTATAAGTTTTTTATTTTTTTAAATTTTTTATTTTACAGTTATTTTTTGTAAAAATTATTAAAAATGTTATAATATTTTAAAAGATTTTCTAAAAAACGGGAGAGATTATTTATGAATAATTTGTTTAATGATAAAATTTTATCTCAAAAAGCAGATGAAGAAGTTGATTTGTCAAAAAATAATTTAGCAGAGAGAAGAAAATATTTAAATAAATGGATTGATATGCTGGAAAATGGAGTTCTTGATAAGACTAAAGAAGAACAGCTGCAGGGAGAATTTATTTCTGATATTTTTTCAAAGGTTTTAAATGCTTCAAATATTACAGACGGAAAAGATGAATGGAATCTTGAAAGAGAAACCAAAACTCTTATGGACGGACAGAAAGCTGACGGAACTTTGGGATTTTTTGACAGCAAAGGGAAAAAAGATATAAGGGCTTTGATTGAGCTTAAAGGTGCAAACATAAATCTTGATGCAAGACAAAAAAGAGCAGGTGATACACGTTCTGCTGTTGAGCAGGCATTTGGATATGCTCCAAAATATGGGAGAGACTGTCACTGGATAATTGTATCAAATTTTAAGGAGATAAGACTTTACAGAGCAAATTCTATGCTTGAATATCAGGTTTTCTTTTTGGAAAAATTAAGAGATGATTTGGAATTTAAAAAATTTATTTATGTTTTATCTTTTTATGCTCTTGTGGGGACTGAAAATAAAAAAGCAAAATCTTTGGAGCTTTCAGAAGAATATCAAAAAGTGCAGAATGAAATTGAAAAGAAATTTTATAATGAATATAAAAAAATCAGAATTGATATTTTTGAAAATATGAAAAATAATAATCCTGAGATTTCAGAACTTGTAATTATAGAAAAAGTTCAGAAATTATTGGACAGATTTTTATTTATATGTTTCTGTGAAGATAAGGGGCTTATACCTGAAAATTCTTACAGCAATCTTGTAAAACGGGGAGAACTGCTTGAAGATATTTTTGAAAGTTTTAAATCTTTCTGCAACTGGATAAACACAGGAAATAAAAGCAAAAATATTCCGCATTTTAACGGAGGGCTTTTCAAGCCTGATTCGGTTTTGGATAATCTGTTTGTTGATGATGAAGTTTTTAGAAAATTGGAGAAGATATCTGATTATGATTTTGATTCAGATTTGAATGAAAGTATTTTAGGACATATTTTTGAGCAGTCTGTAAGTGATATTGAAGAGCTTAAAAAGACTTCTCAAAACGAGGAATTTGATAAAAAAGAAAGCAAAAGAAAAAAAGACGGGATTTTTTATACACCAAAATATATTACAAAATATATTGTTGAATCAACAATGAATGCCTGGATTGAAGATAAGAAAAAAGAACTTGGAGAGGAAAATCTTCCGGAACTTCAAGAAAAAGATTTTAAATATGATTTGTATAAAAAAAATTACAGCAAAAACTTCAGAAAGCATGTTGAATTTTGGGAAAAATTCCGTGAAGAACTGAGAAAAATAAAAATTGTAGACCCTGCCTGCGGTTCGGGAGCATTTCTTATAGAAGCATTTGATTTTTTATTAAAATATAATCAGATGATTGATGATAAAATTTTTAATATGACAGGAACAAAAAATCTTTTTGACGACACAACAAAAGAGATTTTGGAAAATAATATTTTTGGTGTGGATTTGAATAAAGAAAGTGTTGAGATAACAAAACTTTCTTTGTGGCTTAGAACAGCAGACAAAGATAAGACACTTGCAACTCTTGAGAATAATATTAAATGCGGAAACTCTTTAATTTTTGATAAAAATTTATCTGAAAAAGGTTTTGATTGGAAAGAGGAATTTCCAGAAGTTTTTAAAGAGGGCGGATTTGATATTGTAATTGGAAATCCTCCGTATGTTTTAATGCAACCTTCAAATACTAATGAAAAATTATTAGAATATTATAAAACTTTTGAAGTGGCATCTTATAAAATAGATTTATTTCATCTATTTTTTGAAAGAGGAATAAAGATATTAAAAAATACTGGAAAGTTAGGATTTATAACACCGAATACTTATTTAACAAATAAATATATTCAAAAATTAAGAGAATTTATTTTAAAAAATTGTTCAATCAATGAAGTTATAAATTATAAAAATCAAGTTTTTTCAGAAGCTAATGTAGATGTTGCTACAATAATATTGAGTAAAAATAAAGTTATTGATAATAAAATAAATATTTATGAGGGAGAATTTGAAAAATTAGTATTTATAAAATATCAATTTCAAAAAGATTGGGAAGAAGATGAAAATAATATATTTAATATAAAGCAATCTTTAAATATAAAATTTAATAATTGTTTAGAGTTTGAAAAAATAGGAATTTCTTACTTTGGGATACAGGCATTTGATAAAAAGAGTTCTACAAGTAATGAAAAAATAAGTGAAAATTATATGCCTTTAATAGATGGAAGTGAAGTAAATAGATATGAATATTCTACTCCACAGAAATATTTTGATTATAGAGAAGAAAATATAAAAAGTGGTGGAAATATTGATGTTTATTTGAAAAAAAGAATAGTAGTAAGACAAATAGGTAAAACTCCTGTAATTGGAATTTGCGAACCAAAAATATTAACTTCTAATACTTTGTATAATTTATATATAAAAGATGAAAAGTTTTCTTTATATTATGTGCTAAGTATTTTAAATTCTAATTTAATAAAATATTATTGGCTTAGCAAGTATTCTGATGGGAAACAACTGTTTCCAAAAATAAAAGGTTTTCAATTAAAAAAATTACCAATAAAAAATATTTCTTTAGAAGAACAAAAACCTTTTATTGAAAAAGCTGATACTATGCTTGAACTTAACAAAGAACTTCAAAATAAAATAAAAAAATTTAAAAACAGATTATCTTCAAATTTAGATTTAAAAGAATTTTCTAAAAAAATGGAAAGTTTTTATGAATTAAATTTTAAAGAATTTTTAAAAGAACTTGGAAAACAAAAAATAAAATTAAGTTTATCACAGCAGGACGAGTGGGAAGAATATTTTGAAGATTATAAAAATTCAATTTTAGAAATAAAACAAAAAATTTCTCAGACAGATAAAGAAATAGATTTGATGATTTATAAACTTTATGAGCTGACAGAGGAAGAGATAAAAATCATTGAGGAAAATTTTTAATTTTGAAAAAATTGGTGATATAAAATGAATAATGAAAATAAGGAAAAAGTAATTGAAATTTTAAAACAAGAACTGAAGCAGAATGTTCTGGATTTTTTAAATCATGAATATGTTATTGAAAAAATAAGAGAACAGGAAGATAATCCTGAATTTATAATGGGGCTTTATGATATATTAAACGAAATAAATGTAATTGTAAAGCAGACTATAAAAACTAAACATGCTCCAAGTGAAGAAATTCTTACAGAGGAAGAGGCTTTTAGAAGAGTTATTGAATATAACAGACAGGCAAAGGAAGCTAAAAAAAATTTCGACAAGAAAAAAGCAAAAAAATTTTATGATAAAAAATCCATGCTGTTAAAAAAATATGGAAAACCTCTCTGTATTCACAGTTTAGGCGGAGGATACAGGGTAGTTCTGGTTAAATTAAAAAATGGAACATTTCACTGCCCTGTAAATCATTATTCTTTAGATGAAATAGAAAATTTAAAAACAGAAGATTTTGAAGGAATAATTGAGTAAAAATTTTATAAAAGATGATAAAAAATGAGAAAAGACGGAGAAAAATAAAAATCCCCGTCTTTTTTATTTTAATTATTTTTTATCCACATATAAAAAGTAAAGAACAAAAGGAAGAAAAACTCCTCCTGATAAAAAGTTTCCTATAGTAACAGGAATAAAATGATTTATAAAAATTTCTCCCATTGAAAAAGTTTCTGGTGAAAGAAGTTCAGCCATAAAAATTGTATACATATTTGCAACAACGTGCTGATATCCGCAAAGAACAAAAAGCATAACAGGAAACCAGCAGGCAAAAAGTTTTCCAACAGCATCAACTGCTGACATTGCCATAATAACTCCCATAGCAACTAAAATATTACATAAAAATCCGCTGAATACTCCCTGTGAAAAAGAAAGAGAAATTTTTGAACCTGCTCCGTCAATTACGACTTTTTTCATAATAGGAGAAGAAAAAACCCCACCGTAAAAAGAAACGTAGGCAGTAAATACACTTCCAAGAAAATTTCCAATCCATACAAGAAAAAGATTTCTTATAAGATTTTTTAAACTTAAATCTTTTGTAAGAAATGAAAGGGTAAGCAAAGAATTTCCTGTAAAAAGTGAAGTTCCTGTAAAAACACAAAGCATAAGTCCTACAGGGAAAACAGAAGCTCCCACAAGTTTTGCAAAACCTGTATCAAAAGTTTGTGAAAGAGTCTGCGATGCTGTCATATTTCCAATTCCTGCAAGAGAAATAAACATTCCGGCAGTAAATCCAGAAATAAGGATTTTTAGAATACTTTTTTCATTTCCTCTTGCAATTCCCATATTGATTACAGCTGAAGAAGTTTCTGACGGATTTAAAAAATTTTTAGACATAAAGACCTCCTAAGAATAATTTTTTTTATTTTGTTAGTCGTTCATCTCCTGCATCGACGAAAAAAAGCCGAGCGACTAGGCTTTTTTGCCCAGACGGTCGGCATTATAAATGTTATACTTCATGTGGTTCATTCCACTTCCGTCAGTTATATAACAATTAAATGATAGCATGAAAATTTTGGTTTGTCAAAAACTATCTTATTTCTGGTTAAAAGAATAAATATATAGTATAATAGGGCAAAGGAGAGTGATGAACTTGAAAAAATATTTAGAAAGCAGACAATATGAAACAGTAAAATTTGTTTTTTTAAAAGCGGTACACGATCTTTTTGAAGGCTGTATAGCAGAAATTCAAAATTCTTTGAACAACGGTTCATATGCTGAAATTTATCATTTAAAAGAAAGAGAAATAAAAATTCTTTCTGACAGTGAAATGGACAGCCTGAGAGAAAAAATGAAAGAGATAATAAAAGAAGATATTCCGATAAAACTTGTAACAGATGATGTTGACGAGCTGAAAAGAAAAGCAGCAACAATGAAAAGACAGGATATAAAACACATTCTTGAAAACTGCGGCTGGGCAAGATTAAAAGAATATTCAATAGGAGATTATGTAGATTATTTTTATCTTAATCCGGAAAGTTCTACAGGAAAAATTTTAGATTTTGAAATTTATAAATATAACAGAGGAATAATTTTTAAAACTCCTCTTGAAGTTTTAGATTGGAAAATTGCTCCATATAAAAATACTCCAAAAATTGCAAAAGCATTCCATGAAAGAGACAGATGGGAAAAGGTTATGGGGATAAATTATGTGGGAAGCATAAATGAAAAAGTTTTTGAAAATAAAATTATCGAACAGATAATGCTTAATGAAACTTTCCATGACAGAAAAATTGCAGATATGGCAAGTGAGATACTTGCAAATAAAAAAATAAGAGTTGTAACAATAGCAGGTCCGTCTTCTTCAGGAAAGACAACTCTTTCTAAAAAAATGGAACTTCAGCTTAAAACAGGGGGAGCAGAAACACTTGCAATTTCTCTGGATAATTATTATATAGGAAGAGCAAATGTTCCTTTAGATGAAAATGGAGAAAAAGATTTTGAAACAATAGAAGCACTTGACTTGGAACTTCTTAATAAAAACCTTGAAGAACTTATTAAAGGAGAAGAAACAGAGCTTCCTCTTTACGATTTCTTTACAGGTGAAAGAAAAAATGAAGTCCAGAAAGCAAAACTTTCAAAAGACGGCATTATAATAATAGAAGGAATTCATGGATTAAATGACAGGCTTACAAGTCATATTCCAAGAGAAAATAAATATAAAATATACATAAGCTGTCTTACTCAGACAAATATGGATATGCACAACAGAATTCACACAACTGATGTAAGAAAAATAAGAAGAATTGTAAGAGACAGCCTTTCAAGAGAAACAACTGGTGAAGAAACTCTTATGATGTGGAATTCAATAAGACGCGGGGAAGAAAAATGGATATTCCCATTCCAAGAAGAAGCAGATGCAATTTTTAACTCAAGTTTTACTTATGAGCTTGGAGTTTTAAAACCATATGCTTTAAAAGAGCTTATAAAAGTAAAAGTGACATCAGAACAGTATGACGAAGCTAAAAAACTTGCAAATCTTTTGAGCTGTTTTGTTGATATAGATCCGTCATTTATTCCTGTAGATTCTATAATGAAAGAATTTATAGGGGGAAGTGTGTTCTACAATTATTAAAAAAATACATAAAAATAAAATTTTATACTGTGAAAATTATTTTCTATTTACTTTGCTCGTTTCACTAAAAACGACAAACTCTCTTTCGTTCAAACATGTCGTTTTTTAGCGTTCAGCTTGCTTCGTAAATTACGAAAAAATTTTCAATCTCCTAAAATTTTATTTTTACAATTTAGAATTAGGAAATGTAAGGAGATACAATTTTGAGAAGATTAAAAAAAATTTGTTTGTTTGTAGTAGCAGAATGTTTTAAGGCTCTTTTCAGACTTTTAATGTTTGCTCTTGTGGTTTATACTGTAGGAAAAATTATTTCTATAGAGACAAAAAAGAAACCTGTTGATGCAGGAACTTATATAGAGCTTACACTTTCTGATGAGATAGCTGAAAGCAGAGTTATTACACCATTTGATATAAAAAAAGAAATAAACTTTTACGGGATTTTAAAAAATCTTGAAAAAGCTGAAAATGATCCGAGAGTTGAGGGGCTTATATTAAAACTTGACAGTGTTGGTCTTTCAAGAGGACAGGCTGAAGAATTTACAGCAAAAATAAAAGAATTCAAAAAGAGCGGAAAGAAAATATATGCTTATGCACCATCTTTTACAAATCAAAATTATGTGATAGCTTCAGCTGCAGATAAAATTATAATGCCGAAAACAATGGGGGCTATGTCTGAAATAAAAGGATATTTTATGGAAGTTCCATATTATAAAACTCTGGGAGATAAAATCGGTGTGAAGATGAATGTAATTCATATAGGGGATTACAAAAGTGCCGGAGAATCTTACGACAGAACTGAAATGAGCAGAGAGCATAGGGAAAATACTGAAAGAATTTTAAATACTGTTTATGAAAATTTTGTTAAAACTGTTTCAGAAAACAGAAAAATAGAAAAAAATGTTTTGAATGAAAAAATTCTTGATGGAAGGTTTGTTCTTGCTGACCCGGAAACAATGCTGAGAAATAATCTTATAGATGAAATGGATTATTATGAAAGTTTTTTAGTAAAAAATGGAATAACAAATAAAATAAGTCTGGAAGAATATATTTCAAAACTTGCTGTTGATCCTAAACCAAAAAAAGATAAATCTGAGAAAGAAAAAGATAAAATTGCAGTTATTTATGCAGAGGGAACAATAAATTATTTTGAAGACAGCAAAAAAATAAATGAAATAATAACTCCTGAAAAAATTCAAAAAGAACTTGCAATAGCTGAGAAAAGCGATGACATAAAAGGAGTTGTAATAAGAGTAAATTCTCCGGGAGGTTCTGCCCTTGCTTCAGATATAATTTATAACAGCATAAAAAATCTGACAAAGCCTGTTTATATTTCCATGGGCGGAGTTGCTGCTTCAGGGGGATATTATATTTCTGCTGCAGGAGATAAAATTTATGCTGACAAAGAAACTCTTACAGGTTCAATAGGAGTTATCACAATGATTCCAAATATTTCAGAACTTTTGAAAAAAGCAGAAATAAATTATTCTGTAATTTCAAAAGGAAAATATTCTGATATGGGAAGCCTTGTAAGAGATTTAACAGAAGATGAAAAAGATAAAATCAGAGCTTCGAGCCTGAAAGTTTATGAAGAATTTGTAGATAGAGTTGCAGAGGGAAGAAACATGACAAGAGAAGAAGTTTTAAAATCTGCAGAGGGAAGAGTGTGGCTTGGAGAGGAAGCAAAAGAGATTGGTCTTGTTGATGAAATCGGCGGAATAGAAAAAGCTGTAGGAGATTTAGCTCTTTCTCTTAATCTTAAAGATTATAAAGTTGTTGAAAGTTTAAAAGAGGAAAAAATAGAATCTGTAATTAAAAATTATCTGCCAAAATATCTAATGGCTCAGATTATAGGGGATAATAAAATAACAGAGGCGGTTAAGAAAGCAGATATGATAAGCGAAGAACTTTTATTAAAACCTGTACTTTATGCACCCAATCCAGATATAAAATAAAAGAATAGGTTGAAAAAAGTTGAAATATTATGTTATAATCAATTTTGTAAAGCAAATAAAACAATTAGGAGGAACACAAATTGGTTAGAAAATTAAAAGGACCTAAAGGAAACGGAAACAGTCAAATGGATATATTAAGACAGGCTCAGGCTATGCAGCAAGAAATGCTTAAAATTCAAGAAGAATTAAAAGGTAAAGAAGTTGAAGCATCTGTTGGCGGAGGAGCTGTTGTTGTAAAAGCTAACGGACAAAAAGAAATCCTAAGCATAAATATTTCTGAAGAAATAATAAAAGAAGCTGCTGAAGATAAAGAAATGCTTGAAGATTTAGTTCTTTCTGCTGTAAAAGAAGTTATGAGACAGGCTGAAGAATTATCAGAAAAAGAAATGGGAAGAGTAACAGGAGGAATGAATATTCCTGGATTATTCTAGTCATATTCAAAATAAAAATAAACAAAAAAACTGCTGTAAAAATGTACGGCAGTTTTTTTAATTTGCTTTATTATTCTAAAAATATTATAATTTAAAATAAGAAAAAGAGACTGGGAGAAAAGTGTATGACTGAAAAAGAAATTGAGGAGCAGATGGCAAGGGCTGTTAAAAAAGTTCCTTTTGAAATAAAAAAAATAAAGTTAATTTTATTTTTGGTAAAAAAATATAAGAAATTTATAAAAATTTTTAAAATTTAATCGGAGGGTCAATGGACGAAAAATTAAAGAAAACAGTTGAAAAAATAATTGAAGAGTTTAAAAGAAGAGGATATGATATAGGGGAAGATGTGACAGAGCTTGTGGAAGGAAGAAGTGATGTTGCAAAGGCTCTTTCTGAAACTAAATTTAAAAATATAGAATTTTTTAATGTTGATGAAGAAAATTCTGTGGGATTTACTTTAGAAGATATGCAGGTTAATTTTTTCCTTGAGTATGGAGAAGATGAAGAGGGAAAATGGTATGAAGCCAGTGCAGAAATTATAAATTTCTAATTTTTAAAATAAAAAAGCAGGTGCTTTAAGCAGTGCCAATGTTTAAAACACCCACATAAAACTATGTATTAATACACGTTTTTAGATAACAAAAAGAATATTGCTATCATACTTAGGAAAAAGACTATCCTTTTCAACTTACACCTCCTTTCCTATGAGGTTTTGGTTTTCAAGGAGGACAAATAAATTATATCATTGAAAATGGAAAAAATCTATGATATAATTATGTTAGGAAAAAGATTATAAAGGACAAAAAAGACGAGGAAGTGCCAATTAACACCTTGTCTTTTTTATTTTTTGTAAAAATTTAGAAGAAAACTTTTTCATCATCAAAGTGTTTTTCTTTTGCTTTGTTTTCTTTAACTGTACAAAGAAAATAAACAGATGATATAATTAAAATATAAAATAAAAGCAGAGGGTGAGCTATGAAGTTTATATATATTGATTATGGAAAAAATTTTATAAATGAAATAAAAAAGAGAAAACCAGATGAAAAAACAATAATTGTTTTCAGTGATTATTTTTTAAAAAACTCATATATGAAAAACAGAGAAAAAAATATTCTGGTGTCAGAGCCTAAATATTTTACTCTTGAGGAATTTCAGAAGAAAATATTTGTAACGGAAAAAATGATACTTACAGAAGCAAAAAGACCTCTTACTCTTTTTAGAGTATTAACAAAAGATTTAAAAGAAAAGCTTAAAATGGAAAATTATTATGACATAATTGATTTTGCCGATTTGTTTTTTAAATATTATAAAGAACTTTATTCAGCTGTGGAAGAAAAACCAGAGGGGCTTGAAACTTGGCAGAAAGAATATATTAAAAGATTTGAAATTTTAAAAAAGGTGTATGATAAATATCTTTTGGAAAATGATTTTATTCCAAGTGACTGGATAGAAAATATTAAAAATTATAGAGATGATTATATAAAAAATTATAAAAAAATAATTTTTGCAGATATACCCTGCTTCACTCCTCTTATGAGAGAAACTCTAAAAAGATTGGAAAATCTTTGTGAAATTGAAATAATTTTACAAATTCCAAAAGAAGATTATAATGAAAAATTTTTGAAGCTTGAAAAAGTGTCTCTTGTAAAAAATAAAGAGGACATAAATATAAAAATATATGAGAACAGTGATGAAATATCAGAAATTTTTAATATGATTTATTTAGGAAAAAGCAAAAATCATAAAAGAAAAGATATTTTTTCTCCTATACCGGAAAAAAACAGTTACCACAAAATATTTCCAAGATATTTTGTATCACAGAAATTAAAAACTTTAGACGATACAAAACTTTATAAATTTATGAAAATACAAAATGAACTTCTTCTTTCTTTAGAGCCTAAAAAAAGATATGGTATCTCTTCTGAAGAATTAAAAAAAGCTCTTTCAAATGAAATTTTCAGAAAAATTTATAATATAGACAGCGAGGCAGTAAAAAAAATTCAAAAGATATTTGATGATGAATACAGATATATTGATGAAAAAATATTTGAAAATATAGGTTATCTTTTTAAAACAGATGAAAAAACAGATGAAGAAGTTTTAGAAGATATAAAAGAAATATCAAATATTTTCAGAGAAATTTATTCTGATTTAAAAGAAATAAGCACCTATACAACAGTTTCAGAATTTGTGGAAAATATAAAGAAAATAGGTTTTGAAAAATTCAGAGAAGAAAATTATCTGGATATTGTAGAAAAATTTTATCAGGCTGTAGATAATATTAAAAGCAGTGAAAGGCTCTGCGGAAAAAATGGTTTTAAGTCTTTTTTTGAAACAGGAACAGGGGCAAATCTTTACACTCTTCTTATAAAATATATGGAAGGTGTAGAGATAAAAGAGGTTGAAAGAGAAGGAGACAAAGTTCTTGGAATAATAAAAAACATAAGTGAAGCACGTCTTAATAATTTTGATATGAAAAACAGCGAAACTTATTTTATTGATATTGACAGCAGTTCTATTCCCGGAAATTTAAAAGATAATCTTAATTTTACAGAAACTCAGAGAGAAAAAAATAATTTTATGACTTTTGAAGATAAAAGAAACATAATAAAATACAGATTTATACAGGGAATTTTTAACAGCAGAAACTGTGTGATTTTTACCAGAAAAGATGCAGATGGAGAAAAAGAAAGTTCACCGTTTTTAGACGAACTTATGATGAAATATAATCTTTCACCGGAAAAAATAAATCCCCTTTCAAAAGATGATATTTTTGAAATTTTAAGAAAAAATCTTTTAAAAGATGAAAATCAGATTTCAGAAAAATTATCTGAAGATTATTTTATTCTTGAAAAATCATCAAGTGATTTTAAAGATAATAAAATGGTTTTAGGAACTTATGACCTTATTGATTTGGAAAAATGCCAGTACAGATATTTTTTGAAAAGCAGAGCAGAAATTTTTGGAGAAAGTGATGACATATATGGCACTTCTCTTAGATTTTTAGGAATTGTCGTTCATAAAATATTTGAAAAAATAACAGATAAAATATATATGAATATAAAAAGATATAATAATTTTCATATTGATAAAGAATATGTAAATGAAATTGTAGACGGAATTCTTTTAGAAAATAAAATGAAAATACCTGTGTATTTAGATTTATTTTTCCAAGAAATAATGTTTCCAAAAATAAAAGAAAATATTTTTAAATTTTACAGAGAAATTGAAAAGGAACTTGCAGGAAAGAAAATTAAAATATTCTGGAGTGAAAAAGGAAAGACAGAAAATGTTTCTTTTTTAAGTGACAAGATGGATATTTTTATAACAGGACGTGCAGACCTTGTGATTGAAACTGAAGATGATGAAAAATATATTGTAGATTATAAAACAGGGGGAAAAAAAGGGGAACAGCTGGATATTTATTCAATAATAATGTACGGTGATGAAAATGCCGCTCACAAAATTATTTATAATGCAGTGCAGGGAGAATATGAAAAACTAACAAAAACAGATATAACAAAAGAAAAACTTATGGAAGAATTTGAAAATTTTATAGAGGGCAGTGAATACAGACGTGCAGAAAAAAAATCAGCCTGTACTTTGTGTGAGTATAAAAATATCTGCAGAAGAGAGGGAATTTAATGGAAAGAAAAGTTTTAAAAGCCAGTGCAGGAACAGGAAAAACATATAGATTATCGCTAGAATATGCAGTCTCTCTTTTTAACGGGGAAAAAATAAAAGATATTGTTATTATGACTTTTACCAAAAAAGCTGCAGGAGAGATAAAAGAGGACATTATAAAATTTATAAAAAAACTTGCTCTTGCACCAAGAAATGAAAAAGAGGAAAAGGATAGAGCGGGAGCTGTTTCATCAATAATAAAAATATATCCTGATAAGTTTTCTTCAGAACGGGAAATTTTTGAAAAAGCGGGGAGAGCTTACAGGGAAATTATTTTAAATAAGGACAGCTTGAAAATTTTTACAATAGACGGGCTTAAAAATCTTATTTTTAAAACAGCCATTGCTCCAATGCTTAATATAAATTCTTATGAAATGCTTGATGACAGCGAAAACACAGAATATCTGAAAAGATGTTTTGAAAGAATTTTTAAAAATAAAAAAGATTTTGATATTTTGAAAAACTTTCTGGAAGATAATCTTGAAAGAGATATGGAAAATTATGTAAAAGTTATTGGAAATATTATTGAAGAAAGATGGAAAAATCTTTTGATTTCCAAAAAAGAGAGAGAATTTTATAATTTAAAGGGGAGTTTAAATCACATTGACAGATATATAAAAGTTCTTGAGAAAATTTTTGAGAAAAAAAGAAAAGGTGAAGAGACTATAAAAGATTTTATAAAAAAAGATTTCCACTCTTATCTTGATAAAACAGCTCAGGAAGAAAAATATATTTTGGATAATTGGAGCAGCTTTTTTGATGGAGATTTAAAAAACGGAACAAAAACAAAATCAACTAAAAAAATTGATGTTGAAGAGGAAAATGAAGAACTTGCAGAAATTTATGAAGAATTTTTACAGGAACTTTCAAAAAGAATTTATAACAATACCCTTATAAGCTATGAAAAAGAAGTTTTATCTTTCTTAGAAAAAGTTTATTCTGTTTACGATGAAATAAAATTCAGAGAGAAAAAATTTACTCACACAGATATTACAAATTACACTCTTGAATATATAAATGATAAAAGATTAAATCTTATTGATGAAAATGGAAAAATTACAGATTATATGAAAGATATTTTGGAAAGCAGTATCACAACAGTTTTTATTGATGAGTTTCAAGATACAAGTGTAGTTCAGTGGAAAATTTTTAAGAGTATGGTAGAAAGTGCTGAAAAAGTTATTTGTGTCGGGGACGAAAAGCAGAGTATTTATGAATGGCGTGGCGGAGAAAAGGGCTTGTTTGAAAATCTTTCAAAAATAATGGGCAGTGAAGAAGAAACAATGGGAGTTTCTTACAGAAGCAAAAAAGAAATTGTGGATTTTACAAATGAGTTTTTTAAAAGCTATTCTGAACTTGCAAAAGGAGAGGGGATAAATTGGAATTTTGACCCTGTTGAAAGTTCTGATAAAGATGATAAAGGTTATGCAGCGATTTATAAAGTCGAGAAAGATGTGGAAAATTACTGTGAAAAAATTGCAGATATTCTGGAAGAAAAATTTAAGGGAGATTACAGGGATATCTGTATCATTGCAAGAAATAATGATACTTTAACAGAAATCGGCGGATACCTTGCAGAAAGACATATTCCATATTTTCTGGAAACAAATCTTTCTGTTTTTTCTCACAGGACAACAGAGCCTCTTGTAAAATTTATGAAATATCTTGTGTCTGACAATAAATTTTATCTTGCAGAATTTTTAAGAGATAATCTTATTTTAATTTCAGACAGAAGCCTTAAAGAATTTCTTTCTTTTAAAGGAAAAATTGAAGAATTTAGTTTTTCAGATGAAAAATTAAATAAAATTTTGGAAAAAATATTATCTTTTAAAGAAAAATATAATGAAAACAGATATGAAAATATAGATATTTTAACAGAAATTATAAAAGAATTTGGGATTTCTGTAATGTATAAAAATGAAAGTGATATGCAGAATATTTACGATTTTATAAATATTTCAAAAAGATTTTTAAATGTTGATGAATTTTTAAATGAGATAAAAGAGAACGGTGATTCTTCAGAATATAAGCAGAGTTCTCTGGAAGCTAAAAACGGTGCAGCTCTTATGACAATTCATAAATCAAAGGGGCTTGGCTATGAAACAGTTTTTTATATTCATCAGAAAAAATATCATCAGACAAAACATAAGATGGAATTTAATATTTCAATGTCAGAAAATTATGATACTGTAGAAGATTATTTTATAATGAACAGTAAGTTTGAAAAAATATTAAAATATTTAGACGGGCAGTTTGATTATGAAGAGCATAAAAAAATGAAGAGAGATGAAGAAGAAATAAATAATCTCTATGTTGCTTTTACAAGAAGTAAAAATAATTTTTTTATGATAATAAATGAAAAAACTCCGAAAACTCCTTCTAAAAATCCGCCGATTTTCAAAAGAATTATAGATGAAAAATTTCTTTTGGAAAACTCTATAGGATACAGCAGAGGGCATTTTGAAATTTCAGAAAAAGAGGAAGGGGATAAGGTTTTAACAGAAACAGAAAACGAAAAGTTTTTGGATTTTGAAATTGATTTTTCAAAATATGATTACAATGAAGAAAAATTTAATGAAAACAGATTAAAACTTATTGAAGAAGAATTTAAATACAGCACAGAGAGAGAAGAAAAAAGAGAGACAGGAAATATTGTCCACTATTTTCTTGAAAATCTTATTTATAATGAAGATGAAGAGAGAGAAAGAGCTGAGAAAAATGCTGTTATAAAATACGGGGCATCTTTCGGCAGAGAAAATGTTTTAAATATTCTTGAAAGCACAGGAGTAAAAAATTTTCTTTTGGAAAACAGCGAAATATTTTCAAAGGATTGGGATTTTATTTATCCAGAATATTCAATTTATTCTGAAACAGAAAATAAACTTTACCGTCTTGACAGAGTGATGATAAAAAAATCTTCAGGAAATAAAAAAGGAAAAGTTCTTGTTGTAGATTATAAAACAGGGGGTTTTGAAGAGAGCCAGCTTGAAAATTATCTTTCTCTTATTGAGCAGGAACTTAAAAGAATAAATGAATTTGAAAATTATGAGATAGAGGGAAGATATTTACAAATTGAAATATGATACTTTCTTTGAAAATTAAAAATTATTAAAAATATACCCTGCATTGAAAAATAGTTTGTCATTAATGCAGTGAACAAAACGTAAAAATTTACATGTTTGAGGACATAGTCCGAGTTTGTAAATTTTAGTTTTGAGAACAAAATTAATAAAACTATTTTTCACCAGCAGGGCAATT
>ENA-OPVT01000204-OPVT01000204.1-human-gut-metagenome-genome-assembly--contig:-NODE-204-length-48594-cov-6.405468_pt1 | contig 48594 bp, 41 predicted proteins | sample MGYA00241499_ERZ501990 | MGnify/ENA primary metagenome ERZ501990 (study PRJEB25962, sample SAMEA2042104) | human gut metagenome | biome: human gut; feature: human-associated habitat; material: faeces...
TTATGTTCAAGAAGAACTGTCTGATTATATCCGCAGATTGTAAATTTCATACAAACCTCCTTTTTTAGTCCCGTAAAAATGGGAGAACACCTTCAGTTATAACATATCTCCTTCTTCCCCTCTTAAACGAAAGTATTTCTCCATTATCCATAGCCTTATAAAGACAGGTTTTATTCATTTTTAAAAATTTTGAAAGCTCGCCTACAGTAGTAACAACTCCCAATTCTTTAACCATTTTATCCACAAGCATTTTTTCAAAATCATCTTTAGGTTTTGAGGCTTTCACCAGATAATTATTTATTTCATTCTGCATATTTTCTGTCATGTTCCATACTTTCTCCCTTCTTTTCTGTCTCCTTATATCTGCTTTTATTTTTTTTATTTTTTCATCAAGCATAATTTTTTCTTTCTTGGCACTGATGAGTTTAAACTCATCAATGTCAAGATTATTGAAAAGAAAACGAAACCTCTCTCTTACACATAAAGCAGAGTTTTTATTTTTTATTATTTCTTTTTCTGTCATAGGAATTTTCTCACAAAAGGAAGGATACCGATTGTTTTGATGGAGTAAAGTCTGCCGTCTGTAAAGCATGGAAGAAGCCCCTCTTTTATACCTTCAAAAATAAGTTCTATGTCAACTTTTAAATATTCAGCAAGTTTTTCCGGTCTTACAAGGGGTGAAAGCTCTCTCACTGCCTTTTTGAGAAATAAGTATTCCCCGAGGTTACAGTATCCAATGGGAATGTAAAATTCAAAATTAAAATAGTAATCACATTTTTGATTGAAAAAAGTTATATATCTTTCTCTTTCCTGAGTGTTCCGATGTATAATTTTTTCTCTATGAAACTTTATTTTCTTTTTCATCTTTTCCTCCCGAAATAATTTTATTTAAATCGAGAAATTTCTCTTATCTGAGCAGCTCAAATAGATTATAGCTTAGAAGCCCGGAAAAGTCAAAAGTCAAATGGCTCTTAAGTGAGCAGAAAAATGGTCAATGAAAAAAGTTTTTTTTGAGGGAAAAAAGAGAAATGAAAAAATAAATTTTTTTAATGATGAAAAAACATTTTAAAAGTAATAAAAAATAAGGATAAAAATGACAGGATAGAAAAAAACAGATGTATAAAAAACTATAATTAACTATACACCTGTTTATAGACTTTTTTTATACCCCAATGATATTATAAAAAAAATTATTTTGCAAGTTATTTTTAAAAAATGTTATCTTTCAAAACTAATTTTTCGTAAAAAAAACTTCAAAATAAAAAATTTTTTAAAAATTTTTTGGATTATTTTTAACCACACCCAAAAAAATAGTGTATAAAAAACTATAGTTTTTTATACACTCAATTTTCATATTTAAACTTTTGTTTTTTTAGTATTTTTCAGCAGGGGATAAAATACAAAATATTTTAATATATGAAAATATTTAATGAATATAGAAAATATAGTTTTTAATTTTTGGGGAAAAATTAAAATTATAGTCTTTTACAGATAGACTTTTTCTTAAAAATTTTTACAACTTTTATTAAAAAATTTTATAAGTTTAAACGGGAGGTATTTTTAATATGGGAAAAAGTTATGTAGAAAACTCACTTAAAAGATTTTTAAAAAGAAAAGTGAAAATTACTTTAGGATTTGTTGTGGCTTTTATGATTACAGGGATAGTTTCATTGGGGGCAGAAACAGAAATAAAACATGAAGAACACAAAAATCAAGTGGAATGGGAACAGGTAGCAGAGGCTGAAAAATATTTAACTTCAACTAAAGATAAGTTTGAAGGAAATATATCAGGAAATTATATAAAAATAGAGGATAATGGACAGAAAATTTCTTATGACATAATTAATACTTTATTTGACAGAGATAGCATAGATAGAAATTTTAATTCTACTTCAATAACTTTTGAAAAAGAAAAAATTTCAGATGAAACATTAAAAAATATAGATTCTACTTTAAAAATTTTAAATACTAATTTCAACCAAAAATTTAGTGATAACGAAGTTAAAAATATAGAAACTATTTCAGGAATTGACAGCACAGGATATAATGAAGGAATAAATCTTATTGGGCAAGAAAATGTTACAGTTACAAAAGGATTAAATGAAAGTGGAAATGTTACTGTTGAAAAAGGGAAAATAGGGATAAATATAGGAATGATAAATAATACTCAAACAGGAGCAAATTCTATATTATATAACTATGGAGTTATAAAAGGCGGACAAACAGGGGGAACCGTATATAACTATGGTCTTTTAAGCCAACCAGCTAGTGCTATAGCACAAGATATTGCTAAAATAGGATATAATTATGGAATGATAGCTTCAACTCAAAACGGACAAATGGTTTCTTCAAATCTTGGAAAATTATATAATTATGGTATTATTTTAAGCGGAAGTTTTGGTGGACCTAGTGATTTTGGACAATATAGCAGAGCATTAAATACTTATATAGAAAATAATGGAATTATAGATGCAGTAAGAGGACAAGGAATTTTTGATTATGTTAATAACAAAAATACACATTCTAACATTGTAAATAAAGGAACTATTTTTGCTACATTAATAGGACAAAAAATATCTGCAACAGGAGGAGATAATACTTCATATAACTATGGAGTTATATCAGCTATTGCAAAAGCGAATGCTAAGACTGCAGTAGGGCAAGAAATAACAGAAAAAGGAGAAAATAATAAAGCCTTTAACTTTGGAAAAATAATAGGAGATAACGGACAGAAATTATCTTCTCAAGCAGGATATGGTTCTTCTGCATATAACTATGGAACAATAGAAACTACTTCAAAAGGACAATATGTAGCAGGTATGCAAGCAGACCAAACATTCTCAAACAACAAAGTATATAACTATGGAACTATTAATGCAGGAAGCGGAGTTGGACAATATCTTGAAAAATCTGGAGAAATATATAACTTTGGTATAATTAAAAATGATGGAACAGATTATGCTGTAAAAGTTGAAAATGGTGTTGACGAAAAATATAAAGCAGAAAACTATGGAGTTATAGATTTATCTTCTAAAGATAATGGAAAAGCATTCAGCGGAAATGTTACAAATAGAGGATTTGTAATTACACAAAATGGAGCTGTTGACAATGCTTGGACAGGAGAAAATTTAGGTGTTGTATTAGATAAAAATTTAACTCTTGCTCAAGGAAGCACAGAAGCAAGCGGAATAAATAAAAATGTAATTGACTTATCTGGAAAAACAGGAGATATAGTTCTTACTGATAATAAAGTTACAGTTGGAACAAATGATTTAACAGATACAGATAAAACAACTGTATTTATGAAAAACCAAAATGCTCAGCTTACAGGAACAGAATATAATAATAAAAATATATTAGCTGTGGTTGATAATAAAAATTGGAATTCTTCTGAAGCAATTATTCAAGCCAAAGATGGAACAAGTCTTGATTTAACAAATACTGTTGTTACAGGATATTTTGCAGGAGAAAAAGGAGGAACAGTTCTTTCAACAAATTCCGATTTAACTCTTGTAGGAGATACAGTAATAAGTGCTGTTAAAGGAGAAAATGTAAAAGAAGATGTTTATGCTCTTTCACTGGAAAAAGGAACAGATGGAAAATCTCCTATGCTTACTTTCGTTGGAAATGCACAAATTAACGGAAAAATTAATGGTAAAGAGGGAGGAATTTCAAATGTTGCCTCTCATAAATTTGAAACAACCGGTGGAGAAATAGGAAAACTTCAATTCCGTAATGCAAATAAAGAAATGCTTGTTGCTGCAGGAATTAAAGCTGAAGATAACTACACTAATGTAACTGTTGGCGGTGGAACAGATGAACTTGTTATAGATGAACTTGAACTTTCTTTCAGAGGAACTGCAAAAGATAAAGTAAATACAGTTGTTCTTGAAGAAAATGTAAAAGTAACAGGAAATATTGACGGAACTAATTCTAAATCTCATGAAGAAGATGCAAAAATTCCAGGTCTTAGTGCAGAAAATAAAATTGATTTAACTGTTAATAATCTTTCAAATATTACAGGAAATATTACTCTTGGAGAATGTGATGATAAAATTACTGTAAATAATGTTGAATATTCTGGAACTATTGACGGAAATCTTGGAAATGATACTTTAGCAGTAAATCCATATACAAAAACAAGAGCAGATTTAGAAAATAAATTAAATTACAATATTAAAAATATTGAAACTGTTGAACTTGGAAATGGAAATTGGACATTTGGAGAAAATCTTAATATTTCTTCTGACAATGCAGATAAAAATGTAACAGTAAAAACAACAGGAACACTTACTTCATATATTGGAAAAGATTATAAAGGTTCTCTTGTTAATAATGGAAATGCAGATATTACAGTTGCAGGACAAGATAAAGATAAACAAGGAACTGTTAAATATTTAATGGGACAAGGATTTGCTGTTAAAGACAGTATCACTCTTGATGATGTAAAAATAGGAGAAAATGCAGAAGCTGAATCAGTTATTATCTATGACAGCCAAGTTGGAGCTGACGGAAAAACAACTCTTACTCTAAAATCTGCAGAAGATATGGGAATTAAAGATTCAACAGATAAAAAAGCATATGAAATTCTTCTAGGTGCAATAGAAGGAAATGATAATTTAAGAAATGAATTCAATGGATTTACTAAAAAAGAAGATGTTGTTAATCGTATTGAAAAGACTGAAAAATCAGCAAAAGCATATTACACATCTGGTTATGTTGTAACTAAGAATATAGCTGATACATATTCAAGTATAGCTGAAGATTTCTCTAAAAAAGCCGGAAAAGGAGAATGGCTTGCTCAAGGTAAATATATAAATTCTGACACAGAATTTGACGGAGGAAGCAAAGTTAAAGGATATGACGGAGATATTACAGGAACTGTTGGTATGATTGAATACGGAGTATCTGACCAAGCATCTTACGGAGCAGTATTTGGAATGGGAGATACAGAAGTAGATATTGACGGCGGTGGAAAACTTGACGGGGACAACAGCTATATTGGAGCATTTGTAAAATATAGAACTCTTAATGGAATTGATTTAATAGGAAACATTGGTTTTGCAAAAAGTGATTTAGATTCAAAACTTTCAAATGAATTTACTATTGATGGTGTAACAGGAAGTTCTGTTGAATTCTTTGATGGAAGTGCAGATTCTAAAGCAATTACATTATCTTTAATAGGTAAAAAAGATTTCCATATTGCTGATACTGTAAGATTACAGCCAAAAGCAGGAGTAAGATATAACTTTATTCAACAGGAAGAAGCTAAAAATGAAGGAATGGGATTCAGAATAGCTGCTCAAGATGTAACAATAATTGAAGGTCTTGCAGGTATGGGAATTGTAAAAGATATTGACCTTAATAGTGGAAAACTTGCTCTTAACACAGGTGTTGAATACACAATGTCAAATGCAAGCAAATATGATGAAATGGAATATACATTATATGGAAGCAAGTTAGAACTTGAAAATTCAGAAATGGCAGACAGCAGAGGTTTATTCTATGTTGGATTTGACTACGAACATGAAAGCGGTGTAGGATTTAACGGAAAATATGAAATGATTTGGTCTGACACAGGAGACGACTCAAGAGTTACAGCAGGAGTTTCTTACAGATTTTAATTTCATAAATGTATATGAGCAAAAATAAAAATGAAAGCAGAGTTGTTTAAATACAGCTCTGTTTTTTTGTAGTCTTCTATACTAAGTATTTTGTGTTATAATGTATAAAGAATTATGTAGAAAATCTAAAACGGTTAGGTGAAATTGAAAAACGGTTAGGTGGAAGAAATAAATTTTATAAATATTTTTATAAAGTCTTTATTTTAAATAATATATTATTATATGAAAAATGATTTGAGTTATAAAAAAACGGTTAGGTGAAAGTATAAAACGATTAGGTGAAAGAAATAATTACAATGCTGAGAAATATTGCATAAAATAGTAATATCAGTTATAATTTTAGACAGGACATTTTTTTGGGAGGTGTTGCCATGACTTTAAGCAACAGAGGGAGCAGTATTTTAAAAATTCTTTCTATGTCAGAGGGAAAAGGAAATATAAAATCTCTTGCCAAATCACTGGAGCTGGCAGAAAGAACAATTCGTTACGAGCTTGAAAAAATTGATGATTATTTATTATCAAGAAATATGAAACCTCTTGAAAGAACTTTTGGGGGGAATATATTTTTTGAGGAATATGAAAACTTTACACAGCAGGCAGAAAATCTTCCCTCAGAAAGCATGATGGACACTCATGAAAGAAGAAATTATATCTTTTTTAAAGCTTTGTTTAAAGAAAAAATAAATCTTACAAAATTATGTGAAGAACTTGATATAAGCAGAACAACAATAAAAAATGATGTGAAATATTTAAGGGAAGAGCTTTCAAAGAATAATATATCTTTAAGAGCTTACCAAGAGGGGCTTATCCTTGAGGGAACTGAAAATGATATAAGAAGAGAACAGCTTAAATTTTTGAAAAGATATTCAAATTCAATGTTTTATGATACTTCTCAAATAAGGACTAAAACAGAAAAAATTATTGAAGAATATATAAAAAGTGTTGATTTTAAAGTGATAAAATCCTTTATAGACAATGTCCAGAAAAAAATGAATAAAGTTATCTCAGATGAAGCCTACAATATAATAGCTGTTTATCTGATAATAACTGTTTTGAGAATAAAGAAAGAAAAATTCTTAGAAGAGATAGGAAATCAAAATTTCTTGGCAGATACAGAGGAATTTAGATGTATAAGCAGTTTCAAAGATATTTTGGAAAAAGAGTTTGAAATAGAATTCTGCCATAATGAGATTTTACAGATAACAGATTATTTTTTAGGAAGCCACACTTATAATTTTGAACAGTCATATTATAAAAACTGGATAGAGATAGAAATTCTTGTAAAGAAATTTATAGCAGCTTTTAATAAAAATATTCATACAGACCTTTCAAAAGATAAAATTCTTTTTAAAGAGATAATCAACCATATAAAGCCTACACTTTACAGAATAAAAAACAGAATAAAACTAGAAAACTCAATATATGCTGAAGTGCTTAACAGCTATCCAAATATATTTTATCTTACAAAAAAAGCTATAAAGGATATTGAAAATTATCTGGGAGTGGAATTTTCAGATGATGAGACAGCCTTTCTGGCTATATATTTTAAAGGAGCAATCGACAGAAACAAATTTAAAGAAAAAGATTTAAAAAGGGTTCTTGTTGTGTGTGCCCATGGATATGGAACGTCAAAACTTCTGGTGCAGCAGCTTAATGAAATTTATACAATAAATGTTGTGCAGACAATTCCAAGGTATATGCTTGAGAAAACTCTTGAAGAAGAGAGGGTTGATCTTATAATAAGCACTATAAATATAGAAAACAAGATTGATATTCCTGTGGTGAAAGTAAATTCTGTTTTAACACAGGAAGATATTGCAGTTCTTGATAAATATGAGCTTTCAAGACAGAAAAAAAGATTCTTCCTTTCAGAAATTTTAAATATAATTGAAAGAAACTGTGTTATAGAAAATAAAGAAGAACTTATTGAAGATTTAAACGGCTATTTTGAAAATAAATTAGTTGATGATACAGAACAGAATGATTTAAGGCTTTCAGATATTCTTACAGAGGAAAATATTTTATTAAATCAAAGTGCAGAAACATGGGAAGAAGCTGTTATTAAAGGAGGGGAAATTCTTCTGCATAACGGTTATGTTTCAAAAAAATATGTGGATTCCCTTGCTGAGAATATAAAAAAATACGGTTCTTATGTTGTTATAAGCGAGGGGATAGCACTTCCTCACAGTAAAACTGATAATGCAGTTTTAAAAACAGGAATGAGCCTTGTAACTTTAAAAGAGCCTGTTATTTTTCCGGGAGATAAAAAAGTCAGCATAATACTTTCTTTTTCATCTTTTGATATGAACGAACATTTCACAGCTCTTTCAGACCTTAATGAACTTATTTTCGGGCATGAGTTTTTTGAAAATATAATGAAAGCCAGATATCCGAAAGATGTTATAAGATATATCAATACAAGATTAATATAATTTACAGAAAATTAAAAGAAACTGATGTATTTTAAGTTGAAAAAATTAGAAATTTACAGAGGTTTCTTTTTTGTTGTACAAAAAAATATTTGGAAAATAAATTTTATGATTTGAAGTCAGAAATTGTAATTTGAAATTGAACAAAAAAGACTATTGTTAAATAAAATAAAAAAATATAGAATAAGATATGAAAAAAGGAAAGGAGGGGTATCATGAAAAATATTTTAAACGGGCAGATTCAAGTGGTAGAAAGTACAGAAAACTGGGAAAAAGCTATTGAAACAGCAGCACAGCCTCTTATAAAAAATGGGAAAATAAAATATGGTTATGTTGAAAATATAATAAAAAATATAAAAGAGCTTGGACCTTATATTATACTTCTTCCGGGAGTTGCCATGCCTCATGCAAGACCAGATGAAAATGTAATAGAAAGTTCACTTTCTCTGCTTAAAATAAATAAAGGTGTCAGCTTTTCAGAGGACACAGAAGATGTAAAACTTATGTTTGTTTTAGCGGCAAAGGACAGCAATTCACATATAGATATTATAGAACAGCTTACAGAGCTTTTAGGTGATGATGAGAAAATAGAAAAACTTATGAATGCTGAAACAGTTGAGGAAGTAGAAAATTTGATTTAAAATAAAAAAATAATTAAAAATAACTAGGAGGTTTTATTATGAAAATAATGGCAGTTTGTGGATCAGGATTAGGAAGCAGTTTTATGCTTGAGATGAATATTAAAAAGGTTTTAAAAGAATTAGGTGTAGAAGCTGAAGTTGGACATACAGACCTTGCTTCTGTAACACCTGGAGATGCAGACATATTTATTATGTCAAGAGACCTTGCAGGAAGTGTTACTGTTCCCTGCAAAATAGCATTATCAAATATTATAGCAGTGGGAGAAATTAAAGAGAAATTAGAAGAAGAGTTCAAAAAAAGAGGGCTTATCTAATTAAAAAAATTATATAAATTTTTCAAAGGAGGATTACATATGTTAAGTTTTATATTGGATATTTTAAAAGTTCCGGCAGTTTTGGTAGGGCTTATTTCACTTATAGGTCTTGTTTGTCAAAAGAAAAATGTTTCTGATATTATAAAAGGAACAATTAAAACAATTTTAGGGTTTATAGTTTTAGGAGGAGGTTCAAGCCTTCTTCTTACAAGTCTTGTGCCTTTCGGTCAAATATTTGAAGTTGGTTTCCATGTTCAGGGAATAGTTCCAAACAACGAAGCAATAGTTGCAATGGCTCTTGAAACATATGGAAATGTTACAGCTCTTATAATGGTTGTGGGTATGATTGTAAATATTTTAATTGCAAGATTTACAAAATTAAAATATATTTTCTTAACAGGTCACCACACATTTTATATGGCATGTATGATAGCTGTTATTCTTGCAGTTGCAGGATTTGAAGGAACAATGCTTATCCTTGTAGGTTCAATGGTTTTAGGATTTATAATGGCATTCTTCCCTGCAATAGCTCACCCAACAATGAAAAAAATTACAGGAATGGACGAAGTTGCATTCGGACACTTTGGAACAGTTGGATATGTTCTTTCTGCTTGGATAGGTTCTATCGTTGGAAAAGGATCTAAATCAACTGAAGAAATGAACTTCCCTCAAAACCTAAGTTTCTTAAGAGACAGTTCAATTTCAATTTCTCTTACAATGGCAATTCTTTATGTAATAGCAGTTGTTGCAGCTGGTCCTGAATTTGTTGAAGGAACAGTTAGCGGAGGACAAAACTTCCTTGTTTATGCAATAGTTCAAGGAATTACATTTGCAGCTGGAGTATTTATCATTCTTCAAGGTGTAAGACTTGTTCTTGCTGAAATCGTTCCGGCATTTACAGGAATTTCTCAAAAACTTGTACCAAATGCAAAACCTGCAATAGACTGTCCGGTAGTATTCCCTTATGCTCCAAATGCAGTTCTTCTTGGATTCCTTTGCAGTTTCTTAGGTGGAATTGTAGGACTTTTCATTTTAGGAGCTTTAAACTGGGTACTTATTCTTCCGGGAGTTATTCCTCATTTCTTCTGCGGAGCAACAGCAGGGGTATTTGGTAATGCAACAGGTGGAAGAAGAGGGGCTGCAATCGGTTCTTTTGTTCACGGATTATTTATAACATTTGTTCCTGTTGTTCTTCTTCCAATACTTGGAGATTTAGGATTTGCAAATACAACTTTCTCAGATGCTGACTTTGGTGTTGTAGGATTTATCCTTGGAGGAATGGCAAGCCACTTTAATAAATATTCTATAATTGTTCTTTTTGCAGTATTTATAGTAATAAGTATTTTCTTCCCAAGAGACAAGAAAGAAAAAGATGCTTAGAAACTTTTAAACAGATGTTTTGTTTTGAGGAGAATAAAAAATGGGTAAATATATAGAAATGGAAAAATTTGCATTAAATATTAGAAAAGAAACATTAAAAATGCTTCTTAACAGAGGGTTTGGACATCTTGGAGGAGCTATGTCAATAGTTGAAACTCTGGCTGTCCTATATACAAAAATGAAAGTCGATCCTAAAAATCCAAAATGTGCAGACAGAGATTATCTTGTGCTTTCAAAAGGACATGCAGGACCTGCTCTTTATTCAACACTTGCTCTTAAAGGGTTTTTTGATTTGGAAGTTTTAAATACTTTAAATAACAATGGAACAATTCTTCCAAGCCATCCTGACAGAAATCTTACTCCAGGAGTGGATATGACAACAGGTTCTCTTGGACAGGGAGTATCTTCTGCAGTAGGAATAGCACTGGGACTTTTAAGAGATAAAAGCCCGAGAAAAGTTTATTCGATAGTGGGGGACGGAGAACTTAACGAGGGTCAGTGCTGGGAAGCTGTTCAATTTGCTGCACACAATAAACTTAATAACTTTGTACTTTTTGCAGATAATAATAAAAAACAGCTTGACGGAACAACTGATGAAATATGCAGAACTTTTGACCTTGTTAAAAAATTTGAAAGTTTTGGATTTGATACTGTAAGAGTAAACGGAGCTTCTGTTGAAGAGATAGACAAAGCTCTTGAAAAACAAAAAGATATGCCTCTTTGTATAGTTCTTGACACAGTTAAAGGACAAGGAGTTAAATATTTTGAAGAATTAAAAGCTAATCACCATATAAGATTTAATGATGAGCAGAAAGAAATTCTTAAAAAAGAGATTGCAAAACTTGAAGAGGAGGCAGAGTAACAATGGCTAAATTTCAAAAAGAAAATGTTGAACTTAGAAAAATATACAGTTCAACTTTAAAAGAGATGATAGAAGAGGATAAAAGAGTTTATGTTCTTGAAGCCGATCTTGCTGAAGCTATTTCAACAAATACTCTTGCTGAAAGCTGTAAAGAAAATTATGTAAACTGCGGAATAATGGAAGCTAACATGATAGGTGCAGCGAGCGGGCTTTCTCTTATAGGAAAAATTCCTTTTGTCCATACATTCAGTCCGTTCTTAACAAGAAGAGACTTTGACCAGATATTTTTATCAGGGGCTTATGCTAAAAATAATATAAAACTTTTTGGTTCAGACCCGGGAGTTTATGCTCAGCACAACGGAGGAACACATACATCTTTTGAAGATATTGCACTTATGAGAACAATTCCAAATGCAGTTGTAATGAGTATGACAGACAGCTTTATGTTTAAAAGTATTTTAAGACAGATAAAAGATATCTATGGAATACATTATTTCAACGGAATAAGAAAAAATGCTTATCAGATTTATGATGAAAATGATACTTTTGAAATAGGAAAAGGAAAAGTTGTAAAAGATGGTAAAGATGTAACTATTATTGCCTGCGGAATTATGGTTATGGAAGCAGTAAAAGCTGCAGAAGAGCTTGAAAAAGAGGGAATTTCAGCAGCGGTTATAGATATGTTTACAATAAAACCAATAGATAAAGATCTTATAATAGAATATGCAGAGAAAACAAAAGGTTTTGTTACAGCAGAAAACCACAATATTATTGGAGGTTTAGGAAGTGCTGTTGCAGAAGTTTTAGTTGAAAACAGCCCGAAAGTTCTTAAGAGGGTAGGTGTGCAGGACAGATTTGGACAGGTTGGAACTCTTGATTATCTTCAAGAGGAGTATAAACTTACAAGTTCTGAAATTGTAAAAAAAGCAAAAGAAGTTCTTGCACAGGTATAATTAAAAATAAAATATAAAAACAGAGACCGAAAACAAATTTATTTTTGTTTTCGGTTTTTTGTTCTGTAATTGAAAAATATAGAAAAATATGTTAAAATTTTATATTGTGGTTTAGTGTCTGTAAAAGAAAACGGAGGAAAAAATGAAAATATATATAGCTCCTATGGCAGGGGTGACGGATTATACATTCAGAGGTATTTTAGAAGAGTTTAATCCAGACCTTGTGTTCACTGAAATGGTCAGTGTAAATGCTATGGAGATGATGAATGATAAAACTTTAAATAAACTTTTAAGGCTTAGAGAAGGAGAAGCTGTTCAAATTTTTGGAAACGATATTGAAAAGATGGCAGCAAGTGCAAAATATCTTGAAGAAAAAGGTGTTAAGCAGATAGATATAAATGCAGGGTGTCCAATGGCAAAGATTGTAAAAAACGGCTATGGTTCAGGGCTTCTTGCAGACCCAGAGCATATAAAAAATATTCTTTTGAGAGTGAAAGAAGTCTTAAAGCCTGAAACAAAACTTTCAATAAAAATAAGAGTTGGTTTCAGAGGAACAAAAGAGTATGTAAAAATTGCAAAAATTGCTGAAGAATGCGGATGTTCTCATATAACTGTTCATGGAAGAACAAGAGAGCAGATGTACACGGGAAAAGCAGACTGGAATACAATAAAAGAGGTAAAAGAAGCAGTTTCTATTCCTGTTATAGGAAACGGAGATATTTTTACAGCAGAAGATGCTCTTGAAAGAATAAAACTTTCAGGTGTTGACGGTGTTATGCTTGCAAGGGGGATCTGCGGAAATCCTTGGCTTATAAGAGATATAAGAGAGATTTTGGAATTTGGAGAAGTAAAAACTATTGTAACACCAAAAGAAAAAATTGAAATGGCAGTAAAACATATTTTAAGAGCCAGAGAAGACAATGAAAATGATAAATTTATTTATGAAATGAGAAAGCATATCTGCTGGTATCTGAAAGGAATCAGAGGGTCGGCAGAAGCAAAAAATGCAATAAATAAATGTGATGATTATCGTGATGTTATAAGAATATTGGAAGAACTTAAGGAGAAAATTTAAGAAGGTGGTAACTTGGTGTTAGATGATACTCCAATGATGAAACAGTACAATGAAATAAAAGCCGATTATGAAGACAGCATTTTGTTTTACAGAATGGGAGATTTTTATGAAATGTTCTATGAAGATGCAAAAACTGCTTCAAGAGAATTAGGGCTTACTCTTACAAAGAGAAATAAAAAAACTGACGTGCCTCTTGCTGGAATTCCATACCATTCAGCAGCTTCGTATATTGCAAAACTTGTTGGAAAAGGTTATAAAGTTGCAATCTGTGAGCAGGTGGAAGACCCAAAAACTGCAAAAGGAATAGTAAAAAGAGATGTAATAAGAGTTATAACTCCGGGGACAATAATAGATACAGAATATCTTGATGAAAAGGTAAACAACTATCTTCTTGGAGTTCTTGCTGATGATAAAAAAATTGCTCTTGCTTATGTGGATATTACAACAGGAGAATTCAGAGCTTCTGAAATAACAGGTGGAAATCTTGGTTATAAACTTTTGGGAGAGATAAATAAAATTTCTCCAAAAGAGATAATGACAGATGACAAAGGATATGAGTTTCTTTCAAAAGAGCTTGAAAGTCACAGAATGAAAGACGGAATAAGTCTTCATAGAGGAACAGTTGTAAGAAACAGTGAAAAATATCTGGCAGAATATTTTGGAGTTCAGTCTCTTGAAAGTTTTGGAATCGGTGATAAAGAGCTTGTAATAAAAACAGCTGGAATGGTGCTTAAATATGTTGTAGAACTTCAAAAAGGAAAAGAACTTCCTGTTACAAAAATAGTTTACAGCAGCAGTAAAGAGGTGATGGAGCTTAACCTTACCACTCAGAAAAATCTTGATATTATTTCAAACTGGAGAGGAGAAAGCACAAACGGAACTCTTTTATGGGTGCTGGACTACTGCAAAAGTTCCATGGGAAGCCGTCTTTTAAAGAAAATAATAAAAAATCCTCTTCTTAATATAGAAAAAATAAAAAAGAGACAGGAGCATATAGAATTTTTTATAAATGAAGTTCTTTTAAGAGAAGAGATAAGAGAAAAATTAAAAGACATTTATGATATAGAAAGAATTATAGGAAAACTTATTCTTGAAACGATAAATGGAAGAGATTTAACAGCTCTTAAGCAGTCAATAAGAAACAGCCTTGAACTTTATAAGATGCTTCAAGGGCATGAGCTTTTTAAAATTGATGCAGAAAAACTTATTGAAGTTTATAATATGATAGAAAAAATTATAGTTGAAGACCCGCCTTTTTCAATAAGAGAGGGAGGAATAATAAAAGACGGCTATAATGAAGAGCTTGATGAACTTCGTAATATTTCAAATCACGGAAAAGATTATATTCTGAAAATAGAAAGCGACGAAAGAGAAAAGACAGGAATAAAAGGGCTTAAAGTTAAATACAATAAAGTTTTTGGATATTTTATTGAAATAACAAAGGCAAATCTTGAAAATGTTCCAGATTATTATATCAGAAAACAGACTCTTACAAATGCAGAGAGATTTATTGTTCCGGAACTTAAAACTTATGAAGAAAAAGTTTTAAATGCAAAGACAAGAATAGAAACTCTAGAATATTATCTTTTCAAAGAACTGACTGAAGAGATAAAAAAATATAGGGAAACACTTCAAGATTTAGGATATAAGATTGCATATCTTGATGTGGTTTCAAATCTTGCTCATGTTGCAATAAAAAATGGGTATGTAAAACCTGAAATAACAGATGACTCTTCCCTTGAAATTTTAGGGGGAAGACACCCTATAATAGAAAAATTAATTCCCGCCGGGGAATTTGTAAAAAATAAAGTTATCTTAGATGACAGAAAGAACTTTATAATTCTTACAGGGCCGAATATGTCTGGAAAATCAACTTATATGAAACAGACAGCCCTTATTATAATAATGGCTCACATGGGTTCTTATGTTCCGGCAGATTATGCAAAAATCGGGCTGGTTGACAGAATATTTACAAGAATAGGTGCAAGTGATGACCTTATGACAGGGCAGTCAACATTTATGCTTGAGATGAGCGAGGTTGCAAATATTTTAAACAGTGCCACAGAAAAATCTTTTATAATTCTTGATGAGATTGGAAGAGGGACATCAACTTTTGACGGAATATCTATTGCAACGGCAATATCAGAATATATTCACGATAACATAAGGGCAAAAACAATATTTGCTACTCACTATCATGAACTTACTCAGCTTGGGGATAAACTTGACAGAGCTGAAAATTACAGAATAGAAGTTGAAGAAAACGATAAGGATATAAAATTTTTGAGAGAGATAGTTAAAGGGGGAGCTGACAAATCTTATGGAATAGAGGTTGCAAGACTTGCAGGGCTTCCAAAAGAGATACTTGTAAACTCAAAAAAAATTCTTAAAGTTTTGGAAGAAAGAAAAAATATTATAGAAAAGAAATTTGGGGGAGAACAGATGATGCTTTTTGCCCCAAGCACACAGGAAGAGGTTAAGAAAGAGGAAATTCCAAAAGAGGAGGAGAAAAATATTTCTAAAGAGGAAGAGCTTACATTAAGGCTTCTTCGTGAATTGGACATAAACACTCTTACACCTATGGACGCTATGATAAAACTCAATGAACTTAAAAAGTTATTAAATTAGGAGGCAGTATGAAAAAGAAAATATTGTACCCTGTTATTTTTGCTGTGGTAATTGTTTTGGGATATCTTAATTATTTCAGAGAAGAGCCGGGAATAAAAGAAGTTGAAGAAGTGGTTGAAACAACGAATGTTGCTTATGAAACTTCAGGATATTTTATAGAAGCGGCAAAACAGTTTGATGATTTGAAAACTAACAACACAAATTTTGAAAAAGCCAGTGCAAAATTTAAAGATATGGTGCTTTCAGGAGAAAATGTTCTTCTTGATTCAGCCAGAAACCTTTTTTTGAAAAATAATATTGTAGGTAAGAGCGGAGAAGAATGGGAGTTTTTTACAGAAAAACTAGATTACGACCAGCTTAAAGATGCAGTTACTTCAGATGCAGGAGTAAAAGCTGTAAATAAACTTGAAAATATTATAATAAAAGGGAAAAATTTTAAGACAAACAGCAAATTTGATTTTATTGACCTTGCAGAAAATGTGGAAATAATAAATGGGGATACTGAACTTTTCGGTGATATTGGAAGATATACTGCTGAAAATAAAATAATAACTTTGAGCAACAACGGAAAATATAAAACAAAAAATAAAGATGGAAAAGAAATATCAGGAACATTTAAAAACGGAAGATATGATTCTGATAAAAAACTTTTAGAACTTTTCAATTCTTTTACAATAAATTATGACGGAATTACTCTTAACGGGACAAAAATGTGGTATAATGATTTGAATAAGGGATTTTCAATTCCTGATAATCCTGTTATTACTGCAGGAGGATATGAAATATTTCCAAAAGAGATAAAAAATCCTGACGGTGACAACATAATAGATATTGTGGGAGAAATAACAGGAACAAACGGAGAAACATCTTTCAGAGGAGACAAGGGATATTACAACACAGATGAGAAAAAACTTTATGTTGAAGGAAATATTGTTATAACTTCAAAAGCAGGGGAAAGAGTTGAAGCTGAAAAGATGATTTATGATACAAATACAAAAGATGCTGACTTTATAGGAAAAGACAATAAAGTTATCTATACTTTTAACGACAGAAAAGCAGAAGCATCTAAATTTGTTTATAACTCTGGAAATAAAATGATACACCTTGATGAAGGTTATACTTATGAAGATAATCTTTATAGAAGTGCTGGTAAGAAACTTGACTATAACAGTGATACCGGAGAGGGAGTTATATTCTTTGGAAATCTTGTAACAAAAGAAAAAAATGAGAAAGCCAAAGGGGAAAAAATTCTGTTTAACAGCAAGAAAAAAGATTATATAATAGAAAAAGATGCTGAAATAAATAACGGAGAATATCTGTTTAAAAGTGAAAAACTTGATTATATGAACAGCACAGGTTTTGCTCATCTTACAGAGCCTTTTACAATTACAGGTCTTAAAGATGGAAGTGTAATAAGCGGAACAAAAGGTGAATATAATATTGGAACACAAGATTTTACAAGCAGTGAAAAAGTTACATATGTAAGAGGAAAAGAAAAAGTTTCTGGAGATGATTTTGCTTATAATTTAAAAACAGAAAAAGGAAAGATAACTAAGAATGTTTTTTATGAAGATAAAGCAAAAAATCTTACTCTTACAAGTGATACAGGCTCTTTCCAAAAAGATAAATATGTGGAAGTAAACCAAAACGTCAAAATAACAACAGCAAAAGAAGAGATTTTTGCTGAAAAAGGAAGATATAATCTTGAAACAGAAATTATAACTATTCCCGGAAAAATAGATTTTAATACAAAAGACATGAAAACAAAGGGAACTGTTTATGATGGAATTTTTAATGTAAAAGAAAACACACTTACAGGAAAAAATCTAAATGCAGTGACAGATAAAAATGAAACTATTTCAAGTAATAAAGCTGTTTATTACACAGATAAAGATACACTTAACCTTACAGGAAATGTAAAAATATCAGACAGCAATTCTGTTATTACAAGTGAAGATATGGATTACAACACAAAAACAAGAAAAGCAGTGAGCAATACACCGTTTAAACTTATTTATGATAAAACATTTACTGTTACAGGAAATGACGGAGTTGCAGAAATGGCTTCTGAAAAAATAACAGGAAATACAATAAAAATAGTTTCTGATAAAAATGAAGAATTTTATGCTGATAAAATAGATGGAAACATGAAAGAGATGAGATTTGATTTTATCGGAAATGCAAGAGGAAGAATGCTTGATGTAGATAAAGAAACAGGAAAAGTTATTCCTGTAACTTATACAGGGGATTTTGTAAGAGTGTATTTCAAAAAGGAAAACGGAACTTATAAAGCTGTGAGAATAGAAGGAAGAAATGACAGTATAATCACAAGAGATGGACAGAAATTTTATTCTGATTATATAGAAATGGATTTAAGCAGAAATATTGTTTATGCAGGAAGAAATAATAAAGTAATCTTAAATGACGAAAGAGGAAAGACAGTTATAACAGGAGATATCTTAAACGGAAATACAAAAACAAATATAATGGAAGGTCATGGAAATGTAGTTATTGTAAATACAGGAAATGACGGAAAGGTTACAACTCTTAAAGGTCAGGAAAGTATTCTGGATAATAATAACAGCACTGTTGAAATGCTTAAAGATGTTACAGCTGAAAATGATGAACTTACACTTAATGCAGACAGAGCTGTATATAATAAAATTACAAATAAAGTAAAAGCGTTCGGAAAAGTTTTGGTAAATTATAAAATGAAAAAATAAGGAGACGTTATAATGATAAGTATAGAAGCTCAAAATCTATGCAAAAGCTATAAGAAAAGACAGGTAGTAAAAAATGTCAGCCTTAAAGTAAACAAAGGGGAGATAGTTGGTCTTTTAGGACCGAACGGAGCGGGAAAAACAACAACTTTCTACATGATAACAGGAATTATAAAACCTGAAAGCGGAAAAGTTTACTGCAATGAAAAAGAAATTACATCATACCCAATGTACAAAAGAGCAAACTTAGGTATAGGATATCTTGCTCAAGAACCGTCAATATTTAGAAATCTTACTGTTGAAGATAATATTTATGCAATACTTGAAATGAAAAATATGCCTAAGGAACAGCAGGACAGAGAAGTTGCCCAGCTTTTAAAGGAATTTAAACTGACTCATGTGGCAAAATCTTTGGGATATTCTCTTTCAGGAGGAGAAAGAAGAAGAGTTGAGATTGCAAGAACTATTGCAAATAATCCTGATTTTATTCTTCTTGATGAGCCTTTTGCAGGGGTTGACCCAATAGCAGTTGAAGATATTCAAGATATTATAAAATATCTTAAAGAGAGAGGGCTTGGAATATTAATTACAGACCACAGTGTAAGAGAAACTTTAAAAATTACTGAGCGGGCCTATATCATGGCAGAGGGAGAAGTTTTAATAAGCGGAACTCCACAGGAGATTGCAGAAAATGAGCTTGCCAAAAAAGTTTATCTTGGTGAGAATTTTAAACTTGATTAAATAAAAAAATTAAAAAATATAAATTGACAAAATTTAAATGGAGGAAAAATGTTAACAGGTAACGAAGTAAGAGCAAAATTTATAGAATTCTTTGAAAGCAAGAATCACAAACACTTTGAAAGTGCATCTTTAATTCCGGACGACCAGACACTTCTTTTAACAGTTGCAGGTATGGTTCCATTCAAACCATATTTCTTAGGACAAAAAGAAGCACCTACTCCAAGAGTAACTACATTCCAAAAATGTATAAGAACAAATGACCTTGAAAACGTAGGAAGAACAGCAAGACACCATACATTTTTTGAAATGCTTGGAAACTTCTCTTTTGGAGACTACTTTAAAAAAGAATCAATCAAATGGTCTTATGAATTTATAACAGAAGTTTTAAAAATAGAAAAAGAAAGATTATGGGTAAGTGTTTTTGAAACTGACGACGAAGCTGAAGAGCTTTGGGTTTCTGAATGTAACTTCCCAAGAGAAAGAATTGTAAGATTCGGTGAAGAAGATAACTGGTGGGCAGCAGGACCTACAGGTTCTTGCGGACCATGTTCAGAAATATATGTTGACCTTGGTGTAAAATTTGGGGGAGATGAAAATTCAAGACTTGGAGATCCAGATACAGACAACCGTTTCATAGAAATCTGGAACTTAGTTTTCACTGAATGGAACAGAATGGAAGACGGACACCTTGAACCTCTTCCTAAGAAAAACATAGATACAGGAGCAGGGCTTGAAAGAATAACTGCTGTTGTACAGGGAAAACCAAATAACTTTGAAACAGATTTATTATTCCCAATTATTGAAGAAATGGGAAGAATTTCAGGGGTAAAATATGGAGAAGACCCTAAAAAAGATTTCTCATTAAAAGTAATAGCTGACCACTCAAGAGCTGTAACTTTCCTTGTAAATGACGGAGTTATTCCATCAAATGAAGGAAGAGGGTATGTTTTAAGAAGAGTTTTAAGAAGAGCTATAAGACACGGAAGACTTCTTGGAGTAAGCGAATTATTCTTATACAAAATTGTTGATACAATAGTTGAGCTTATGAAAGGTGCTTACCCTGATTTAGTTGAAAATGCAAAACATATTAAAAAAGTAATCAAAATAGAGGAAGAAAAATTCTCTAATACTCTTGATTCAGGAATTCAGCAGGTTATGGCTGCTATTGAAGAAGCTAAGAAAAACGGAGAAGAAAGACTTACTGGAGAAGTTACTTTCAAATTATATGATACATACGGATTCCCATATGAATTAACAGAAGAAATCTGTGAAGAAAATGGAATTGCAATTTATAAAAATGAGTTTGACCAAAAAATGGAAGAGCAGAAAGAAAAAGCTAGAAACTCAAGAGAAGTTGTAATGGAAAAAGGTCAGGATGCATTTATAGAAGCATTCTTTGATGAACATGGAAAAACAGAATTTACAGGATATGAAAGCCTTGTTGAAACTGCAAAAATTCTTCATGTATCTAAATTAGATGAAGAAGGAACTTACATGATAATAACAGACAGAACTCCATTCTATGCAGAATCAGGAGGACAACAGGCTGATAACGGAGTTATTGAAGGAAACGGAGCTTTAGGACAAGTTGTTGATGTGCAGAAACAAAAAAATATATTTATGCACACAGTTAAAGTTGTAAACGGAGTTCATAACTTCTTTGAAGGTGCTGAAGTAAAACTTACAGTAAATGAAAGCAGAAGAGATGCAATATCTAAAAACCACAGTGCAACTCACCTTTTACAAAAAGCACTTAGAGAAATTTTAGGAACACACGTTCAACAGGCAGGATCAATGGTTGCTCCAGACAGACTTAGATTTGACTTCAACCATTATGAAGCAATGACAGATGAAGAATTAGAAAAAGTTGAAAGACTTGTAAATACAAAAATAGCTGAAGCACTTCCATCACATATAGAATTTATGAGCATGGATGAAGCTAAGAAAACAGGAGCAATGGCACTTTTCGGAGATAAATACGAAAGTGTAGTAAGAGTTGTATCATTTGGAGATTTCTCAACAGAACTTTGCGGAGGAATTCACGTATCAAATGTATCTCAAATCGGATTATTTAAAATAGTATCTGAAACAGGTGTTGCAGCAGGAGTAAGAAGAATAGAAGCAAAAACAGGATTCCATGCTTACGAAGCAGTAAAAGATATGGAAAAAACTATAAAAAATGTTGCAGACAGCTTAAAAACAGATGTAAATAAAGTTGAAGAAAAAGCTGAAAAAACATCTGAAGATTTAAGAGCAGCTCTTAAAGAAATAGAAGAATTAAAATCAAAAATTGCTGCCTTTGAAGCAGGAAACTTATTTGAACAGGCAGAAGAAATCAACGGAGTAAAAGTTCTTGTAAAAGGATTTAAAGACAAAGAAAGTGATTCTTTAAGAGAAATCGTTGATAAAGCTAAAGATAAACTTGGAAGCTGTGTTGTTGTTTTAGGAGCAGATAATGGAAAAGCAATCTTTACAGTTGGAGTTACAAAAGACCTTACTTCAAAAATAAAAGCAGGAGATTTAGTAAAAGAACTTGCTGTTATTGCCGGAGGAAACGGTGGAGGAAGACCAGATTTTGCTCAAGCTGGAGGAAAAGACGGTTCTAAAGTTATGGAAGCTCTTGAAAGTGTTAAAAAATCAATCAGAGAAAAATTATAATATATATAATTTTATGGAGTAAAGAGAATGTTTAAAAAATATATATCTCTTGATATAGGAGATGTAAGAATAGGAGTTGCCAGATCCGATATAATGGGTCTGGTTGCCACTCCCTTAGAAGTTATAGACAGAAAAAAAGTAAAATCCGTAAAAAGAATAGCAGAGATATTAAATGAGAACAATACAAAATCTCTTGTGGTGGGAATACCCAAAAGTTTAGACGGTACAGAAAAAAGACAAGCAGAAAAAGTCAGAGAATATTTAGAGAAATTGAAAAAAAATATTGAGGGACTTGAGATTTTTGAAGTAGATGAAAGACTGACTACAGTATCAGCTGACAGAATGCTTACAGAGGGCGGAAAAAAAGGAGCTCTTGAAAAGCGTAAGGTAGTTGATAAAATAGCGGCGGCCATTATTCTTCAGACTTTTCTGGACTCTAAAAAGTAGGAGTGTTGAAAAAATTATGAATAAATTATGGATTAGATTATTACTTGTAATAGCAATACTTGCCGGTGCTGTCTGCATAATACTGAGAGAACCTGTAAAACTTGGGCTGGATTTAAAAGGCGGAGTGTATGCAGTTCTTGAAGCGGCACCAGAAAAAGAGGGAGATGTTATTGACAATGAGACAATGAACTCTCTTATAGAAGTATTGGACAGAAGAATAAACGGAATAGGAGTTGCTGAGTCAGTTGTACAGAAAGCAGGAAATAACAGAGTTATAATAGAACTTCCGGGAATAAGTGATACAACAGAAGCTATTAATATGATAGGTAAAACAGCTCTTCTTGAATTTAAAATTATGGACGAAAATGGAAACCTTGGACCTACTCTTTTAACAGGGGGAGCATTAAAAAAAGCTCAGGTCGGGTATGGAAACCTTGGAGAACCTCAAATTAATTTTGAGATGAAGCCAGAAGGTGCAATAGAGTTTGCAAGAATAACAAGAGAAAATGTTGGAAAACAGCTTGCAATAGTTCTTGATGGAAAAGTTCAGACAGCTCCTGTTATAAGAACTGAAATTCCTGGAGGAACAGGAAGTATAAGCGGAAACTACACAGTTGAAGAGGCTAAAAGAACAGCTACTCTTTTAAACTCTGGGGCTTTACCAATAAAAGCTGAAATTGTGGAAACAAGAACAGTGGGAGCATCTCTTGGAGATGAATCAATAGCAGCAAGTATGGTTGCAGGAAAAGTTGCGATGGCACTTATCGGAATATTTATGCTTATATTCTACAGATTTCCGGGAATCGTTGCAGATATAGCACTTGTATGTTTTGGTATTATAACTTTTGCTCTTTTACAATTTATCGGAGCAACATTAACTCTTCCGGGAATTGCCGGTCTTATTCTTTCAGCAGGTATGGCAGTTGATGCAAACGTTATCATATTTGAAAGAATAAAAGAGGAACTTGGATTTGGAAATACAATAAGAGGAGCAATAAATGCCGGATTCAGCAAAGGATTTGTGGCGATATTTGACTCAAACCTTACAACTCTTATTATAACAGGAATATTATTTATATTTGGTACAGGGCCTGTAAAAGGATTTGCTGTTACACTTACAATAGGAACAGTTGCTTCAATGTTTACGGCAATAGTAATGACAAAAGTTCTTTTAATGGTTTTTGTGGAAGTATTCCATTTAACTAATCCAAAATTATTTGGTATAAGGGGGAGAGCTTAATGGATATGCAGATTCGTATAATTAAAAACAGCAAGAGATGGATAACTCTTTCTCTGCTTGTGATAATAATCTCTCTTGGAGGACTTTTCATGAAAGGGCTTAACTATGGAATAGACTTCTCTGGTGGAAGTATGTTTCAGCTTAGATTTGAAAAGCCGATAACTTTAAAAGAACTTAATCCTGTTCTTGATGAAATTTCTGAGAAAATTCATCAGTTTAATCCAAACAGCAGAAAAGTTCAAGTTTCAGAAGGAAATGAAGTAATAATAAGAACACAGGAAATATCTGAAGCTCAAAAAGCAGAATTTTTAGATGATCTTAAAAAATTTGGAAAATTTCAGATAACAAGAGAAGATAAAGTCGGTGCAAGTGTTGGTGCAGAACTTAAAAGATCTGCAATTCTAGCTCTTGCAATCGGTGCAGTTATGATAGTTGGATATATAACAATGAGATTTGAGTTCAGATTTGCAGTAGCTGCGATAATGGCTCTTCTTCATGATATTATAATTGCAGTTGGAGGAATAGCACTTCTTGGTTATGAAATAGATACAGCATTTATAGCAGCAGTGCTTACAATTTTAGGATATTCAATAAACGATACAATAGTTGTTTTCGATAGAATTCGTGAAACGTTAAAAAGAAAAAGTGATTTAACTTTTGGCGAGCTTTTAGATAAGAGTATTAACCAAGTTATAATCAGATCTATAAATACATCAGTTACAACACTTCTTGCAGTTCTTGCAGTTCTTCTTTTCGGAGGGGACAGCTTAAGAACATTTATAACAACACTTTTAATAGGAATACTTGCAGGAACATATTCTTCAATATTTATAGCAACTCCTCTTATCTATCTTTTTGAAAAGGACAGAGACGGAAAGGTTGACCACAATAAATATTTAGAAAATGAAGAAGATGAAAATCATGAAAAAATAGTAGTATAAAACATAGGGAGCTTGACTCAAAAATACAGAATTTATTGGGTCAAGCTCTTATGACTATTTAACAGGAGGCATAGTATGAGAGCATGGATAGAAGTAAACACAGATAATTTTCTTTATAACATGAAAAAAATTCAAAAGGATATGACAGGAAGAAAAGTTATAGCCGTTGTGAAAGCAGATTCTTATGGAATGGGTTCAGTAAGACTTGCAAAAGAACTTTTAAAATGCGGAGTAGATTTTTTTGCAGTTGCTGCTCTTTCAGAAGCTTTAGAACTTAGAGAAAATGGAATAAATGAAAAAATTCTTATTCTTGGGGGTGTGTTTGATGAAGAACTTGAAACTGTGGAAAAATATGATTTCCATATAGCTCTTACATCAATGAGACAGCTTAAACTTATACATGAAAAATCTCTTAATATAAAATGTCATTTAAAGCTTGAAACAGGAATGGGAAGAGTAGGTTTTGGAGCAGAAGAATTAGAAGAAGTTAAAAACTATGTACAGAAAAATAATGTCAAAAATATAATAGGTGTGTATACTCACCTTTCTGTATCTGATGAGCCTGGAGAGGACAACAGAAAATATACGGAAAAACAATTAGAGAAATTTAATAATTTTGACGGAATAGACACGATAGAGTATAGACATGTGTTAAACAGCGGAGGAATAGTAAATTACGCAGGTTTTGACAGAGGAAATTATGTGAGAGCAGGAATAATTCAGTATGGTGTATGCAGCGGGAAAATTGCTGAAGGTTATAAACCTGTGTTCACTTTTAAAAGCAGAATACTTTTTATAAAAACTCTTGAAGAAGACAGTGATATATCTTACGGAAGAACAGCAACTCTGAAAAAAGGAACAATGCTTGCAACAATAGCTGCTGGTTATGCAGACGGTTTCAGAAGAGAGATTTCAAATAAAGGCTGTGTAAAAATTCATAGTGTGGATTGTCCTGTAAGAGGGAAAGTATGTATGGATATGTTTATGGCTGAAATTCCTGAAGAGATAAAAGATAAAGTTTCAGAGGGAGACGAAGTAATCCTTTATGGTGAAAATATAGGGGAACAGGCAAAACTTATGAACATATCAATTTATGAATTATTTACAGGAATAGGCAGAAGAGTGGAGAGAGTGTATATAAATAACATTGAAAAATAAAGTTGAAAGGATTGGTATGGGACAAGTAATATTATTAAAAGGAAAAGAAAAAAAGATTGAAAATTTTTATCCCAATGTTTTTAAAGATGAAATAAAATCTGTTCTGGGAGATGTAAAAACAGGAGATATCGTTGATGTTTTAAGAGACGATATGAAATTTGTGGGAAGAGGATATGTGACAGAAGGAACTTCTGCTTTTGTAAGAGTTCTTACAACAAAAGATGAAAAAATAGATAAAGATTTTATATATAATAAAATAAAAACAGCTTATGATAAAAGAAAACATCTTGCAGAAGAAACAAACTGCGCAAGAGTATTTTTCTCTGAAGCAGATGGAATTCCGGGGCTTGTAATTGATAAATTTGAAAAATATATATCTATTCAATTTAGAAATTCAGGTGTTGAGGCTTTCAGACAGGAAATTATAAACGGTATAAAAAAATATATGAAGCCTAAAGGAATATACGAAAGAAGCGATGTTGAAAACAGAGTGCATGAAGGTGTTGAAGAAAAAACAGGAATAATTTATGGTGAAATTCCTGCTGAAATCATCATGGAAGACAACGGGCTTAAATATACAATTGATATTGTAAATGGTCAGAAAACAGGATTTTTCTTAGACCAGAGAGATTCCAGAAAATTTATAAGACCATACCTTAATGATAAAACAAGATTTCTTGATGTGTTTTCTTCAAGCGGAGGTTTCTCAATGGCAGCCCTTAAAGAAAATTGTGCAAAAGTTACAGCTATTGATAAAGAACCTTATGCCCTTGAACTTTGCAGAAAAAATTACGAAGTAAACGGCTTTACAGGAGATTTTGAAACTCTTGAGGGAGATGCATTTATGCTTCTTAAAACTCTTGTAGGAAGAGGAGCAAAATATGACGTAATTACTCTTGACCCTCCTTCACTTATTAAAAAGAAAATAGATATAAGAAGAGGAAGAGAATTCTTCTTTGAACTTTGTGACAGCAGTTTTAAACTTCTTGATAAAGGCGGAATTCTTGGAGTAATAACTTGTGCATACCATATGGGGCTTCAAGATTTATTGGAAGTGACAAGAATGGCAGCATCAAATAATGGAAAAATAGTGCAGGTTATAGGAATAAATTATCAGCCTGAAGACCACCCATGGATACTTCATATTCCTGAAACACTTTATCTGAAAGCTCTTTGGGTAAGAGTTGTGTAAGGAGGAAATTTTTATGTATTTAGATGTTGTTGTAGGAATTATAATAGTAATTTCAATAATATTCGGGCTTAAAAATGGATTTGTTGTGGAATTTATATCAACTTTCGGAGTAATTATAAATTTTGTTATAACTCAAAAGGTTACACCGATGGTTTTAAAATATGTGGAAAAATATTTCGGTTCAAATTATACATACACTTATGTAATAACTTTTGTCCTTGTATTTATAATTTTTAGTATTTTAATTCATATTTTAAATTTAATTTTAAAAAAACAGAGCGTTTCTTTTATAAGCAGAATACTTGGAGGAATTTTAAGCCTTGTAAAAGGTTTCATTATTTCTGCTCTTATACTTTTGATTTTCAATGTGACAGCTGATACTTTTCCAAAAATTAAAAATTATGGAAAAGACAGTTATGCAAACAGCTATTTTTTAGAAGCATCAAAAGAAATAGACCAGTATATCCCTGAATTTTTTAAAGAAAAGCTTAAAACAATAAGGGATAATAAAACCATTGATAAGTATATAGACAAATTATTTTAGGAGAGAGTTATGAAAATAATAAACAGATATATATTATCAGAAGCCAAACTTCCCATAATATTTGGAATATCTCTTTTTACTTTTATTTTTATGATTGAAATAATAGTTTCTATGATGGAAAGTATTATTATAAAAGGGATTTCTATGATAGATGTAATAAGAATGCTGTCTTTTTATCTTCCAATGATACTTTCTCAGACAATACCAATGGGAATATTTTTAGGAATAATGATAACTTTTGGAAAATTTACAAAAAGCAGTGAAGCAACAGCTATGAACTCAATAGGAATGTCTCTTAAAGATATGATAAAACCTGTGGCTGTTATGGGTGTCGTAACTACTTTTTTTATTTTTTTCCTTCAAGAAAGTATTATTCCAAGATCATTTACAAAACTTCAGCAGCTTACTGTAAAAATGGCTTATGAAAACCCTGTTTTTCAGCTGAGAGACAGAGTTCTTATTGATGATATGTCAGATTACAGACTTTATATAGATAAGATTGATCCAAAAACAAAAGATGCAAAAAATCTTCTTATTTTTATAAATGAAGAAGATGCAGAGTATCCAACTCTTGTTTTGGGAGAGAAAGCCAACTGGCAGGATGCAGCAATGGTAATTGATAATGTAGATTTCTATAGATTTGATAAAGATGGAAAAGAAAATTTAAGAGGGCATTTTGAAGAAAGAAAAATACCTCTTAGTTCATACTTCCAAAGTGTTGAAATGCAGGTCGACGATATTGAGGGAATGGGAATAGGTCAGCTTGTAAAAGAGATGGGAACTAAAAAAGATAAAACAGAAAAAATTCCATATGTTGTGGAGATAAATAAAAAAATTGCAGTGCCTCTTTCAACAATAATGCTTTCAATTTTAGGTGTTCTTATGTCAATAGGACATCACAGAAGCGGAAAAGGGGTAAACTATGGATTTGGAATAGGAGTTATTTTTACTTACATAGTTCTTCTTAATATTGGAATGGTAATGTCTTATAGAGGAAAAATAAATCCTTATTTTGGAATATGGTTTCCAAATATTCTTTTGTACACTTTCACAATAATGATGTATAAGAAAAAATCAAGGCTGGTGTAAAAGATGAAAATAGATTTAAAAATGAAAAAATTAGATTTATATGTTAGTAAAAATTTTATAAAAGCATTTTTCCTAAGTCTTTTTGCATTTATAAATGTTTTTATATTGAGCCAGCTTTTTAAAATTTTCAGATATGTGGCAGACGGCAGAATGACGACATCAGATGGATTTGTGTATGTTCTTAATATGCTTCCGGATATTCTTCTTAATGTGACACCTCTTGCTGTGCTTTTAGGTTCTCTTATGATGATAAACAGAATGGCTGGAAATTTGGAAATAATTTCTCTTAAAACTTCAGGAATAAGTTTTAGAAGAATAATTCTTTTTCCTGTTATAATTTCTGTTCTTATTTCTTTTGCAGTATATTATGTGAATGGATATATTTATCCGAACTCTGAAAAAAAATTGAGAGAGCTTAAGGGAAATGTTGTTTCAAAAGTTCTTCCAAAAGAAAAAAGAAATGGATTTGTAAGAGATATAAAAACAAATAATGTTTATATGATAAAATATATAAATGTTGAAAAAGGATATGCAGAGGGGCTTGAATTTATAAAATTAAATGATGACTTTACAGAAATAGAAAAAGTTGTTATTGCTGAAAAAGGGAAATACAACAGAGAAACAAAAAGATGGGAACTTGAAAAAGCAGTTGTCAATAATATAAAAGGAAGAACATCTGAAAACCATGAAAAATATGTTTCAGAGGAATATAATGAGCCTCCTGAAAATTTTGTCACTCTTTCAATAGACCCAAGACTTCTTACAACAAAAGAGCTTAAAAAAGAGATAAAAGATTTAAGAATAACAGGGGGAGATATAAGAGAGGGAATGATGGAGCTTGGAAAAAGATATTCTTTTCCTTTTGCAAGTTTTGTAATATCTTTTCTTGGGCTTTCTCTTGGAAGCAGATATGTAAGAGGAAATTCAGCAGTAAGTATAGTTTTATGTATGGCTTTAGGTTACGGTTATTACATACTTCAGGCATCTCTTGAGTCTTTAGGAAAAAACGGGCTTATGAATCCTTTTGTAAGCGGGTGGCTGCCAAATATAATTTTCCTTGGAATAGGAATGTATTTTGTGCATAAAGCAGAATATTAGTTTTATTGGGTCTGGTACAAATCTGTAAAAATAAAATTTTATATTGTGAAAATATTTTTTATTTATATTGTTCGTTTCACTAAAAATGACAAACTCGCTTTTGCTCAAACATGTCATTTTTCAGCGTTCAACTCACTGCATAAATTATAAAAATATTTTCAATCTTCTAAAATTTTATTTTTACAATCTAGAAAATGTAGCAACCCTAAACAAAAGAAAATTGAAAAAGTAAAAAGGAAGGTATATGAGTATAAGGATTGAAAAACTTAAGAATGGAATTCCTGTTCTTATGGATAAAATAGAGGGAATAAACAGTGTCACTTTTGGTATCTTTGTAAAAACAGGAGCTAAAAATGAACTTTCTGGAGAAGAGGGGGTTTCTCACCTTCTTGAGCATATGATGTTTAAAGGTACAAAAACAAAAAGTGCAAAAGACATTTCTGAAATAATAGATAATGAGGGCGGAATAATAAATGCCTACACAGGAAAAGAAAATACAGTCTATTATGTTCAAATGCTTTCAAACAGATTAAAAGAGGGAATAGAAGTTTTAACTGATATGTTTTTAAACTCAACTTTTTCAGAAGAAAATCTTGAAAAAGAAAAAAATGTTGTAATTGAAGAGATAAGAATGTATGATGATATTCCTGAAGAGATAGTCCACGACAGAAATACAGCTCTTGTAATAAATGGAGTTCAGGGAAATGTTGTTCTTGGAAGTGAAAAAAACATAAGAGAAATGACAAGAGAAAAACTTGTAAAATATTTTAAGGAGCAGTACAGACCAGAAAATATTGTTATTTCAATAGCCGGAAATTTTTCTTATGAAGATATTTCAGAAATTTTAAATAACGGGCTTGGAACTATTGAGAATATTTCTCCAGAGAGGGAGTATAACGGGGCAATGGAAATAAGAAGCATAGAGAATAAAATAACAAAAGATACAAATCAGATTCATCTTTGCTTTAACACAAAAGGATGTTCTCTTACAAGCGACATGAGATATGAAGTTGCAATAATTTCAAATACTCTTGCAGGAAATATGAGCTCGAGACTTTTCCAAAAAATAAGAGAGGACAGAGGACTTGCATATTCAGTATTCAGCTACACTTCGTCTTTTGAAGAGGGAGGACTTTTTACAGTTTATGCAGGGACAACAAAAAAAGATTATAAAGAAGTTCTTGAAATAATAGAAAATGAATTTGAAGATATAAAAGAAAATGGAATTACAGAGTATGAACTTCAAAAATCAAAAAATCAATTTTTAAGTGCAGTGACATTTGGTCTTGAAAGCAGTAAAGGAAGAATGAACAGAATGGCAAATTCATATCTTCTTTACAAAGAGATTAAAAGTCTTGATGAGATTTTAGATCAGATAGAAAAAATAACTGTTGAAGATATAAAAAAAGCTGCACAGGAAATGTTTGATAAAAGATATTATTCAAAAACTATTTTAGGAAATATATAAATAATTTAAGGAGAAACCTAATGGAAAAAGTAATAGTAAAAGTAATTTTAGATAAAGGTGTAACAAAACCTATGTATATGACAGAGGGAGCAGCAGGAATGGATGTGAGAGCAAATATCACTGAACCTGTTACACTTGGAAGCCTTGAAAGAAAATTAATCCCTACAGGAATAAAAATGGAAATTCCTATGGGATATGAAGTGCAGGTAAGACCAAGAAGCGGGCTTGCTTTAAAGCACGGAATTTCAATGGCAAATACTCCAGGGACAATAGACAGCGACTATCGTGGAGAAATTGGAGTTATAATGATAAACTTAAGTAAAGATGAATATACAGTTGAGCCTGGGGAAAGAATAGCACAGCTTGTTTTAAGCAGAGTGTATCAAATGGATTTAGTTGAAGCAGACGAACTTTCTGACAGTGAAAGATCTAGCGGCGGATTTGGGCATACAGGAAAATAATTGGCATAAAAACAGCAAGGAGCAAAAATGGGATTGATAGATAAAAGAGATGTAACCATAGCTTTGAAAAAAATAAAAAAAATGGACCACACTCTTATTTTAAAAATATTTTTAATAATAGCTTTAAGTCTTACTGCTGTTTATACAGCCACTGCCCACAGAACTCTTTCATTTTTTAAAAAAGAGATAATTTGGACAGGGCTTGGGGTTTTTGTTTATTTTGTTGTTTCATTTATAGATTACAGAAAATATGCGAAATATTATAAATTTATTTATGCTGTAAATATTTTAATGCTTGCTGCTGTTTATATATTTGGAGATGAGGCAAAGGGAGCAAAAAGATGGATTGATTTGGGAATTATAAGTGTTCAGCCTTCGGAGTTTGCAAAACTTTTTCTGGTGCTTTCATTTGCAGAAATTTTAATAATAGATTACGGGAAAAGTTTCAGAGGGCTTAAGGATATGTTTTTGTCAGGACTGCACATTCTTCCTATTTTCCTTCTGGTTTTAAATCAGCCGGATCTTGGAACATCTCTTGTTCTTATTTTTATATATCTGGTAATGATTTTTATTCATGGAATAGATTGGAAAACAATATTTCAAGTTGGAATTTTAGGAGCTGCAAGCATACCTCTGGCATATTTCTTTTTATTAAAAGATTATCAGAGAACAAGAATTCAGACATTTTTAAATCCGGAAGCCGATCTTATGAACAGCGGCTGGAATGTGGTTCAGTCTAAGATAGCAATAGGTTCTGGGGGAATGTTTGGAAAAGGATTTTTGCAGGGAACACAAAGCAAGCTTAGATTTCTTCCTGAATCTCACACAGATTTTATAGGTTCGGTTTTTCTTGAAGAGAGAGGATTTGTAGGAGGAGTTCTCCTTTTAGTTTTATACCTTGCTCTTATAATGAATATTATAAAAATAGGTGATTCGTCAGAAGACAGATATGGAAAACTTATCTGCTATGGAATAGCCAGCATTTTTTTCTTCCATGTGGTTATAAATGTAGGAATGATAATGGGAGTAATGCCTGTTACAGGTCTTCCGCTTTTATTTATGAGCTATGGAGGAAGTTCTTTTGTGTTTGGATTTTTAATGCTGGGAATAGTTCACAGTGTAAAAATACATAAATTTTAGAGGTAAATATGAAATATATAATAGAAAAAGAGGACGAGGGAGTAAGACTTGACAGATATTTAAGAAAAAAACTTAAATCAACTCCTTTAACTGAAATTTTTAAAGCAATGAGAATTGGAAAAATAAAAGTTAATAATAAAAAGAAAAAAGAAAACTATCGTCTTGCAGAAGGGGATAAAGTTTTTATAGGTCTTGAAGTTTCTGAAGAAGAGATAAAAGAAGAACCATTTCTAAAACTTTCTCCTAAAGAAAAAGAAGAATTAAAAAAAGGAATAGTCTTTGAAAATGACGATCTTATTATATTCAACAAGAAAAAAGATGTGGTTATGCACAAAGGAAGCGGATATGATTACGGAGTTTCAGAGATGTTTAAATCATATTTTGGAAATAACAGCTTTAACTTTGTAAACAGAATTGACAGAAAAACGTCAGGGCTTATAATCGGTGCTAAAAATAAAATTTCCACAAGAATTTTGACTGAAGAGATAAGAGAAAATAATATTAAGAAAAAGTATTATGTTTTAGTTCATGGGATAATAGAAAAAGAAAAATTTATTATTGATAATTATCTTAAAAAGGAAGAGGAAAGTGTAGTTGTAACTTCTCAAGATGATCCTGAGGGAAAAGAAGCAATTACAATTTTTAAAACTTTGAAACATGGAAAGAATATCACTCTTCTTGAGGCTGAACTTATAACTGGAAGAACTCATCAGCTTAGAGTACAGCTTTCAGATATGGGATATCCAATAATCGGTGATACAAGATACGGAATAAAAGATGATGAAAAGTCTCTTTATCTTAATTCTTTTTATTGTGAAATTCCAAAGTATAATGTAAAAGTTGAACTTCCTGTTTCAGAATTTTTTGAGCTTAGATTAAAAAAATGAATTTATAAATTTTTGGAGCTGGTACAATTTTATTTGTATCAGCTCCATTTAATATAGAAATTATTTTTACTCAGGTTTTACAACAGAGTCAAATGTATATTCTCCGTTTACAATTTTTAACACAGTAACATCTTTAACAGGGTTATTTTTTTCATCAAATGTTAAATGACCAGTTACACCATCATAGCTAAGTTCTTTTAAAGCATCAATAACAGCTTGTTTTTCAGTTGTACCAGCTTTTTCGATAGCAGCTTTCATCATGTAAGCAGAGTCATAAGAAAGAGCCGCAAATGAAGATGGTTCTTCATTATAAACTTCTTTGTATGCTTTTACGAAATTTTGAACTTTTGGAGATTGATCTTCCAAAGAGTAGTGATTTGTGAAATATGAATTTTCAATAGCACCGTATGCAGTTACATCAAGAGTTTTTGCAACTCCGTCCCAACCGTCAGGACCAATGAAAGTAGATTTAAGTCCTACTTCTCTGGCTTGAACAGTGATAAGTGCAGCCTGTTCATAATAATCAGGAACTACAAGAACATCAGGAGCAGAAGAAAGAATTTTTGTAAGCTGAGCTCTGAAATCTTTATCCCCATCAGAATATCCTTCTTTAGCAACAACTTTTAATCCAACTTTTTGAGCCTGCTCAAGAAAGGCTTTTGCAACTCCGTCAGAATAATCACTTGAGTTATTTACAAGAACAGCAGCAGTTTCAGCTTTTAAATTCTTTTTAGCAAAGTTTGCAAGAACAACTCCTTGATATGGATCAGTGAAACAAGTACGGAATACGTTTGGCCCAGCTTCAGTGATATTAAATTGAGTTCCGTTTGGTGTAATCATAGGCATATTATCTTGAGCTGCTACTTCAGCGATGGCAAGAGTTGGTTTTGAAGGTGCATCACCGATAAATGCCACAATTCCGCTGTCCACTAATTTATTATAAGCAGTGATTGCTTCAGTAGGATCTCCTTTAGAGTCAAGAACAGTGAATTCAACTTGTTTTCCTAAAATTCCTCCATTTTTATTAATTTCGTCCATAGCAAGTTTTGAACCATTTGAAGAAGTTACTCCGTAAATAGCAACAGGTCCAGTTAAAGGTGCAGTGCAGCCAATTTTAATTGTGTCGGCCTCTTTAGCTTCTTTTCCTCCTCCGCATGCTGCTAAAAGTAAAGTTGCTCCTAATAATACTGTGTTAAATTTTTTCATAATAATTTCCCCCTTAAAAAATATATTTTAACTTTATTTAATATCTGATGTAAAAATTTTAATAAAAAAAGAACAGCTTTTGTCAGGCTGTTCTTAAAATCAAACTAATTTATATTTTTAAATATACTCACAAAATTTAAACCAAAATTTACTTGGTCTCTTAATTATGTAAGACTATATTTAAATAAAAATAATGAAATATGATTATAAATTACCCTAACAAAATTATCTGCATATTCAGTTGTGCTTATTATTGATATTATTATGGCACATATGACAAATATTATGCTAAGTATTACAAACATATTTCCTCCTTTTTTAATCATTTACACTGTTTTATTTTTTATAATTTTTTGTTTTCTTTTATTGAGCTAAGTATAAAACAAAAATAAAAAAAAATCAAGAAAAATTTAAAAAAATTATTCTTTTTTCTTTTAAATGTTTTATTAATTGGAAATAAAAAAGAACTATTGTATCTTAAAAAATACAACAGTCTTTTTTAACTATTTTTTATTTATTTTTTGCAATTACTTCAAGAACACCGGAAATAAAAATTCTTACTCCTATAGACATGATAAATACCTGCATGACTCTTGAAAGAATATAAAGAACTAATTTTCCTAAAAGTTTTTCGATAAAAGTTCCAATGTAAAGGATAAATCCTATAACGGAAAAAGCGATAATAAGAGAAAGTGTACTTTGAACAACCCCAGTTTGTGATTTTACAATAAGCATTGTTGCAAGACTTCCGGGACCAACCATCATTGGAAAAGCCATTGGAATAACTCCCTGCTTAACTTGATCTTCAGCAGTAAGTGAAAGCATATCATTATCTTTGGCTTTTTTAGGAGGAAATAAAATATTTCTGAAAGCAAGACCGGCAAGAAGGAATCCTCCTGCAATTCTAAGCTCTTTCATCTCTATCTTATAAAGGTTCTTCATAAGAAATTCTCCCACAAGACCAAATATAAGCATAATAGAAAAACCTGTAACAGCTATTGTTTTAAAAAGCTTTGCACGGACTTCTTTATCCATTCCATCACTCATGCTGACAAAAAGAGGAACGTTCCCAAATGGGTTAAGTATAGCAATAAGAGTCAGGGCATCAGCAATCACATTGTGAAAAATCATAAAAATCAACCCTCCGATAAATAAAAAAAATGACTGAGAAATAAAATATAAAAAAAATAAATATATAAAATAATAAACATATATATTTAGCGAATACATAATAGTACAAATCCATTAAAAAGTCCAGCAAAAAAACATCTTATCACTTTTTTGTATAATAAAAATGAAAATAGTTAAAATTAATTATACATTGGCAAAAAATAAAAAAACTGCTGTAAATTTGCAGCAGTCTTTTAATTTTTATACTAATCTTTTTGTGTACTATAGAAAAGTTTTTTTGAAATCATATCTTCTTTTTTATTTTCAAGCATGAATTTAGCATGATTTATAAACATTTTTCTTATATCTTCCATCATACCAAGGCTTGTAAGCTTAACTTCAACAATAAATCCTTCTTTTTCAAGTTCTTCTTTCCAGTCAACAGCAATATCATTGTTAGCATGGTCACCGGCAACAAACATGAAAGGCATAAGGATAACTTTTTTAATATTATCTTTTTTAAGTCCTTTTACAACATCATCAAATTCAGGGAAACCTTCAATAGTTCCAACATAGAATTTATATCCCATAGATTTTGCAGTATAATCCATAGCAGGATAAGCTGCATTTCCACTGTCGTGAGTCCCGTGTCCTACAAGAACCACAGCTTCATCATCAGCAAGTTCTCCGACTTCTTTGTTTATAATTTCAGCAACAGCTTTGTAATCTTCTGGAGCAGAAAGAAGAGCAGAACCTGTTCTTATTTCTTTAAATTTATCTTTGCACATTTCAAGCTGCTGTTCAAGGGTTTTTGATTCAACACCATTTATTACATTTGTAGGCTGAACTATTATGTGAGTGTATCCCTCTTTGGCAAGTTTATCAAGAGCTTCAGCAGGATTATCTTTTACAATTCCTCTTTCTTTTAATCTTCTCATAATAATTCTTGATGTGTAAGCCTCTCTTATTTCCATATCGGGAAATTCTTTTTTGGCTTCATCATTGACAGCATCGATAGTATTTTTTCTTGTGCCATCAAAGGTTGTTCCAAAGTGTACTATCAGAACAGATGCTTTGTCATTTTTTTCCATTGTTTTGTAAAAATCAGATTTCACAAATCCCCCTTCTTCACCGTATAGGGCAGCAGACATAGCTGCAGCCATCATCATTGCAGCAAATAATTTTTTCATAAAAACCTCCTCATATAAATTTTGGGAATAAAAAAACTCCCAATTAAAATTGAGAGAAGTCCATGACAAAAAGTCATTACTTCTCCTGTCCTCGCAGGCAGTAAAACATTGATTTTTACAGCAGGTCTCCTGATTTAGATTCATCTTACCGGCATACCTTCCCAAAACATCTGCTTCAGTGGATTTTATGCTTTCATCATCATCACAGTGGCGGGACCATGGGAGAATTTCACTCCTCTTCCCTTTTAACTGCCCTAAGGCAGACTGTAAAAATATTTATTTATATATTAATTAAATCAAAGAAAAAATTCAAGAATAAATTTTTCCATTCCTATATCATTTTCAATTTGTCCTGTTTTTATTTTATACTCAATAACCAGTGTATCTTTCATTTTCTTTTTGTAAAAATCCATAGAGTATAAATCAAGATATTTAAATTTTAAAAACAGGGGATATTCAGCTGTAAATCTAAAGGAATTAATTTTAAAATCTTTTTTTATTGAAGGGTAAATATCAGCTTTAAAAGTATTGTATGACATTCCTTTTTTAATAATTCCCCTTTGTGAAAGATCTTTAAGTTTAAGAAGAGCTGTAAGCTCCTCTCCTAAAATATTAAGAAAAAGCATATGATTTTTTTCTGCTCTTAAATGCTCGATAAGATTTTTATTTTCTTTGTTGTAAAGAAAGTTTTCTGTAAGCTTGTAGAGATTATATTCAGTATTTACAGAAAGAATATTTTTTACTTTTTCAAGATTAAATGGTTCGCCGTTTAAAAAGTTTTCTACTTTTGCTATTTCATTTTTTATTTTTAAGAAGTCTTCTCCAACCATTTCGATAAATTTTTCAGCTTCATATTCAGTGCATTTTAATTCTTTTTCAACAAAGAACTGAAGAGATTTTTTTTCTTTTTCCTTTCTTGCACATACAGGTTTTGCAACAGCTTCAAGATTTTTCATAGTAAGAGCTTTTTCTAAAGGATTTTCTGTTTTTCCATAATCATTTAAAGTTTCTTCGTATATTAAAATTATAATCTTTTGAGAATAGTTAAATTCTCCTAAAGATTTAATAAAATTATTAAGACCTTTCATCTTTTCAAGTCTTTTTATAACAATAAGAGATTTTGGAATAAACATTGAATTTGTAGAAAGAGCCTGAAAAATACTGTCTGTTTCATCTTGAGTGACATCAAAATATTGTTCAGGAATACCAGCATTCTCTTCTCTTATTTTTTTTATAAGCTCATCATATTTCAGTTGTAAAGGTATGTCCCCGTATAAAAAATAAACCAAAATAAATCCTCCTTAAAAATTCTTACAACTAATTATACCATAATCTTAAATATAAAAATAAAATTTTCTATGTAAAAAATATTTTTATACAGAAGATAAATTTTATACTTTTTATATATTTTTTACGTCTATATGATATAATTATTTTTTAAAATAGATTTAAAGAATCAGGAGGAAAGAAAATAATGAGAATAGGAATTTTCTATGGAAGCACAACAGGAGTAACTAAAAGAGTGGCTGAAAGAGCAGGAGAACTTCTTGGAGCAGATGTTATGAATGCAGCTGAAATAGAAGAAAAGATTGATAATTACGATATGCTTATATTTGCAACATCAAGCTGGAACAGGGGAGATGTGCAGAAAAGCTGGGAAAGTCATCTTAAATTTTTAGGAGGAAAAGATTTCGGCGGAAGAAAAATTGCTCTTATAGGAGTTGGAGATCAGGAATTTTTCGGAAAAACTTTTGTAGAGGGAATGAATGTCATTTATACATATATAAAATATAATAATATAAAACTTATTGGAAGAACTTCAACTGACGGATATGATTTTGAAGAATCAAGAAGTGTTGAAAAAGGAAAATTTATAGGTCTTGCAATAGATGACAAAAATCAAAAAGAACTTACAGAAGAAAGAATAGAAAACTGGGTGAAACAACTGAAAGAAGAGATGAAAGATCAAAAAATATAAAAAATCAGGTATAAAAAAAAGACATGCTTTGTTAAGTAAAACAAGCTGTCTTTTTTTTAATACATATAAGTTATGAGTTTTTACTATTTGCTTAGAGCTTTAGTAATTCTTGGACTTAAAGTATTAGCGTTTGCTTTTAAAATTTGCATTAATTCAGTTTCAGAAGCTCCTTTTATAGACTTAAGAACTTTAGTACAAACTTTAAGTTTTAATGTTTGTCCGTTGATAACAACAGTAACTGGTTGTAGATTTGGTTTCCAAACTCTTCCTGTTAATCTGTGAGAGTGAGATATTTGGTTTCCGAAAGTAATTCCTTTACCAGAAATTTCACATCTTTGCATTGAACAGCACCTCCCCCTAAAATAATTATTGCAAATTATTATATCATTATATAGAAAATATATCAAGGACTTTTTAAACAAATTAAAAAGAAAAGTAAAAAAAAGAGTAAAACTTTCTAAAAAAAATTTACAGTGAAATAAAGTATTATCAATATTTCACTGTGGTATGGTATAATATAATGTAAAATTATATAGAAAAAAGGTGATAAGATTGAATACTCACAGCCATAATATATTAGAATTTAATAAACTTAAAGATGTTCTTAATGAATATATGGTCATTGAAAAAAACAAAGAAAGAGTTTATGAACTTGGAATTTATAAAGATATAAACTCATTAAGAAAAGATTTTGAAATTGTAAGAGATTTTATAGATTTTTCAAAATATGACGACGGAATTGAAACTGCTGGAATGAGAGATATTTTAGAGATATTAAAAAAATGCGACCTTATGGGAATGTATTTTGAGCCTGAAGAACTTTATGACATAAATCAAAATTTAAGACTTTTTAGACTTTTTAAAAACAGACTTGAAGATTTAGATAAGTATAAAGAATTAAAAGGAAAATTTTTATCAGTTCCTGTTGTAAAATTTATTGAAGATGTAATAAATAAAACTATAGACAATGAGAAAAAAATTCAAGATGATGCTTCTCTTGATTTAAGAGATATAAGAGCTCAGAAAAAACTTTTATCAGCAAATATAAAAAGAAAATTTGATGATATGTTTTCAAATGAAGCTTATTCAAAAGCTATTCAAGAAAAAATAATTACAATTCGTGACGGAAGAAGTGTCATTCCTGTAAAATTAGATTTTAAAGGTCTTATAAAAGGAATTGAACATGACAGATCTTCAAGCGGACAGACAGTGTTTATTGAACCTCTTTCAATAGTTTCTCTTAACAATAAAATGAGAGAGCTTGAAGCAAGAGAAAGAGAAGAAATAAGAAAAATTCTTTTAAGAATAACAGACCAGATAAGAATGAATGCTGAAGATATAAGAAAAATAGGGGAAGGTGTTTTAGAACTTGATTTCTTAAATGGAAAATCAAGATATGCAATAGAAAACAGCTGTGCAATCCCTGAGATAAATGCAAGAGAACAGCTTTCAATAGTTGAAGGAAGACACCCTTTTATTGAAAAAGATAAGGTTGTTCCTCTTACATTTGAAATAGGAAGAAAATATAACACTCTTCTTATAACAGGGCCGAACACAGGAGGAAAAACTGTTGCTCTTAAGGTTGCAGGTCTTCTTACTCTTATGGCTCTTGCAGGAATACCAATTCCAGCAAAAGAAACTTCAAGTATAGGATTTTTCTCTGGGGTGTATGCAGATATTGGAGACGAACAGAGTATCGAACAGTCACTTTCATCTTTCTCTGCACATCTTAAAAATGTTCAGGAAATTTTATCAAGTGTGACAAAAAATTCTTTGGTTCTTCTTGACGAGCTTGGTTCAGGAACAGACCCTGTCGAAGGTTCTGCTTTTGCAATGGCTGTTATAGATTATTTAAAAGACAGAAAAGTAAAATCTATGATAACAACTCACTACAGTGAAGTTAAAGCATACGGATATAATGAAGAAGAAATTGAAACAGCTTCAATGGAATTTAATGCTGATACACTTTCTCCAACATACAGACTTCTTATAGGAATTCCTGGAGAAAGTAATGCACTTACTATTGCAAAAAGATTAGGTGTATGTGATGAAGTTATAGAAAAAGCAAAATCATATATAAGCGACGAAAATAAAAAAGTTGAAAAAATGATTTCAAACATAAAAGACAAAGCTGATGAACTTGAAGCTATGCAGGTTGAAGTTGAAAGACTTAAACAAAAAGCTAAAAAAGATCAGGAAGAGTATGAAGAAAGACTTAGACAGCTTGAAGCTGAAAAAAATCTTATTCTAAAAGAAGCATATGAAAAAGCAGATGCAATGATTAAAGATATGCAGAATAAAGCAGCTGCTCTTGTTAAAAAACTTCAGTCTGAAGAAAATAAAAAAGATGACATGAAAAATGTTCAAAAAAGTCTTAATATGCTTAGAACAAGTCTTGACCAAGAGAAAAAAGCAAATGTCGAGCAGAAACCTAAGACAGTGAGAAAAGTTGATATAAAAGAGGGAGAAAAAGTTCTTGTTTTAAGCCTTAAACAATATGCTGTAGTTTTAAAAATAAATCTTTCTAAAGAAACAGCATTTATTCAGGCAGGAATCTTAAAACTTGAAGTACCTCTTGATGATCTTAAAAAGATAACAGAGAAAAAAGAAAAAACTTACAGCTCTGCATCAACAACAAGCAGAACAAGTGTAAAACCAAAGATTGATTTAAGAGGAAAAATGGTTGAAGAAGCAATCTATGAACTTGAATCATATTTTGACAGAGCTATGCTTAATGGATATAAAGAAGTGCAGGTTATCCATGGAAATGGAACAGGAGCTTTGAGAAAAGGAATTGTGGAATATTTAAAAACCTGCAGATATGTAAAAGAATTTAGATTCGGCGGACAAGGTGAAGGTGGTGTAGGTTGTTCAGTAGTAACTCTGAAATAAGATATACACTTATAGTTGCAGCAGCAGGAGTAGGAAAACGTATGGGTCTTTCTTATCCCAAACAATTTCTTGAACATAATGGAAAACCTCTTTTTATAAATGTTCTTGAAATTGGTGAAAAATCAAAATTAATAAGTGATATTATTATTGTAACAGGAAAAGAACTTATAAAAGAAGTAAAATATATGTGTGAAAAATTTAAAATCACAAAGGTAAAAGAGATTGCAGAGGGTGGAAAAGAGAGACAAGATTCAATATATAATGCTCTTAAATTTTGTGATAAAAATTCAATAGTAGCTGTTCAAGACGGAGTGAGACCATTTTTTAAGGAAAAATATTTAGAAGATGCTTTTAATGAACTTAAAAATAATCCATATATAGACGGGGTTGTTGTAGGTGTTCCCGTAAAAGATACAATAAAAGTTGTAAATGAAGAGGGAATAATAATTTCAACTCCTGTGAGAAGAGCTCTTGTTGCAGCTCAGACTCCCCAGGTATTTAGAGGAAAAATTCTTATTGAGGCTTATGAAAAAGCAAAAGAGGAAAATTTTCTTGGAACAGATGATTCGTCTCTTGTGGAAAAATATGGGGGAAAAGTTAAAATATCACTTGGTGATTATGGAAATATAAAAATAACAACAATAGAGGATATAAGTTTTTTGAAGCGGGAAGGAGACTAGAATGAAAATTTTAATTTCGCAAATGAAACCATATCTTGGAGATGTGGAAAAGAATTTGGAAAAAATATTAAGAGACGGAGAAGAGGGAATAAAGGAAAATTGTGATATAGCTGTTTTCCCAGAACTTTCTTTAACAGGAACTCTTCTTGAAGACGGAGTTTTTGAGACAGCTCTTTCTGAAATTCCTGAAAAACTTTTAGAATTAAGCAGAAAAATTACTTTAATTTTCGGCGGAGTTTTAAAAGAAAATAAAAAATTTTATAACTGCGGATACTGTCTTGAAGATGGAAAAATTTTAGCTGTGCATAAAAAAGTATTTTTATCAAACTGCTTCGGCGGAAGCGAATCAAGATATTTTTCAAGAGGAAAAGAGATAAAATCTTTTAAAAGCAGATATGGTGTTTTTGGAATAACTCTTGGAGAAGAGGGACTTAACCCAATGGTAAATGGAATTTTATCACAGGACGGAGCAGAAATTATTTTTAATCTTATAAATGAAAGTCTTTCTGCAGAAGATGAAATTTCTGTTTATGAAACAGCTGCTAAAGCAAATTCTGTATACAATAAAAATTTTACAGTAACAGTAAACAGAGCTGGAACTGAAGACGGAGTTGTTTTCACAGGAAGTTCTTTTGCTGTTTCTCCATATGGAAAAATTATAGAAAAAACAGAGAAATTTGCAGAGAAATTAAGTATAATAAATGTAGATTTAAAAGATACAGAAAGAGCAGGATATAATTCGTGCTGGGATAATGAAAATAATCTGGAAGTTATAAAAAAAGAGATAGAAAGAATAATGGAATAATTGTTTTTAAAGTCAGGAGGATTAATGAAAAGATTGGGTAAGGCATTGTTATCTCTGATAGTAATAGCAGTGTTTGGAGTTTTAATTTTTAAATATTCTTATAAACTTGCTCCCGATGATTTTATAACTGACAGAACAACTTTTATTTACATCAATAAAAATATCAACAGGGAAAAATTGAGAAAATTTGAAGAAACTTTTGGAACAGAAAAAATTGCAGAAAAAGATATAGTGGAAAAAATAAAAAATATATGTCTTTTATCTCAAAGTAAAATATACAGTAGCAGATTTGATGTGGTAGGCATAGTTGACATGGGAGCTTATCACCCTCTTATGCTTATGAAATTAAAAAAATATTTTGACTTTAGAGAAGATAATTTTTATGAGCTTAAAGATGAATATAAAGATGAACTTGGAATTTCTCAAAGAGAAGAAATATTTTTAAAGCCTCACAGGGGTCTTTTCTTTATTGGAGGAGATACAGAGAAGATAGACGAAATTATTTTTAATAAAAATAAAAGAAGTCTTAAAGCTGTAAAAATATTAAATGAAAAAGCAGAGTCAGGGCTTGGGGCTTTGATGTTAAATCAAGAGAGAGAAAGACTTTTCGGTATTGACAGAATAATAATTTCGGGAGATACTAAGGGAAATAAAGTATTTTTAGACGGCTGTATATATGGAGATAATGAGATTATAAAAGATTTAAACGTTCAGCCTGAAAAAAGAAGAATGAATAAATATATTACAAGCAACAGACTTTATATTTCTACAGCAAATCTTAAAAAGATGGATACTTTTATTTTAAGAGCATTGTCATATAAAGCAAAGAGCAGTCATAAAACTAATCTTGTGCAGGAGCTTTTTGCCAAAGGTTTTGCTGATATGATTTCAGAACTTAACGGAGAAATGGTAATTGACCTTGAAAACGGAAATTATCTTTTAGGACTTAAATCTTCTCAAAATGCTGAAATGTTTGTAGAATATTTAAAAAATGATGAAAATATAAATATTGAAAAAGATATAGAGGGAAATATTTATATCTGTATAGGAAGAGATACATTTGTTCCTGTTGAAAATCCAAAAATAGTGGAAGATAATCAATTTTTGACAGGAGAGATTGATACATATTATGGAAAAGTTCAGGCAGACGGCTTTTATGCACCTGACAGACTTAGAATAAAAGCAGAGATAGAATTAGAAAAATAATACTAGGAGGATAGATTTATGATAAGAGTATACAATACAATGAACAAAAAGATTGAAGAACTTGTTCCTTTAAAACCAAATGAGATTTCAATGTATGTATGCGGACCGACAGTCTACAATTATATCCATATTGGAAATGCCCGTCCAGCAATATTTTTTGACACTGTAAGAAGATATTTTGAATACAGAGGATACAAAGTTACTTATGTTCAAAACTTTACAGATGTGGACGATAAAATGATAGCAAGAGCAAATCAAGAGGGAGTTTCTCTTAAAGAAATTGCTCACAAATATATAAATGCCTACTTTGAAGATACTAAAAAAGTAAATCTTAAAGAAGAGGGAATGATAAGACCGAGAGCCACAGAACATATCGGTGATATGATAAGGATAATTCAAAATCTTATAGACGGAGGATATGCTTACGAAGTAAACGGAGACGTTTATTTTGAAGTTGAAAAAGATAAAGATGATTACGGTTGTCTTTCTGGACAAAATATAGAAAATCTTAAAGCAGGAGCAAGAATAGAAGTAAATGATATAAAACGTTCTCCAGTAGACTTTGCTCTTTGGAAAAAAGCAAAAGAGGGAGAGCCTAGCTGGGATTCTCCTTGGGGAAAAGGAAGACCAGGATGGCATATTGAGTGTTCTGCAATGTCTAGCAAATATTTAGGAGATACATTTGATATTCACGGCGGAGGACAGGATTTAATATTCCCTCACCATGAAAATGAAATTGCACAGTCAAGATGCAGCAGCCACGGGGAATATGCAAGATATTGGATGCATAACGGATACATAAATGTAAACGGAGAAAAAATGTCAAAATCTTTAGGAAACTTCTTCCTGCTTAGAGAAGTTCTTGAACACTACGAAGGAAGAGTTATAAGATTTTTCGTTTTAAGTGCTCATTACAGAAAACCGATAGATTTTTCAGATGCAGAGCTTACTCAAAGTAAAGCCGGTCTTGAAAGAATAGATAATGCAGTTCTTAGAATAAAAGAAAAACTTTCTGAAAAGTCTAGTGAAGGCGGAGACGATTTAAAAGGATTAGCTTCATATCTTGAAGAAACAAAAGAAAAATTTATTGCTGCTATGGACGAAGACTTTAACACAGCTCAAGGTATAGGAGCAATATTTGAACTTGTAAAAGAAGTAAACAAATATGCAGATACTGAAAAAGTTTCAGAAGAGGGAATGAAAAATCTTGCAGCAGCAGAAACTTATATAAGATATATAATGGAAGAAGTGCTTGGAGTTCTTCTTAAAAATGATGAAAATATAGGAAATTTAACATCTGAACTTGTTGAATTTATTCTTGAACTAAGAAGAGAAGCAAGAGCTGAAAAGAACTGGGCATTATCTGATAAGATAAGAGACAGACTTGGTGAAATGGGAATAAAAATAAAAGATGGAAAGGACAAAACTACATGGTCTCTATAGATTTAAGAGAAACAAGCGGAATTGTTTTGGCTTATTTAGGTGATTCTGTGTGGGAACTTTATGTGAGAGAATTTTTTATATTAAAAGGATATAATATAAGAAATCTTAATAAACATGTAGTAGAATCTGTAAATGCAAAAACTCAGAGCAGAATACTTAGAGATATTTTTGATGAGGTTGACGAAAAATATAAACAGCTTATAAACAGAAGCAAAAATGGAAACATAAAAACTTTTCCCAGATCATGCACTGTTATGGAGTATAGAGAAGCCACAGGTTTTGAAGCATATATAGGTGCATTGTATATTGACGGCAGAATTGATGAGATAAAAAATATTATCAGAAAAAATTTAAATGGAGAGGATAAATAGCATGGGATTATTTAATTTTAATTTTGGTTCGGGAAAAGGTATAGGAATAGACCTTGGAACAGCCAATACACTTGTTTACAGTAAAAAACAGAAAAAAATAGTTTTAAATGAACCTTCAGTTGTTGCAGTTGAAAAAGAAACAAGAAAAGTTCTTGCAGTAGGAAACGAAGCAAAAGAAATGATTGGTAAAACTCCTGATTCCATTGTTGCAATCAAACCTTTGAGCGAAGGAGTAATTGCTGATTATGATGTGACAGAAGCTATGATAAAATATTTTATTAAAAAAGTTTTTGGAAATACAATTTTTATGCCTGATGTTATGATCTGTGTGCCGATAGATGTAACAGGTGTTGAAAAAAGAGCCGTTCTTGAAGCAGCTCTTTCAGCAGGGGCAAAGAGAGCTTACCTTATAGAAGAAGCAAGAGCTGCAGCTCTTGGTGCAGGAATTGATATTTCTGCTCCAACAGGAAATATGATAGTTGATATCGGTGGAGGATCTACTGACGTTGCTGTAATATCTTTTGGAGGAACTGTTGTAAGTAAAACTATAAGAACAGCCAGCAATAATTTTGATATGGATATTATAAAATATATCAAAAAAACTCATAATCTTTTAATCGGAGATAAAACAGCTGAAGAGATAAAAATAAAAATAGGAACAGCTATTCCTTTGGAAGAAGAAGAAAGTCTTGTTGTAAAAGGAAGAGACTTAATTATGGGACTTCCAAAATCAATTACAATAACATCAGAGGAAGTAAGAGAAGCAATTTCAGATTCTCTTATGGAAATTGTTACTTGTGTAAAAGAAGTTCTTGAAAAAACTCCTCCTGAACTTGCAGCTGATATAGTTGACAGAGGAATTGTAATGGCAGGCGGAGGTTCTCTTATTAAAAATTTCCCTGTGCTTATTTCTCAGCATACTCATCTTAGTGTAAGACTTGCTGAAAATCCTCTTTTAAGTGTGGTTGTCGGTGCAGGAATGGCAATGGATCAATTAAAAGTTTTAAAGAAAATTGAGAAAGCAGAAAGATAAAAATGTTTAAAGATATAATTTCCAATGAAGAGGCCAAAAGTTTTTTGATAAATGAGCTTAAGAGCAGAAGAGAACAGGGAACTTACATTTTCTACGGAGAAGACAGGGAACTTCTTATGGAATTTGCTCTTGCTTATGCCAAAGCCCTTACATGCAAAAATGCAGAAAATGATTTCTGCGGAGTGTGTGACAGCTGTATAAGAATGGACAGCCTTACTCACGGGGATTTGGAAATATATGAAGACTCTAATGGAATAAAGATAGATGAGATTCGTGAGATAGCTTACAGAGTTTCAACAGCTTCTTATGAGGGCGGGAACAGAATTTTTATTCTGAAAGATGTTGAAAAAATGAAAAAAGAAGCTGCTAATGCTCTTTTGAAAATGATTGAAGAGCCTGAAAATGGAGATTTCTTTATTCTTTTGGCAAATAATTTAAACATACTTCCAACAATAAAATCAAGAGCTATGTTTTTAAAAATAAAAATGAGAAGTGCTGAAGAGCTTGGTGTTTCTCAGGAAGAATATAATTTCTTTCTTGGAAAAGGAAAAGAAATTTTAGAATACAAAAAAACAGGAATTGATTTAAAATTGGGAGAACCCTATAATGAAATAGGGAACTTTATAAAAAATTATATGGCAGAGCCGAATATTGAAAATAAAATAAAAATTTATAAATCTTTGAGAGATTTTTTTACAAGCAGGCAGTATATAAATGAGATAGATAAACTTTCTTTTGCAGAAAATATTTATTTTGCAGTGGAAAATGACAGAGTTTTATCACAGGAAATCTGCAATTATATGTGTCATCTTATAAAGAATTTTGACAGGGTTGAAAATCTTATTGCTGTAAAAAATATGATAAAGATGCCTGTAAATTTAAAACTTTTATTAAAAGTTTTTATAAACGAAATTTATTAATATTCATTTTCTTTGTACAAACAAAGAAAACGAATCAAAAGAAAATTGCCCTGCTGGTGAAAAATAGTTT